>OBXZ01000094.1_pt1 | contig 125374 bp, 95 predicted proteins | sample 1538171 | NCBI WGS metagenome assembly OBXZ01 (sample SAMEA2580161, study PRJEB22360) | human gut metagenome | biome: human gut; feature: human-associated habitat; material: faeces | place: Denmark | collected 2008/2010
TAACATGGGCTTATAGCCCTAGTGCAAACCACCCGTTTGACGGGTGGTTGTGATTGGTTTATTATTTTTAGACTTATTAATAATTCCTATTTAGTATTTTATAATTGAAAACATCTATATTTCCAAGGTTAGAATATAATTTTACACTTTCTTGTATATTCTTTTCTGTATTGTAATTTGGAATTTTTGGTATTCTGATTAACAACTTTTCTTTGCCGGTTTTATGACTTAATCTAAGTACATTGTCATATACTTTTAGGTTATCAGCACCTGTATAGTTTTTGTATATTTCTGTGTTGCTATCTTTAATGTCAATTATCCATTGGTCAATATAGGGTAGAAGTAGTTCGATTTTATCCCACTTAACATTAAGACTTGTTTCTATTCGTATTTTCCATTGGAGAGGTACTAGGTCACAAACTTCCTTTATGTATTCAGCATTTAGCAAAGGTTCTCCACCACCAAATACAATTCCACCACCTGTTGACTTAAAATATATATCATCAACCATTAGAAGATTTACAAGGTTATTAGGTTCAATATAGGTGCAAGGTGTACTTTCCTTTTTGCATTGTGGGTTTAAACAATATTTGCAATTAAGAGGACAACCGTAGAATGTAATAAGTGTTGAAATTCCTTTCCCATCAGTTCCCATTCTGTGCCTATTAATACCCATTATTTCAGCTTTTTGCTTTTCATTATTTTTCATCATTGTTGTTCATAACCACCTTTGGATATTTCACATTATCCAAATACTTTGCTAATTCTCTTAATTCATTAGCCTCATTATCACAGGCAATACAAGTACCTGCACAAGGTCCGTTATATGTACATTCTTTAAAGTTATAGTCAATCCCATTTAACTTTGCAAATTCCTTACGAATGGCTCTTAACTGATTACAAATCACTTTACCGTCAGGTCTTGGGGATGGTGCTTTCACCGAGTTAATTAATGGATTTTCATCATTATTTCTATAGTGAAAATTAGGGTTGCTTTGTATGTTATGGGGATGGTTAGTTTCATAATTATCTACCATTTTTAATGACTTAGTCTGAACATAAATATTCTTATCAAAATCAAAGAAATACTTATTAGAAACATTTTCTATATTTCTTTCAATACTTTCTAATTCATTTAATAAGTGACTTGTCTGTTCATTGATAACTTTTTCTATAGTAGTATTATCTATGGTATTATACTTTTTCATTGCTAATTTGTAAGGGTCATAAACTGCAACAGATTTTACCATAGATAAGTTTGATAGTGTTTTGTATTGCATAGTATCCTTTGTAATTTTCCCAAAAGGTAAGGGAAAAATCAAGTGAATGTTTCCACTATAATTAGACTTTTGGATAATATTAAGTACATTAAGAATATCAGACTTTATGTCACTTAAAATAACAATATCTTTATTTTCTGATACTAAAGGCTCAACTTGATTTGCTAAAGGTAGTCCTGTTTTTATGACTTTAAGTGACTTTTTGTATTCTGATAATGAAGTCATATTTTCATCAGCATACATCCCTGTATCTGCTATTAATAAATTGCAAATCATTCTTTTAACTCCTCGAATAATGCCTTTAGTTCAGGAAGTTGCAATAGCTTTGTTAATGGACCATTACCCTCAATTTTGTTAGACTCATAATCAGGAAGATATTCATATCTTAAATCTATTCCATAAAAATCATCACTAAAAGTGACTTTGAATTTATAATCGTGTGGACCAATTTCTTCTCCCATAAGCCAACCATCTATTTTGTTTTCAGCAACATAATTTTCTGCCCATTTACATATTTCATTATAAAGACCGGCATCAATCTTAAATTCGCCTTTCATAAGGTTATAATTTTTGTCAATGCTTTTTCTGTATTTTATGCGTCTGTTAGGATATAGATTAATAAAGAAAATACTCTTAAAACAACATATCCTTGAAATTTGAATTATATATCCATCCTTTTTCATTTCTCCTACGACAATGTGTTCATTAATTTCTTTTGTGGTGATTTTATATGCCATAGTATCAGCAAGTTGTTGCTTTTCATAAGGCAGTGCAAGTGTAACCGTATAATCGTCATTATTCTCTAAGAAAAACAATATAGACTGAATAAATCCATATAATTCTTCTGTTGTTTTGCAAGGTTCTCCACTAACTTTGATAATATCTTTTGTGTTTGACTCTATGAATTCTTCAAGAGCATCACATACGGAATTTCCTTTTAAATATTTTGAAACATCATCCTTATAACCTTGATACCAAGTTTCATATTCAAGTCTGCAATATGCACTTATAAATTTTTCTTCATATTCTTTTACAATACTCATTAAAGCACCTCCAAAATAAAACAAAGGGTTATTGATTTCCTTTCTATTAATATAATAACATTTGTACTGTCCCATTTTTGGGACTTATCTTTTGAAATTGAAAATTTTTAAGTCTATAAACAAAAAACTAACCACTAAAATAGCAGTTAGTTTTAAAAATAATATTCTATTATGCCTTAAAGTTATATACAGGTTTCATAATATCAATTATATCAACTGAGTCTTTGATAACATCAATAATATCATCAATTGATTTATATGCCATTGGAGCTTCATCAAGGGTTTGTTCATTTACGGAGGTTGTGTAAATTCCCTCCATAGATTTTTTGTATTCCTCTAAATCAAGTTTTTCTTTAGCTTGAGTTCTTGACATTAATCTACCTGCACCATGTGGGGCAGAGTAGTTCCATTCTTTGTTGCCTCTACCTAGTGCAATTATTGAGCCATCCCTCATATTAATTGGAATTAATATCTTTTCATCCTTATGGGCAGCAATAGCACCTTTCCTAAGTATCATTTCATTTGTGTCAATATAGTTGTGAATGGTATGAAAGCTGTCTGTGGCTGTCAGTCCTGTTTTGTTTAGGATTATTTCTGCCATTTTTTCTCTACTTCTTTTAGCAAAGTTTTGGCATATTTCAACATCATAAAGGTAATTACCAAGGAATTCTCCATATAGCCAACAAATATCTTCCGGAATTTCCAGAGCCTTTGCCTTGAAATTATTTCTCAATTCCTTTAGTGCTGATTGAATTTCTTTTCTTCTGCCTTGTGACTTGTATTTCTTAATAATTCTATCTCTTTCTTTAAAATATTCTTCCTTGCCTTGATGTAATTCTATAGCAAGGTGTTGATAATATTCAGCAACTTGCTTGCCTAGGTTTCTACTGCCTGAATGAATTATCAAATAATAAGTTCCGTTACTGCTAATATCAACTTCAATAAAGTGGTTGCCACCACCAAGTGTACCTAGTGAGCGTTGTAATCGTCTTGTATCTTTCAAGTCCCTATAGCAGTGAAGTTTTGTTAAATCAAATCTTTCAATTCTACCGTCCCATACATTTTTTCCTGATGGGATAAAGTGACAAACCTTATCAAGTTCTTCAAAATCAATTTCTTTATCTTGAAGTTTAACTGTAAGCATACCACATCCAATATCAACACCAACAATGTTTGGACAAGCCTTGTCTTTTATAGTCATAGTTGTACCGATAGTACAACCTTTGCCTGAATGAACATCAGGCATTATTCTTACACTTGAACCCTCAGTTAGTTCATAGTCACACATTCTCTTTATCTGTTCGACTGCCTCATCTTCTATTACCTTTGTATAGCAGATTGCAGTTGCTTTTTTACCTTTTATTTCTAACATTTTATCATCTCTTTGTGATATAGTTATGCAACAATTTTTGCATATCGTTTATTGCTTATTGTGTCAATCATAAATTTATATGGTGAAAGCTCACCACTTGCAACCATAGAAAATAATCGTGGTGTTACTCCTGAAACTAAGGCTACACCTTGTTCATTCTTTGTTACAGGTTGATTACTGTTTCTACTTGCAACATTCCAAAAAATTATATTAGGAAGTTTATAGCCTTTTTCTTCAAAGGCTTTTTTGGCATTGTTGAAATTTGTTTCATTTGCATTTTCTACACAATAATCAAATTCCATATCTGAAATAAGAATCAGTTTCTTTGGTAAATCTTCTTGTGAATAATTACCCTTTACAGCAGTATCCAGAATAAGGTTAAATACTGCCTCAATATTGGTATTTGCAATTTCATTGAATTGGCTTATGTAGCGTAATCTATCGGCAAAGGTTTCACCTTTAATTTCAATAAGTTGTGGTTTATTTGAAAATTCAATAAAGTGATTTTTGAATTTACCTTTGTTATGTTCTGCAAAATATAAACCTAAAGAAAGAGCTACTGATGCCGGTGTTGGCTTTGAACAACAATACATAGAGCCTGATGTATCAATAACTGCTAAGGGGTCTTCATCATTACAAAAATCAGGGAATGATGCCCATGTAGCATTTAGTGTTTCTTTTTCTGCTTCAGTAAAAGTGATTTGTTCATTGTGTAGAAATGAAGTAGAAAGGTATGGTTCTATTAATTCATAAGGATAAATATTGTTAGTGTTTAACTTTGCTTTACCCTTTGATACATTTGCAAGAAACTCACTATATCTTTCATTATCGTTGTTCATAAAAGCCATTCTATACTTAAACAATGCCCTTGATGGTTGCTTTTCATAATCAAAGGTATAGTCTTTTTCACGAAGATTATTTTCAATAATTTTAGCTCTTAATGCTGACAGTGATTTTCTGTATTTTTCATCAGTAAGGTTAAAAGCCTTTGCTATTCTTTTTCCTGCTTTTACAGTTTCTTTATTTGATGTATTAACTGACGGTAACCATTTTCCCAATAATGAAACTGCTTTTCCACTATTCATTGCATCTATATCTTTATCAAATTGCACTTTTAAGAAAGATATTACTTCCTTTTCACACTTAGTATCTAAGAGTGAAAGTAAATCGTCATATCGACCATATTCTGCAATATACTCAATATTCTTAATAATAGATTTTGGTTCATTATTTCCAAGCCAAGAAATAATAGTACGAAATACTTTTCTTTCTCCTAAGCCTTCTCTAACATCTCTACCAAAGAAAAGTATCTTCATAGCCATATCAGGATTTTCTGTAAAAGCTTTGATAAATGACTTAATAATTTCACCATCACTTTTATAACGGAAAGCACCAATGCCGGAAAATAGGTCAAGACAATCTGAACCGGTTGTTCCATTGGTAACTGCACCATTTTCAGTAAAAGTTAAATTTGAGTTCTTTTTCATATCTTCCAACATTGTATGTTCCTCCTTAAAGATAAAATGAAAACAAGGCACATTAAAAAGGTAAGCGTTGCTTACTACGGTAATATAAAATATTACAAAAAGAAAAGGTTTGCTGTCTGTGCCTTTAGAACAAGACGCTTTATATGATTTACAATTAATCATTAATCTTGGATTAGAAATTGCTGTTTGCGTCTTTTAACAACTTACTTCCTTTCAGTTGTTGGTATTATTTTACAATTTTTATTTTCATTTATCTTGGAAAAAAGTTGCGAACTCTAAAGTCCACAACTTTTTTGCTTAAGTAATCTATCTTTAATTAAATCTATAAAACTATTTGGTTCAACCACCTTTACCATTTGACCAAAGGATAAAATACGAATTACAATTTCTGTTTCATCATCTTTATCATAGTTTATTGTAACTCTGTATTTTTCTTCTTCTACTTTTTCAACTTGCTTTTCAAAGTGAGCAAAATGCATTAACACTCTTTCAAGTGCGTTCCTTTCATCAATAAGTTCAAAGACTACAGTTTTGTTTTTTGAGGCTTTCTTAGTATATTTTTTGTACTTTAATCTGCCATCATATTTTTCACAAGAAATCACTCTACCCATATTGATAGTGCCACCATAATGCTTGTCATTGCTGATAAGTCGGAATTTATCATCTTTTTCTGAGTATTCCATATATTTCGGAAAAAATTTAAAACATATATCCTCATTATAGCGATTTTTCATTTTTATTATTAGTGGGTATTTGTTCCTTATTCCGTCAAGTGCAGTTCTAAAATTAGCTATATACTGCTTATCTTCAAAGAAATCACCATCGTTATATTTGTCAAAAATATAGTAATCTTCACTTGTAAATAAAGGCTCTACATCAGGAAAATCTAAAGTATCATCAGTAAAAAGTTTAATTCTTGGATCTTGAAAAATTGCCTTTAGCCATCTTTTTTCAATATTAGTCAGAGGCATTTTTGGTTCTTCTTTAATTGGAGTTGTACCGTTAGGCAATAGAAGTTGCCACTTTTCTTCAACTAATGCAGGTTCAATATTTATTATACTTTCACTAAAGGCATATCTATTTACAATTTTTCTAATATCATCTTTGTTAATAGGTTCTTGTACTGCTTTCTTAAGAATTTCAGCAACAGTATTGTAGTAGGCACTGTATAATTCACTAAATATCATTGTTGTCCTCCTTAATGCCATATAGCTTGTACATTTCTTTAATATCATTTTTAAACTGATTTTCAAGCTCTTTATTTGAAAAATAAATATCTGTTATCCTACAGATAAAGGTTCTAATCCAAGGTATTAATTCACTGGAATCATATACATTTGCAGAAAATCTACTGTGATTATTGTCAAGCCTTTCTACTGTACCACAACGCTTTTCTCTTTCTAATCGGTTATGTATGAATTCTTCTTCATCACTGTAATATACTGTAAACTGAACTGACTCTACTCTTTGATTAGACTTTCCAGAAGAACTAACACCCCAAAGCTTAGGCATCATATTCTTTAGATTATTTCTTAATTCATCAAAGTTATCACACTTATCATTGACCTTTACAGAAAGAATATTGTCAAGTCTATAGGAGGTTATCCTATTAAAATCATGGGAGTATGCCATAAGGTACTGCCTACCGTTTTGTACACTTATCATAATTCTTAAAGGTACTACAAGGCTTTCTGTTACCTTTTCTTTATGTCTGTTTAGAATTTCTATTGTAACATTTTTCTTTTCATTCATAGCTATGAAAAGTTCACACATAATCTCACTATCCATAGCACCGGTAATATAGTGATGCTTAAACTGAAAAAGTTCTTTATGACTGTTACATTTGTCAAGAAGAAAAGAACCGATTACTCCACAAGGTGCAACCTCAGAAAAGAAATCTATAACATTATAATCTAAATTAACATTATCCTTTGATAAACTGTAATATAAGGTTTTACCTTTCTTCTCTTTAAGAATTATTCCCTCAGTCACATATTCCTTTAACTTTTTCCTTACAGTTGACTCATCAAATATTCTTGGATTTGAAAAGTTGCACAAATATTCATCTATCTTTTTGGTAATTTCACTGATTGATAAAGGTTCTTCCGTACAACTTAATATATCCATAAGAATAAAGTGTAGGGTAATATCCCCATCGGTAAAACTCTTTGTTTTAAAGGCTTTGTATAGGGGATTGTGGTGGGATACTCTACTATCAATTGACATAAAAACATTTTTACTGTCAGCAGTTTGACGAAAACTCATATAGTCACCAAGCCAACTTTCAATTCTTCTACGCTCATCATCATAAGAACGACTGCTTTTTCTTGTGAATTTATCTCTACTTTTAAAGCCATATACATAAAATTCCCTCATATAGTCACGAATACGGTTAAAGTTCTTTATTAATTCATTGTAAGCCACTTTATCACCTCATTTCATAAAAATTTTCATTACTTAAATTCTATCATAAATATTTAGATATGCATAATATTTTTTATAAATGTATTTTTAAGAGGCTATCCATTGGGTAGCCTTTATCTTTGTTATAAGCAAGTTGCACAACAGATAAATAAACAATTTGTAAACTATAATAATAGATTATAAACTTTCTATATGGTAAAATATAACTATAATTAGTAAATGGAGGATTTTGTATGAAAGGTAAGAAGTTTTTTAGCATATTACTATCTATACTTATGATATGTTCAACTTTTGGTGGAATATCAGTTTCAGCAATAGCATCAACAGATGATGATTATGTATGGATTAATTGCATAGGTGCTAGGGTAACTGATACGGTAACATATACTTATTATATTAATTCTAATTACGATTGGAAAAATTTTCAAGGTCAATTAGAGTATGATAAGAGTGGATTACAACTTGAAAGTTTCTCAATGCCTGATATAGGCAAGGATGGTACAGATGGTATTATGATAAATACTGATATTGAGGGTTATGTTTATTATGCCGGAAGCAATATTAGTGGTTACAAAACAAAATATAAAGATGTAAGACTTTGTAAAGCAACATTTAAAGTTTTACAACATGGTACCTTTACTATTAAAAATAGTCCCGAAATAGTAACAGGACTTAATGGTGAAGCAATTGTTGATGATTTCAAAATTAGTGATGATGCAACTACCAGAGAAACTACTAAAGTTACACCTAACTATGTTGATTTAAAGGTTGTTTCATTACCAAAAAAGACAATTTATATTGAGGGAGAAACATTTAATTCTGATGGATTAAATGTTGAAGCTACTGATACCAATAATAATATAGTAACAATAAATAATTATACATTAGAGGGTACTGATAAGCTTACTCTGGGTAACAATACTATTACAGTTAAGTGTAAGGAGTTGTCAGCTACTTTTGATATAACTGTTTATAAAGATAGTGGAAAAATATATTTTGAAAAGCCTGATTGGGAAGGCAATATTTATTTCGCTCATATTTATGAAAATTCAGTTGGTATGCCTTTTTATAGTTGGATGATGAAAGCTGAAAAGCTTGAAGAAGATGCTGACGGTAAACTTTATTATGATTTAAATAAACTATACTATAGTAAAACCCTTTCAGATGGATTAAAGCCTGATACTCAGTATTCTATTATGTTTTGTGATAATATTAATAATGAAACTTGTCCAATAATGTTTAATACTGATTGTATTGGTGATACAATTTCTGTTGTCGGTAATGAAAAGATAATTGAAAATAGTATAGATTCCAAAACTTTGTATTATCCGGCTACATGGACTAATAATTCTAAGAAGTACGGTATTCCACTACAGATTACATCAGTAGGTAAAATTCAAGGTGAGTTTATTCCTAAGGGTACATCCCCTTATGATATTATCAACAAATGGGATAAAAACTATCCTGATTATCCAAATAAAGATTCTTATAGTGACCAATCATCAGCTAGAAATCATAAGAATAGATTAGCTGAAATAAAGGCAACATTTAAGAAAATGATTGATGAAGGTAAAATCCTAGTTGCCGGTGGTGGAGTGTATTCAGATAAAGAAACAGATACAACAAAACCAACTGTAAAGAAGGTAACAAAGGTATCATTAAGTAAGAAGTCAGTTGTATTGGTAAAGGGTAGAAGTACAACTGTTAAAGCAACAGTAACTCCAACTAATGCAACAAATAAAAAGTTAAAGTGGACAACTGCTAACTCAAAGGTAGCAGTAGTAAATTCACAAGGTAAAATTATTGCAAAGGGCAGAGGTAATGCAACAATTAAAGTAATGGCACTTGACGGTAGCAATAAATACGCTACTGTAAAGGTAACAGTAAAGCAACCTGTAACATCTGTTAAACTTAACAGAAATTCAGCTATCCTAAAAGTAAAGGGCAAAGCTAAACAGAAAACAGTTACACTAAAAGCTACTGCTTATCCAAAGAATGCAAATAATAAAGCAGTTTCTTGGAAGTCATCAAATACAAAAATTGCAACAGTAAATAGCAAAGGCAAAGTAACTGCAAAGAAAAAAGGCACTTGCTATATTACAGCTACTGCAAAAGACGGCAGTAAAAAGTCTGCAAAGTGTAAGATTGTAGTTAAGTAAAACTGTAATAAAGATTGTAACTTAATAATTATGAAAACCTCTTGTTTTTAGCAAGAGGTTTTTTGTTTAGAAATTATGTTATTTTATTATAAAACCTTGCAAAATATTTCCTAAAGAGTATTCTATGAATGGTTCATTGAAAAGTTTTTATGAGTGGTTTTGGTGAAGAATTTAGAGGGTAGGGGAATTGTAATGGAAAATAGAACTGTATTTGGTACTGAGAAAATCAGCAGACTGTTGCTAAGATTAGCACCACCGGTAATGTTAGCACAACTTATACAAGCACTTTATAACATTATGGATAGCTTTTTTGTAGGCAAATATTCAGCATCAGGTCTAACTGCTTTGTCTATAATTTATCCAATTCAATTACTTATGATTGCATTGGCAGTAGGTACAGGTGTAGGAATAAACACAAATATGGCAGCAAAATTAGGTGTTGAAGATTATATGTCAGCCAACAAATATGCCGGTGTCGGTACACTTTTGGCAGTAGTTTTGTGGTTTATTTTTGCTTTGGTATGTTGGTTCATAATGCCTTTTTATGCTGAAATGTCAACTAGTTCATCAGTAGTAATTCACGATGTGGTTGTGTATGGTAGGATAGTTTGTGTGTTTAGCTTTGGTCTGTTTTTGGAAAGTATATGGACAAAGGTATTGCAGTCTGAGGACGATATGAAAACACCTATGATTGCACAAATATTAGGTGCTATTACAAATATTATCCTTGACCCGATTTTGATTTTCGGAATGTTTGGTATTCCTGAAATGGGTATTGCCGGTGCTGCTATTGCAACAGTAGTGGGACAGATTGTTGCTGGTTTGGTGGTTATGAAAAAGGGTTTCCGTAAGCCACCTGAACTTTCAGTATATAAAGTATGTATCAGCAGAATTTTCCGTTTAGGACTACCAAATATTTTAATGCAATCAGCCTATACATTTTACATATTAGGACTAAATTTAATATTAGGTGGATTTTCTGATGAGGCAGTTACTGCCCTAGGTTTGTATTATAAATGGCAAACATTTTTCTTTATTCCTTTAGGTGCAATGCAAACTTGTATTGTGCCGATTATCAGTTATAACTATGCATCAAAAAAATTAAATCGTTGCAAAAATACACTAAAAACATCAGTACTTTTTGGGTTAGTGCTAATGGGTTTAGGTACACTTTGCTTTTTGCTTTTACCATCCCAAATGCTAAGTGTGTTTACATCAGATGCTAAGGTAATTGAAATCAGTAGTTATGGTTTTCGATTTGTTGGAGTTAGCTTTTTGCCTATGGTAACTTCACTGATTTTCCCTGTGTTTTTCCAAGCAATAGGAAAAAGCCTAAAAAGTTCAGCTTTAACAGTAATACGAACAGTTGTTTTGTTTGTACCATTGGGATATATTTTCTCAAGGTTTGGTCTGAATTTCTTTTGGCTAACATTCCCTGTAACAGAAATCATAACCAGCGTAGTTGGTGCAGTATTTTATTTGCCTTTCCATTCTCAAAAGTGAATAATTAAAAAAATAACTCTCTTTGTGTTTTACGAAGAGAGTTTTTATAATATTATTAATGTTGACAATTCCAACATTTTATGCCGATATTTATAACATTATTGTAGTATATGATGATGTTGTTGACAAAATACATGACTTGTATTATAATGAATTCATCAATTTAAGAATGAAAGGTTTGAGAAAGTAATGACTGATTATGTTTATGATGTTGATGATATTAAGGGAAAACTTAAGAAATTGAGAAATAGTAAAGGCCTTACACAACAAGGGTTTGTTGATGAATTTAAAAAAGAAACAGGCATAATTGTTGCTCGAGAAACAGTTGCCACTTGGGAAAATTTAAAGGACAAAAAAAGAACATTGCCAAGTTTAGCTATGCTTGTTGACTTATGTAACTTTTACAAATGCGATATATCATATTTTTTTGAGAGAAAAGGAGTAATATCAGAAGAAACAGATAAGATAGCTACTTTACTTAACACATCCGAAAGAACGGTAGAAACTCTTAGAGATTGCAGCAGTTATGGAGCTTTCCTTGATAAATTTATCAAGAATATATCCAAAGAAAGTGTTGAAGCTATAAATAATAATGAGAATTATTGGTTCTTGATAAATGACTTTCTGGCAAGTAATTCCTTTGAGGAACTTGCAAACCGTACACAACAATTAGTAGTTAATAATGTTATTGATGGTGCTGTTAAGACTATTTTTACAAACAAATTTCTTAAGAATCTGAAAAAGTATTTCGATGAGTTTTATTTTTCAGAGTTTCCAACAGAAATGACAAAGACTAATTTTACTAAGTTTTTATGTAATAAAATTCCTTTTGAGAATTTTAATTCTGATGAATTTGTAGAAAGCAATTTCCTAGAAGAAGGAAAAAATTGCATATACAATTTGTGTGAAGACTTTTCTGCTTTACCTCAGAATGGACAATATAATTTAATAGTCGATTTTATATCAGATGTTTCATATGATTTCTTTGAGAAAGAAAAGAGAATTGAAGTATCTGTTGGTAGATTAAGAGACATAATGTATTCCATGCTTATGGAAACTATTAAGAATGAGTCTAACAAAATCAAAAAAGACTTAAAGAATAACGCAAATAAACTTTAAGTTTATGTTGATATCTACAACATTTGCATTTGAGTGTGAATTTTGATGTTGTATCTTCATTCGTGACTTTTACATATTGTATAGGATATAATTACTATCAAGAAAGATTTTCATAATTTTTAAATTATTGTTGATAGGAGTATTACTATTATGAACAAAGCGATTTGGAATCCCCAGATAATAAAGGTTGCAGAGTGGAACATCCATATGATGTCACGGGTAGTTAAAAATTTTCCAAGTATTATTTATGATACCTTGGAAATAGAAAATTATTTTTATGATATAATTGTCTTAGTAGAATATAAGCAAAATCTTGAATTTGAAGAGAAACTTCACAATAATGGTTATAGAGTTTTTACTAATTCTCCATTAAAGAAGAATGAAGTATTGATTGCCATTAAGAAGGAGCTGATTATGGAGGTTGTTGAGGTTAATAAAAATCTCCCATTAAATGTAGGAGAGATACATCCTAATTTCCTCCATGTAAAATTTAAAAGTAGAGAAGATAAAATTATTTCAGTCATAGGTATCAGAAATTTATTTGGTGAAGAAGAGTATCGTTTACAGATGAAAGCAATAAAACGCTATTTAGCGAAAATCGCAGATGAAAATATTATTGTTGTAGGTGATTTTAATGCTATTTCAAAAAATATAGAAAATTTTTTACCTGCTAATTTTCATACATACCAGCCAATACATAACAGAAATTATTATAATACTGAGAATTTCATTAATAACTATAGTTATTTCTTCACAAAAGGTGACGAAACAAAGAATAGCGAAAAAGAAAGTCGTGAAACAGAAAGCGAAAAATACATAATTAAGGGAATGAACAAATTAGACTTTTGTATTTCTAATATTAAAGATATTAAAAATTTATCCTATGATTGGAACTTTATTAATCACTGTGGTGGTGATGTGTACCCTGAAAAAGCAACTATAGAAAGAAATGTTACTAAATGGAACATACCTGTAGGTTATCCTGATCACGCTTTATTTACTTTTGTAGTGGATATATGATTTTGTACATAAAACCTAGGAAATAATGCCTTTGTATAAATGTGAAATATTGTAGCAACAATAAAATTGTGGTATAATAAACAATAAATCTAACGACAGATTTCTGAATATTATATAGAAGGAAAATGATGTAATTGTTAAAGGGTAAGAGAAAAATTGCAATTTCTTTTTTCAATTTATTGTTGATTACAATAATGCTTTTTTCAGCTAATATATTAACAGTTAAAGGTGCAGGAAGATATTATCCAACACTATCTTATGCTATTTGTAAATGTGATAAAAGTTGTGAAAAGTGTATGGTTAAGGATGAAAATTCACAAGATGAAAGTGATGTGCATTGTAAGTTTCAAGGTGTATCTGCTTGTGAATGTAGGTGCAATTTTATTAAGTTAGCTTCTTTTTCTACAGATAATTCTCATATATGGACTGATAAGAAAAGTGCAGTAATAAAGGCTATTCTTAGGGATAAAAAGAATAAGGTGGTTAATGAAAAATATGTTCAAATCGGTAAAACACCTTCAAATGATAAGGTGAAAACTGAGAGAAATTGTTATTATTATATTATTGGCAAAAAGAATAAATCCGGTAAGATTGTTTATGACAACAGTAAAAGAAGAATAGGGCAGTACTATATTCAAGAATTATTTGAATTAAACAGATTAACAGAAAAGAAATATAAACTGTATATAACTTTACCTAAAACTAATTTGTATACAAATGGATATTATAGAATCTTTGGCAATACAACTTTTGATGGTAGTGGTTGTATTATCACAAAAACTAATGACAATCCATTTATTATTAATTTTGATGATACAGACAGTAATACTGTTAAGTATAGTGGTTCAAGCAATATTACCGTAAAGAATATGACAGTTGATTGTACTGATAAATCAGATGGTACTATAAATCACTATAGAAACGGATTTTTCTATATGGCTCATTGTTCAAATGTTGTTGTGGACCATATTGTAGTAAAAAACGGTAGATATAACTGTCATGTATTCCAAATTACCGGTGCAAGAAATGTTACTGTTTCAGACTCTAAGTTTTATAATTTACTGTATATAAATAGAAATACCAACAAAAGATATACCAGAGAAAATTGTGGCAATAGAAAAGAGAAAAATCCTGAATATTACGGTAATACTCTATTTAACTATGAGGTAATTTAGATTGAACCCGATTTTTCTAATACAAATAACGGTACTGCCTTTGCTTTGCCTACAATAAAAATGTCCAATGATGATACAGTAAGTAAAGATGTTACAATAGAATTTTGCCGTTTTGAAAATGTTATGAGGGCAATCGGTAACCATTCTACAAAGGTGAAAATTTGCAACCGTATTACAATTTATAATAATATTTTTGTTAATACAATAGGTCATGCAGTTATTTTGCCACGATATAATTATGTTACTGTATGTAATAATATATTTAACAAAATCAGCACAAAACAAGTTGGTGGTAGCTTAGTGTATTACGGAAAATATATTGAAGCAAATACCATGAATGTGTATGAAAATCTAATGTTCAATGTTTATAACGGTTGTAACAAAATAAATGTAGTTGATTATTGGGGTAAATCTCATACCAAAATTGATGATAATTCTAATACAAATACCGACACTACAAAATAATTAATAACTATAAAAAGTAGTCTATAAAGCACCTATGAGAATTTTAACCTCATAGGTGTTTTTAATGTTGTAAATTACAACATTAATTAGTAGTGTGTATTTTTAGTGTCGTAGATTTTTTCTTTAAATTACAACTTATAAAGTTTATAATTATAGTACGGAAGATGTCAGTATACTTTATGTATAACAGTAAAATAAAAATTTATTTAGGAGGAAAAATGAAAATGAGTAAAAAATTAATATCAATTCTTCTTTCTGTTGCTATGGTAGTTGGTGTATTTACAACTTTACCGATAGCCTCAGCAGTAGAAACAAATAGTAATTCTACTGAAAACACAGAAACAAAGTATGTTACTAACTTAGGCGGAACTTATACAGGACCTATAAAGAATAAATCTAAAAGATTTTTCTTTGCTATGCCAAAAGAATGGTATACATTTAGCAATGCAACTGCTTGTGCATATTGGTGGGATGGTGAGGATAGTTGTGCTGACTGGCAAAATTCCTATGAAATGAGACCAACTACTATTATTACTGATGATGGTTCAAAAGTTTATTACATTGATATTGATGAAAATATAACTTCAATTATATTTAATAATGGTATTGACCTAGGACAAAAATCTGAGAATGAAGAATTACCACCAAATTATGGCAAAGCTTGTCAGACAGAAGCGATTAACTTAGAAGGTTATGATCCCGGTGAAACTATGGTTTATCCGGATGGACTTGATTCAAAGGAGAAAATGATTTATGTTCCTGATGATATTGAGAATGAATCATCAGGTTCTAAAGTTTATCGTGGTGAATGGTACTACTTGCATAGTGATGGTAAATGGGATGCAGAAAAAGGTTCTGTATATGAAACTAAAGATGTTAATGTTAAACTTGATAAAAGAAAAGATACAGTTAATATAGGTGACTCAATCCAACTAAATGCCACTTTTGAAAATTTGTCTCCTGATGCCAAAATTACTTGGAGTTCAAGCGACACTAATGTTGCTACCGTTGACGATAATGGTACAGTATATGGTGTTGATGAAGGCACAGCTAAAATCAAGATTTCAGTACAAAATCCGGGGGAAGCTACACCTTTATGTACTTATTGTACAGTAGAAGTAAAAAGTGTGTTACTAGGTATAAAAATCACTAAATTACCTAGCATAACTACATATTATGAGGGCGAAGAACTTGACGCTGATATAATTACAAAGGGAATAGAAGTTGTGGCTATATATAGTGGTAATCGTAAAGTTGTACTTAATAGTGCTTTTTATGATGAAGATAATCATGATGGTTATATTGTAGCAGAACCTAGATATGAAGTGGGAAAGAACACTGTAACTATTAAGTATGGTGGTTTTACTGATACATTTGATATTACTATATTGTCAAAACAAATTAAGAGAATAACTGTTTATCCACCTGAAAAATTAACTTATGTTGTAGGTGAAGAACTGGACCTTACAGGTATGGATGTAATAGCTGATTATGCAGATGGTACATTTGGTAATGTTTATGATTACTCAATAGGTGACTATGATTTTTCTACTGTCGGTGAGAAAATTATTGAGGTTACTTGTAGAGGTCAAAAAGGACATTTTATGGTTTATGTTGAACCAAAAGATATTAATGAAATTTTAGTTTCATTATCATCTAACAGAACCGATTATTATGTAGGGGATGAGATTGATTCATCGGATATTGAAGTGTACATTCAATATGCAGATGGTTCTTTAGAAGAAACAAAAGATTATTATTTAAATTATGATTTTTCTACAGCAGGTAAGAAAATTGTAACAGTATCATATCATAACTATAGAATGAGTTTTATTGTTAATGTTAAATCAAAAACTGAACCTACAACTACAAAACCAACTGTAAAGAAGGTAACAAAGGTATCATTAAGTAAGAAGTCAGTTGTATTGGTAAAGGGTAGAAGTACAACTGTTAAAGCAACAGTAACTCCAACTAATGCAACAAATAAAAAGTTAAAGTGGACAACTGCTAACTCAAAGGTAGCAGTAGTAAATTCACAAGGTAAAATTATTGCAAAGGGCAGAGGTAATGCAACAATTAAAGTAATGGCACTTGACGGTAGCAATAAATACGCTACTGTAAAGGTAACAGTAAAGCAACCTGTAACATCTGTTAAACTTAACAGAAATTCAGCTATCCTAAAAGTAAAGGGCAAAGCTAAACAGAAAACAGTTACACTAAAAGCTACTGCTTATCCAAAGAATGCAAATAATAAAGCAGTTTCTTGGAAGTCATCAAATACAAAAATTGCAACAGTAAATAGCAAAGGCAAAGTAACTGCAAAGAAAAAAGGCACTTGCTATATTACAGCTACTGCAAAAGACGGTAGTAAAAAATATGCAAAGTGTAAGATTGTAGTAAAATAAATTTATAAAAATAATATCTGAAATTGTGTTGAACCCCTTGTTTTGCAAGGGGTTTGATGCTCTCTAAAATTAATTTAAAAAGGTGGGATTAAATGAGTACATATGTTATCGGAGATGTTCACGGAGAATTTAATCAGCTTTTAGAATTATTAAATACAATGGATTTTTCTTCTAAGGATTGGCTATATGTAATGGGTGATGTTATAGATAAAGGTGAATATCCTATCAAATCATTGCAGTTGCTTATGGGTTTGCCTAACTGTACTTGTCTTATGGGAAATCATGAGTTAATGATGCTGAAGAATAGAGAAATGATAAATAATCTAGATAATCTTTCTACGGAATTTATAGAGAATAATTATTTAAATATTTTAGATTGGCTTAATAATGGCGCTGAGTCTACATTATGTGAACTTTCTGAATTGTCTTTAGATGAAAGAAATAAGGTTTTGGATTATGTAGAAAAGTTTAAGCCTTATGTTGAACTGAATATTAACAGTGTTGATTATTTGTTGGTACATGGAGGACTAGAAAATTTTTCAGTTGAAAAATCTATTGCCGATTATTCATTAGAAGAATTAGTTTGGGATAGACCTGACTATAGCAAAAAATATTTCAGTAACAAGATTTTAGTAACCGGTCATACTCCAACTCAGCGTATAAAAGAAAATACACTGCCAGGTTATATTTTTATTGGCAATAATCATATTGCACTTGATTGTGGTGCCTTTTCTTCTAAAGGCAAATTAGCCGGTATTTGCTTTGAAACTATGGAAGAATTTTATTGCAGATAAATTTTTCTATAATAATTTTGAAAACTTTACTAATATTGTAATTTGAGATAATTATTATGTATATACTTGAATAAAATGTTAGAATTATGTATAATTTTATTATACGAATGGGAGGTAAATTGTTATGAAGTGTCCAAAATGTGGTTATGAAAATGATGATAATGCATATTTTTGTGAAGGTTGTGGAAACAAGCTAAAGGATAATACCGGTGTAGAGAATAATCAAGCTGATAATGCAAAATTTGAGCTGGATAAGGATTTGGGCTTTGATAGTGATATGAATTACGGAACTGTTAACAAGTCAAATTTAGAGGATAATTCAAGCTTCGATTATTATGATGATTTTAATAAAAATGTATCATATGAAAATCCACAGAATAATTATTCTAAGCCACCTAAAAATAATAAAAACTTGTTAATCACAGTTATTGTGGTTAGTGCTATAGCTGTTATAGCAATATGTGTTTGCGTATTTCTAATTTTCTTTAATGACAAAGACAGTAATTCCGATACTTCTGCATCGGAAACAGTAACATCAACTGTTACCGAAACAACTGCTATAACTACTACAACTCAAACAACAGAACCTACAACAGAGGCAACAGTATCAAAGATAATGCCAAATGTTGTTGGATTGAGGAAAGAAGAGGCTAGTAGAATTTTAAGACAACAAAATATTTCTATTAGATATGAGGAGGAAAATAATAACATATATTCTGAAGGTGTTGTATCTAGCCAAAGTATTCCTAGTGGTGAAACAGTTAGAGATGGTGAAATGGTTACACTGTATGTTTCATTAGGTTCGGATGAAGATACTTATTATAATGGTGATTATATACTTCCTGACTCAGATACTGAATATATTTCAGAAAGTGAAATTGAAAATATGAGTAAGGAAGAATTAACTCTTGCATTAAATGAGATTTATGCAAGATATGGTTTAATGTTTAATACCACAAGTATTCAGCAGTATTTTAATTCTAAGGATTGGTATGTACCTTCAATAAATCCCGGTCATTTTGATGACTCACAATTTAACGATTACGAAAGACATAATGTAGATACTATCGTTAATTATATGAAAGAAAAAGGATATAGATAATCATATATGTAATAAAAATAAGGCATTTGTGAATTTTCACAAATGCCTTTTCTGTTACATAGAAAGTTGTTTTTTTATTCTATTTTCTAATTCTGATTTTACATTTCCTGTATCGTTGAGGATTTTAATATTTTTACCGTAAGGAAGTAGCCTTGTAACGATTTCAAGTGAATCTTGTTTATCATATTTTATTGTTACATTGTACCTATCATCAAGTCTAGTACATAACTTTTCCCATGGTGTAAATTCTGTTAGCAATCTGTCAGGAATATTTTTCACATTAGTAAATTCTAATGTTATTTCTTTACGCTGATTAAGAATGTAATTTTTGATGTTTTTCTCAGCCAAATTTCTGTCATAACTGTCACTGAGGATTTCTACAGAATTTATTTTTTCAAGATTGTAAATAGAAACTGAATTTTCCTTTTTGCAATGAATTCTGAACTTGTCATCTTTGTTAGAATATTCTAACAAACCAATGTTTACTGTCCTTGTTGAATTGTTTACTGACTTATAATTGATTTTTACGACTTTATCATCAGTAAAAGCTTTAACTATCTTTTTGAAATTGTCAATGTAAATGTCAGTATCTGCAATTTCGTTATGACTTTTAAATTTGTCATAGTAATTTATACTGCTTATAGGTAAATCATTTTCTTCAACAGTAAAAATTTCTTTCAGCTTAGAAAGTTGATTTTCTTCTAAAAATAACTTTGCCTTAGGGTTGTTAACACAATACTTTAACCATTGAATTTCTATTTTTGTCAGTGGTAATAAATCATAAAAAATATTTATGCTATTGTCCTTTAATTCAAAAATATCAAGTGCCGTTAAGTCAAAGTCATTCTTAAACAATCCATTAGATTGAATATCACTACCTTTTAAATGTTGAATAATACAGTTACCTGATTTTTCATAATCTAAGTTAAAAACTTCATTAAAGATTTGGTTTGAATATAGATTACCGTTTTCGTTTTTAGCAGGTGGTTGATTTTCAAAATTATATTTATTGTCAGAGTTTTCAGTAGTCTCTGTTACAAAATCACTTAAGACATTTTTTGTAACATCAACCTCATCTACTGTTACAGATAAAATCCTCTTAGCAAAAGTTTTTATCCAAGAATACATTTCAATAGGTTGTGTTACTGTTGCAGTGAAGGTCAGTATATTCTTTTCAATAGAAAATTTACCGATTCTGCTTTCTCTTGCAACTCTGTTAAAAATGTATTCTTCATTATCTTCAACTTTTAGTTTTAAGGTAGCATTATGAACCTTGATTTTTTCTTTAGCATTACCATTTTTAAAATCATTGTACCCAACACCCCATAAGTACTTTGTTGACTTTTTAGCATTTTCAATTTCAGCAGTATGATTTTTTTCAATATTAGTTTTTACTATCTTATCAATAAAGTCAATACGAGTTGAAGTAACACCTCTAAAAATAGGATTGTAACATATTAGATGTTGCCTACCGTTGTATGTACTTTGTCTTATCTCAATAGGATAACAAACAAAACATTGTGGCTTTAGGTCAATACCGTTACGGTAAAAAACTTTTATCCATAGTTTATTCTTTATTGCATATAGTAGGTCACAAATATTGTAGTCGCTTAGTGTGTTGATGAAGTACTTGTGTTTGTATGAAAAGATATTTTTCCTATTACCTATCCTATTGTTGATAAATGTACCTACCACACCAAGTGCAGTTGTTTCTGAAAAGAAATTTATCATATTGCAAAAGTTATTTGTATCAATATCTTTCAGAATATTATTCAGCATATTATCACTTAATTTATAGCAATAGGAATTTTTATATTTTCTACTTTCAATGATACCTAGTTCTTTTAAGTCTGAAAGTGTATTTTTAAAATTCTTTAGGGAAAAGTAGTTGTAATTATCCAGAATTTTATATAGGTCATAAAGTTGATTTAGAGTTTTATAATTCTCATAAGGACAATCATCTTCCAATTCAAGTGTATGTGGATTAACCTTTTTACAACAAGCAGAAATATATTCAGCAAAAGTACCGGTAATACTGTTTCTGTATTCATTCAAAACTATTTCTGTAAAATCCGAAAATATATCTTTTTTAGTTGATTTAGGAATATTATCCCAACTGTTTTTATTATTATATTTTGCTTGTTCTTTCTTAAAGTTTTCAACTTCATTTTCATATTCATTAATAAAATAATCCTGTAAATTATCAATATAATCAACATTAGAATTAAGTGCTAATACAATAATGAAAAATGAAATATCGGGTTTACCTACAGTGTGTCTGTATAAAGAAAAGAAAGGATTATTTTCTACAAATATTGAATCAATAGTGCAATAACATGGTGTGTTTTTGTTACTGAAAATAATCTCAGGATTATCAGCAAATATTTCCTTTAAATTTGAAATATCATTAGAAAAAGTACTTGGCAGTTGATTTTTGTCAGTAAATTTTCTTTTGAAATCAGAAAACTTTTTGTTTTTGCTAATGCCTTTGTATTGATAAACAAACATATCCCTAATGTAGTTTTTGTATTTATCATTAAAGTTACCGGGCAATATAGCATTAGAATTTCCTTTAGATACCATATTATCACCTTTAAGTTACTATTTTACAAATATTATAACATAATTTTTCAAAATGTAATCAAATAATTTTCAAAATTTCATTTTATCTTTCCAATTTTTGTAGTTTATTTTTAGCTGACCACTAAGTATAATGAACTCAAAAGAAACACAAAAACCATTGTTTATTTATAAGGAGAAACATATGATGAAAGAAAATAAAAAAGGCTTTAAGGTATGGGTAAAGGAACATAAGAAACAGTTAATTATTGCAGGGGTAGGTGCAATGGCTGTTACAGGAATTATATTGGGATATAAAAACAAGGATTTTATTATTGAAAAACTACCACAGTTTAAGGACACTAATAATCAGTCAAAGGTAACTGTACTTGAGACAACTACCGAAAGAAATGTAGTGGAGTCAATTACAGAAAAAATCACTGTTGCAGAATCAACAGTGAATACCCGTTCATACACCACACCACAAAAACCCTTTGATGTTAGAATGCATATAAGAACTTTACCAAACGGACAACAACATTCTGTTGAAAAGGCAATGGAAGCAGAGCGTTTAGGAATACCATTACTTAGTAATCAAACATTAGTAGATCCACACCAAAGAAATGTAGCATAATTAATAAAAAGAAAGGTGATATTTATGAAGATAACAACAAATGAAATTCTATCCAATATGGATGAAAAGAAAATTTTCACAACAAAGGTAAGTTCATACTCTGAGTATACTGATAATTTAATTAAATTAAGAAACAATGTAGTAATGCTTACTAAGGATGAAGGTGAAGATGATTATATTAATCTTCAGGATGCTATTGATAAGCTAAAATTATTGGCAGTTAAGAAAAATCTTCAAGATAATCTTACTGTCCAAAAAGCAATTGACTCTCTATGTGATGTTGATAGAGAATTAAGGACTGTTTATCCGGGAATAGGTTGCGAAGCTATAGTGGCAAAAAGTTTACAGTCTGTTGACAGACCGGAAGTTACTGTTTATAAAAATGTGTACCTGTCTAACGGAAAAGACAAAGCTGTTGCAGATAATATTGTGTTGACTAATAACGGTGTTATTCTCTTAGAGGTGAAGAAAATTTCAAGTAATATTACCATTGATGAAAATGGAAGATTACTTATTGACGGTAAATTTTCTTATGATAAAGCATCACTTAGTGAAGTGATGAGTACTAAGAGAAAGCTATTGGCAGAATGTTTACAGAATAAGTTTGCAGAGAAAAACATTGATATGGCTATTTCTGTTGATAGTAACATTGTGTTTGTTACACCTGATGATAAAGAAATTATCGTTGATGATAATGGTTCTGAGAAATGGTGTTTCTCTAATGAAGTTAATCTTAAGGTAGATACTTATTCTAGTGAAATTAACTATAGTAAAGAAGAACTGGAAAGTTTCAAACTTATATTAGGTGAAATGGAAGCTTGCAAAAAGGCTTTTTCTATTAATGATGATTTTCCTGAGCTAAAGAAAAATATTGCTGAAGGTTTATCCCTACTTCTTAATGACGATAGTAAAGAAAAAGAGGAAGAAAAAGAGGAAAAGGCAATAAGACTTCAACAAATAAGAAGAAAAAGAATGAAGGCAAAAGCAAGAAAGAAAAAGAAAATTCTTGTATCAAGTGTATTAGGAGTTTCTTTGTTAGGAGGTATTGCATTGACTGCAAAGTGTTTATCTTCAAAAAGAAACTAAACTAATACAATGTATTAATTACTTTATACTTCTCTATGAATTATTTGTAGAGAAGTATGGTAATTAGTATTTATACACTAAAAAAATAAAAATTATATAAATTTATATATAATATTGACAAATAATAAGTAGTATTATATAATAAAACTGTCCTTAAGGACCAAACCAGCCGTGTAAATTTATTTTTTGTAGTATTATGTGTTAATACCAAAAGACATAATATTATAAAGTACTGAAACATAGACTATGTAAAATATCTTTCACTAATGTTTTGAGGATTGAAAGGATTGTAAATTTGCAAGGTCTTAAAACAAGAATTCTCCATACGAATATGGTTCGCCAGATTGAATGGATTGTAAATTTACAAGGTCTTAAAACTAAATCATCGTCTAATAGGTTGTCTACCTGATTGAAATGATTGTAAATTTGCCTACACATATAGGTTAGCTAACAATGTTTACTGAAAATAAAGAACTAAAACAAAAGCAGAAAATTTCAATCAACAAAAGCAAATAAAGTAATAGAATTACTTAAAAACAGAAATTAAACAAAAGAAAAAGGTCAATCAACTGAAAAGCTGATTGACCTTTAGTAATAAATATTAAATTTTAGGAGGTTGTATCTATGGCAAAAAAGAAAAGAATAACTGCAAAGGAAAGAAAACAAAATCACAGAGAATCACTGATGAAAAAAGCTGATTCTAATGCAGAAAAAGAAAAAGCAAAAAAGCCGGTTGTAGAAAATAAGCCTGATACTGCCATATCAAAAGATAATATACCTAAGCCTAATAAGGAAATTAAAAAATCAAAAGCAAAACTTGCCGGTGTTAAGTGGGTTATTAAGGCTAATGACGATGTTGCTTATATTTCTTCTTTCGGTAAAGGTAATAATTCTGTACTGGAAAAAAGAATTATGGGTGATGTATCCAGCAATGTAAACAAAGATAGCCATATGTATGTTAACCCTAAATATACTAAGAAAAATTATGAAATAAAGAACGGCTTTTCTTCAGGCAGTAGCCTTGTGACTTATCCTAATAAACCTGATAAAAATTCAGGTATGGATGCATTGTGCCTAAAACCATATTTTGAAAAAGATTTTTTCGGACATATATTTACCGATAATATGCATATTCAAGCTATCTACAATATTTTTGATATTGAGAAAATACTTGCAAAGCATATTACAAATATTATTTATACAGTTAATTCTTTTGACCGTAATTATAATCAGTCAGGTAACGATACAATAGGTTTTGATATTAACTACCGTGTTCCTTATTCAGAATATGGTGGTGGAAAGGACTCAAATGGTGAGCCAAAGAATAAATCTAAATGGGAAAAAAGAAAGAACTTTATTAAGTTTTATAATAAATCTAAACCTCATTTAGGCTATTATGAAAACATTTTTTATGACCATGGTGAACCTATTTCTGAAGAAAAATTTTATAATTACCTTAATATTCTAAATTTTATTCGTAATAATACTTTTCATTATAAGAATGATGACATTGAATTATATAGTGAAAATTATAGTGAAGAATTTGTATTTATTAATTGCTTAAATAAGTTTGTTAAGAATAAGTTTAAAAATGTAAATAAAAATTTCATATCTAATGAAAAAAATAACCTTTACATTATCCTAAATGCTTACGGTAAAGATACTGAAAATGTAGAAGTTGTTAAAAAGTATTCTAAAGAACTATACAAACTTTCTGTACTAAAAACTAATAAGAACCTAGGTGTCAATGTTAAAAAATTAAGGGAAAGTGCTATTGAATACGGTTATTGCCCTTTGCCTTATGATAAAGAAAAAGAAGTTGCAAAGTTAAGTTCGATTAAACACAAATTGTACAAGACTTATGACTTTGTTATTACTCATTATCTAAATAGCAATGATAAGCTATTGTTAGAAATTGTTGAGGCATTGCGTTTATCTAAAAATGATGATGAAAAAGAAAATGTATATAAAAAATATGCAGAAAAGCTATTTAAAGCAGATGATGTTATTAATCCTATAAAGGCTATTAGTAAATTGTTTGCCGAAAAAGGCAATAAGCTATTTAAAGAAATGGTAATTATTAAGAAAGAATATGTAGAAGACATTAGTATTGATAAGAATATTTATGACTTTACCAAGGTGATTTTCTTTATGACCTGTTTCCTTGACGGTAAAGAAATTAATGACTTGTTAACTAATATTATCAGCAAATTACAGGTTATTGAAGACCATAATAATGTAATAAAATTTATTTCCAATAATAAGGATGCAGTTTATAAAGATTACAGTGATAAGTATGCTATTTTTAGAAATGCCGGTAAAATTGCAACTGAATTAGAAGCAATAAAGAGCATTGTAAGAATGGAAAATAAGATTGAAAATGCACCACAGGAACCTTTGTTAAAGGATGCTTTGTTATCACTTGGTGTTAGTGATGATACGAAAGTTTTAGAAAATACTTATAAAAAATACTTTGATTCAAAGGAAAAAGCAGATAAACAAAGTCAAAAAGTCAGTACATTCCTAATGAATAATGTGATTAACAACAATAGGTTTAAGTATGTTATTAAGTACATAAACCCTGCCGATATTAACGGTTTAGCAAAGAATAGATACCTTGTTAAGTTTGTTCTCAGTAATATTCCGGAAGAACAAATTGACTCTTATTATAAGCTGTTTTCTAATGAGGAAGAACCTAGTTGTGAAGAAAAAATTAAACTACTTACAAAGAAAATTTCTAAGCTTAATTTTCAAACCTTGTTTGAAAATAATAAAATTCCAAATGTAGAAAAAGAAAGGAAGAAGGCAATTATTACCCTTTATTTCACAATTGTTTATATTCTTGTGAAGAATTTAGTTAACATTAACGGTTTATATACTTTAGCTTTATATTTTGTTGAGAGGGATGGATATTTCTACAAAGATATTTGTGGAAAGAAAGATAAAAAGAAATCATATAATGGTGTTGATTATCTGTTGTTACCGGAGATTTTCTCAGGTAGTAAATACAGAGAGCAAACAAAAAATTTAAAACTGCCTAAAGAAAAAGATAGAGATATAATGAAGAAGTATCTTCCTAATGATAAAGATAGGGAAGGCTACAATAAATTTTTCAGGGCTTATCGTAACAACATTGTTCACCTAAATATAATTGCAAAACTTTCTGAATTGACAAGTAATATTGATAAGGATATTAATTCTTATTTTGATATTTATCATTATTGCACACAGAGAGTGATGTTTAATTATTGTAAAGAGAACAATAATATTGTACTTGCAAAAATGAAAGATTTAGCACATATCAAAAGTGATTGTGATGAATTTAGTAGTAAACATACTTATCCTTTTTCTTCAGCAGTTTTAAGGTTTATGAATCTTCCTTTTGCATATAATGTGCCAAGATTTAAGAATTTATCTTATAAAAAATTCTTTGATAAACAATGATTAAACCACTAAAGAAAACTTAAATGATTTTATAAGAATATTGTATTAATTGATAAAAACAATTACTATAATACAAAAACTATTATTAAAATATACAAAACATATAGAAAATTTAAAATTTTGTATTGACATTAAAAAATCATAGGTCTATAATGCAGACAAAGACAAGGGCGTCACACAAATAAGTGTGACGCCCATTTTTGTTATAAGCAATATTTATATGCAAATTGAAATTTGTAATTATAAATATTGCGTTTTATCTCACTGACAAAGAGGTCACGAAATAGGTTCGTGGCCTCTTTTTTATATGTTTGTTTAGTGTCAGAAAAGAACAAACAAGGAAGGGGAAGAAAAAATGAAAGAAGTCGTGAAGAAAATTGTTTCTGTTGCACTTTGTGTGTTAATTGTTACCAGCGTAGCAGTAATTAACATTACAGCAAGTGCAGCAGAAGAAAAGTCCTACAAAATGGGTCTGGTAGATTTTGATGCAGTATTATCAGGTACTGATATGAAGGCTAAAAACTATCAGAAAATGGAAAAGTATATTTCCGATGCTGATAAGGAAAATGATGATATTGTTGTTTTCCCTGAGTATTCATTAACTAGCACAAAGGGTGATGCAGTTAGTGTTAAGAAAGATACTTATGTTAAGGACATTGCAAAATTAGCAGATGATGACGATATGTACATTCTTTTCGGTGCAACAACAAAGAAAGGTAGTAAATACTATTCTTCAATTGTTATTTGTGATCCAGAAGGTAATGTAGATACATATGATAAATCTCATCTTACTGATGCAGAATATAAAGAGGGCTTTTCAGTAGGTGATACACCATATGTACTAAAAACATCATTTGGTACTTTTGGTTTAGCATTAGGTAATGAGTTTGGTGAAGTTGCTGAACTTGGTAAATACTATTATGGTTATTCTTGCAACGGTGTAATTGTTTGTCAGGCTTATGGTTATGACACAAGTGATTCTAAAGCACTTTCACAAGCTGAATATGATATGTACACACAAACATATGCATATGCTCGTATGTACTCAAGATATGTTGCAACTGCTAACCTTTACACAACAAATGGTAACACAAGTTACTTTGGTGAAAGTAATATGATTACTTCATCATCACAGTCAGTAAGTGCTTATCCAATTGGTGGTGCATTAAAAGACGGTATTTATAAACCGGCAACAACAAAAGAACCTGGTGTTCGTTCAGGTGAAGTTAACAAGAACAAAGCAAGTAACGGTATGTCATCCAGAAGATTATGTCAACTTGCTAACTGGTATGGTGAACTTACAGATTATGAAAAACCGGTATATGGTGCAGGTAGTAAGTACAGAGATAATGCAAAGGTTGCATCAGTAAACTTCCATCCTGTATGGGGTGACTTAGACGGTAATGTTAAGCTAATTGAAAATATTATGAGTGATGCTCACAAAGATGGTGTTGACCTTCTGGTATTTCCGGAAATGGCTTTAACAGGTTATGATGTAGTTACACCGGACAGTTATGATGATGAGCTAAAAGCTAAGTTCGGTAATGACTATATGCAACATGTACTTGCACAGACAATCAGAGGTAACAACCCAAGTAAGTATATGGTAGAAATTCAGAAACTAGCTGAAAGCTACGGTATGTATGTACTGATTGGTTTACCTGAAAGAGATGAAGTTGACTCTGATTTATATTGGAACTCAGTCGGTATCTTTGGTCCTAATACATTAAAGTCATACAGAAAAGTAAACCTTGCTTTCCCGGAACCTAACTGGGCAGCTTATAGTACAGAGAATGACGGTGTGTTTGAAACTCCATTTGGTTATGTTGGTGTAGCTATTTGTGCTGATATTTATAACTATCAGGAACTACAGAGAACATATTCAGAAAAAGGTTGTAGAATTGTAGTTAACTGTACTGCAGGTGCTGCATCTAACAGTTGTATGGATGGCTCATGGCAGTTAACATATCAAAACAGACTGGAAAGCTTTATGCTTCGTGATAACAACTTTATGATTACATCTAACTTAGTAGGTTATGATGGTCCTATAACTGAAGCAGTAAAGAATGTTCTTGCTAAGTATGGTAAGACAGTTGATGATTTATATACAGCTTATTGTGATTCATCAAATAAAGAACTAAATAATATTTGGAAAGAAGTAACTAGTCTATATGCTCTAAAGACAGGTGACAAAACTTCTGAAAGAACATACATTTTCCCAGGTGCATCAGTTTGTATGGGTCTGGATAGTTCATCTTCAACAGGTACTCATGTATTTGGTAACTATACTTCTTCCGGTGTTCAGTACAACAAGGATGGTTCAACAAAAGCAAACCCTTATATGAACTTAACTCCGGATACATTTAATAAATATTATGTAGGTGACTTTGACTTATCAAAGGCTACTATGGATAATATTTATAACTCAAACCCATATTCATATAGACCAAGTCTATACTACAAGTGGTATTGTGATTTATTCTATATGACATATGGTCAGGCTACAAACAGCACAATTACAGACAGTAAATCAGGTGTAACAGTTAGTGGTGACAGACTAGTACCTGATGCTAAGCTAACAACAACTTCCGGTACTACTGTAAAGAATACAACTCCTTACAAACTAAAGACAAATGAAATTAATACAGTTAAGTCTTATAATTACAATATTTCTAATGTAACACTTACAAGTGATTACAATAAGAGAACAAAGACTGACACTAATGGTCAAACAACAGAAACTGTTGTAGGTAAATATACAGGTAGCTACCTACCATTTGTAGGAGAGGTTAAAGTAACAGTACCTGTTGATACAGATGCTATTTATTATCTATACAAAGTAGAAAACAACACACCTGTATATGTAGGTTCATCAGCAGTAACAAAGGGTTACTCAAAGGATGGTTACACAGTTAATAAGGTTATTGTAGCAGGTGACTCAATCTCCTTTACAACTGATGAACAGTCAGGTAGTTATGTACTTGTTTCTTACAAGGCAGCTAAGAAAACTTCTGTATCAGTTACAAGTTATCCTAAGTCACTATATGTAAAGGCTACTTCACAGATTAAAGCAACAGTAAGTAACCCTAGTGGTGCTACAAAGTACAAGAGTTCTAAATCAAAAATAGCAAAGGTTTCTTCTACAGGTAAAGTTACAGCAGTAAAGAGTGGTACAACTACTATTACAGTTACAAACAATGGTATTTCTAAGTCATTTAAATTAACTGTAAAGAATCCTAAGTTAAGTGCAACAAAACTAACTCTAAAGGTTAAGAAAACTGCAACTCTAAAGGTAACAGGTAAAGTAGGTAAAGCTAAATTTACTTCACTAAATACTAAGGTTGCTAAGGTAACTTCATCAGGTAAGGTAACTGCCCTAAAAAAAGGTATTGCAAAGATTAAAGTTGTATCTAACGGTGTTACAATGATTTGTAATGTTACTGTTAAGTGATTTAATTACTGATTGCTAAAATGATTGATGAAAGTAAATTAGTCATATTAGATTAGTTCCACATTTTGAATTTCATTTAAGAAAAGGTGTATTCCAATGAAGTTGATTAAGTTATATTAAGACTTGTTTTATAAATTTGTTTTATATATTATTTTCCACAATGTAATAACCCCTAAAACAAAAGCTGACACTTTTTATAGTGCCAGCTTTTGCTTATGTAAAATTAACTTTTTATATTATTATGTAGAATTTCTAAAATTCCCGGAATATCGTATTTTATTGATATGCAACTGTTTTACGCAATTATTGCATAAAATATATTACCTGATATGCATATTATAAGTTTGTAAATATTATATGATGATTAATTCACCATATACAAAAGCTGACATTACATTGTGTAGTGTCAGCTTTTGCTTATGTAGATATATAGTTTTGTAGGAAGTTGTTATTATGTTAATAAAGTGATTTATAAAATAAATCTTTGAAGATAAATATTAATATCGGAATATTATTTTTCTTTACTTTTTCGAGAAATAAGAATGGAAGTTATTAATGAAGTGAAAGGAACTGCAAGGATAACTCCAAGACTAGCTGACAGACCTTGCATTATTTCAATACCGACAGAATACATATTCATAATTTGTAGGTACTGATAATTATATGCATAGATAAATACAAGTGTATTAATTGAACCACCTGTAAAAGCTAGGATAAGTGTATTTGTCATTGTACCCATCATATCCCTACCAACATTCATACCGGAAATGAAAAGTTCTTTCATTGTTAATGAAGAATTTTTCTCTTTGATTTCACATAGGGTAGATGAGATTGACATACCAACATCCATAACTGCACCTAATGATGCAATAAGGATACCGGCAAATAGTAGTTGACCGATTTGTATATCTGTCATTTCTCCAACATATACAAGGTTCTCTATATCACTAACATTGTAACCACTGATTGAAGTAACCTTGCCAAATATTAAAGCAAATACACCGGCAATTATTACTCCGAATATTGTACCAATCATAGCAGAAACAGACTTTTTAGATATACCATCTATAAAGCACATTGTTACTATTGTTGTAAAAGCTATTACAATAATTGCAGAAATTATAGGGGAGAAACCTCTGTAAATCATAGGTAGAAATACAAAGAATATACATGCCATTGTGAATAGTAGTGCTAGAATTGAAGAAACACCTTTTTTGCCACCAACTAATACAACAATGATTATAAATATCGCTACCATTAACCATATCATAGGTGAACGATTATTACTATATACTGATGCAGTAATTTCACCTTTAGATTCACTAACAATAGCAACTACAGTTTCACCTTGTTTACAGTGAGTACCATATAGATAACTGGAAGAGCTTTCAGCCTCTACTTCTTTTCCTTTATAGTCACCTGTTAATATTTTAAGTAGGACAGTTTGATTGCCTACCTTGTTTCCGTTTTTAGTTACATTATCTTTTAGAATTTGGGTAACTTCTGCTTTTTCAAAGTTTCTACCTTCATTTTCTAGTAGAACAGTCTTGTCATTTACATTAAAAATTATTGCCATAACAACAAGAAGGATGACGGCTAAAGCCGTACATCCAAACTTGATAATATTATTTTTTTGTTTCATTTTACTTTACTTTTACCTTTACAGTTGTGCTATATGCACCGTAAATTGTCTTGCCTAAAACTGTCTTATATGCTCTTACTTTTACATATAGAGTTGACTTTGATTTTAGCTTATTTACTGTGTAGTTAGTTGTCTTAACATTCTTTGTTACAGATTTTGTAAACTTACTGTTGTTAGCATATACCACTTGATAGCCTGTTACTGAACCGGCAACCTTTTTGATTGATACATTAGCTGTTTTAGCTTTTGTACTTTTTACTGTTGCATTTGCTTTAGCCGGTGTAATTGTAAAGGTTGTTGCCTTAGCACTTTGATAATCACCAATACCGGTTACTGTAACTGTTGCAGTACCAATGTTCTTGTTGTTACTGTATTTTACTGTGTAGTCACTACCCTTAGTTAGAGTTTTACTACCGTTTTTTACTGTAACATTTGGCTGAATGTTTTTGCCGTTATATGTTTGAGTTTTGATTTCAGAAATTTTAGCATTGCTAATGTTTGCTTTTTCTACTAGGGAAGACTTAGCAGTAGCCAGTGCTTTAATTGCATTTTCAATTTCTGACTTCGGTGCTTTTTTGTTGTTTAGTACTGTTTCAGCACCTGAGATTGCCTGACTAAATACATTATATGATGCTTTAGTGTAGTTACTTTCAACAACTTTCTTTGCGTCATTAACTGCACTCTTTAGGTCAGCCTTGTCAGCATCACCCTTAACAATAGTGAATGATGAGTCAATCTTTTCATCATTATCTGTACGATAAGTGTTGATTGTTAGTGAGTTACCTGTTACATCAATAATTGAGTATGTAGGTACATCTTCTTGCCAACGGTTAGCAATGTATGTTTGCTTTCTAGGTACTAGGTCATAGTACTTACTACCTGATGATGAACTTGCTGTCATATATAGGATACCGTCAGGATTCATAACAGTGTCATTTTCTGTAACAATATCCTCTACTGCATCCTTATCCATAATGCTATTTAGATAAGCAAGGTACTTTTGGTCAGCCTCATCTGTTGAGTCATCAGCAATGTTCTTAGGTGCTTCATAAATTGTACCTTCACCTGAGTAGTCCATATCTTTGTTTAGTTCAGATTTGAACTCACTATTTGTGTATGATGATGAAGTTTCTGTTGCAGTATCACCCTTTAAAATCTTTGAACGAGAATAAGCATGGTCGTGACCTGTTAGTACAACATCAACACCATTAGCTTCAAAGTAAGGTGTTAGTGAATATCTTAGGTTAACAATTTCAGGTTCATTTGAGTGTTCTGCTGAACCGTAAATATCTTGGTGAAGTGAAACAACTTTCCACTTACAATTTGGATTAGCCTTAACTGTCTGTTCAATAAACTGCTTGTGTTCAGTAACATTAGTGTCCTGAGTGTTAAGCATCATAAACAGTACATCACCATAAGTGAAGTAGTAGTCACCACCAACAATTTTGTTTGAACCCAGTTCACTACTGTTAGGTCTGTTAAAGTGATATAGGTAGTTTTCATTGTCAGCATCATGGTTACCAACTGTTGTTGCAACAGGAAGTGATTTTAGAATTTCAGGACTTAGGTAACCGGAATATTCAACCTCACTGTTAGCATTCTTTCTTTCAGTTGTTGAACCGGTTGACTTTTTCTTAGTTGTCTGAATTTGGTCACCGGCTGACACAACAAAACTTGCTTTGCCATTTGTCTTGTCCATAGCTGAGTTAAGTGTTGTGCTCCAGTTGAAAGCATCACTCATTACTGCATCTGATTGAGCCTTGTAAAATTCAGGTGTGTCCTTGCCTTTAAGTTCATTTGATGAACCAATCTGTGGGTCTCCAACATAAACAAAGCTGAAACTGTCAGTTGAATTAACTTTGTAAGGTTCAGGAGTTGTGAAGTTACCATCTTCCTTTTCGTATGAATAGTAGTAAGTTGTGTTTTCTTTTAAGCCTTTTGCAGTAACATTGTTAGATAGATAAGTGTTACCCTCAGCATCTTCCTCAGCTTTTACTTCTGTTTGTGTTGCAGTATAAGTAACAGAATTTTTCATTTTTCTGCCTTCACCGATTTTTAGCTTAGGTGCATTTGAAGTGCCATTTTTCTTTGAATACCAAGCAAAGTTAAGCTCAGTAGCATCACTACCCGGTGTAAGTGAAATTTGTGTCCAATCTTTGCTTACTGTTTTGTTCCACTTGTTTTGCCAAGATGACCATTCCTCAGTAAGGTTAGTTGTTTTAGATAAGTTATCGGCAGTAGTTTTACCGTCAGGTGCTGCTGAAGCCAAAATGCTACCTGCTGTTGTGCATACTACAGTAGCAGTTAGCATACCTGCACATGCTTTCTTAATCCATTTCTTGTTCATTAAAAATCTTCTCCTTTAATTAACTCTCATTTTTAAAGAGTAGGTAATGTGAATACTGATTTATTATAATCCTTAGTGGACTATCTGTATTCAACGATACTAATTATAGGAGTTCTTTGTAAAATGTGTTATCACACAAATTTAAAATTGTAATTAAAAAATATTAAATCTAGATGTAGAATGTATTAAAAATAAAAGTGTTATAAATAAAGTAATAATCATTATTCCTAGTTTATACTAAAAAATAGCCACTACAATTTGTAGTGACTATTTTGTATATTATATTAATTTTTTTATTCAACAATTTTCCATTTATCAACATCAAAAACACCTTTAGTAGTGATTCTAAGTGATGGGATAACAGGTAAGCTGATAAATGAAAGTGTCATAAACGGGTCAATATTTTTGCTGACACCTAAGCTATAAGCAGAGGCTTTTGCTTTTTCAAGTTTATCATTAACTACTTTTAATGGTTCTTCCGACATTAAACCGGCAATAGGTAATTCCAGTAATGCTTTGATTTCACCATTTTCAACAACCACAATACCACCGTTATTATCCTTAATTGCATTAACTGCAATAGCAATATCAGAGTCACTACAACCTACTGTAATAATGTTGTGTGAGTCGTGAGCAATAGAAGTAGCAACTGCACCTGACTTTAGGGAATAACCCTTAACATATCCTACGCCAATGTGGTTTGTGTTTTTGTGTCGTTCAACACAAGCAATTTTCAGTACATCATTTTCAACATCAATATGGTTAGCAGTACCGAGATTTTTTGTTAGCAGTTCACCACTAACTAAACCTATCAATCCTAAATCACCTTTAATATCAAAACTTTCAGGTGTAACTTTGTCAAGATGGAAAGTATTGTGGCATTTCTCTACTAATCTACTTTCAATAGTAGGAGTAGGGAAGTCAATAACCTTTTTACCGTCAAAAACTAACTTACCTCTTTTATAAACTTGCTGAATGTCAAAGTCCCTAATGTTGTTTACCACTACTATATCAGCTAAGTAACCTGAGGCAATAGCACCTTTATTGTTAAGTAAAAAGTATCTTGCTGCATGATGGGTTGCAACCTTTAGTGCAATAATAGGATTAGCTCCATTTCTGATTGCCTCTTTAACTATGTAGTCAATGTGGCCACCATATAATAAATCATTTGGGTGCTTGTCATCAGTAGCAAACATACACCTTGCATAGTATTTGTCATTAAGTAAAGGCATTAGTGCTTTTAGGTTGTGAGCAGCAGTACCTTCTCTAATCATAATGAATTGACCTTTTTGTAATTTCTCAAGAGCATTTTCAAAGGTTGAACATTCATGGTCAGAATATACACCTGCTGAAATATATGCATTAAGGTTATTACCGGAAAGCTCAGGTGCATGACCATCAATTTTTTTGTGGTGTGCTTGAGATGCAATAATCTTTGAAACTACTTTACTGTCACCATTTATAACACCAACATAGTTCATCATTTCAGCAAGACCAAGAACTTTTTTGTGTTCAAAATATTTATCAATGTCATTGTATTCAAGAACTGCACCACTTTCATCAATTTCAGTAGCCGGTACACAAGACGGCAACATAAAGTGAACATCTAAAGGCAAATTACTTGTAGCCTCAATCATATATTCAATGCCATCAGTTCCCATAACATTTGCAATTTCATGTGGGTCAGTAATAACAGTAGTTGTACCGTGAGAGATAACTGCCTTTGCAAATTCGGTAGGAGATACCATTGAGCTTTCTAGGTGAATATGTGCATCAATAAATCCGGGTAATACAATTTTGCCCCTAACATCAACTTCAACTTTACCGTTATATTTTCCAATACCGGCAATTAGACCGTTAGAAACTGCAATGTCACCTACTAAAAATTCATTAGAAAATACATTTAGATATGTTGCATTTTTCAGTACAAGGTCAGCTTTTTCTCTGCCGGATGCAACTGCAATAACTTGTTGCTTAACTTTCAATTTTCTTTCAATCTTTTGTTCATATGTTTCTGCCATAATAGCACCACCTTTCAAAGATAAATCTTTAAATTAATTATATCATTGTACCTTGTATAATTAAAGTACTTTTACATTAAATAAAGTCTATATTTATGTTTTTTTCTGTACGGTATTTATAGTGATTGTATATTTTTAGCAAATTTATTACTAAATAAATTAATTGGACATATATACTATTTGATATATCTATATTTTTATTATGATATATTGATATTTAAAACAAACAATATGAAAATGTTTTGTACAACTTTTTGATAAATAAAAGATTGCGAAATAAAAATGTACATAAATCTATAAGTGAATTGAAATAAATATAGTGTTTATTATAGAAAAGTTTATTTTTGTTCAATTTTAGTTGTAAAAAGTTCGAAAACGCACTATAATTGATTGTGGAATTTGTATAAAAACAAGTTCAAAAATGTAGCAAAAGCTACAAATAGGAGGAAGAAAATTGAGAAAACAAACAATGAGAGCGTTATCTGTATTGTTATGTGTATTGATGACAGTGTCAAGTTTTTCAGTTCTAACTGCATTTGCAACTGAAAATAAAACAAATAATACACAAACTACAGATGTCAACAAAAATTCAACAGTAGTTGATGTTGATGGTCAAAAGTTCGGTACAGGTGACCTAGGTAAAAGTGATGATGATAATGCTCCTACAATTAGTAGCGAAAATCAGTATTATTCAATTGTTGCTAAGGAAGAAGGTACAACAAAGGCTAAAGCTAAGGCTCAGGCACTTGATGGTGACAGTGATTTACCTTCAAAGGTGGATAATAGCCAAAGTAAGTATTTCCCACCAATTAAGAGCCAAGGCAGAGTAGGTTCTTGTGTTGCATGGGCAGAAACATACTATCAGTTTAGTTATACTCAAAATAAAAAACTTAACAGAACTGCTACTTATGAAAATAGCTTTTCACCTTTATGGACATATAATTTCACTAACTTTAGTGATGATATTGGTTCATATGATAGTGCTACATATAGTGTTTTAAGAAATATTGGTGCACCTACAATTAAAAATTCACCCAATATTACAGATCCTGCAAAATGGACAGTTACAAAAGAGGCTTTTGACGAAGCACAGAAATATAAGTTAAGTAGTTATAGTTATATTTCAACAGGTGATGGTGAAACACCTATTACAAATTCTAAAAGTAGCAATCTAGACACAGTTAAGACTGCACTTATTAATGGGGAAGTACTTACTTTTTCAACACATGCATCATACGGATTTACTTATGGAATAATTCAAAAGAATAGTCAAGTACCGGAAAATACAAAGTATGCCGGACAGTATATAGTACCTTATCTTGTGTCAACAAGAGGTGGTCATCGTATGACTATTGTTGGTTATGATGATGACATTTAGTATGATATTAATGAAGATGGTAAGGTACAAGAAGGCGAAAAGGGTGCTTTCAAGGTAGCAAACTCTTGGGGTGATGATTGGATGAATAACGGATATATTTGGATTTCTTATGATTCAATCAATAGAACTTCATCAGTAAATAATAGTACAGTTTTATCAAATAGAGTAAGAGCTAATTGTATTAATGATATAGCAAGAATATCTGTAAAGCCGGTATCTGATTGTTCAAATATTAATTTAGAATATACACTAAGTTCAAAGAGCCGTAATGATATAGAAATTAAAATTACTGCTAAAAACAAAAACTCTGGTGTTACTTATTCATCTTATGCTGAACCATTTGAAACATATAGTAATTATTATGTAAATAATGATTACTCCTTTGATGGTACAAAAACAGAAGCTAAGGGTACATTTACATACGATTTAAACAGTATAGTTGAAAACTTGAATTCTAATAATGTAGAGGATTATACTTGGACATTTAGTTTTCAGGACACAGATAATAACGACAGTACATTATCTGTATCAGATGTTAAGATTGTAGATAATAACAATAATAAAACATATAAGTCAGATTTAAACGGTACAGTAAAATTAAATGGTAATTCAAAAGATATTACTGTAAATGGTGGCGGTACTACTCCTGATAAGAATGCAGTAACAATTTACTACAAAGGTTACTCATCACCATATATCCATTATCAGGTAGGTGATGGTAACTGGACTACAGTACCGGGTAAAGCAATGACACCTGATACAACAGTTGATGGTTACACACATACATATACAATTGACCTAGGTACATCAGACTATGCTAATGTTTGTTTCAATGATGGTAATAATAATTGGGATAGTAAAAACGGTCAAAACTATAAGTTTAAAAAGGGCACATATACATTTAAAAATGGTGTAATTACACCAATTGAAGTTGATAATAATTTTGGCATTAAGTCATTCGATATTACTCCGGCAGATGGTAAAATTGAAGCAGGTGATTATGTTTCAATGAAAGTAACACTTAAGAATGCTACTTCCGATGCTGTAAGTAAATTCACATATTTAGATTCAAATAATCACGAAGTTACAATTTATGACTATGCAGGTGCCAGTGGTTGTTTATGGCAGTTTAACAAATCCGGTACTTATAGGGTTAGAGTTTATTCAAAAGAAAACTATGGTTCAACTAGTTATGTAATGGCTGAAAAGACCGTATTTGTAGCAGAAAAGAAACTTAAGATTGAGTCATTTGATCTAACTCCTGAAGATGGCAACATTACTGCTGGTGACTCAGTAGAAATGAAGGTTAAACTAAAGAATGCTACTTCTGGTGCTGTAAGTAAATTCACATATTTAGATTCAAACAATAAAGAATATACAATTTATGACTATGCGAGTGTCAGTGGTTGTTCATGGCAGACTAGTGAAGCCGGTGCTTATAAAGTTAGAGTTTATTCAAAAGAAAGTTATAATGCAAAAGATTATGTAATGGCTGAAAAGACTGTTATAGTTTCACCAAAGAAAGAATTTAAAATCGATAATGCAGAAGTGTTTCCTAGTGATTCAACATATGTAAACGGTTGTGTTAGTTGCTATATTACAGCATCTGGTGGTAAAACTCCATATACATATGAATTTGGTTACACTCAAGACGGTAATACAAAGACAGAAAAAACTACTAACTCTTCTTATTACTTCTATGCAAAAAAGGGTGGTGATATCACAGTATTTGCTAAGGTAACAGATGCTGATGGTAAGACTCTAACAAAAACATTTAAGCCAATTAAGGTAAATACATTAACAATCAAAAATATTGTTACTTCACCAACTTCTCCACAGTATGTTGGTACAAAGATTAATATTAAGGCAGATATTGAATATTCTCAATCAAAGTATGGCAGATATAATTATCTGAAATATGAGATTAAGAAAGATGGAAATGTTGTAGAAACTCTGGAAGATCCATACAATGCTTCAGTAGATTGGACACCAACTGAAGCCGGTAATTATACAATCACTTGTAATATGGGTGATATGTCCGGTCAGTCTGCAACAAAGACAGTGAACTATGTTGTTAATAAGAAAGACACAACTGATAATCTAGTTGTAATTTACTATGTTGGTTATTATTCTCCATACATTCACTATCAGGTAGAAAATGGTTCTTGGACTAACGCACCGGGTTACAAAATGATTGCAACTAACGAAAAAGACGGTTATTCACATAAGTACGTAATCAACCTTGGCGATAAGAATTACGCAAATGTATGTTTCAATGACGGCAACGGTAATTGGGACAGCAACAATGGTAAAAACTATCGTTTCAACAAGGGTACATACACATTTAAGAATGGTGTAATTACTCCGGTAGAAGATGATAAATTCGGTATTGAATCATTTGATATTACTCCGGCTGATGGTAAAATCACTGTTGGTGATTTTATAGATATGAAAGTTAAATTAAAAAATGCTACTTCCAATGCTGTAAGTAAATACACATATTTAGATTCAAACAATCACGAAGTTACAATTTATGACTATGCAGGTGCCAGTAGTTGTTTATGGCAGTTTAACAAATCCGGTACTTATAGGGTTAGAGTTTATTCAAAAGAAAGCTATGGCTCAACTAATTATGTAATGGCTGAAAAAACTGTTACAGTTGCAGAGAAACAACCTCTAAAGATAAACCAATTTAACATTAATTCAAACACAGGTTCAGTTCCTTTCTGTGATAATGTTAATATGTCAGTTAATGCATCAGGTGGTAAAGCACCATATCAGTATGAATTTGCAATGAACCAGTACAATACAAGAACTGTTTTACAGCCATTTTCAACTAAGAATATTTTCACAGTTATTCCTGAATATATTGGTAACTATAACTATGAAGTAACAGTTAAGGACGCTACCGGTGCAACAGTAACAGTTACAAAAAGTATTTATGTTGCTCAAGCTTGTATTGATAATTTAAATATTAGCAGTAGTACAGTAAAAGTAAATGATATAGTTAAATTTAGTGCTGATATTAAGAATCTATCATCACTTGTTACATATCACGATTATACTTATACGGTAACTAAAGATAACAAGACAGAAACACTTACAACAAATAGCGACAGAACTGCTAACTGGACACCTAAGGAAGCAGGAAAATATACAATGCTATTACAAATTAAGCACAATGGTAAGTATATTGCCGGCAGATCAATTGAAGTTACAGTAGACAAAGCTTCAGAAAATGTAGTAACAATCTACTACAAGGGTTACTCAACTCCATATATTCATTATCAGGTAGGTAATGGCTCTTGGACTGATGCTCCTGGTAACAAAATGACTTCAACTAACGAAAAGACAGGTTATACTCATAAGTATACAATTGACCTAGGTACTTCAACTTATGCAAATGTTTGCTTTAACAACGGTAACGGTAGTTGGGATAGCAGAAACGGTCAGAACTATCATTTTGAAAAAGGTACATATACTTTCTCAAATGGTAATATGACTAAGATTGCAGACTAATACTTTTTTACATTCCTCATATAAAACAGAATATATACAATTAAGAAATCAGATGGTGATTATATTGCCATCTGATTTTCTTTTACTATTAAAAAATAGTTCAAAAAGTTTAAGCATATTGCATAAATCATTATAAGAATGTTGGTGTATTATTATTGTAGAACAAGTTTTTATATTATGGTAAAATATAACTATATTAATGTAGGAGGGCTACATATGAGAATAAATAAATTCTTTAGTGTGTTTTTATCATTATTAATGGTATGTTCAATTTTTAGTGGGCTATCAGTATCAGCTACTACAATTGATAAGACTCATACTTATACAGTTGTAGGTGATGCACCGTTTTTAGGTGCAAAATGGGATCCAACAACTGTAGCTGATGATATGGTGATTCAGTCGGACGGTACTTACAAGAAAACATATACAAATGTTTCTAAGTCAGATTGTTACTCAATCAAGGTTACAGAAGATCATGATTGGAGTGTTAATTTCGGTTCAAATCTTGGTGAGAATAACCCACAAGATATTGAATTTTCCGTACCAATGGATAATTCAACAGTTGATATTATTTTAACTTTGAAGGGTACCAGAAACAAAGACGGTAAAGTAATTACAGATGGCTTTGTAAAAGTGCTTGTTGATGGTGTAGATGCACCGGGTAAAGTTGTACCAACAGAAACTACCCATTATGTTGCAGGTGAAGCCGGTCTTTGTAACGGTATTGATTGGGAAAAAGATAATGAAATAAATAAGATGACAAAGAACCAAGATGGTTCTTATGAGATTACATTAAAAGGCGTAAACCCTAAGACAGACGGTACACCATATGAATTTTATGTAACTACTAATGGTCAATGGGAACCTGGCTATGTTTATTATGGTGAGAAAGATCCCGGTTCTGAAAATGCTTTACTAACAATCACAGAACCTAATTCAACAGTAAAAATTGTTTTAACTGCAAAGCTAAAGGTTAGAGTTTATGTAAATGATAAAAAAGTAACACCTGAAATGAGAAAATCTAAATTTGTTACAAGTTTAGGTGGTACTTATACAGGTCCTATAAACAATAAGTCAAAGAGATATTTCTTTGCGATGCCAGAAAAGTGGTTTAATTTTAGCAATGCAACTGCTTGTGCTTTTTGGTGGAGTGGTGAAGATGCTTGTTACGACCAGCAACATTCTTACATAATGAGACCTACTTCTATTAAAACAGATGATGATTCTGTTGTTTATTACATTGATGTTGCAGAGAATGTACATAATATTATATTTACCAACGGTATTGAGGGTTCTGAAAAAAGACCACTAGGTAACGATTATGACCCTAATTATAACAAGAACTTACAAACTTTTAGTATTAATCTGGATAGATACAAAGCAGGAGAGTGTGACCTTTATCCGGATGGTGTTGATAACTTTGACAATATGATTTATGTTGTTAACAGTAATAGTAGAATTTCAGTTGACCCATCGGGTTATTTATACAAAGGTAATTGGTACTATCTACATTCTGACGGTAAGTGGGATACATCAAAAGGTTCTACATACGAAATTCACAATACTAATGTAAAACTTAACACAAGAAGTGCTAACCTTACAGTTGACAATTTTGTTTACTTAGTTCCTACATTTGAAAATGTTAGAACAGAAGCAGAGATTAAGTGGACTTCAAGTAATCCGGAAGTTGCAACTGTGGATAATGACGGTAAAGTAACTGCTAAAAGTGTTGGTGATGCAACAATTTCAATTTCAGTACAAAATCCTGATGATAAAGAACCTGTTGTAACAACTTGTAAAATAAAGGTCAATAATATTGATAGAATTGCAGTAACAAAGCTACCTAATAAAACAGAATATACTGAAGGTGAAGGTTTAGATATTTCAGGTCTTGAAGTTACTGTTTATTACAAGGATGGTACTTCCAAAGTAGTAGAAAACTATACATTAGATTATGACCTTACTAGAGTAGGTGAGAGAACTGTAACTGTACAGCATTATGACTATATAGATACATTTAAAGTAAAGGTGAATCCTAAAGCCGAACCTACTAATCCAACAAAACCAACAGTAAAGAAAGTTACTAAAGTTTCATTAAGTAAGAAATCTGTTACATTATTAAATGGCAGAAGTGCAACTGTTAAAGTTAAGGTTAGTCCAACTAATGCAACTAACAAAAAGCTAAAGTGGACAACTTCTAACTCAAAGGTAGCAACAGTAAACCAAAGTGGTAAAATTACTGCAAAGGGTAGAGGTTATGCTACAATTAAAGTAATGGCACTTGATGGCAGCAATAAATACGCAACTATTAAGGTAACAGTAAAGCAATCTGTAACATCTGTTAAATTAAGCAGAAATTCAGCTATCCTAAAAGTAAAGGGCAAAGCTAAACAGAAAACAGTTACACTAAAAGCTACTGCTTATCCAAAGAATGCTAATGTTAAGTCAGTAAAATTGACAACATCAAAATCTAAGATTGCTACAGTTAATAGCAAAGGTAAAGTAACTGCAAAGAAAAAAGGTACTTGTTTTATTTACGCTACTGCAAAAGATGGTAGTAAAAAATCTGCTAAGTGTAAGATAACAGTAAAATAATTAATCAAAAAATATTAAAAAAGCTGACATTACAAAAGTAGTGTCAGCTTAATTATTCTATTCTTTCTAATATTAATTCTTGCTAAAGTTTAATAAATAATATATAATAATCTTGTAAAAACACTAATTTTTGTTTATTATTATGATAGAATTATATGAGGTGATTATATGAAAAGGTTAGTTTTAAGAAATATACTTATGTATGTTATTTCATTTGCATTATTTATTGTACCATTGTTTTTCTTTGATTATTTTTCACCACTTTATTTACAATGGATAGCACCACTGTTTTTGATTTATGCAAATGTATCTTGTGATTTAAAGCAAAAGTCATTAATTAATATATGGAGAGTTGTACCGACCTGTGCAGTTATTTTAGGTGCATACTTTTTAGATAATTCATATACAGAATGGTATTACCTAAAAGTTACAAATGAACTACCTGACCCATTTACATATCTTTTGGGTAAGTATTTTTACCTTGCATCATTTATATTGGTGGTTGGTTTTATGTGTGTATATCAGTTATATAAAATTGCAGTTGAAATGTATAATAGGCATAAAAAATTGAATGTTTAAAATTAGTTAATTTAGGAGTATGCTTTGAACCCTTGGTTATCAGAAGATTGGCAAGAATATTTTAGTGGAAAAGCTAATATTCCAAATGGAATATATTTAAGGATAGAAAAGAATGTAAATGATGATGTAAAAAAATCATTGAAAAAGTTTGCTAAATGGTTAAGAAAGAATTATAAATTTCCTATTATGTTGCCTATCTATGTAAAAGCAACTGACTATGTAAAAACTAAAGATGGTGACTATGTAGTAGGAAGCTTTTTTGAACCTAATGATTATTTTACAGAACCTTATATTAAAATTTCTACTGGTGATTATGAAGATTTGTTAAACGAAATAGGTAAGGATAACGCATTAGCAAGTTTTATTTATACATTATCTCATGAAATTACGCACTATTATCAATGGATAAATAGAGTAGAAAAGTCTGTTGATGATAGAGAAATTGAGGCAGATTATTACGGTGACTATATTCTTCAGCAATATGCTGATTGTGTTGAGTCACCATAAGGTGAATTTATGAAAAGAACAATTACACTAATATTACTGATAGTTATGATTATATCTGTTATGTGCGGATGCAGTAAAATTACCGACAAGGTTGATTTTGACAAGATAGATAAATTATCTATTGTAACTGATAAGGGAAAAGAATATACTCTAAATTCTAACCAAAAAGATACTGTCATTTCAGCTTTAAAAAATGCTGAAAGCAGTAGTGACAGTAATGATTATGATGGTGGATTTTCCATTAACGGATATGTTGACAGTAAAGTAGAATATACCTTTACTGTTGCTAATGAAAATCATATTACAGTTAATACTGATAAAAACTCAGTATATAAAATCTCAGAGAAAGATTATTCTGCTTTGTCAAAAGTAGTTGAAGAAGTTGTAAAATAAGAATTGCTAAAATTATATAACAAAAGTTTAAGCCTCTCTTTTGAGAGGTTTTTTCTTTTGTAAAATAAATCCGTTATGTATCACAAAATTATTATAAAAATTTCTAATTATAAGCAATAGAAAAATAATTATTTAATGTGATATTATGATAATGTGAAATTATTTAAGAAAGGGAAATGAAAATGAAATTCAAAAAGCTATCGGCAATATTAGTTGCATTTTTAGTGGCAGTAACTTCAATGGTTTTGCCATTGTCAGATACTTTTAACAGTGTTATAAAAACAACCGGTTCAGCTAAGGCAGTAACTAAAAACAGTCTTGTACAACACAAGGCTATACACTAAATGTATGTAAGAATTGTGGTAATACATATAAGAGTGATTTTGTTGATAAGATAGACCACAATTATAAGTATGAGGTAGTGAAAGAACCTACTTGTACAGAAACCGGTGTAAAAACTTATGTGTGTAAAGGTTGTGGAGATACTTATACCGAAACTATAAATGCAAAAGGTCATTCGTATGTAAATACAATAACCCCTGCTACAATGAAAAGTAACGGTAGAAAAATCAGTAAGTGTTCAATTTGTAACAATGTGCAGTATGACAATGTAATCAGCAAGATTTCATCGGTAAGTATTTCAAAAACTACTTTCACATATAACGGTAAAACTCAAACTCCTACTGTTACAGTAAAAGACAGTAAGAAAAAGACTTTAAAGAATAAAACCGATTATACAGTTACATATTCTAGAGGTAGAAAGAATGTAGGCAGATATTCTGTAAAGATTAAGTTTAAAGGTAATTATAGTGGGGAAAAGACTTTCTATTATAATATTGTACCTAAAGCAACTTCTGTTAAGTCAGTAAAAGGACTTTCAAAGGGTATGCAAGTTAATTTAAAACTACAGAAAACTCAAACTACAGGTTATCAAATTCAGTACAGTACATTTAAGAATTTCAAAAATGCAAAAACCGTTACTGTAAAGAATACTGTTTCTGCTAAAAAGATAACTAAGTTAAAGGCTAAGAAAAAATATTTTGTCAGAGTCCGTACCTATAAAACAACAAAATTCTCCGGCAAAAATTATAATATGTATTCTTCATGGTCATCAGCAAAAACAACTGTAACAAAGTAGTATAAAACAGAATTCTACTATTCATATTAATTCCTTAAAGATAATCCTCATCATTGTATGGTGGGGATTATCGTTTTTTTATTTTAGAGCATAAAAAACACCTATCGGTAAAAAACGATAGGTGTAATTTTATATGCTTCTATTTTGACAGAGTAGTGAGAAAAACAATTAATTAATTTAGTAATTCCAGAACTCTCTTTTGAATAAAGTTTTCAATAGCTTTAAGACGGTTTTTATCAAGATTATATCTTGAGTGCTTTTTGAATTTAAAGCCTATTAATCTTTTTAACTGTTCTTGTTGAATAGGGGTGATAAGTTTCTTTGCAACATCTACAAAGTTTTCGTATAGTGCAGGAGTTCTGGTTTCTGCATACTTATCAAGATTTTCAATATCGTCTTCCATAGCATAGCAAAAAAGAGAAAGTCCGTTGTCAAATATAGGAGCAGTACCTATAATTTTATTTTCCTTATTATCAACAAGAAAACCAAAGTTACCAAGGTGTCTGTCTGTGTTACAAATAATTGCATCAAAGACCAACATACTTACAAGGCTATTGTAATATTTTTCTCCAAGATTTTTGTAATAAACTAAAATATCCTTCAGATTGTAGCCATTTACAATATAGGCAACAGGAATGTAGGAAGTGTCCTTATCTGTAAATAATTCACAAGTTGAACAGAGATAACCTTTCCATTTAGAAAGATTATATTTTACAAAATCAAGTCCCATAGTTTCTGCTATTTGATAAGCATAGTGTTCCGAATATGGTTCTTTTCCTGAATTAGCAAAACCTTGAGTACCAGATTTATAAAGTAAAATTTTGCCGTTTACTCTTCTCCAGCATTTAGCCAACATACCACCGGTAGTAAACTCGGGAGAAGAACGAAAAGTTGACTTTACATAGCTACCGTATCCCGTAAAAGCCATAAGGGAAAGTGTTTGACTAAATCTGTTATCGTAAAGATTATTGTTTGCAAATGTACCCTTGAAATTTTCATCAACAATCCAGTAACTGTCGTTAAGTGAAAGTCCTTTGCATATGTCAATTATGCCCTTAGTGTCTTTTTCATTTAGTCCAAGTTTAGCAAGAAAATTTTCCACAAATGCTCTGTTAGAGGGAATTGTTCTGTGTCTTAACCAACTTGATAAATTGTCAAGATTTTTGTTAAGTGATAAAGGAAGTAAATTCCTTTTCTCTTCATTTACCCAAAGAATCTCTGTACTTATTCCAAATGCATCTTTATTAATATTAAATTTAATTAGAGGTGTGTCATATTGCTTTAATATATAGCTCATAGTTTCTCCAATAAATCTTAAGTTTTTATTTACTTTTATTATGCCATAAATCAAAGATAAATTCAATATTTTAAATTTGCCAACAAAAAGATTGTGAAAATTTTTAATACTGAATTTTGCAATAATTATAACTGAAATTTGTTCTCAAAATATGTAAAAACTTTTTGAGTAGTAATGTATTTATTACAGATTATATCTGTTGACTATTACAAAAAATATTGTCAAAATTTGTAAATATATATGCTAGAAAGTATATTTTATTTATGCTATTATGATAATATAATATTTTTTACAAGGAAAGGAAATGTTAAAATGAAATTCAAAAAGCTATCGGCAATATTAGTTGCATTTTTAGTGGCAGTAACTTCAACAGTCTTGTCATTGTCTGATACTTTTAGTAATGTGTCTGGAACTGCTAATTCAGCAAAAGCACTAACTAAAAGCAGTGCAGTAAAAATGCCTAATGATTCAATAGAATTTAAAAGTATGAATGACAGATTTGAAGTTTTGCCTTCCTATGAAAAGGGTGGATTTTATTATTTTAATAAGTCTATTGTTTTCTATGATGTTAAGGATAACACTGTAAGAGAAATTGTTGATTATTCTTACAGAGATATTGTAGATTCATTTGTATCAGGTCCAAAGATATATGTGCTAATAGTAAATGATAAATATACTTCAAATCCTAAATATTATATGGATGTTTTTGATTCATCAACAGAGAAAGTAGAATTAAGCAAAAATTTATCAGATATTTTTTCTAATATAAATAGCTTTAGTGCTGATGCCATAGGTGTGGATAATCAAGGTAGATATTATATTGCTATTAGCGATAACTCCGGTGATGACACAAAGTATAGTATTCGTTTATTCAGTAAGAATTTTGAAGAAATTACATCAGTAGATACAAAAGGTGCTGTATATGATTTTTGTGGCTTTGATAGTACTAACGGTAATTTCTATTTTGAAGGAGATGCTGATTGGGTTTATTGGGGATATAGTCATACTACAAGAGCATTGAAATGTGGTAATGTATCAGAAAATAAAGTAACTGTAAATGATGGTTATATTGATGTATTTTACAGACAGTATAATTCTTATCATAAAAGAAATGCAACAATGCTTTCTAACGGTGATTTAGCGTGGTCATCTATTTTATTTAGCAAAGCCGGTGTAATGGATTCAAAAAATCTAAATACCGGTGACATATCTAATTTACCTATGTTAGGTAGCGTATCAAGAGCCGGTTATGAGGGTAATAATAGGTCTTATGGTAGTGTAGGTCCCGGAATAGTACATAACAATGTGAATGACACTACTGTAATGTATGCTAACAACAGTAAATTAGTTGAGTATGACAGTGATTTTAATAGGGTTTCTTCCTATGATACCGAATTTCCGGTATTTTCACTATTTAATTACGGAAACAACATTATGGCCATTGAAAAGGATACTGACGGTAACTATTATGTGGATAATATTTATTGGTCAAAACCTTCTCAAATTAAATTGTCCCAAAATTCTGCAACAATTAATGTAGGTGATAGTGTTGCATTAACTACTTCAAGTGATGCAGTACCAAAATATTTTTGTGATTGGTCAAGTAGTAATAACTCAGTAGCTTCTGTTACTGATGAGGGTAAGGTTTATGGTAACAGAGAGGGTACAGCAGTTATAACTGCAAAAACTGACGACAATACGAAAGCACAATGTACCGTAACTGTAGAGAAAAAATCTCAACCATTAAGCAGTAAAGACTCTTTAGACGGAACAAGTAATGAAAATATTTCTGAAAATAATTATTCAACATGGGCTTCTGTTGTAAATTCATATTTAAGTGAAAATGAGGATGGTACACTTAATAAAGTTGAAAATACTTCTGATGGTGTATTGATAGAAAAGTATTCAAGTGATGGCAAAAAGTTGATTTATTCAAATAAAGTAGAAAAAGAATTAAATAAATTTGGTGGGTATTTCTACGGAAAAGACAATAACTATCTGGTTTTTGGTGAAGATAACAAAGAAGAAAACGACTCTGCCGAAATTATGAGAGTTATAAAATATACTAAAGATTGGACAAAAGTAAGTGATTGTAAAATTTATGGTTCAAATACATATGAGCCTTTTAATTTTGGTTCACTTAGAATGGCAGAACTTGACAACAAGCTATATGTTTATACCTGTCACACAATGTACACTACAGAAGATAAACTTAACCATCAAGCAAATATGATATTCACTATTGATGAATCTACTATGAAAACAGTTGACTATCAATATGAAATATCAAATTTATCTCAAGGATATGTAAGCCATTCGTTTAATCAGTATATAAAAACATATGGTGATTATATTTATAGAGTTGACCATTCCGAAACCAGTGATTTAGTTGAGGGTGGAGAAATAATGGCAGTGAATGGTATAACATTAACTAAGTTTAATAAGAACGACCAATCAACTGAAGTTAAGGTTACTGTACCTGAAAAATTTAACATCAGAAGAGGTAACTATACAGGCTCCTCAATAGGTGGTTTTGAAATAGGTAGTGATAATTGTATCATTGCTTTTTCTCAAGATATTTCTAAAACTAATAGAAAAAGAAATGTTTATTTAACAGTAACAGATACATCTTTTTATAAAACTAAGAAAGTCCCATTAACCCATTATACAGATAATGACAACATAACTTGTGGTACTCCTGAACTGGTAAAAATAAGTGAAAACTTATTCTTGGTTATGTGGGAGGAAACTAATAAATCGACTAATGAAGTAACTACTAAAGGAATGACTGTTGATGCAAAAGGTCAAACTGTTTCATCAGCAAAAACTTTGACTGCAAGATTATCTGATTGTCAACCTATATTATGCAGTGATAATTTAGTTAAGTGGTATGTAACAGATAATAATGGTACTACTCTGTATAGTTTAAATCCCTATTATATAGAAAATCTCCATGAACATAAATATACTTCTAAAGTGACTAAAGAACCTACTTGTAAAGAAACAGGTATCAGAACTTATACTTGTGAATGTGGTGATACTTATACTGAATCTATAGCAACAATAGACCATAAATATCAGTATAAATTAGTGAAACAACCAACTTGTACAGAAGAAGGTTTAGGCAAATACACTTGTACAGTATGTGGAGATAATTATACAGAAGCTATTTCTAAAATAGATCATAATTATGAACAGAAAGTGGTAAAACCTACTTGTACAACACAAGGCTATATACTAAATGTATGTAAGAATTGTGGTGATACATATAAGAGTGATTTTGTAGATAAGATAGACCATAACTATAAGTATGAAGTAGTGAAACAACCAACCTGTACTGAAGAAGGTTTAGGTAAATATATCTGTACAGAATGTGGGGATAATTATACAAAAGCTATTTCTAAAACAAATCACGATTATGAACAGAAAGCAATAAAACCTACTTGTACAACACAAGGCTATACACTAAATGTATGTAAGAATTGTGGTGATACATATAAGAGTGATTTTGTAGATAAGATAGACCATAACTATAAGTATGAAGTAGTGAAACAACCAACCTGTACTGAAGAAGGTTTAGGTAAATATATCTGTACAGAATGTGGGGATAATTATACAAAAGCTATTTCTAAAACAAATCACGATTATGAACAGAAAGCAATAAAACCTACTTGTACAACACAAGGCTATACACTAAATGTATGTAAGAATTGTGGTGATACATATAAGAGTGATTTTGTTGATAAGATAGGCCACAATTATAAGTATGAGGTAGTGAAAGAACCTACTTGTACAGAAACCGGTGTGAAAACTTATGTATGCAAAGGTTGTGGAGATACTTATACCGAAACTATAAAGGCAAAAGGTCATTCGTATGTAACTACAATAACACCTGCTACAATGAAAAGTAACGGTAGAAAAATCAGTAAGTGTTCAATTTGTAACAATGTGCAGTATGACAATGTAATCAGCAAGATTTCATCGGTAAGTATTTCAAAAACTACTTTCACATATAACGGTAAAACTCAAACTCCTACTGTTACAGTAAAAGACAGTAAGAAAAAGACTTTAAAGAATAAAACCGATTATACAGTTACATATTCTAGAGGTAGAAAGAATGTAGGCAGATATTCTGTAAAGATTAAGTTTAAAGGTAATTATAGTGGGGAAAAGACTTTCTATTATAATATTGTACCTAAAGCAACTTCTGTTAAGTCAGTAAAAGGACTTTCAAAGGGTATGCAAGTTAATTTAAAACTACAGAAAACTCAAACTACAGGTTATCAAATTCAGTACAGTACATTTAAGAATTTCAAAAATGCAAAAACCGTTACTGTAAAGAATACTGTTTCTGCTAAAAAGATAACTAAGTTAAAGGCTAAGAAAAAATATTTTGTCAGAGTCCGTACCTATAAAACAACAAAATTCTCCGGCAAAAATTATAATATGTATTCTTCATGGTCATCAGCAAAAACAACTGTAACAAAGTAGTATAAAACAGAATTCTACTATTCATATTAATTCCTTAAAGATAATCCTCATCATTGTATGGTGGGGATTATCGTTTTTTTATTTTAGAGCATAAAAAACACCTATCGGTAAAAAACGATAGGTGTAATTTTGTTTATGAAGTTATAAGACAATTACTTTTTCTTAACTGTAACAGCAATTCTTTTAGTATCTGAAACATATGTGCTACTGGATATTGCTTTGATTGTGATAGTGGTTTTACCAACCCTTTTAACAGTAACTTTACCTTTACTGTTTACAGTTGCAACCTTTTTGTTGCTTGAAGAATAAGTAAGTTTTGTTTTTGCTTTAGCTTTAAGGTAGAAAGGTTTGCAACCTTTTTTCTTAGTGAAAGACTTTTTAACACTAATAGTTTGTGATTTTTTAGATTTAGCGAAAATGGTAATATCACCATTTACTTTAGAAATCTTAATGTTGCAAGATTTATTATTGAAAGGAGCTTTAGCATCTCTACCATTCATTTTTACAGTTACTTCAGTTAGTACATAACCTTTGTATGGTGTTAGTTTTGCTGAGAAACTTTTACCTTTTGTTACAATGTTGCTTTTGTTGCTAATACCAATGTTGCTTAGCTCTTTAGTTACTGTAAATTGATTTTCTTTTAGTTCAAAACGGACAGTACAATTTTTTGGTTTTTCAAGTTTATCTATACCTTCCATAGCATTCCATTGTGATTTTCTGCCTCTAAATACAATTTCTTTTAAGTTATCGCAACCTTTAATGTCACGGCTTTCAAATTCATATAGAGAGCTTGGAAGTGAAATACTTTCTAAATTGTAGCAATCTAAAAAAGTACGGGAAAGCCAAGTTACTTTATTAGGAACTCTAACACTCTTAAGTTTTGAACAACCTTCAAAAGCACAGTTGCCAAGGGTTTCAACTGTGTTTGGAATTTTAATTGATTGTAGATTCTTGCTATTTGAAAATGCAGATGTATCAACTTCTTTAACTGTATTAGGTATTTCAAATGAAGAGTTTTTACTGCCACTGGTATATTTATAAAGAATAGTTTTGTCCTTGTTGTAGAGAACACCCTTTGAAGAACTAAAGTACTTGTTATCTTTGTGTACAGTTATACCGGTAATATTGCTATTACTATATGCAAAAGGTGTATCTATTTTTTTACAAGTTTTTGGAATATATAAAGATTTAAGTTTGTTACAACAACTAAAAGAGTCCATAGTTACTACAGAATTACCCATCTTAACATTTACTAGTTCATCACAATGGAAAAATGCGTTATATTCCATGGTTGTTACGGAATTAGGAATAGTAACATTTTTTATATAATCGCATGAATAAAAAGCATCTTTATTGATAACTTTAACAGTACTAGGTATTACTAGGGATTCATCTCTTTTGCTTTCAGGATATCTTACCAGTTTAGTTTTATTTTTGTTGTAAAGAACACCGTCAACTGAAGTGAAGTATTTGTTATTTTTATTAACATTGATACTTTCTAATTTACCACAAAATTCAAAAGTTCTATAATGAATAGAAGTAACAGAAGCCGGTATGTCAATGCTTGTAAGCGAACTACAGAAAACAAAACTTCTACCTATAGAAGTGACGGTGTTAGGTATAGTAACACTTCTAACCTTTTCACAGTTGAAAAATGCATTGTCACTAATAGTTGTGATACCTTCAGCTATATTAATGGCAGTTATTTCGTCACGATATTGTTTCCATGGATAGTTATATTTGTTATTACTGTCTTGAAGACTACCCATATCACCTGTACCATAAATATAAAGTGTTTTAGAGTTTTTGTTGTAATTCCACATAACTTTTGAAGTAGTGTTAGCACTAATTGTAGTAGTATCAGCTGATACTGAGGTTACAACACCACCACATAGTAATACTGTCATAGCAAGTATTACACATAAAATTCTTTTAATTTTCATAAAGTTCTCCTTTCAATTAAGTATACTAAAACCTTAGTTACTTAATAAAATTGTATAATAAAATACTTTCTATGTCAAATAATATTTAAGCTTTTAGTGGGAAAAATCATTAAGTAATTTATTCAAATTTGTATTTGATTTTACAATTATTATAGCTAAATTTTTCGTCACAAAATGTGAAAAAATACAACAAAATAATTTCAAAACGTGTAAAAAAAGAGGCTTTTAAAGTGTGAAAAATAATGCATTAAAAAAAGCCCTTTTTTACAACTTTTGAATTCGCTGAAAAGCCGGATATTATCTAGGCTACTGCCCTGTAAAATTTTAAAAAAGTTACCTGACTAAGACTAAATCGGCTTTTTGCCTTTTTTATTTTATGTTTTTTGTGTTGTTAATACATATATTTTTTATGTACCAAAAAGTCGATTTTGTCTTAGTATAATTTAACGATTTTATTTTTATAATTGACTTTTTAGATTGCTAATTTTGTTATATTGCTAGAAAATTTTTACTTTATAAAAACTAAATCCAACTGTTTTATAATGAATTTTGTTGTGAATAATAGTGAGATTATTATCAGACCTTTGCAAGAAATATTTAAGAAAATTATTTTTTGAGTAGTGAATAAAATGTTTAATTAAAATATTGATTAAGTGTAAGTGATGAATATTTTTTCTTAAGAAATCTTGCATAAACTAAAAAATTTCATATTGTAAAATTTGATTGCAATAATTATTTTAAATCATAATTCTAAATGTCATAATACAAAAATTTTTTCCAATTCATTTGCATAAATAGGGAAGTCCTCTGTTTTAACCCATTTTTATCTTCATTAAAATTAAAGCTCAAATCAGATAAATAATGTGAAAAAAATATAATATTGATGGTAAAAAATCATAAAAAGTGATACACATGTGTATCTCATTTTGATATTCGGTATCGTTTTGTGATACACATGTGTATCACTTTTGTTATCTGAGTTCACATTTTGTAAATAATAGGCACGTATAATTGCCATATTTTTTATTTATACCCTAATACATTGATTTATTTTATTTCTATTAGTTCTACAGAAAGACAATCAAAATTATTATACCTACAATTTTCTTTCAGCTTTTTGGCTGATTATTTACAACACAGATATAAAACACTATAATTTTTCTTTTTCTATTGTGTTTCTAAAAGTAAGTATGATATAATGCATAATATACAGAAACTGATATTGATTATTAATTATTTTATATAAATTTAATTATTTAAGGAGGATATTATGGATTATCAAGAAATTATGAGGGACATTGCAGGTGGTTTGACCGGTGAAAATGAAAAAGATATACAATATTTAATGGAACAAATGGAAAAGTACAAAGACCATGAATTTGGAAAAGAGATTATCAGGGCTTGTGGTAGGCTGATAAGTGGAATGTTGCCTGAAGAAAAGGTCAATGAATTTGCTAATGCTTTTGAAAAAGATAATGCAGAAATTGAAAATGAACTTGATGATTTGTTTTCTACCCTACAATCAGGTGATTATAATTTGGCATTTAATAAAGTAGAAAAATTAGTGGAAAATGCTGAAGAGTTAATTTCTGCCGGTATGTATCAGAACGATTCAGTCAGTGATTATTTTTGTTTCATTAACCCTATGCAAGAATTACTTTATGGTTATAGACACAGAGATAGTGAGAAAGATATTAGACCATCTAATTTTCCATTTGCCACAATATATTTCTTTTATGGAAATATATTGTTTGAACTTGGTCGTTATACAGAGGCAAATGTTGCACTTGAAAAAGCAAAAAGATGGAATCCTATGGATGCAGATATTGCCTTTGAATATGCAGAAACATACAAGGCTATGGGGGACATTGAAACATTCTTTGATTATACAATTGAAATTTTCAATTTTGCTTATAAATCTGAGGATTTAGCCCGTTGCTATAGAAATCTTGGTTATTACTTTATTGAAAAGAAAATGTGGCAAGAGGCTATTGCTTGTGAAGATTATAGTTTGAATTTTGATTCTAATACTGATGCTGCTTATGGTGAGTTGTTTTATATTGAACAAACTACACATTTGGAAATAAAACCTGCACCTATTGAAACAATGAAGAAGTTTAGTAGGAAATACGGCTTTCCATTAGAGCCTAATGAGGATGTTGTAGGATTAGCTATAGCTTATGGTAGGAATAGTGCAGAAAATGGCAATGATGAATTTGCAAAATATTTTCTTAATATTGCCTATGACTTAACCCAATTTGATGAAGTGAAACAACTACTTGATGAATTAGAAAGGAAAGATAATGTACCATACGAACAGTAATAGTTGTTTGGAGTATTGAATAATACTTTTATCTTTGTTTTGTATGTGATAAGGTTGATAAGTAAATATTAATCGAAAAATATCTATGAAAATTGCAAAGTGTATTTGTTATTATTAATAAACCTATTGCTGTTTTATAGTTGTATGTGTTAAAATGCCAATATAGACAGAATACTATTATGAAAAATTTGAAATATTAAAGGTGTTATATGAACGATAAAGAAATTATTAAAGAACTAAAAAGTGTAATGACCGGTGACTTAGAGAAAGATACCGAGTTCTTAGATAGTATAATTGAGAAATTCGAGGGCAGTAAAGAGGATAAGGATACACTTTATGCAATAGGTTTGCTTATTAGTGAAGCTGTTCCTTTTGCTGAAAAAGAAAAACTTGTACAATCTTTTGAAAAAGAAGTTCCCAGAATAAGTGAAGAACTTGATAAAATTGCAAATAGTATTGGAAACGGTGACTATGATATAGCACTTTCATTAGCTGAAAAGTTGATTGAAGAAGGGGAAGGCTATATCAATGATGGTACATTTAAAGAAAATTCCAAAATGGTATTTTTCAGCTTTGAAGAATCTATGCAAGAGGTACTTTACCGTTCTTTGCATAGAAAAGAAAGAAGAGAAATATATGCAGTACCATTTCCGTATGCAACAATATATTTTATGTATGGTTCTGTACTATGGAATTTAGAAGAATTTGAAGAAGCTCAAACAGCCTTTGAAAAAGCAAGAAAATGGAATCCTGTATCAGCAAGCATCACATTACAATATGCTGAAACTTTAAGTATTAATGGTAATATTAGTAAGAAAAAATGTTTAAAGCTTTTTAATGAAGTTTTTAAATATACTTTTGAACCAAAGGAATTAGCTTATGTTTACAGAACCTTAGGAAAGTTTTTTTCTGAAAATGAATTGTGGAAAGAGGCTTATATTTGTTACAATACCAGCCTAAAGTATGATGACAATTCCGGAAACGCTTACAATGAACTTGAGTTTATTCAGGATGAAAGTGGTATAACTGAAAATGATATTTCATTTGGTGATGAGATGAAGTTTACTAATAATTATGGTATCTCACTAAAGCCAAATCAAAAAATTATAAAATTAGCAGTTGATTGTGGCGAAGAGGCTTATGCTGAAGAAGATTTTGAAATGGCAAAGTATTTCTTGGATATTGCTTATAATCTATCTCCTAAAGCTGAAATCAAGAACCTGTTGGATGAAATCGAAAAAGAATTAAACTCTTGATTAAAACTTAATAAGTATAGAACCAACCTATGAGTAGTTACTTGTAGGTTGTTTGATATTTAAAATTAGAATCAATTATGCACAAATTCATAAAAATGTACATTGTATTATTAAGGTAACTGTGCTAACATCATGCTATAAGAAAGAATCAAAATCGAATAAATTGTATTAGAATATAAGAACTGAATTAATCGAACAAAATAAAATAGCATTTGCTAAAGGCTTTATGCAGTAAAGAAGTTAGCAAATATTATTTGTCAAATTAAATACTATAGTTCTTTATAAGAAATAAATTTTTGTAAAGAATAAAAATTTAACTCCATTTTGTTTGATAATTCAGTGAAACGAAGATACAGATTATTCGTTTTTGATTTAATATAACAAAAAGGAGTTTTTATTTATGAATAAAACTAAAAATTTAATTGAAAAGTCAGAAAATAAAGAAGATATTGTATTAACAATTCCTGCATTGTTAGAATTGCAAAAACAGATTGAAGAAATATCTCGTAACATTAATAATCAAGTAGTTAATAACTTGTTCTTTAATATTGAAGATGTCATGAAGATGACCGGCTGGTCTAGGAAAACAGTAGAGGAGTTGTTTCGGCATCCTGAATTTCCTTCTACAGATTTAGGCAGAAAACAACTTGTACTAAAAACTGCTTTCATTAATTTCTTTTCAGTAAAGAGAAAAAGTAGTGAAAGAAATACTTGGATTAATAATCAATAAGAGGTGTTTTTTATGGCAAATAAACCTAAGAGAAAAGGTAACGGCGAAGGCACAATTTTCTATGATAAAAGTCGTAAGAGATGGAGATGCCAAATAAGTTATCAAAAGTATAGTGGAGAAATAGCAAGAAAAAGTTTATCAGCATCAACTAAAACAGAACTTATTAAAAAGAGAAATCAATTATTAAAAGATATTATGGAGCAAAAAATTTGTGAAACCACAGATGCTACAATAGTTGATTTGCTTAAGGAAGATGCAGAGTATGACCACAATATGAATAGAATACAAGATTCTGCTTATAATAGAAGACTGCTGACTGTTCGAATTATAGAAAAAGGAAGTCTGGCTAAAATTCCAATTACAAAGATACAAACAAATCAAATTAATGATTTTTTATTTTCCATAAAGCACTATTCTAATAGTGTAATTGATAAAGTGTATTCTTCAATGTCTAAAGCTTATAACCTTGCCATACATAAAAGATTAATGGGATATAACTTGATGGATAGTCCGTTTATTAGAAAGCCAAAGTCAGATAAACCAACTAAGAAAGTAGTAGCCTTTACTGTTGAAGAAGAAAATGATTTTCTTAATTATCTTAAAGATATGAAAATCAATAAAAATGCTATTGATTACAGACCTATGTTTTACATTGAACTTTTTGCCGGACTTAGAATGGGAGAAATTTGTGCTTTGACTGCTAAGGATATTGATTTGAGAAATAGACTTATACATGTTAGAAATACCGTTACAAGAGGTATAAATTATGCAATAAAAGTAGGGGACAGAACAAAAACTCAAAAAGGTTATCGTGATGTACCAATTCAAGATTGTTTAGTGCCTATACTAAAAGAAGTTTTGACAAACTATAAAGAGAATGATAACGGACTACTGTTTTATAATTTTAAAAGCAATAGACCAATATCCACCTCACAAGTGAATAGTTCGTTTACCAGAATATGTAAGAAGCTAAATATAGAAATCAGTGGTGGTCAGCATCTTCTAAGACATACCTTTGCAACCAGAGTTATTGAGTCAGGAATATCGGCAGAAGTTTTGAAAAACTGGATGGGACATACCGATATTTCTGTAACTATAAATACATATTGTGATGTTTTTGATAGACTAAATAACCCTGCAATGGAACAGTTTAATACCTATTGTCAGCAGAATTTAAGTATATAAAATTTAATGAAAATCTTTTGCTACTGCACCAGAACTGCACCAGAGAAATTTTTTCACAAGAAAATGCCTAGTTTTTTAAGAAATTACTAGGCACTTTTTATGCTTAAAAAGAAAAATAATCAGTTGGAATTTATAATCAATAGATATTTATAAAATACTTTTTTATCGCCAAAACCTCATTAATAGGCTGCTTTTGGGGCGATTTTCTGTGTTTTTATCACTTTTTAAATATTTTTGCAAAAAAGTGTTGACTTTTAGGACATCATAAGATATAATAAATATTGTTGTTGAGAGACAACAAAACGCAAAATAAAATATATGCGGGTGTGGCGGAATTGGCAGACGCGCTAGATTTAGGTTCTAGTGTTCACCGACGTGCAGGTTCAAGTCCTGTCACCCGCACCATAAAAATAGACAACACGTTAGTGTTGTCTATTTTTATTATACCAGCAAAGCGGTGACAGGACTTGAAGGTGACCGTTAAGAAAACAGTCCGGTGGACTGTTTTTAGGGAGGGCGTAGATGCCTCTATCCTTTCGTATTTGTGCTTAATAAGCGAGGTAGACAGTAGTGAAAGAAGAAAGTATGTCACCCATAACCATAATGAGAAGTACACTAGTACTTCTCTTTTTCTTTATACAACAAGCCATAGGGTGACAGGACTTGAAAGTGTGACGAGAACGACTGCTGCCGGTGGCAGAAGAAAGGAGTTCGAGGAAGAGCTACAACAGGGAGTTTGAGGAAGTGCATTTATGCACAACGCTAAACGACCATGTTGTACTTGGAGTTAAGAAAACAATTCTATAAATTGTTTTTAGGGAGGGCGTAGATGCCTCTATCCTTTCGTATTTGTGCTTAATAAGCGAGGTAGGCAGTAGTGAAAGAAGAAAGTATGTCACCCATAAACCATAATGGCTCTATAATAAATGTTGGGGTAAGAAAAATAGAGCCTGCCAATCTTCTAAACTTATGGTGGTGACAATAACCTATCATATAACCAAATCAAAGAATATGTGCAGAAGTAATTTAACTTAATACCTAAATCTAAGCCTACTTAACTTTTGTTGAGTAGGCTTTTTGTAGCAAGAATTTTCTTTTTGTGGTACAATTAAAATAAATTTTAGGAATAATTAAACTATAAAAATATCGTGTGGGGTGTGTAGAAATGAATTTAGTAACACTTATGAATAGCTTTATGAAACTTATATTAGAAGAAAAAATTGAAGTTTATAATGAATTTAGTTTACAACACGAATTGGGGATTTTTCTTCGTAATGAACTAACAAATTATAAAATACAATTTGAAAGAAACACTAAATTTTTTAATATTACTAAAACAATAAAGCATGAGATGGATATTGTTATATATAATGAAAGTGAGAAGTATGCCATAGAATTAAAATATCCTCAAAACGGTCAATACCCGGAGCAAATGTTTTCTTGTGTAAAAGATATAAAATTTATGGAAGAACTCAGGGAAAGAGGTTTCAAAGGCACTTATTGTTTAACATTAGTTAGTGACAACAAATTTTATTCCGGCAATAAGCAAGATGGTATATATTCATTTTTCAGAGGACAGAAATTAATTCAAGGAACAATAATAAAACCTACCGGTAAGAAGAATGAAGAAATACTAATCAATAATTGTTATAAAGTTACTTGGATAGGTAATAACAATTTGAAGTATTACATAATTAAATTGTAATAATTGATTTATGAAATTTGGATAATTTTTACCTATACTTATTTTATTGCATTACTCATAATTTATTGATATAGAGTCATTTTGTTGAGTAGGCTTTTTGTAGCAAGAACTTTCTTTTTGTGGTACAATTAAAGAAATAGTCAAACCTAAAATGAAAGGAAAATATAATGACAAAGATAATGTTTGTGTGCCATGGTAATATTTGCAGGTCACCAATGGCAGAGTTTATATTTAAAGATATGATAAAGAAGAAAGGTCTTGAAGGTGACTTTGTTGTTACTTCGTCAGCTACCAGCACAGAAGAAATATGGAATGGCGTTGGTAATCCTGTATATCCACCGGCAAAAGAAATTTTAAATTTACACAACATTGATTGCAATGGAAAAAGGGCAGTACAGATTAAAAAATCCGACTATGATAAATATGATTTGTTAATTCCTATGGATAGTAACAATGTACGCAATATGAGCAGAATTTTAAAGGGTGATCCGAATAATAAAATTCACAAGCTAATGAGTTATGCAGGTAGTGACAGAGATGTGTCTGACCCATGGTATACCGGAGATTTTGAAAAATGCTACAATGATATTTATAATGGTTGTAAAGCATTGCTAGAATATTTAACTAAATAATAAAATAAAGCTAGGTTAATTCTAAATTAGCCTAGCTTTTGTGATGTACGGGTTCAAGTCCCATTACTCAGTAAAAAATTAGGAGCAACTTTAGCAGTTGCTCCTTTTTATATGGATAAATAAAAAATTAAATTTCTTTACCAAGTGCTTTAAGTTCTTTCATAGCACTTTCATTTTTTAGTAGGTCATCTTTTTCACTTGCAAAGAAAGATTTGTGAAATTTAATATCCCAATCTAAGTAATCACCAATACATTGAAACTGCTTTTCAATCAGTTCATACTGAACATTAGTTGTAGGTGAACCACCGATTGCAATAACTCCAACTTTCTTATTCTTTAGCAAAGCACCTTTGCAGTAGCATTTGTCAATTACTAACTTTATCTGTGCAGTAATTCCCCACCAATATACAGGTGTGGCAAATATTATCATATCAGCATTTACTAATTTATCAACAGTAGGGTTACTGTCATCTTTTGCTACACAACCCTTGTAACATTCACAAGTACCACAAGCTACACAAGGACTAATCTTTAGCTTGTATGAGTCGATAACTTCAATGTCGTTGTTATCCTTTGCACCTTCAACAAATGCGTTAATAGCTGAGTAGGTGTTGCCTTTTCTTGGACTGCCGTTTACTATTACAATTTTCATATCTTTTCTCCTTAATATGAATATTATTTCTTTTTCTTGTTAAAATTTTTAACTCTTTCAGATAGAGCAGTAAGTTCTTCCTTTGATAATTCAGACAGTCTTTCTAGGTCATCAAGAAACTTTGCACTACTTTCTTTTTCCCTTAATTTTGTACTTTCTATGTAGTAACTGGTGATAATACCCGGTACTACTGCAATAATCAGTATTGAACATATTGAAAGGAAAATTGAGAGAATTCTACCTATTAAAGTAACTGCAGTTATGTCGCCAAAGCCAATAGTTGTTGCTACACTAAATGAATACCATAGACTGTCAATAAGTCTGTTTATGTTAGGTTCAACAATCATAATGCCAATGCTTACTGCAACAAAAACTACAATATAAGAACATAGTAGTTTGAATGCACCTGTCCTTTTTAGAACGATTTTCAGTAACCTAGTTTTCTTCATAAAACCACCTCATTATCTAATAAAATTATATCAACAGAAAAATTATTAGTCAATGAAATATAACTTTTTCCTAAAGAAAAACAACCTATACTTTTTTGTATAGGTTGTTGGGTTAACTTTTATCCTGCCGGTTCAAAAGGTGTAATTGTAGAAATCTTTTTAGCCAGATACTTTTGAATTGCAACTGCATTTTTAACTGTCAATGTTTCTTCACAACCCTTTACCGAACAGTTGTAAAGTTGTAAATCATTTAGCTTAACTTTCTTAAGTAGATACTTTTGAATCAGTGATGAATCCTTAACATTAATATAACCGTCAAGGTTAACATCACCTCTCTTAGGATTAGTAATGTTAAAGTTGTATTTTGTTGTAATAGGTTTATTTTTGCTTAAATCATTAAAAGTAAAACCGTTTTTCTTAGCATAATTTTTTACTGCATCAGTATATCCATTGATGATTACTTTAGGAAGTCTTACTGTTCTGTAATTTTCCCATGGAATACTTAGGTTAGTATATCCTATTGAATCAATACCAATCTTAGTAACATTTTCACCTAATGTATAGTTTGTGATACCGGTTTGTTGGAATGCGTTTTCACCAATTTTCTTTAGTGAATTTGGCAATATAATTGACTTTAAGTTTGAGTCACCTAAGAATGCAGAGTCACCGATTTCTTCAACACTTGTACCTAATTTTACTGAACGGAGATTAGCTTTGTCAGAAAAAGCTGAGTAAGGTATAACCTTAATACCATTACCTATTGTTACTGTTTGTAAACTACTTAACTGCACAAAACAGTCATTACCTATGAATGTGTAGCTATCAGGAATTGTAAGGTTTTGTATATCATATGTGAATTCACTATTTTCAAAAATTCCATCCTCAGTACCAACAATTTTTTCACCACAAATATTTTCAGGTAATGCAAAGTTGATTGTTGAGTCTTTAAGCTTAACTTGTTTTAGTGTAGCCTGTCTGGTTTTTAAATCAACCCTATATAGATATGCTGACTCTTCTTTACTGTAGTTAGTTGTTACATTAACACCTGTTCTAGCACTGATTTCATCAATGTTAATGTAGTAGTAACCGTCATCACCTTTAGTTAAAGCCTTAGGACAATCGTCATCATTTATTGTGAAATCATCAGCATAAACCTTAATTCTTGTTTTGTTATCAGTAGTTTTTTCACAAACATAATTTTCTGAAAAAGAACTAAAGTTGATGTAAATGTCCTTTGGTTTGTCAGCATTATTGTCATATACACCTATTTCATAGTAAGATGCAATCTTGTTGTTAGAAGCATTGTTGTTTGAGTAGATACAATCATCACTGCTGTCAACTGTTTCAAATACATTATAACCATAAAATTCACAATAGGTTACAGAACAATTTACTAGGGAAGATGAGATAAAGGAATATGCAATACCTGCTGAATGTTGTTCAGTTGTATTTTTGTCTAAATTGATTTTGCAGTTACTTACTGTTACATTGTCTAACTTTGAGTTGATAATTGAGTTAGAAACAATAGAAACACTATTTGTACCATCAGCAGCAATGTTCTCAAAGTGTAGGTCTGTTACACTTGAAGACTTTAAATTACCGAAGAAACTTTGATACATATTTTTTTGTATATCAGAAAATACAGGTAATTTACCATTTTTGATTGTATGATTATTACCGATGAATTGAACAGTTAAGTTACCTAAGCAGTTAGATAAAGAATCTTTAATATAGCTGCCTTCAAAGTCAAGGTCTGTATTTAGAATAATTTTACTAGGTAAAATATTCCCTGAACGAAGCCCTTTTGTCAATTTGTTGTAGTCATCTATACTGTTAATGTGATAAACACTGTTAGCTAAGTTTTGTAATCTGTAGTTAATTAAGGCAGTAGAATTATTAAGGTCAGAAGCACATACATTTTCTTTACTTAAAAGTTCCTTGCCCTTTTCAATTTCTGTATTAAGTGCAGTAACATCTTCCTTTAGAGCTTCTTCAGGATATTTTGTATTCTCAGCCTTGTTGATGGTTTCTGAAAGTTCATTCTTTACCTTTGCATTATTATCAAGATTTTTAGTAAAGGCTTTTATTGAAGAGTAGTAAATTCCAAGTGAAGTGGTTGTAGAGTCAACCCACTTGTTGCCAACATAGTAGTAAGAATTTTTTCTACTATGTGGTTTATCTTTTATATCATCAACAGTAATATAATATTTACCTTTGCTACTGACTACAACAGAAAATTTATCACCTGCATTTACCTTTACACCACTAGGTAGGTCAATGTAGTGAATACCAATGTTGTCAGCTTTACCACTTGTTTTAGCAATTACTGTACCGTCAGTAGGTGACTTGTAATTTTTGTTTAGCTTGTAAACAGAAATATCGTAAGTGTATGAACTACTTGTGCCAAAGCTAACCTGAGTGATTTCTTCATCACTTTTAGCAGTAAATATATTTGCTGACTTATCAACATTTACTGCAGCTCCATAGTAGTAACCTAACTGATATTCATTGTCATAGGCTGAGTTGTCTTGCATTATAAATTGAAAGAATTGAGTGTCTGCACATTCATATGATAGCCAAAAATATCCTTTGTCTTGATTGTCAGTACCCCAACTGTTTTTGCAAAGCCAAGCACCGTTGTTCCTAGGCTTTACTGCACCGTCAAACTTGTTACGACTATAATTATCGTTCCAACCAACAATTGCTACAACATGAGGTTGATCATAGCCTTTTTTGATTTTTTCTTTGCTATCACAATAAGAAAATGTATCTTTAGAGTAACAACAAGATAAATTGTAATAATATACTCCGATAGCACCGTTATTTATAATGTTGTCTTTTAATGTATTTTTATTATTGCTAAGCTGATTATATTCTTTTAGGTGATAATCAGAATAATATTTAAGTGTATCGGAATATCCAAGAAGTGAATTTTCATAAGGCATCAATGTTTCAGGATAAGTACCGAAACCACAGTTTAGTCCTTGTGCAACATAAACAGGCCAACCACCATATGAACCTTTGTACTCATCATAAAAATAGTCATTATAAAAAGGTGAATTTTCATCATCAGTATTTGTCATAATGTAATAAGGTGTTGCAGTTTGTGCAATGTCAAGCTTTTCTGATGGATTGTCACCAATCTTTTTTGATAGGCTAGGGTTTGACAGAATGTTAGATTCAATAGATGCAGCAGAACCAAATGACCAACAGTAACCATCATCACCTTGATCCTTTACTTTAGTAACTCTTTTATAATCTCTTAAGTCATACTTTTTTGGATAAGTAGCTTTTGTACTTTTTGTATCATTAAGTGACTCAACAGATACTTCTCTAGTGTTATCTTTTATGTAACTGATACTGCCATCATCATTTAATTTGCTTTTTATAGTAGAAATATTTTCTTTATCAACTGTAGCCATATTTGCCGATATAGCAGTAAAAGGTAATGAAGATAAAGTTGCAGTTATTGCCAGTAATATTGACAGTAATTTTTTACTATGTTTCATTTTAAATCGCCTTTTCTATAATGTATATTATTATTTATTATATTTTATCATATGAAATTTTTGCGTTCAATTAAATATAATTTAAAAATAGTATCATAAAAGTTTAAAATAAATATACCCTTATTACGGTAGAAGTAATAAGGGTATTATGCTTATTTATCAGTCTTATTTAGTTTGAAAATTTTTGTAGGAACTACACTACCGATAAAAGCAGAAAGTAATACCCAAGGGATGACATTAACATCAAAACAAAGTAACAGTAGCATTGTAACTGCCAAAGGCTTTTTCATTGTTACACCCAGTAAACCGGCAGTAACAACAGCTGAACAAAATGCAACATCAAGACCTGTTAGCATACCGATACCAAAGCCAATACTAACACCACAGAAAATTACAGGGAAGAAGTGACCACCTTTCCAACCTGATTTTATGCAAACGTTAGTTAAAAATAATTTTAACAGTCCACTACCGATAAGTACCCAAAGTGCAAATTTTATATAGCTGTCTTTAAGTACATTGATGCTTTCTTCACCTGAAAACATTGACAAAGGAAAATATGTACCAACAACACCTAGGACAATACCACCAAGAGTTGTGCTGACTATAATGCCACACTTACCTTGAATTACTTTGAAAATTTTTTCACTGAACTTTTCAGCCATTACAAATATAAAGCCGCAAATTATCCCAACAATAGAGAGAGGTATTGCAAGTAAATATTCAGCAGTAGAGATACTTTCACCACCAAGTTTAGGCAATCCCATACCACCACCGAATATTGAGTTTAGCACTAGCAAAGTACCACCGGCAAAAAGTACTGCAACAATATTTGAAATGATTTTTGTTGACCGTACAAGGTCAGGCTTGTCTTTGCTGTCAAGTCTTTCTTCACTGACAGATGCAAGACCAAATAAAGGTGCATAAAAAACTGCACTAAGGGTAGCACTGATTCCAACTTCCATAAGTTCGGGAATTTTGCTTTTTGCATCTTTCATATGACTACCTGCCCAGTAACAAAGACCCACAATAACACCGGTAAGACCGGCTTCAGGACCGATACTGCCACCAAAGACTAAAGGCAATAAAGCAGATATACATAGGAAAAGAACTCTGTTGTAAGGATAGAATTTGTCTTTCTTAACTTTCTTCATAACTTCATCAAGTTCATCAGGTATAGCGTTAGTGTATTTTTGCCATATTCCAAGAACTATACCACCTACTGTACAAACAATAAGTGTGTAAAACTTAAAGTCAATATTTTGAGGTACAACATTCCACAGTAAATGAATACCGTAGTTCATCAGCTTTAAAAATAACCATACTATAAGAGAAACTACTGCACCACTAAATCCACAAAATAAGTAGTACAGAAAATTATTAGCTATTGTGTGCTTTTTCATTCCATCTCCTCCAAACTAATTATAAAATTATTATACTATAAAACAATATATAAAATCAATATTTTTGTGCAAAAAGTATATAATTTTATTTATTCTTATTTAAATTATCAATATGGAAGATAAGTCCCATTTTTGGTACAGAGAATGTGGTATTATATTTATATAGATTAGAAAGAGTGAATTGCTATGGTTGGTTCGGATAAAAATTTTTGTCATGTTATTATAGTTTGTATGGAACGATATACAGAAAAATTAATGTATGAACTAGCAGATGGTTTGTTATCTTCTGAAAAAAGAATAAATGAAATATTAGATTTAGTTAATCAAAATCTAGATGAAAAAGAAATGATGAAAGCATTAAAAGAAATAAGATACAGAGATAATATACCGTATGAACATCAATAATTTTAATATAATTTATAAAAAGTCTTGCAAATCACAACATTTTTACTTTTATCAATGCTATAATGAAAATACAGTAACAAGTTAAGGAGAAATTCTATGAAAATAATGCACCTAAGTGACTTACATATTGGTAAGAAAGTAAATGAATATTCAATGCTACAAGACCAAATATATATTCTAAAAGAAATTTTACATATAATAGATGATGAAAAGGTAGAAACTGTCATTATTGCAGGAGATGTATATGATAGGTCACTACCACCTAATGAGGCATTAGAACTTTTTGATGAATTTTTATATCAGTTGTCCAGCAGAAATGTAAATGTATTTGTTATTAGTGGCAACCACGACAGTCCTGAACGCATATCATATGGTGGCAGAATGATGACGGAAAATAAAATTTTTCTTTCACCTGTTTATGATGGCAATGTTAAGCCTATTACATTAAATGATGATTATGGAGAAGTTAACTTTTATCTATTGCCATTTGTTAGACCGGCTGATATTAGAAGATATTTCCCTGATGAAAATATTGAAAATTATACCGATGCAGTAAAAGTTGCAATTGACAATATGAATGTAGATTTTAGTGAGAGAAATATTCTTGTTACCCATCAGTTTGTTACAGGTGCTGAACTTTCTGAGTCTGAGGATATTATAGTAGGTGGTACTGACAATGTTAGTGGTGAAGTATTTGATGGCTTTGACTATGTGGCACTTGGTCATATCCACAGAGAACAAACTGTAGGTAAAGATAACATTAGATATTGTGGCACACCACTAAAGTATTCTTTCTCAGAGGCTAAGAATATTAAGTCAGTTACTATCCTGGATTTTAATGATAAGGGAAATATAGAGTATTCCAAAATCCCACTAACACCATTTAGAGATATGAGAGAAATTCGTGGTACTTATTATGAACTAACTCTAAAGAGTAGTTATGAAAGTACAAACACAGAGGACTACCTACATATCACTTTAACTGATGAGGAGGATATTCCTGATGCAATCGGTAAGCTAAGGTCTATTTATCCCAATATTATGAAACTTGATTATGATAACCTACGAACAAGAGGTAGTGGTACTGTTGATGCTATAGAAAATATTGAAAGTAAAAGTCCCTTTGAACTTTTTGCCGATCTTTTTAAACAACAGAATAATCAAGATATGAGTGAAGAACAAGAAGAAATTATGAGAAACTTAATTGATAAGATTTGGGAGGAAAACTAATGCGACCATTAAGTATTACAATATCAGCCTTTGAGTCCTATGCAGATACAGTTACTATTGATATGGAAAGCCTAGGCAAAAGTGGACTTTACCTAATTACAGGTGACACAGGTGCAGGTAAAACCACAATCTTTGATGCTATTCATTTTGCCCTTTATGGAGATGCCAGTACAGATGGTCGTGAAAATAAAACCCTAAGGTCAAAGTATGCCGACCCTGAAACTAAAACAGAGGTTCAACTGAAATTTGAATATGGTGGTAAGGTTTATCAAATTAAGAGAAACCCTGAGTATTTGCGTCCTAAGAAAAGGGGAGATGGCTTTGTAAAAGAACCTACTAATGCTGAGCTTGTTTATCCCGATGGTAGTGTGGTTTCTTCCAAAAATGCAGTTGATACCAAGATAAAAGAAATTATCGGTTTAGATAAAAATCAGTTTTCACAGATTGTTATGTTGGCTCAAGGTGAATTCAAAAAGTTACTTACTTCCGGTACAACTGAAAAGCAGAAGATTTTTAGACATATTTTCAAAACAGAAAAATATGAAACCTTACAAAGAGCCTTATCTGCCCAAAAGAGTATTGTGGACAGTAAATTGAAACAAGAGAGGTTAAGTGTACAGCAGTATATTGACGGTACAATTTGTGAAGAAACAGAGGAAAATATTGCCTTGATTGAAAAGGCAAAAAGTGTAGTTCCAAATATAGAAGAGATTGAGAACTTTCTAACTAACCTTATTTCTAATGATGAAAAAGAATTAAAAGCATTAGAAGAAAAGAAAGAGAAATTAGAAAGCCAAAAGACTTCTCTGGATAAAAGTATTGAAAATTATAATTCTTATGTAGAATTATCTCATAAGATTAAAACTAATTCCGAAAACTTAGCTAATCTAAATACTAGTTTGAAAAGTTCAAAGGCTGAACTACTAGAAAAGAACAAAGAAAAGCGATGGACTGAACTTGGACAAGAGATTGGCAAAATCCAAAATACCTTGCCTAAGTATAAGGGACTTGACTCTCTAAGCAGTCAGTTACAGAATAAAAGCATTGAGAAAAAGAAGAATGAAAATTCTGTAAAAGAATTATCAGATAAAGCTGAAAGCCTTTCCCTAGAGGTTGAAAAGAATTCTAAGGAACTTGAAACAATGGGTAATGTTCAAGTTGAGATAGAGAAAATTTCTAATCAAAAGGAAAGCATTGAGGAAAAAGGTAATGTACTTAGAGGTATAGAAGAGGAAATTAAAAACCTACAAAAACTTCAAGAAAAATACATTACTGTCAAAACTGATTTTGAAAATAAGTTGAAGGTTGCCAATGGTTACAAGGATGAATACGACAATTTAAGTATAGCCTATCTTAATGACCAAGCCGGTGTTTTGGCTGATAGTTTGGAAGAAAATAAGCCTTGTCCTGTATGTGGTTCAACAGTCCATCCTCATAAAGCAGTTAAGTTGCCTAATGCACCAACTAAAGAAATGGTTGAGTCAGCAAAGAACAATTACGAAAGGTATCAAAAAGTTATTGATACTGAAAGACAAAATGTTTTTAGCAAACATGGTGAATTAAAGGAAAAGGCAAATGCCCTTGAAACAAAGGTTCAAGAAATATTAGGTGATTACAAGTTGCTTGATGCCCTTGAAATTATTAAGAAAGAGGTTTCTGATTTAGCAGATAATTATGTTAAGCTAGACAAAACCTTAAAAGCATTACAAATAAAGAGTAACAGAAAGCAGGAACTTGAAAGAATCATTCCTGAAAAGAATAATGAAATCAATGAACTGAATAAGCGAATTACCGTAGTAAAGATGGCAGTAGCGTCTTGTGAAGCTGATATTACTTCTTATGAAGAGCGGTATAATTCTCTAAAGAAAGAATTACAGTTTGGTAGTGAAAGTGAAGCAGTTAAGAAGATTAACAGTATTAATGCAGTTATAAATGCTGAAAAGGCTGATTATAATTCTGTATTAGAAAAATATAATCAGTATGAAAAATCGATTTCAGCAACCGATGCATCAATCAAAGCATTAAAAGGTCAACTTGAAAAGATAGATAAGGTACAGGATATAGATAAGGTTAAAATCAAGAGAGATGAAACTGAAAAGGCTATCAGTGATTTATCTAATGAAACTAAAGCCATTAATTATAGATATTCTGCTAACACAAATGTTTTGGCTAATGTAAAGAGAGAAAATGAAAATCTTATCAAAGCCGAAAGAGAATTTAAGCTGATTTCACCACTTGCAAGTACAGCCAATGGTGGTATCGGTGTTAACAAGATGGAGCTTGAAACATTTGTACAGTTAAATTACTTTGACCGTATTCTTGCTAAAGCAAATAAACGATTAATGGAAATGACAAGTGGTCAGTATGAGTTGGTTCGCCAAACAGAGTCAAGTGATGGCAGAACTAAATTCGGACTTGACCTTAATGTATATGACCATCATTGTGGCAGTGAAAGAGCAATTAGCTCACTTTCCGGTGGTGAGTCCTTTAAGGCAGCACTTTCATTAGCTTTGGGTCTTTCTGATGAAATTCAGTCCTCAGCCGGTGGTATCAAGATAGACACAATGTTTGTTGATGAAGGCTTTGGTTCACTTGATGATGAATCATTAAGACAAGCAATGAATGTACTTATTAAACTTTCCGGTAGTAACCGACTTGTAGGTATTATTTCCCATGTAACAGAACTAAAGGATAGAATTGATAAACAGATTGTTGTTACCAAAACCCCTAATAAAGGTAGTAAAATTGAAATTATTTGTTAAATTACTGCAACACTTACAAATGGCAAGAAACTTTATTGCTATGTAACAGTTACTACTTCTCCTAAACTAAGCAGAACTACTTTGAACTTGAAGAAAGGCAAAACTGCTACAGTATAATTAACAGGTAAAGTTGCAAATATAAACAATAAGTATTACAACACTAAGGTTGCAAAGATTGTTTCAAAGGCTAACACAACTTCTATTAAGGTTAAAGCACTAAAGAAAGGCACAACTACTCTAAAGATTAGAGTTAACGGTGTAAATGTGCTAAGACTAAAAGTTAAAGTAAAGTAAAATTTTAAGTGATTTATAGAAACATACCTTAATTAGTATTAGGGTATGTTTCTTTATTTTACAGTTGACAAAATTCTACATTTAGTAGTATATTAATAGATAGGGAGTTTGCAAATTAGCAATCTGAGAGGAAGTTGACAACTTCGACCTAGTACCTGATTTGGATAATGCCAGCGTAGGGAAATAATTGACTTATTTGACGGGTATGCCTTTGGTATGCCCGTTTTTGTATGTAAAATATTTTAATTTATATGTTTGGAGGTAACAATTATGTTAGGTAATTGCCTTGATAATGTTAGAAAAAGTGTTCCACTTGTACACAACATTACTAACTATGTAACAGTAAATGATGTTGCAAATGTACTTCTTGCTTGTGGTGGCAGTCCTATTATGTCTGATGAACCTGATGATGTAGCAGATATTACATCAATCTGTGGTGGTCTAAATATTAATATCGGCACACTTAATAAGCGTTCAATTGAGGGTATGTTTATTGCCGGTAAAAAGGCAAATGAACTTAACCACAAGGTTCTTCTTGATCCGGTAGGTGCCGGTGCATCTGCACTTCGTACAAATACTGCAGTTAAGCTAATGAAAGAAATTAAATTTGATGTTGTTCGTGGTAACATTTCAGAAATCAAAACTTTAGCTTTAGGTAGTGGCACAACTAAGGGTGTTGATGCTGATGTGGCAGATACTGTTACAGAAGATAACCTTGATTCATCAGTAAAGTTTGTAAAGAATTTTGCAAAGAGCATCAACTCAGTAGTAGCAATTACAGGTGCTATTGACCTTGTAAGTGACGGTGAAAAGTGCTATGTAATCCGTAACGGTGAAGCTGATATGAGCAAAATCACAGGTACAGGCTGTCAGCTTTCAGGTATGACAACTGCATTTATTGTAGCTAATCCTGACAATGTACTTGAAGCAGTAGCATCAGCAGTTTGTACAATGGGTCTTGCAGGTGAAATTGCAAAAACAAGAATGGTTGAGGGTGACGGTAACTCAACATACCGTAACAGAATTATTGATGCTATCTATAATATGGATGGTGAAACATTAAATAAGGGAGCAAAGTATGAATTGCGATAAGAAAGATTTACTTCTATATGCAGTAACCGATAGACATTGGTTAAATGGTGAAACTCTTTATAGCCAAGTAGAAAAGGCTCTTAAAGGTGGAGCAACATTTATTCAGCTAAGAGAAAAGAATCTTGATGAAGGTTCTTTCCTAGAAGAAGCAAAGGAAATTCAGAAACTTTGCAAAGAATACAATGTACCATTTGTAATTAATGACAATGTAGAAATTGCAAAGAAAATTAATGCTGATGGTGTTCATGTTGGTCAAAGTGATATGGAAGCACAGAATGTAAGAGAAATTCTGGGTGATGACAAAATCATCGGTGTATCAGCTCAAACAGTAGAACAAGCACTACTTGCTGAAAAGCATGGTGCTGACTACCTAGGCGTTGGTGCAGTTTTTAAAACAGGTTCAAAGGATGACGCTAAGGAAGTTTCTCACGATGAACTTGAAAGAATTTGTAAAGCAGTTTCAATTCCTGTAATTGCAATCGGTGGTATTACTCACGATAATGTAAAAGAACTTGCCGGTAGAGGTATAGTTGGTATTGCAGTTATCAGTGCAATTTTCGCTCAAAAAGATATTGAAAATGCTACAAAAGAATTAAAAGCAGAAACTTTAAAAAAGTAAACAATGATTAAGGGAGCAATATTTGATGTAGATGGCACTATATTGAATTCTATGGGTATATGGAATGATGTAGGTGCAATCTATCTTAGAAAAAAGAACAAGATTCCAAAGGAAGGTTTAGGGAAGATACTTTACTCTATGAGTTTAACTGAGGGAGCAAAGTATATGATAGACAATTACTACCTTGATAATTCTGTAGAAGAAATAATTGAAGGTGTGCTTTCTATAATAAATGACTTTTATCTTCATGAAGTACAAACTAAGAATGGAGTAGTTAATTTACTTAAATTTCTTAGAAAGAATAATATTAAAATGATTGTTGCCACTTCCAGTGACTATAACCAGATTGATAAAGCCTTTAAAAGGCTAAAGATTCGTAATTTCTTCATAGATATTCTAACTTGTGAAACAGTAGGCAAGAGTAAGTCTTATCCTGATATTTATCTAAAATGTGCAGAAATTTTAGGTACAAAACCGGAAGAAACTTTGGTATTTGAAGATGCATTATTTGCCATCAAAACGGCAGAAAAAGCAAACTTCAAAGTAGTAGGAGTATATGACCCTGCTGAAATGAAAAATAAAAATAGTATACAAAGCCTTGTAAAATATTACATACAAGACTTTAGTAAAGTGGCAGATTGGGGGCACCACCTTCTGTCACTATAAATAATTAATGCGAAAAAGGAGATTATTATGAGAACAGCATTAACAATCGCCGGTAGTGACTCCGGTGGAGGCGCCGGTATCCAAGCAGATATTAAAACAATGATTACAAATGGAGTTTTTGCCACTTGTGCAATCACTGCTTTAACTGCACAGAATACTTTAGGCGTAACAGGTATTATGGATGTGGATGATGAATTTTTGGGTAAAGAACTTGACGCAGTCTTTACAGATATTTATCCGGATGCAGTAAAGATAGGTATGGTTTCTTCATCAGCACTTATTAAGAAAATTGCCGAAAAGCTAACTTTCTACAAAGCCAAGAACATTGTTGTTGACCCGGTAATGGTGGCAACAAGTGGTTCAAAGCTAATTAGTGATGATGCTATTGAAACTCTAAAGAACAATTTGTTTTCTTTAGCTACTGTACTTACTCCAAATATCCCTGAGGCAGAGGTTATCTCTGATATGAAAATCACTAATGAGGATGAGATGATTGAGGCTTCTAAAATTATTAGCGAAAAGTACAACTGTGCTGTCCTACTAAAAGGTGGACACAAAGTAAATGATGCAAATGACTTGCTATATAGAAATGGCAGTTACAAGTGGTTCTACGGTAAAAGAATTGATAACCCTAATACTCACGGTACAGGTTGCACACTTTCAAGTGCTATTGCCTCAAACCTAGCTAAGGGTTATGACCTTGACACATCAGTTTCTCGTTCAAAGGAATATATTTCAGGTGCATTAGGTGCAATGCTTGACCTTGGAAAGGGTAGTGGACCTATGAACCATGGATTTGATATTTCAAGTGATTATGTTTTAGAGAAGGAGAATAAAGATGAATAAAAAGGGTACAAGTTTATTTGAAAATGGGTTAATCTGGTTTGGTGCAGGTGTTTCATTGGCAGAAATTCTAACAGGAACATATTTTGCACCACTGGGTTTTCAAAAAGGCATTTGGGCAATCATTATCGGACATATCATTGGATGTTTAATGTTGTTCTTTGCAGGTTTAATCGGTGGTAAAGTAAGAAAAAGCTCAATGGAAACAGTTAAGCAGAGCTTTGGCTCAAAGGGTGGCTTGCTTTTCTCAGTACTAAATGTTCTTCAGCTTGTTGGTTGGACAGCTATTATGATTTATGACGGAGCAATTTCTGCTACAAGTATTTTCAATACAGGCAGATGGGTATGGTGCTTAGTTATCGGTGCATTAATTGTGCTATGGATTTTAATTGGTATCAAGAATTTAGGTAAGGTAAATACAGTTGCTATGTCAGCACTGTTTATCCTAACAATTATTCTTTGCTTTGTTATTTTTAACGACGGTACATTTACTTCAACAATTAGTGACGAAATGACATTTGGTGCAGCAGTTGAACTTTCTGTTGCAATGCCACTATCTTGGTTACCACTAATCTCTGACTATACAAGAGAAGCTGAAAAGCCTGTTAAGGCTACAGCAGTAAGTGCTATTACATATGGTATCATCAGTTGTTGGATGTATGTAATCGGTATGAGTGCAGCTATCTTTACAGGTGAAAGTGATATTGCTCAGATTATGATTAAAGCAGGTCTTGGTATTGCAGGTCTACTAATCATTATCTTCTCAACAGTTACAACTACTTTCCTAGACGCTTATTCTGCCGGTATTTCAGCTGAGTCAATTTTCTCAAAGCTAAAGGGTAAGTATATGGCAGTTGCAGTTACCGTTATAGGTACAATCGGTGCAATTATTTTCCCAATGGATGATATTACAGATTTCCTATATTTAATCGGTTCTGTATTTGCACCTATGATTGCAATTCAAATTGCCGATTTCTTTATCTTAAAAGAAGATAGAAGTAATAAACAAGTTTCTATCGTTAACCTACTTGTATGGGTAGTTGGCTTTGTAGTTTATAGACTACTAATGCAGGTCGATATTATTGTTGGTAATACTTTACCGGATATGCTTATTACACTAATCCTATGTGTAGTAGTAAACCTAATTGTAAAAGCAGTTAAGAAGAAAAATTGATTTAATTAGTGTTCTGAATTTGGATTGTAGTGCTAGATAGTTTCATTTATTATGATATTTTAAACGAGTTTAAAATATCAACCACTCCTTCCGTCACCATTCGGTGACACCTCCCTCAGCGAGGGAGGCAACAAGGTCTGTACAATTTTTTAATTATGTACAAACTTGCAAGTTTATACACATTACGCTTGGCTCCCTCAGACGAGGTATTCCCTTGCTAAGGGAAATGTCCCGTTAGGGACAAAGGGTTTGCCGTTTTCGCTAGAAAAGCTAGTCATTCGTGAATTGCAGAGCAATTCACCTTTTAAAGAATGACTGAAGGAGGGAAAAACTATAAAGTAGATGAATTAGTCAGTTGCTATCTAATTAACCCATAAAATTTTCCCCTAGATTTCTAGGGGATTTTCATTTATATGATTATTTCAAAAAGAAATTTTAAGATATAGTGTTGCTTTCACACAAAAATCTATCACATTTTACATAATTAATATTGAAAATTTAATAAAGTAATAATATAATAAAGGTATGCAGAAAGGATGGTCAATATGGAAAAGATAAGATTTCTACAATGTTTGTCAAAGCAATATCCCACAATAGATAGTGCAGCAACAGAAATTATTAACTTGCAATCTATACTTAACTTGCCTAAAGGTACAGAGCATTTTTTGTCTGATATTCATGGTGAATACAGAGCTTTTTCTCATGTACTTCGCAACGGTTCAGGAGCAGTTATGAAGAAGATTGATGATGTATTTGGAGATACTCTATTTGAAGACCAAAAGGAAGATTTAGCATCTTTAATATATTACCCATCCGAAAAGCTAGATTATGTTAAGTCACAAGGAAAAGCTGATGACAGTTGGTATCGTACAACTTTATACAGATTGGTTTCTGTATGTCAGATAGTTTCTTCCAAATATACTCGTTCAAAGGTTAGAAAGGCTATGCCTGATAACTTTAGATATGTTATTGAGGAACTTATTACAGAGAAAAAGGAAGTCCTAAACAAAAAGGCCTACTATGACGAAATCATCAATACAATTATTGAAATTGGTTGTGCTGATGAATTTATCATTGAAATGTCTAACCTAATTCAGCAACTTGTAATTGACCATTTACATATTATCGGTGATATTTATGACAGAGGTTACGGTTCTCATTTTGTAATGGATAGTTTGCTTAACTACCATAGTCTTGATATTCAGTGGGGTAATCACGATGTATTGTGGATGGGTGCATCAGCAGGACAAACTGCTTGTATTGCAAATATTGTTCGTACAAGTATTTTGTATGATAACCTATCTGTACTTGAAAATGGTTACGGTATCAGTATGATGCCTCTTGTACTTTTTGCTATGGAGCAATATGCCGATGACCCTTGTGAGCAGTTTGCCATTAGATTTAGACACAATCAAGGTATGACTACCCAAACAAAGCTTGCAATGAAAATGCAAAAAGCCATTACTGTTATTCAGTTTAAACTTGAGGGACAGCTAATTGCAAAACACCCTGAATACAAAATGGATAACAGAAGATTACTTGATAAGATTGATATTAAAAAGGGTACTGTTTTGTTAGATGGTAAGGAATATGAAATTCTGGACAAAAATTTCCCTACTATTAATTTTGACAATCCTTATGAGCTGACTAAGGAAGAACAATCTGTTATTGCGAAACTTAGAAATTCATTTATAAATTGTGGTAAACTAAAGAAACATATTAAGTTATTACTTAATAAAGGTGGACTTTATCGAGTTTATAACAACAACATTCTTTTCCATGGTTGTGTGCCAATGAATGAGGACGGTACTTTTAGAAAGATAAATCTTTTTGGTGAGGATTTGTGTGGTAAGGCTCTTTATGATGAGATTGAGCGTTGTGCCAGAAAAGCATTTTTCTCAGTAAATGAAGATGAGAGAAGAACCGGTAGGGATATTCTATGGTACTTATGGAATGGTCCTGATTCTCCACTTTATGGTCGTGACAAAATGACCACATTTGAAAGATACTTTATTGAAGATGAATCAACCCATAAAGAAAAGAAAGATGTTTATTATAAACTAATTAATGATGATGAAATGGTTGACAGAATTTTTGCTGAATTTGGAGCAAAAGGTGAAAATGCCCATATTATCAACGGTCATGTTCCTATTCATCATACTGAGGGTGAAAGTCCTGTTAAGTGTAACGGTAAGGTTATTTTGATTGACGGGGGATTTAGTCAGCCTTATCATAAGGTAACAGGTATTGCCGGTTACACATTAATTTATAATTCCTATGGTTTAATGCTAACTGCCCATGAACCTTTTAAGTCTGTAGATGCTACAATTAGAAGTGGCAGAGATATGCAGACAAATCAAGTAGCAAAGGAAGTTAGCCAAAAGAGAATTCTTGTAGGTGATACTGATAACGGTAAAAGGCTAAGAGAAAATATCAAGGACCTAAAGGAACTTATCAAAGCATATAGAGATGGTACAATTCGCCAGAACCAAAAGAACTAATGAAAGGTAGATTTTATGACCTTACAACAACTTAAATATGTTGTAGCAGTAGCAGATAAAGGCACAATCAGCAAAGCGTCAAAGGAACTTTTTGTTTCTCAACCTAGCCTTACAAATGCTATTAGAGAACTGGAAAAGGAAATGAATATTTCTATTTTTAATAGAACAAATAAGGGTACTGTTGTTTCGCAAGAAGGTGAGAAGTTCCTGCGATATGCTCGTCAAGTGCTGGAACAAGCAAGTTTACTTGAAAGTGCTTTTAAAGGCAATGTAAAACAGAAGAAAAGGTTTTGCGTTTCAACTCAGCACTATTCCTTTGCCGTCAATGCATTTGTTGATTTAATCAAAAAGTATGGGGAAGATGAGTATGATTTTTCTCTGAGAGAAACAGAAACTTATGAAGTTATTGATGATGTTGCCAAGATGAAAAGTGAACTGGGGATTGTATATCTTAATTCTTTTAACGAAAAAGCATTGGGAAAAATCTTTAAAAGTAATAACCTAAAGTTTACAGAATTATTTACTGCCAATCCTCATATTTTTGTCAGCACAAGTAATCCATTAGCAAATAAAAAGTCTGTAAAAATGAAAGACTTAGCACCATATCCGTATTTGTCATACGAACAAGGTGAGCATAATTCTTTCTACTATTCTGAAGAAATTTTCAGCACAGAAGAACGACTAAAGAATATTAGAGTAACTGATAGAGCAACTCTGTTTAACCTATTAATCGGTCTTAACGGCTATACAGTTTGTAGTGGTGTTATTGACAGTTCGTTAAACGGTGAGAATATTGTTAGTATTCCTCTTGATAAAGAGGGGGTTATGCGTGTAGGTATCTTAACTCATAATGATATTATCCAAAGCGAAATGGCTCAGTATTATATTAGTTCACTAAGTAAGTATATTAATGTAGAATAAAGATATGAAATAACGGTTATCTATAGCTTGAAACTATAGATAACCGTTATTTTTATGTATTTTACAACAATTATTTTACCTTGTATAATTGAAACATAAAATGAAATGCGAGGTAATTTAAATGAGTAATTTACATATTCCTTTTAGATATGATGTTGTAGGCAGCTTTCTAAGACCTGCAAAATTAAAAGAAGCAAGAGCAGATTTTGAACAAGGCAAAATTACTGCTGATGAACTAAAAGCAGTAGAAGATAAGGCTATTATCGACCTAGTAGAAAAGCAGAAGAAAGCCGGACTAAAGGTTATCACAGACGGTGAATTCCGTAGAGCAACTTGGCATTTGGACTTTATGTGGGGATTTAATGGTGTTGAACACAAGAAAACTGAAAAGGGTGTTCAGTTCCATGGTGAACCGGCACTAATTGACGATACATGGTTAAGTGATAAAATCACAGTAGACAACCACCCATTTGTAGAACACTACAAATTTGTTAAGGCTTTAGAAGATGAAAATACTGTTGCAAAACAGACAATCCCAGCACCGGCACAGTTCTTCCAGCAGATGATTATTCCGGCAAATCTTGAAACAACAAGAAAGTTCTATCAAACAGATGAAGAACTAATTGAAGATATTGCAAAGGGCTATAGAAAGGTTATTAAAGACCTATATGATGCCGGTTGTAGAAATGTTCAGTTTGATGACTGTACATGGGGTGTATTAGTAGCAGAGGGCAGTGTTGCTCGTTACGGTGAAGGTGCTGACTTTAAGGAAATCAGCGAAAAGCTACTAAAAGTAAACAACCTAGCTATTGAAGGTAAACCTGAAGATATGGTTATTGCTACTCATGTTTGTAGAGGTAACTACCACTCAGCTTACTTTAGCAGTGGTGCTTATGATCCTGTAGCAGAACCACTATTCGGCAGAGAAAATGTGTCTGCTTATTATCTTGAATTTGATGATGAACGCTCAGGTTCATTTGAACCATTAAAGTATGTTTCAGGTGACAAGAAAGTTGTTCTTGGTCTTATCACTTCTAAGTCACCTAAGTTGGAAGACAAGAAGGTAGTAATTGACAGAATTAAGGAAGCATCAAAGTATGTTCCACTTGACAGATTATACCTAAGTCCTCAGTGTGGTTTTGCATCATGTGAAATCGGTAACAAACTTACTGAAGAAGAACAGTGGGCAAAGATTGCTCTTGTTAAGGAAATAGCAGAAGAAGTTTGGGGCTAATCTAAATATAAAACAAAGGTTCAGCAGAATGTGCTGAACCTTTTTGTATATATAAAGAATAATTATACATAAATTACGGTTTTGTCTGTTAAAAAAAGTAAAAAGAATGTTAATACTTTCACAAGATTGTTAAAATTTCGTCAATATGCACAAGGTATTGTTAAAATATTATCAAAAACTGTATTCTTTTAAAGAATAATATTTGTTGACTTTGCATAATTATAATATATATCTTTTGTACAAACCTAAACAAACTTCAAATTTTCGTTGTGTTATTATACAAAAATATTTTTTAATCTTCTGTTATTATTACACTATACGCACAAAAAATAAAGTTGTATAATATAACCAAAGCAAAAGAGCTTTAGGTGTTAAAATCAAATTTGAAAGGATGAATTTTATGAAATTTGAGAAAGTTTTAGCTGAAAGAAAAGACAAAGTCATTTACAAAGACGGCGACAAGTGTATCAAAGTTTTTGATGAAAATTATAAAAAATCAGATATTCTGAATGAAGCTCTTAATCAGGCTCGTGTAGAAGAAACCGGTCTTAACATACCAAAGATTCACGAAGTTACAAAGATTGACGGTAAGTGGGCAATCGTAACTGACTTTATTGAGGGCAAGACACTTGCTCAGTTAATGGAAGAAAACCCTGACAAGGAAGATGAATATCTAAATCAGTTTGTTGATATTCAACTTGAAATTCTTGGCAAGAAAGCTCCTCTACTAACTAAGCTATGGGACAAAATGTCCAGAAAGATTGACGAAACAACTCTTGATGCAACAACAAGATTTGAACTTCAAGCTAGAGTTTCCGGTATGAAGCGTCATCACAAGGTTTGCCATGGTGACTTTAACCCAAGTAACATTATTATCACACCTGATGGTGTTCCATATGTACTTGACTGGTCACACGCAACTCAGGGTAATGCATCTGCTGATGCAGCAAGAACTTACCTAATCTTTACTTTAGCCGGTAATGAAGAACTAGCTAAGAAGTATCTAAAGCTATTTAGCAAGAAAGCTGATATTCCAATTCAGCTAGTACAAGAATGGATGCCTGTTGTTGCAGCATCTCAGTCAGTTAAGGGCAACCCTGAAGAGAGAGAACTACTTCTATCTTGGGCAGATGTTGCTTCTTACGAATAATTAATAATAGTTAATAATCTATTTCCTTTTTTATAAAATCTAACCTAAGTAAAGGGACTACCAATGGTAGTCCCTTTATGTTGTAATTATATGTATTTTCTATATTAGAATTACAAATCAATATCAAGTTCAACAGGACAATGGTCACTACCCATAATGTCTGTGTGAATTTTACTATCAATTATTTTGTCTTTGATAGAGTCTGATGTGATAAAGTAGTCAATACGCCATCCGGCATTGTTCTTTCTGGCATTGAAGCGATAACTCCACCAACTGTAAATTCCCTCTTTGTCCGGATATAAATAACGGAAAGAATCAGTAAAACCTGAATTAAGCAGTTTGGTCATTTTTTCTCTTTCTTCATCAGAGAAACCTGCATTCTTTCTGTTTGTTTTAGGGTTCTTTAGGTCAATTTCGTTGTGTGCAACATTAAGATCACCACAGAGAATAACAGGCTTTTTCTTGTTAAGTCTCAGTAAATATTCCCTAAAATCATCCTCCCACTTCATACGGTAATCAAGTCTTTTTAACTCATTTTGTGAGTTAGGAGTGTAACAAGTAACAAAGAAAAAGTCCTCAAATTCAAGGGTAATTACTCTGCCCTCAGTGTTATGCTCATCAATTCCTATGCCATTAGTAACTGCTAATGGTTCTTTTTTTGTGAAAATTGCAGTGCCTGAGTAACCCTTTTTCTCAGCATAATTCCAGTATTGATAGTATCCCTCAAGTGGTAAATCAATCTGTCCTTCTTGTAATTTTGTTTCTTGTAAGCAGAAAATATCTGCATCAAGCTTGTTAAAAATATCAACAAAGCCTTTAGTAACACAGGCTCTTAGTCCATTAACATTCCATGAAACCATTTTCATAACAATCATTCCTTTCTATATAGAAAAAACTTTGGCAAATAAAAACCAAAGTTTTTTATTTTATTAAGTTATTAGTACCTTTCTTTTTACTTTTTGGTTTGTCAAAGAGAGGATTAACCTTTTTAATTCTAACCTGTAAAGACCTATCAATACTTGTTGATATACTAGGAAGCTGCACCTTGTTTTTGTCACTTCTAACAACAAGATTTTTGTCAATGCTAGGGAAAATCTTAATGATATGTGGCTTTTTAATTTCCTTAGTTTCTTTCTTTTCTTCCTTAGGTGGCAGTTCCTCTGTAGTATCATTAGATTTAGTTTCTTCAATTTGATTAATATTTTGAGAAATTTCCTTAGAAAGAATAGGTAGTTTAATCTTTACACCACAAGTGTATTTTTCTAAATTAGAAAAATACCACTTAGGTTGCAATGTACTGTCAATACTTCTCTTAATATTGCCAATCTGTAAAATAGGTTCAACACTTCTTTTAATTTCTCTAAAAGAAAAAATATTGTGCTTTTTATGAAAAGCATTTTCTTTGTGAGAATTAATATCACTTTTAATTTGTGAAATATCCTTGATTTTAATATTGTGCTGAATAGCAATTTTTTCCGGAATACGAACATAAACTTCCGGTGGTACATCATATTCAGTAATAACCGGTTTAGGTGTTGCAACAGTTAGGTAGTATTTTTCATAGTCCTTTATACCACTTGTATTATTCTTTAAAGGAATTTCAGCCACTTCATCAACAGTAAAACCGGCATTGTCCAACAAAAATTCTTCACTGCAACTTTTTTTGTTACCACATTTGCTCAGGGTAATAACTTTTCCATCAGTAGCAACAAGCCTTTTAATTTCAGAAAGAATGTGAGTTCTCTTTTTGCCACTTTCCATTGTGTATAGTGGACCCAGTAGCAGAATTACATCAGCTTTATTCTTTGTAGGAATTTTCCTACTGTCGTTTATAAAGTTGTTGTAAGCCACAAATGGATTTTCATGGTCAATATGTTCCAAATCTTTAGGGGATAGAGGAACAATTTTTCCTAAGTTATTCTCCCTAATCCATTTAGAAAAGTAGTCATAACCACACCTTAAGTCCATAACCCTTGTATCTTTTGATAGATATTGGGATATTATATTTTGAATGTGACAATACTCGTTTTTGTCCATAAGTAAATATCCCCTTTCATCAAAATATACAATATCATTATAACAAAAGTATGGTGTATTAGCAAGACAAATAAACATATATACTTGCTTATTTGTAAAATTGTTGTTAATTATTACTTATTAATCTCATTGACTGTAGATTATAGTTTTAAATTTAGACTATTGAATATAATTTGTTGTTGAAAAAGAAAGTGATATATGATAACATAATCAGGATAAATCTTGTGTGGTAAATTTATAAGAAAGCAAGGTAAATGCAATGACAAAGTCAATATTGATGATTGGTCAATCCAATATGGCAGGTAGAGGATTTGTCAATGAAGTTCCTATGATTTGTAACGAAAGAATACAAATGCTAAGAAACGGTAGATGGCAAACTATGACAGAACCTATTAATTATGACCGTCCTGTTTCCGGAATTAGCCTGGCAGGTTCATTTTCTGCAATGTGGTGTATGAAAAATGAAAATGATAACTTAGGACTTATTCCTTGTGCTGAAGGTGGCAGTGTAATTGATGATTGGTCTGTTGATAAGGTGTTATTTCAACACGCTATAAGTGAGGCTAAATTTGCACTAAGAGACAGTGAACTTATAGGTATATTGTGGCATCATGGTGAAAGTGACAGTTATGGTGGCAGTTACAAAACTTATTATGAAAAGTTGAAAGTAATTATTGACACATTAAGGGAAGAACTTAATGCTGAGAATATTCCATTAATTATCGGTGGACTGGGTGACTATCTTGGTAAATCCGGTTTTGGTTCAATGTGTACCGAATATAATTTGATTAATGATGAATTAAAGAAGTTTGCTAAAAATGAAAATAACTGTTACTTTGTTACTGCTAAAGGTCTTGATTGTAACCCTGATGGTATTCACATTAATGCAGTATCTCAGAGAAAATTCGGTGTAAGGTACTATTATGCTTTTGCTAAAAAAGAAAGTGTATTTTCTCCATTAGAAAATGAAGAAGAATTGCTCGATAAATGTATCAACAATAAGGAACTTACCAAAAATGAAAAGTCATACTTGAATATGATGGATTTTGCACTTGGCAAAATTGACTATGAAGAATTTATGAAAAGATTTAGTATGTAGAATTTATTAACCTAAACAAAAAACTACTCTCATGATTTGAGAGTAGTTTTTCTTTTAAGGAATTATAATTTCAGATTATATTAAAATAGCACTTACATTTTTCAGTAAGTGCTATAAATTTACTTTCGGTTTCTTTTTGAAAAAATGCAACCACAATAATTTTGCCTGTAAAGTTCAAACTCTTTTGAAAGTTCAATACTTCTCTTGTAGCCTTCCTTTTTCTTAAAGTCAGTACATAAGTACTGTGATTTACATTTTATATTTTTGCCTATTTCGTTTATTAAGTGTGCATTCTTTAGTGGACTTAAAGTTAATGTAGTAGCAAAATAATCTGCACCGATTTGCTCAGCAATTTTACCTGTGTAATTAAGTCTTAACGCAAAACAGATTGCACATCTTTTGCCTCTTTCAGGTTCATTTTCAAAACCTTGTACTGCATCATAAAAGTCCTGAGGCTTGTAGTCACCATCAATAAACTTTACTTCATATTTAGTTTTCATTTTAGAGATTAACTTCTTTTGTTCATCTCTTCTTTTTAAGTATTCTGACTTTTCACCAATATTAGGGTTAAAGTACAGTACAGTAATCTTAAAGTAGTTTGATAGGTATTCTATGCAATAGCTACTGCATGGTGCACAACAAGAATGCAAAAGTAGAGTAGGCACTTCACCCTTACTTTGATGATAAGCAATAAGCCTATCCAACTTTTTTTGATAATTTATTTTCATAGTGAAAATTTCTCCAAAAATTCATCTGCATTGTCAATAACAACATCAGCACCGGCTTCTTCAAGCTCTTTTCTGCCTCTAAATCCCCAGCTAACACCACAACACTTTACACCGGCATTCTGTGCAGTATAGCAGTCAACATTACTGTCACCAACATAAATACATTCTTCTTTTTTAATATTAAGTTCTTTTAGCATTGCATATAGTGCATCAGGACTAGGCTTAATGTCAAATTCAGGTTTTTTGCCCCAAGCAAAAGCAAATTTGTGATTAGGGAAAATCTTTGCCAAAATCTTTGCAACAAATTCATCAGGCTTATTGGAAAGTACAGCAGTCTTGATGCCCTTTTCTTCAAGGTCGTTAAGTAGCTTTTCTGTACCCTCATATGGTGTTGTTTTGTCTATTGAATGAGCATTGTAGTAATAGTCAAAGCCACCCTTTACAATGTCAAAAATCTTTTCATCAGTTTCAGGTGACATTGCTCTCTTTACTAGGTTTACAATACCACTACCTACCATTTGTTTGTAATCTTCAACAGGATAAGTCTTAAGTCCTGCTTTTTCAAGTCCGTAGTTAGTAGCGTTTGCAAGGTCCTCAACTGTATTTGCTAAAGTTCCGTCTAAATCAAAAACAACTAGTTTATACATAATATCCACCTTCTATATATTATTCTACTTACATTATACACCACATTATTTATATGTCAAAAGAGTTTTACAAAGAAAAATAAGAAATTTGTAACTAATATACTTCTAAAAATCTTGACATAATTCTAGTTAAATAGTAGTATTAAAGGGTAAGTCTTTAACTATAATATGGAGGCACAAAATGGATAACAAAGCTAAAAAGATTGAAATGAAAGATTTGGTAGATTACTGTAATAATTACGGCTTTATTTTTCAGGGCAGTGAAATTTATGGTGGTCTTGCAAACACATGGGACTACGGCCCACTAGGTTCAAGACTAAAGAATACTATCAAAGATGCTTGGAGATATTTCTTCATTCAGAAGAGAGATAACGCATATGAAGTTGATGCTGACATTCTTATGAACCCTAGAGTATGGGAAGCAAGTGGTCATGTTCAGAGTTTCTCTGACCCACTGGTTGACTGTAAAGAATGTAAGACTCGTCACAGAGCAGATAACCTAATTGATGATTTTGACGAAAATGCTCATGCTGATGGTATGACTCAGGAAGAAATGATGAACTACATTAAGGAACACAATGTTCCTTGCCCAAATTGTGGTAAGTCTAACTTTACCGATATTCGTCAGTTTAACCTAATGTTCGCTACTCAGAGAGGTGTTACAAATGACTCTGCTAACACTGTTTATCTAAGACCTGAAAATGCACAGGGTGAATATGTAAACTTCCTAAATGTACTAAGAACAACAAGAACAAAGCTACCTTTCTCAATCGGTCAGATTGGTAAGGCTTTCAGAAACGAAATTACACCTGGTAACTTCACATTCAGAACAATTGAATTTGAACAGATGGAATTCCAGACATTCTGTAAGCATGGTGATGATGAAGATATTTATGAATACTTCAAGAACTATGGTATTGAATTCTTCAATATGCTAGGTCTTCCAAGTGAAAAGCTTCGTCACCACGACCATGAAAAGTTAGCTCATTATGCAAAGGCAGCTTGTGATATTGAATATCTATTCCCATTTGGTTGGGGTGAAATCAACGGTACTCACAACAGAACTGACTTTGACCTTTCAAGACATGCTGAATTCAGTGGTAAGAAGCAGGAATACTGTAACCAGACAACAGGTGAAAAGTTCACACCATACATTATTGAATCAACATATGGTCTAGACAGAATTACTCTTGCAGTTCTATTTGAAGCATATAGAGTTGAAGAACTTGAAAATGGTGACACAAGAGAACTACTAAAGATTTCTCCTGCACTTGCTCCAATTAAACTAAACATCTGTCCTATTAAGAAGAAGTTCCATAGTGAAAAGGCTAAGGAAATTCTTGCAATGTGCAAAAAGCACTTTATGACAAGCTATGATGAATCAGGTTCAATCGGTAAGAGATACAGAAGAGCTGATGCTATCGGTACACCATGGCAGATTAGTGTTGACGAAAAGACAGTTGAAGAAAACATTGTTACTCTTCGTGACAGAGATACTATGGAACAAATCGAACTAAAGGTTGAAGAACTTGTACCATATATTGAAGAAAGAATTCAGTTTGAAAAGTAATTTTTAATAACTGTTTTTAGTGATGTGGTAAGCGTTATATTATTTAGTAAATATACTTAGTGATGCATTTACCAAGTGATATATTACTGAGTGACATATTTAATTTGTTCATCAATCAATAAACATAAATTTAAGGGAATGGTTAGTACCATTCCCTTTTTCGCTTTTATATTTGTTTTCAATATAAATTAGTTTTATAAATTAGGGTTTGTAGTGATAAATGTAAAGTGTTAAATTTCAGCAAATAAGGCTCCCTTGTGTAAAGGGAGCTGTCGCTTGTAAATTGGAAGAATGACAATTTACTCTTAAAGAGCGACTGAGGGATTGTTATGGTATATACTTTTTGCTATATCAATTTTATTCGATAGATATATAATAGGTTTTGTTTTCCTATCTAAATTTTATCTATCTATTACTGCCTACTAAACAATCCCTCTGTCAGCTATCGCTGACATCTCCCTTTACACAAGGGAGACTAGCGAATATGTACAAATTTAGGGTAATTACACAGGACAAAATTACAACAAAATTTTGGCTCACAGTTGTAGGTGCGAACATCGTTCGCCCGTAATGAAAGTGTGATACCTATGGGATTTTTGTCCTGTTTGCAGACTATAAATTTATAATATCTACATAGGGCATAATACCTTTATTTAGGATAGTTTGTAACGGTCCAACAGTGTTGGACCCTACACCGGTGAGTCATAGTTTCATATGATTTTATGGTATATATTCTCACTACAAATTCACCTTAACTAACAATCAAAATTAAAAAGACAAACCCTAATTTATCAAACTAATCTTTACCCACAGACAAAATTGAAAAAAACTAATTTATAGGAAAGGGCTAAGATAACCCTTTGGTAAAAACAAAGCTAAAAAATAATGGAATACAGTAACAAAAGAGAAAGGTCGGTATTTTATTACCGACCTTTTGATATAATATAAATTTTAATATATCAAATTATTATCAAATTCATAAAGAACTTTACAATGGATTATTCTTAATAGCATAATCAATATAATAAAAAATTTTAATAAACTGCAAGTAAAGGGTTAATCTCGTGACCTTTATTATTATCAACCTTATTTATGTACTGAGAGGCTTTTACAATGCCTTTGATTGTACAAAACTCAGGTTCACTAGCAATGGTGATTTTTAGGTTTCTTATGTAGTCCTTAACAAGCTCTTTTAAGCCCTCAATTTTGCTAAGCCCACCTGTAAATACAATGCCACTTTTTAGAATATCACCGTTTAATTCAGGAGGTGTGTTTTCCAACACATCAACAATACCTCTGATAATTTCAAGCATAGTTCTTTGATAAATAGGTATTAGCTGACTTTTTCTAACCTCAATAGCTTTAGGTAAGCCACTTACCATATCTCTGCCTTTCATAATAAAGGTTTTGTCAGCATCAACAAATTTAACTGCACCGATTTCTTTCTTGCATTGTTCAGCCATTTGCTGACCGATTGAAAGATTGTAATGACTTTTCATATATTTAATAATATTCTTGTCCATTTCATTACCGGCTTTTTTTATGGAAATACCGGAACTGACTCCACCTAAGGAAAGTACTGCAATGTCAGCAGTACCACCACCTAAGTCGGCAACCAACTTACCTTCACCTGAAAGTATGTCAAGACCTGCACCCATTGCTGATGCTTTAGGTGTTTCTATTAAATACACAGACCGTACACCATAACTGCTGATAGCATTTACTATTGCTCTTCTTTCAACTTCGGTTATTCCACCGGGAACAGCAGTAATAATTTTAGGCATAGATATTCTTTTTCTGCAACCTTTTTCTATGAAAATTCTTATCATATTTTCCATAAGTTCTGAGGCAGATACTGCACCGTCAACCATAGGAAAGGTAGCCTTTACTCTCTCGGGAGTTTTTCCGATAGTTTTGTATGCCATATCACCAACTGCTATTATTGAATTTGTATAGGTGTCATATGTAATAACTGATGGTTCAGAGATTATAACACCTTTATTTTTTGTAGCAACTTGAGTATTGCAAGTGCCAATATCTATAGCAATATTCATTATGTTCTCCTAAATTTATGCTTTGCATAGTGTACAACAACATACTGTGTTGCATCCACCTTTGAAAAGTGTTTTTGCACATTCACCAATGGTACAACCTGTTGTAATTATATCATCAACAATAAGTATATTTTTGTCTTTTATTAGACTTTTGTCAATTACCTTGTATGCATTCTTAACATTATTCATTCTGTCTTTGCCTTTTAAGGTATGTTGCACTTTATTGTTTTTGTGTTTAAACAGTGTTTCTGTATAGGGAATGTTAAGTTCTTCGGCAATTGTTCTGGCTAAAATTTCTGATTGATTGTAGCCTCTTTCTTTCAGCCTTTTATTATGTAAAGGTACTGCAGTAATAATGTCAAAGTGTAAGTCACCATAACTTTTCTTAATAGTATCAACCATTAAAATTCCCATAGACTTGCCAAGGTATTTTTTATCATAAAATTTAAAATTCAGTATACCTTTCCGAAAATCATCTTCATAGTAAAATGGTGAAATACACCTAAATCCACCAATAGCAAAACCATCAAAATAATTTATAGGGAATTTGCTGATGCAATCTTTACATACTATTTCCTTTTCTTCAATAACTTTGTTACAGAAAGGACATCTGTTTGGAAAGAAAAAGTTTTTTATTTTATCTGCAATACTCATATAGCACTATCTTGTTGTAAAAAATATTTTAGTCCTGTATATCGTTTATTCTTCTTGTTACTGTGGGTCATATTAGCAATAATGTTGCTATCTCCAACAATAATAAGTAGTTTCTTTGCCCTTGTAACACCTGTGTAAAGTAAGTTTCTGTAACACAACTGTGGTGGTGTGTGGAACAAAGGAATAATAACTGCCTCAAATTCATTACCCTGACTTTTGTGTATAGTTGTTGCGTAGCTTAATTCAACATCCTGTGCTGAGTCATAGTCATAGGTAGCAACTTTGTCATCAAATCGAATTTTAATGTATTGTTGTTTTTTGTTAATTTCAATTATTGTGCCAATATCACCGTTAAAAATACCGGTAGAAGTTTCTCCATCATCTTTGGTGTACATTATGTCATAGTTATTTTTGTACTGCATAACCTTGTCACCGATACGAAGAATCTTTCTGCCAAACTTAATTTCTTGTTTGTCTTTAGCCGGTGGGTTAAGTGCATTTTGTAGTCTTTCATTTAAGTCAGTTGAACCTAAAGCACCTTTTCTTCCGGGACACAAGATTTGTATATCCTCAGTAGGGGAATAGTTGTAGCTTTTTACAAGTCGTCTTGTAAATAAGTCAATTACAAGGTTAGTTGCATCTGTGCCATTTTTAGTTGGCAAGAAGAAAAAGTCATTGTTGTGTTTTGAAATGTCAGGAAGTTCACCCTCAACAATTTTGTGAGCATTGGTAACAATAAGACTTTTTAGTGATTGTCTGAAAATTTCTGTTAATTCTACAAATGGTAACTTTTCACATTCAATTAAGTTGCCAAGAACATTACCCGGACCAACTGACGGTAGCTGATTACTGTCACCTACAAGAATAAGTCTTGTGGCAAATGGCAAAGCCTCTATTAAACTTGCAAATATCTGACTATCCACCATAGAAACTTCATCAACAATTAGTGCATCACATTTCAGTAGGTTCTTTTCGTTTTTCTTAAATACCGGCTTATCATCTTTATCATAGGCAACTTCCAGTAGTCTGTGAATTGTCTTTGCATCTTTGCCTGTAACTTCACCCATTCTCTGTGATGCTCTGCCTGTAGGAGCAGTTAAAAGTACAGTTTGTCCATTCTTTTCAAGTATCTTAATAATGGCATTTAGTGTTGTTGTTTTGCCTGTACCCGGACCACCTGTAAGAATAAGGAAGCCTTTTTCCATAGCTGACTTAATAGCCTCAATCTGCTTTTCTGCATACTGAATGTTGTCCTCTTGTTGTATCTTTTCAATAAGGGTATCTGTGTTTGAAAATTTAGCAGCAGGGAAACTTTGCATTAGTTTAATTCTGTTTGCAATGAAAGTTTCTGCTCTGTGCATTTCAGGTAAGAAAATAAAATTCTTATCATCAAAATTTTCACGCATAAGTGACGCATCAAAAATCATATTATTAAGTGCGTCTTTCACAAGGTCCATATCAACTTGTAGGAAGTTTGTAGTAGTGGCTATTAGCCTTTCTTCCGGTAAACAAGTGTGACCGTTTTGCTTGTTGTGGTTTAATACATGGGCAATACCTGCTCTCACTCTGTTTTTATCATCAATAGGTCTGTCTTGCTTTTTAGCTATCATATCAGCCATTTCAAAGCTGACTCTAAGTCCGTTGTCACAAAGTGTATATGGATTATCTCTAATATATTCAAGACTTCTGTTGCCAAAAAATTTGTAAATTCTTACAGCAGTATTTGCAGAAATTTGGAATTCACTAAGGTATAGCATAAGTTCCCTTATACCGATACTTTCCTTTAGTTGCTTAGAAATATCACTGGCTTTCTTTTCTGAAATACCCCTTAACAAAGCAACTCTCTTAGGTTCATTTTCCAGCACTTCAAGAGTTTTTTCTCCAAATTCTTTTACAAGCATTGTAGCAGTTGATGAACCCACACCTTTAATTGCACCTGATGAAAGATAACGCAAAATACCGTTAGAGGTTGTTGGAATAGTAGGTTCAAAGGTTTCTACACAAAACTGTAAACCATAGCTTGGGTGGCTTTTATATCGACCATATAGCCTAACTTCCATACCGACTTCAACAGTAGGCATTACTCCTGTAGCAGTAATTAATTCTTTCTTAACATCTACATCAACTACGCTGTAACCGTTATCGTTGTTTCTGTAAATAATATCTTCAATTGTCCCTGTAATTTGTAAAATTTCATTATTATCCATAAATTATATTATAACACTAAATGGCTATATTTACAATGAATTAACCTCATTAGAAAGACACTTTTTGTCAATAATTTTTATAAAGTCATAACCATAGGTCAGGGACTTAATGTCATTTATTGCTTCTTTAGATAAATTCTCGGTAACAATAATAATTTTCTGTGGTCTAAAGCTACCCATCCATTTTGTTTTTTCTATTGCACTTCTTACTATAAATTCATAATTTGAATGACTGTTAACAGGTGTAATCAGCATAGTTGAACATTCATTTTTTACACTCATTATTCTAAAGATTAAGTAGCTGATAATTTCCGTAAAACCAACAATAGCAAATATAAAAAGTAATGTATAAAGAAATACCATATAATCACCTCACTACATAATATGTTGATAATTTATTTTTGTCTGTATATTTTATTAAGTTTTAATCCATAATAATTAGGCACAAAGAGTTGTGCAAAATATTTTGAGGTGATAAATATGGACAAGACAAATAAGAACCATTCAATCCGTTGTACCGTTACTTCTTGTGAAAACCACAATATGTCAGAAAACTATTGTGCCCTAGACACAGTAAATATCGGTACACATGAACCACATCCTAGTGAAAGTAAATGTGTTGACTGCGAAAGTTTTGTAGCAAAGTCAAAGTGCAGTTGCTAATAACTTTTGCACATTAAATTATTTTATGGCGACACAACTTAGTGTCGCTTACATATAATAAAGTATAAGACGAAAAATAAATAGTTAAGATAATAAGATAAAAGGTGCTTTTTATGAAAAGTGATAAACTGACTTTTGGTATTCTTGGTGGAGATAAAAGAAATTACTACCTAGCTAAGGCACTAAAGAATGATGGTTATGAAGTAAAGTTATGTGGCTTTGAAAAACTGTCAAATATGAGTTGTGAAGTAGCCTCTGCTTTAGACAGTGATGTGCTTGTTCTTCCTATTATTCCTTTTGATAAGGGTAAAGAAGTAAAGTCCCCTTATGCTGAAAAGACTGTTGACCTAAGTGGTTATGAAGATAAATTAAAGGGTAAAAAAGTCTTTACCGGCAAGAGAGAAAAATTTCTTTCTGAATTTTCAGGTATGGAAAAGGAAACCTTGTCATATAGTGATAGAGAAGAGTTCTCTGTGAAAAATGCAGTACCTACAGCAGAGGGTGCAATAGAAAAAGCAATAAATAGCAGTGACTTTACTATAAACGGTAGCAAGTCACTTGTTTGTGGCTATGGTAGAATTGGCAAGGTGCTTTCAGAGATGCTTCGTGGGATGGGTTCTGAGGTCACTGTTTCTGCCAGAAAGAGCAGTGACCTTGCGTGGATAAAGCTCAATAGTTTTCAGGGTGTTAAGACCGGTTATTTTTCTGAATTAGAAAAATACGACTTAATATTTAACACTGTACCTGCTATGATTTTTGATGAAGAAAAGTTAAAGAGAATAAAGTCCGGTGCATTAATTATAGACCTTGCCTCATACCCTGGTGGGGTTGACTTTGAAAAAGCTAAAGAGCTTGGGGTAAAAACAATTCATGCCTTGTCTTTACCGGGAAAGGTAGCACCAAAGTCAGCCGGAGAAATTATTGAAAGCACAATTTTGAGCATACTCAAGGAGGATGACGGGTGAAAAAGCTTGCCGTCGGATATGCTCTGTCGGCTTCCTTTTGTACCTTTAGTAAATCAATAGCACAGCTAAAAAAAATAGTGGAGATGGGGTATGATGTTATTCCCATAATGTCCACAAATGCAAGTACTAAAGACACAAGATTTGGAACTGCACAGACATTTGTAACGGAAGTAGAAAACCTGACAAATAAGAAAGTTATTAGGACAATAGAAGATGCAGAACCGGTTGGACCGAAGAAAATGTGTGATGTTCTTGTAGTAGCTCCTTGTACCGGCAATACCCTTGGGAAAATTGCCAACGCTATAACCGATACACCTGTTACTATGGCAGTAAAAAGCCACCTGAGAATTCAGAGACCTGTACTACTGGCAATAGCTACTAATGATGGTCTTGGTGCATCTGCAATGAATATAGGAAAACTCCTAAATACTAAAAATGTATATTTTGTTCCAATGTCACAGGATGATTGTGTGAAAAAGCCTAATTCTTTGGTAAGTGATTTTACCCTTATTCCGGAATGTATAACATTAGCTTACGAGAATAAACAATATCAGCCTGTGTTTATATAGATTAATAAATTTTAGTAGCCTCATATATATGGGGCTACTTGTTTTTTACTACACTATATGATAAAATGTGACTATCTGAAATAAGGAATGATTGTATGAAAATTTGTCCAAAATGTAAGAAAATATATGATGAATCAGAGGTTACTTGTTCTGACTGTAGAAAAAAACTGAAGAACATTGAAAACAAGAACACACCTGTAGGTGTTTGTAAAGTTTCAGGTGTGGACAGAATGAGAGTTCATGCTGCTTTGGAAGATGCAGGTATTCCATCCGGTGAACAGAGAGTAAAGAGCAAGGTTTCTGCTGAGGCTATTACCGGTGGTGACCTTTCTGATGTTATTATTACTGTACCTTACCAGGTATATGACAAGGCACTTGACATTTGCATAGGTATCGGTGTAGTAGATGATGATACTATTGACGAAAAGACTAAAGAAGATATTGAAAGCAAAAAAGAACAGTATGATAAAGACATTGAAGAATTTGAAGAAATGACTCCTAAGAAAAGAACACTTGTAAGGATTGTTTCTGCATTATTACTTATTTTAATTTTCTGCCTATTTATTTGGGGAGCAGACTGGCTAATTGATTTTATCAAAACATTGTTCTATCAGTAAGAGGAAAAAATGAGATTAACTAAAGTTCTAAACAAACATTTTAATCCATATGAGAAAGAAAATATGAATAAGAAAGAACCTTTCGTTTCAGCAGTAATTGTTTGTGCCGGTAACAGCACAAGGATGGGACTTAATAAGTCAAAGCAGTTTATTGATTTGCTAGGCAATCCGGCAGTATATTATACCCTTTTAGCCTTTGAAAATTCTTTGTCAGTTAAAGAAGTTGTTATTGTATGCAGAGAATGTGACAAAGCAGATTTTCAAAGTATTGTTGCAAAGTACGGCTTTACAAAAGTAGTTGCAATAGTAAATGGTGGAGAAACTCGTTCATTAAGTGTAAAGAATGGCATTGATGCAACAAGTGAAAAAGCAACTCATATTGCTATTCATGATGGTGCAAGGTGCTTAATTACAACAAATGAAATTGAAAAGGTAATTTTGTCAGCATTACTTACAGGTGCATCAGCTTTAGGTGTTAAGGTTAAGGATACAATTAAGGTTGTAAATGATGACGAAACTATTAAGGATACACCTAACAGAAGTACCCTAAGAGCAATTCAAACACCACAAGTTTTTGACAAAGATAAATACATAAAGTTCCTTGAAAATGCAAAAAATGATGCAGTTGACTTTACAGATGATTGCAAACTTTTTGAATACTTTGGAGAAAAGGTAACTGTTGTTGACGGTTTATATACAAACATAAAGTTAACAACACAAGATGATATTATTTTGGCAGAAAGTATTTTGAAAGGTAGAGAATAATATGAGAATCGGTCATGGTTATGATGTTCATAAGCTAGTTGAAAATAGAGATTTAATAATTGGTGGGGTAAAGATCCCCCATACTATGGGATTACTTGGTCATAGTGATGCAGATGTGTTATTACACGCAATTTCCGATGCACTTTTAGGTGCTTGTGCTTTAGGTGATATTGGAAAGCATTTTCCTGATACTGACCCTAAGTATAAAGGTGCTGATAGCTTAATGCTACTTAAAGAGGTTGTAAAACTACTTGACCAAAATGGTTATTATATAGAAAATATAGACTCAACAATTATTGCTCAAGCCCCTAAGATGAAAGACTATATCCTTACTATGAGAGAAAATATTGCAAAGGCTTGTAATATTGATGTTGATAGAGTCAGTGTAAAGGCTACAACAGAAGAACACCTGGGCTTTACCGGCAGAAAAGAGGGTATCTCTGCTCATAGTGTTTGCCTAATTAACGAGAAGAATTAATTTTTTGAAAATTAAATTAAAATTTATAATTTAAATCACCTTGCACAAAATAAGTGTGAGGTGATTTTTTATGTTAAGAAATAAAAATAATAAAGAACCTAAAAATAAAAAATCCAGTAAAAGATTTAATGTATCAAATATAGAAGAACCTGATATGAATATGGAATTTAGTACCTGTTCATCATATGATTGTACAGGCCTTATCCCATCAGAAGTAGTTAACCAAGAAGAATACGAAAATTATGACGAAATGTATCAGTTCCTCCCAACAGATTTACGAGATGAAGATGATTTTTATTAATGTATTTTAATTTTGTCTGTGGGTTAAGATAAATTTGATAAATTAGGTTTTTTCAATTTTGTCTGTGGGTAAAGACAAATTTGGGTTTGTGGTGCTAGAACTTGCCTTGTTATGTGGTAGATATTTAGAATTAGTAGAAACCATCCAGCCTTCCTTGTGTAAAGGAAGGGGGACCACGAAGTGGTGGAAGGATTGTCTAGTAGGCAGTAATAGATAGATAAAATTTAGATAGGAAAACAAAACCTATTATATATCTATCGAATAAAATTGATATAGCAAAAAGTATATACCATAACAATCCCTCAGTCGCTCTTTAAGAGTAAATTGTCATTCTTCCAATTTACAAGCGACAGCTCCCTTTACACAAGGGAGCCTTATTTGCTAAAATTTGTTACTACCTACTTACCCCTACAAACCCTAATTTGTAAAATAAACTTATTTTAACCCACAAATGAAATCAGAAAATTTAAATTTTTATATGAAAAAATTACACAACAACTACCTTGATTAAGGAGGATTATTTTATTAAAATGAAATAAGGAAGTGATAATAATGGATAAGAAAAATAATCAAAATTCTATAGAAGAAAATAAATTATTCTATTTAAACTCAAACCGAAGACAGATTGAAAAGGCTATAAAAGAAGTTAAAGAGGGAAAGTAGTAAATAAAACTATTGAAGAATTAGAAAATTTAGATAATCCCAATTCATAATATAAGCCTTATCCACATACATTTTACTATTTGAAAGAGGTGTTAAAATGTATGTGAAAAGGAGCTTTTCAATATTACTCAGCGTGTTGATGATATTGTTTTCTTTGCCAATAGGTGCAAAGGCACTTACTGCCGAAGATATTTCGGCACCATCTGCAATATTGGTTGAGGGTGACAACTTTAATATTCTTTATGAGAAAAACAGTCACGAAAAAAGGTCAGTAGCCTCTATTACAAAAGTAATGACCGTTTTGCTTGTTATGGAGGATATTGAAAGTGGAAAAATCAGCCTGAAAGATACTGTAACTGCAAGTAAACACGCATCCTCAATGGGTGGTTCGGATATTTGGCTTGAAGAGGGAGAACAATTGTCCCTTGACGATATGCTAAAGGCAACATTAGTTGCTTCGGCTAATGATGCAGCAGTTGCTTTGGCAGAATATACCGAAGGCAGCGAAGATGCCTTTGTGAAGCGAATGAACACCAGAGCAAAGGAACTTGGTATGAAAGATACTGTTTTTAAGAACTGCAACGGTCTTGATGAGAAAGGTCATTATTCAAGTGCATATGATGTGGCTTTAACGTCAGCAGAACTTATAAAACATACTAAAGTTTTTGATTATACTTCTATATGGCTTGATTTCTTGCGAGATGGCAAAACTCAAATTGTTAATACTAATAAACTTTTAAAGTCTTATAACGGCATTACAGGACTAAAAACAGGCACAACATCAGAGGCAGGGAGTTGTATTTCTGCAACAGCCAGAAGAGATGGAATGAACTTAATTGCAGTGTCCTTAGGTTGTGACAGTACCAATGAAAGATTCAAAAGTGCATCAACAATGCTTGACTATGGTTTCAATAATTTCGGAATAAAAGTACCTGAAAAAGTAAAGATTGATAAAATCAAAGTAAATAAAGGAATGAAAGAAGAACTTTCACTGGTTGCAAATGAACCTAAGTCAATTTTAATTTCAAAAGGCAACAATGATAAAATAGATACAAAAGTAAACATTCCTGACTCAATAGATGCACCGGTAAAGCAAGACCGGGTGATTGGTGAAATTGAATATAATTTAAACGGAAAGTTAGTGGAAAAGGTAAAAGTTAAGGCAAAAGAAGATATAGAAGAATGTTCTTTTGCTAATTCTTTCCGATACTTGTGGGCTTTTTTAGTGTCTTTATAAAAAATTAAATTTTATTTAGTGAAAGTGTTACTTTTCTGTTGCAAAAACATACAAAATATAGTATAATAGTGCCAATCCATAAAATAATGTGTGTATAATTCTTTTATGGAATGATAAGGAGGCACAAAAAGAAATGGCTACTAAGTTAAGTGACAAATATTTAAAGGGATTTGTAAGTGAACATGAATATGAAGCAATGGCACCACAGGTGAAACTTGCTCATAATGCACTTCATACAGGTGATTGCCTAGGCAATGACTTTATCGGTTGGTTAACACTTCCAACAGATTACGATAAGGAAGAATTTGCTCGTATTAAGGCAGCTGCTGAAAAAGTTAAGAAGAATACTGATGTATTTATCGTTATCGGTATTGGTGGTTCTTACCTTGGTGCAAGAGCAGCTATTGAATTTTTAAAATCCCCTAACTATAATCTACTATGCAAAGATACTCCACAAATTTTCTTTACAGGTAACTCAATCAGCAGTAATGCTCTTTCTGAACTTGTAGAAATCTGTGAGGGTAAAGATGTTTCTATTAATATGATTTCAAAGTCAGGTACAACAACAGAACCTGCTATCGCTTTCAGAGTTCTTCGTGAAATGCTGGAGAAGAAGTACGGCAAAGAAGGTGCTAAGGAAAGAATCTTCTGTACTACTGATAAGGCAAAGGGTACTCTAAAGGAACTTGCTACTAAGGAAGGCTACGAAACATTCGTAGTACCTGATGATGTAGGTGGTAGATTCTCAGTACTAACAGCTGTTGGCCTACTTCCAATTGCAGTTGCAGGTTGTGACATTGATGCTCTTATGGCAGGTGCCAGAAAGGCTCAGAACGACTTTGATAACGATGACCTATTTACAAATGACTGTTATAAGTATGCTGCTCTTCGTAACATTCTTTACAGAAAGGGTTACCAGACAGAACTACTTGTTGCTTATGAACCTGCATTTACAATGATGAACGAATGGTTCAAGCAGTTGTTTGGTGAAAGTGAAGGTAAGGACAACAAGGGTATCTTCCCAGCATCTGTTGTATTCTCAACAGACCTACACTCAATGGGTCAGTACATTCAGGAAGGCAGAAGAACATTATTTGAAACTGTTGTACAGTTTGGTAAGGTTGCAAGAGAAATTACTCTTGATACAGACCCTGAAAATGTTGATGGTCTAAACTTCCTATCAGGCAAGACTATGGACTTTGTAAACAAGAAGGCTTTCCAGGGTACAGTTCTTGCTCATAATGACGGTGGCGTTCCTAATATGGTTCTTGATGTTGAAGAAATGACAGAAACAGAACTTGGCTATCTAATCTACTTCTTTGAAAAGGCTTGTGCAATCAGTGGTTACCTACTAGGTGTTAACCCATTCAACCAGCCTGGTGTAGAATCATACAAGAAGAATATGTTTGCTCTACTAGGCAAACCTGGTTATGAAGATCAGAAAGCTGAACTAGAAGCAAGACTTAACTAAAAAAATATTAAAAATTTATCCTAAAAGGAGGACGACTAAATGGTAACTTTACTAACAGGTAAGAAAGGTTCAGGCAAAACTAAAAAATTAATCCAACTTGCTAACGAAGCTGTTGCTTCATCAAGTGGCAACGTTGTTGTAGTTGAGAAAGGTCAAAAGCTTACATATGATGTAACTCATAAGGCTAGACTTGTTGACACTGACCATTACGAAATTCAGGGCTATGATGCTTTATTCGGTTTCCTAAGTGGTATCTGTGCAGGTAACTATGATGTTACAGACATTTTTGTTGATAGCACATTCAAGATTTGCCCAGAAGGTATTGACGGTTTAGAAGCATTCGTTAAGAAAGCATCTAACCTAGCTGACGCATCAGAAACAAAGATTACTTTCCTAATTTCTGCTGCTGAAGAAGACCTACCGGTAGGTATTAACGCAGTTTGCGAAAAGGTTTAATCTGCTTAGTTTTGAAACTAACAAATCAAAAACTCTCAAAAGGGCTGTTACTTAACAGTCCTTTTTTGACGGTTTAACCTTTAAAGTTACCATATTAATTGTCCGATTTTTCTTAATGAATATACTATAATTATTAATAAATTATTGTACTTAATTCTACCAAAGAAAATTACAAAAAATTCAGAAAAAATCTAATAAAATGGCTTTTTTCTATTGACAAAATGCTATTTGATGAGTATAATATTAGTCGTGTTTATTGGGAGAAGGTGTATTTATGATATTAAACCTTAAAGAAGTTTTCCTACAGGAAGGCAGTAAGAAGGCTTTTGAGTATTCCTTTTCAATGTCAGACATAGACATTAGTGGTGTTTATCCATTCGTTTCACCTATAATGGTAAAGGGTGAGGCTTTAAACCGTGCTGGTCTTGTTGATGTTAATTTTGATGTATCATTTACCTACAACCGTCCTTGTGACAGATGTTTTAAGGATGTTAGTAGAGAATTAAATTACCAGTTTAATCATCGTCTTGTGGTTTCACTTCAGGGTGATGACAATGATGACTACATTGAAGTTCCGGATTACACTCTTGATGTTGATAATTGTGTTCAGACAGATATTATTCTTAACTTACCTGTTAAGTTCCTGTGTAAAGAGGACTGCAAGGGTATTTGCCCTAAGTGTGGTAAGGACTTGAATGATGGAGAATGTGATTGTCAGGCAGAAGAAATTGACCCTCGTTTAGAGGTACTAAAGGAATTATTGAAATAACATATATTACAGGAGGAAATAAAAATGGCAGTACCAAAGAGAAAACATTCACACGCAAGAAAAATGAAGAGAAGATCCAATGTTTGGAAGTTAAACACTCCTGCACTTGCAGTTTGTCCAACATGTGGCGAATACAAAGCTCCACATAAGGTTTGCAAGAACTGTGGTCAGTACAATGGCAGACAGGTTATTGCAGTAGAAGCTGAATAATTTTAATTTATAAAAAACAGACGGATTTTATATCCGTCTTTTTTTATGTCAAATATTTCTTATATTATCTTTTATTTTGCCGTAAAATAGGGTATAATAAGAGTGTGTTTAGCTTAAAATATAATGGATTATTGTATTTAGTATTTGAGATAAATTATTTTATTTATGATTTTTTATTTTATGTGCTAAATAATTAAAAGAATTGAAAAATTAAAAATTTTGATTTATAGATAGGAGGGGTTTTATGTCCACACCAATCGTAGCTATTGTAGGCAGACCGAATGTTGGTAAATCAACATTGTTTAATAAACTTATAGGTGAGCGTCTTTCTATTGTAGATGATACTCCCGGTGTTACTCGTGATAGAATTTATGGTGAATGTGAGTGGAATAATCGCAAAATCCGTATTATTGATACAGGTGGTATTGAACCATATTCCGATGATGTTATCCTAAAACAAATGAGACGACAAGCAGAACTTGCTATTGATACTGCTGATGTTACTGTTCTTGTAACTGATGTTCGTGACGGTGTTGTTGCAACTGATGAAGAAGTTGCTCAAATGCTACAGAAGAGTGGTAAGCCGGTTGTGCTTTGTGTAAATAAATGTGACCAAATCGGTGAACCACCGGCACAGTTTTATGAATTTTATAACCTAGGTTTAGGTGAGCCAATTCAGGTTTCTTCTGTTCATGGTACAGGTACAGGCGATTTGCTTGAAGAAGTTTGTAAATTCTTACCACCTGAAGATGAAGCTGAACTTGATGAAGATGTAATTTCTGTTGCAGTTATCGGTAAACCTAATGTTGGTAAGTCATCACTTATTAACTATATTACAGGTGAGAACCGTTGTATTGTTTCTGATATTGCCGGTACAACAAGAGATTCTATTGATACTATTGTTGAAAACGAATATGGTAAATTCAACTTTATTGATACTGCCGGTATGCGTAGAAAAGCCAGAGTTTATGACAACATTGAAAAGTACAGTATTATCAGAGCCAGAATGGCTATTGACAGATGTGATGTTTGTGTAATTATGATTGATGCTGAAGTTGGCTATACTGAACAGGACAGTAAGGTTGCCGGTATGGCACTTGAAGCCGGTAAAGGTTGCATTATTGCAGTTAATAAGTGGGATGCTATTGATAAAGATACTCACACAATGGGTGACTTTAGAAAGACTCTTGACAGAGAATTTGCATTTATGAGCTATACACCATATATTTTCATTTCTGCAAAAACAGGTCAGAGAGTTAACAACCTATTTGAACTTATCACAACTGTTGCAAACAATAACGCAATGCGTATCCGTACAGGTATGCTAAATGATTTATTAAATGTTGCAACTACAAGAGTTCAGCCACCTACAGATAAGGGTAAAAGACTTAAAATTTATTATTGTACTCAGGCATCAACTAAGCCTCCTACATTTGTATTCTTCTGTAATAATAAGGAGCTTTTCCACTTCTCATATCAAAGATATTTGGAAAACCGTATTCGTGAGTCATTTGGACTAGAGGGTACTCCAATCCGTATTATTGTTAGAGAGAGAGGAGAAAAGTACTAATGTATTTGATAATTGCTTTATCTTGCATTATTCCGGCAATATTAGCTTATTTGCTTGGTTCAATTAACACAGCCATCATTGTTACTAAGATTGTAACAAAAGGTGGCAATATTAAAGAAATGGGTAGTGGCAATGCCGGTTTTACCAATGTACTTCGTTGTGTTGGTAAAGTTCCGGCTATCATCACCATTGTGTGTGACTTCTTAAAGGCAGTTGTGGCAGTACTTTTATCCAATGTATTTATTTGGGTAGGTGTTGCAGTATTTACTTCAATTTTCTACAGTAATGATGCACAGGTGTTCTTGGCTACTAACCAAAACTTACTTGTAGAAGGTACTTCAATATGTAACTATGTTGCAGGTTTCTGTTGTATCCTTGGTCATATGTTCCCAATTTATTTCCACTTTAAAGGTGGTAAGGGTGTTGTTGCTGCAATCGGTATGATTTTTGTACTGGACTGGAGAACATTCCTAATTATCCTAGGTATCTTCCTAATAATCTTCCTATGTAGCAAGATTATTTCCCTAGGTTCACTGATTTGTGCAGGACTTTACGGACCAATTACTTTCTTAGTTACATATTTCTTTGAATATAGAAATCAGACTACACAAATTCTATCTCTAACCTATGTATTCATAGTTTCTGCCATTGCGTTGCTAACAGGTGTTGTTGTTATAATCAAGCACCACGAGAATATCGGTAGACTAATTCGTGGGGAAGAGAAAAAAATAAAAGCAAAAAAGTAAGGAGTATTTGTTATGAGTGATTGTATTTTTTGTAAAATTGCCTCAGGTGAAATTCCATCAACAAAGGTTTATGAAGATGACCAAATTCTTTGTTTCAAGGATCTAAATCCTATGGCTCCGGTTCATGTTTTATTTATTCCAAAGGAACATATCTGTTGTGCTGATGAAATTACTAGTGAAAATTCTTCAGTAGTTGCTCACATTTTTGAAGTTATTCCTAAGGTTGCAAAGGAACTTGGTCTTGAAAATGGCTACAGAGTAGTAACTAACTGTAAAGAAGAAGCAGGTCAGACAGTTTTCCACCTACATTTCCATCTACTTGGTGGTAAGAAACTTAACACAGAAATGGCTTAAGGAGTAAATTATGAAATCATATAAAATGACTATTGCCGGTTGTGAGAGAGAACTTCCACTTTGTAAAGTTGATGATAACTTAACTATCGCAGCATTTATTATGTTTGGTGACACAGAAATTACTGTTAAGTCAGCAACAGAACTACTAAAGAAAGTCAGTGACTTTGATGTTATCTTGACTGCTGAGGCAAAGGGTATTCCTTTAGCTTATGAAATATCAAGACAAAGTAACAAGCCTTATGTTGTTGCAAGAAAGTCGGTTAAACTTTATATGAACAACATTGTGTCCGTTAATGTAAAGTCTATTACAACACAAAAAGTACAAAAGCTATATCTTGACGGTGCAAAGGCTAATATGCTTAAAGGTAAGAATGTTCTTATTGTTGATGATGTTATCAGTACAGGTGAAAGCCTAGAAGCACTAAAGGCTCTTTGTAAGTCTGCCGGTGGTCATACTGCTTGTTGTGCATCAGTTCTTGCTGAGGGTGATGCTGCTGAAAGAGATGACATTGTATTCCTAGAGAAACTACCATTATTTACATAATATGAGGTAAAACTATGAAGCGAATGGGTGCATTACTTGGGATAACTTCTTTAGTAGTGCTTTCATTCGCTTATTTTATTGGTGTAAAGTTTTCACTAATTCTTTCTGCAATTGCTTTTGTATTGTTTGTACTTTCTTTCATAGTGAAGAAATATAGAAAGAATTACTATATAAAGTTGGTTTTAGGTGCTGTAGTTTTTTCAGCATTGTTTTTTGCTATTTTCACAAATTTCTATTATAAACCAATTGTATATAATAATTCTGATGAAGAAACAGCAGTATCAGGAATTGTAATTGACTCACCATATGAAAATTTTGGTCAGTATTATTATCCTGTAAAAACTACTACCATTGGAAGTGATGAAAAATCAGTAAAAATTACCCTAATTTCAAAAGGTGATTTAAGGGCTGATTTGGACGACACAATTGATTTTGTGGGTACTTTAAAGATTAATTCAACTGACTATTATAAAACGAAAGGTTATTATTTAAGGTCAAAAATTACTGATAGTAAAAATTGTGCAGTAACTAAGGCAACATCACATTCTATAAAATATTTTCCTTATAAATTAAGGAAAATGTTAGTAACTGTAATCAATTCTTATATGGATAGTGACAACTGTGGAATTTGTAGTGCAATAGGCTTTGGCGAAAGAAATTACCTTACAGATAATGTGAAAAGTGACTTTAAAAAGGCAGGTATGTCACATTTGTTGGTGGTATCCGGTATGCATATGAGTGTTGTATCTATGATATTTCTATTCATATTCAGAAAGCTATTTAAGAAAAAGTTTATCTACTGCCCGATAACAATACTTTTAGTTTTGTTTTATATGGTACTTACGGGACTTTCCTTTTCTGTAATCAGAAGTAGTATAATGGTTATTCTTATGCTACTGGGAATGATGATTAGCAGACAGTCTGACTCCTTAAACAGTCTTGGCATTTCAGCATTTGTAATTTTGCTTTTCAATCCTTATTCTGCCGGTGATGTTGGATTATTACTTTCTTTTGGCTCAACAATGGGAATAATACTTTTCTCAAGACCTATAAGAAATTTTTTAGTAGAGAAGTTAAAATTCCACAAAAGAATTTTAATTCATATATTAGACTTAATAGCAATAACTTTATCAGCTTGTACATTCTCTACACCTATATTAATATTATTCTTTAAAAGAATTTCACTTGTGCAGATACTTTCAAATTTATTGATTTCACCTGTATTTGAATTTTTGCTGATTGTTGTTATGATAGGTGGAGTTTTAGGGCTAACGGGTATTGCAGTGTTATATTCACCTTTCCTATTTGTAGCTGATAAATTAGCAACCTATATTAGATGGGTGGCAAGTACAACATCTAAATTACCATTTAGTTATATTAGTACAAACAAAGTTTTTGTATATGTTTTTCTTGGAATGTGTTTTACAATGATTTGTTTAGTAGTTTTTTTAAAGAATTATAAAAGAATTGTGCCTATGGCAACCTTAGTTATGATTTTTGTATTGGTGGTAGGTTCCGTTTCCGATTATATAGTTAGCTACAATACACCTAGAATTAATGTTTATGATACAGGTGATGGTATAACCCTAAGTGTTCATTGCAAAAATAAATCTGCAATCCTCAGTAGTGGTGGTTCTGTTATATATGACCCTATAACAAGTTTAGAGGATAGTAGCAATAGTTATGACTTTTTCAGTATTACAGATAACAGTAGTAAAAGGTCAATTTTCAGTAGTGATGTTTTAAATGAATTTGACTTAAAGAAAGTTTTACTATATCATAGGATAGATAAAAGTAAATATGAAAATACATATAGCTATGAAAATATTTCAGAATTTAAGAAAGATACAACTGTAAATTTAGGTGAGATAAAGATAACTTATATTGTAAGAAATGATAATGTTTTTATTTACACTAAAGTTAATGATAAGTCAATTTTGATTTTGCCATCAAGTGGTGATTGTAAAGACTTAGATAAACAATATCGTAACCCTAATATTACAGTTACAGATAAATCATACATAGCTAATAGCAATTTGATAAATACAAATCTTCTTATTTTGTGTTGTACAGAAGACAGTTATAAAAATGCAATGAAAAATATCGCAATAAATTCAAATGAACTTTATACAACTTTTAATGGTGACTTTTCTTCAAAGACAGAGGTGTGGTAAATGATACTAAATGAATCGGAATTTAAAAGACAAATGAAGAAAAAAGAATTTAGCAATGTTTATGTAATCTATGGTGAAGAAAAGTTCTTGGTAAAGGTATATACAAAGCAGTTAGTAAAAGCAATTATGGGGGAAGAACCACCTGAATTTAACTTCCATAATTTTGACAATAACAGTGAACTAAATGATATTGCAGTAGCCTGTGATGTTATGCCTTTTATGAGTGAATACAACTGTGTTGTGGTTACTGATTTAAATATTGATTCACTTATTAAGTCAGATATGGAAAAGCTAAAGACAATTATCAAGAATCTTTCACCGTTAACTAAGCTGATTTTTACTTTTCCTACACTATCAACAGGTGGTATGGAAGGCAGAAAAGATACAAGAAAAGCTCAGTTTAAGTCTATTGTTAAACTGGTTGATAAAAACGGTGTTGTGGTTGAGTATCCTAAGTATGATTCTCATGCAACATCAAAAGAATTAGTCAGAGCAGCATCAAAGAGAGGTTGCCCATTAACCCTAGCTAATGCCGGTAAAATTGTTGATTATGTTGGTACAGATTTAACTGCTTTACAAAATGAAATTGATAAACTATGTGCCTATGCTGACGGTAAAGAAATTACCTTTGATATGATAAACGATTTGGTTCATATTAACCTAGAAACTAAGGTTTATTATATTTCAAACTATATTATCAAAAATGATTTGCAAAGAGCATATAAAGAACTTGATATTCTCTTTTATCAAAAGACAGAGCCTATTGTTATTGTTGCAAATATTGCAAATGCATATATGGATTTGTATAGAGCAAGAGTAGCCGGTGAAAGTGGAATACCAATTACTGTGGTAGCAAATGAATTTAACTATGGCAAAAGAAGTTTTGTGCTGACTAATTCAGCTAGAGACGGTAGGTATATCTCAACACCGGCAATCAGAAAAAGTATTGATGAAATTATTAATACAGACTTAAAGCTAAAAAGTACATCAGCTAACGGTAGAATATTGGTGGAAAAATTAATTGCAAAACTTTCCTTAATAGCAAAGGAGATTAGCTATGCTAAGAATTAAAGAGGCAGTTGTTGTAGAGGGTAAGTATGACAAAATAAAGCTAAAAGGTATTATTGATGCACCTATTATTGAAACAAACGGTTTTAGAGTTTTTAAGGATAAAGAAAAGCAAAATTTAATCAGACAACTGGCAAATAAAAGAGGACTGCTGATAATTACAGACAGTGACTCGGCAGGTTTTGTAATTAGAAATTTCTTAAAAGGAATTGTAAAGGATAGTACAATTAAACAGTGCTATATTCCTCAGCTAAAGGGTAAGGAAAAGAGAAAAGAAAAACCATCAAAAGAGGGTTACTTAGGTGTTGAGGGTATTAGTGATGGAGAAATTATAAACGCAATCAAAAGGTCAAGTGCCACTATTGAAGGGGAAAATGTTAAGAAAACAGAAGAAATTACAAAAAATGATTTCTTTGAACTTGGCTTAACAGGTAGAGATAACTCAAAGTCAAATAGGGAAAAGGTGCTAAAGTATCTTAACCTACCTACATACCTAACAACTAATGCAATGATTTCTGCTTTGAATGTACTTGTTACAAAAGATGAGATAAAAGAAATCTTAGAGAAAAATTAATATGATAAATAAAATCACCACTTTAACTAATACTAAAAGTGGTGATTTTTTATGAGTATAAAATGGGATATGGTGGTGTTTCTGATTGGTGGAGTTACCTATGCAATGATTGAAATAATGTGGAGAGGTAACACTCATTGGACAATGGTACTACTTGGTGGATTGTGTTTCTTAACCTTATATAAACTTTTTGGATATATGAGTAATTATTCTTTAATAGAAAAATGTGCCTTAGGTGCAATTGTAATAACTGCATTAGAATTTATAGTTGGTTGTATTGTTAACTTAACTTTTCATATGAATGTGTGGAATTACAGCAGAATGCCACTTAATCTGTCAGGTCAGATTTGTATTCTTTATAGCACATTGTGGGGGTTTCTCTGTATTCCAATCAACTTTATTGCAAATAAAATCAGAAAAGTTGCAGAGTCCTGAATTTCTTTATATATGTATAAATGTATTTTATTTTAAAATAATAAAAATCCACAAAAGAGAAATGCTGAGGCATAATGCCTCAGCATTCCATAGGAAGTAGGTATATGAATAAAAACTAAAACTTGTACTTTATTTTGTGACAGTATAATTAGCACCAAAGTTGTCGTCAACATAAGTTGTGCCATTTACTGTGTATTCAATTCTGTACTGTAGTGAATTATCGTTAACAGGAACAGAATAGTACCATACCTCTATTGCGTTTTCTACATATGGGTTAGATGTACATTCAAAAGAAGCATTTACGTTTTTTGTTGTTTTCCAGTTGTCAGTAGAGTAAACTACCTTTACGTCTTTTTCATAGCCAAGATTTTTTAGCTGAACTGCACCTGTAAAATTATTGTCTATATCTATAAAAGAATAGTAGTTTTTAACTCCACCACAACCAAAATCATAGAAAGATGGTGAGTGATAACCGGAATATACTTTGTAGTTATTACCGTTGTTGTTGTCCCAATATGTGTTTCCATTTACTTCATACTTAATAGCAAACTGAACAGTTACAGGTAAGTCACCACCCGGTCTTGAAATACCCGGTGTTGCAAATGACCAAGCCTCATAGTTACCGTGAGTAGGCTTGTAGTACTGTGCTGAACAGTCATACCAGTCAATACCGTTATATGAGTAATGAACAGTAACATTCTTTTCATAAGCAATGTTCTCAACCTCAATGTAACCTGATGCACCAATACCATCTACTCCGTTAGGTGTTGCATAAATCAGTTTTACCGGTGTTGTTGATGTAGCCCCAGCAGATGGAATAGCAGAGAAAATAGAGAACAACATTACTAAAACAACTGCAAAAGGGATTAGCCTTTTTTTAGTCATAATTGACTCCTTTCTAAACCAATTATAAAATAGTACTATTATTTCACTCAAGAAAATACAATTGGTTAATCAAATGAAAATGTTAAATATTTACCTAAACGTCTAGGTTGATTGTATTATATACCAATTTATAACATATGTCAACATATAAATTATTAAATTTACAAATTTTCTTTGTTAAATTATATTTTGTATTTGCTATTCTGCCTTAAATTATTTTATTATTGTTGTGATTATTGATTTATTATTATAAATTTTTATTATGGGAAAGATAGTTCTATAAATTAGGGTTTTTCAATTTTGATTGTGGTTAAAGGCAAATTTGTAGTGAGAATATATACCATAAAATCATATGAAACTATGACTCACAGGTGTAGGGGACATCATTGATGTCCCGTTTGAAAATTAACCTTTCTATTTGTATTTTGTCCTTTGTAGATATTATAAATTTATAATCTGCAAATAGGATAATAATCTCATAGGTATCACACTTTTTAATGGGCGAACACTGTTCGCCCCTACACCTGTGAGCCACAATACGATATATAAATTACTATTGTTTATGCTACAAAATATCGTTGTATTTTGAATTGTACAATCACATAGTTTACAGTTTATACAAGGACATAGTTTACACTTTTCATATTTAAATATCCCCACAAATCCAAATTTGCATAACAAGCTTATCTTAACCCACAATCAAAATTGAAAAACCCTAATTTACAGAACAATTTTACCCTAACCCATAAACAAAATTAAAATAATAAAATAACAAAAGAAAAACTAGGTGGGGTAAACACCTAGTTTAGAATAAGTTATTTAATAGAATTATATGAAATTTAAAATTTAAAGTCCCAAAATTTCAAGTTTCTGAAGTTTAGAATTCCAAAGATTTAGGAAACCAAAAGTTTAAAGCCAAAAAGAAGAACCTAAAAACAAAAACAGAAAAATCATAAAATTAATACTTAAAATTACTCTTCTTCTTTCTTTACCTTTGATGGGTCAACCTTAACAATTGCACTGATGATTCTTCTTTCTTCAACCTTATATACTTCAAAAGAAAGACCATCAATCTCAAACTTATCTCCCTCTTTAGGGATTCTTCCCATATGTTCAAAGATAAAACCACCAACAGTATGACTTTCTGTATCATTGTCAAAGTCCTCTCTGTCGGTAAGTTCAAGTAGTTGGTCAAATTCAAGGTCACCACTTACAAAGTAACAGTTTTCTCTTAACTTTGTGTATTCTTTCTCTATGTCCTCATCTTCATCATAGATTTCACCAACAATTTCTTCAATCAAGTCTTCCATTGTTACAATGCCCAGTGTACCACCGTATTCATCAGTAACAATTGCCATATTAACTTGATTTTTTCTAAGGTCATTCATTAATGCACTTAGTTTTCTGCTTTTATATGTGAAGAATGCATCATTAATAAGTAACTTAATGTCAGGTGTTTTACCATCAATCAGTTCCTCTAGGTAATCTCTTGTGTATAGAATACCTAAGATGTTGTCAAGATTTTCTTTATATACAGGAACTCTACTGTATCTTTCTGTGAGAATCTTGTTTTTGTTAGTTTCAAAGTCATCATCAATGTCAAGTGCCAACATATCAACTCTAGGAGTAAGTACCTCAAAGGCTGACTTTTCGTCAAATTCTAGGGCTGACTGTACCATTTCACTTTCTTCTTCCTCAAGTACACCTTCATTTTCAGAATGTTCAATAATATATTTTAGTTCATCTTCTGTTACAGTAGGTGAGTCGTTTCTAATGTTAAGCAACTTTAATGCACCGGTTTTGATTGCAATGAAAAGGAATGATAGTGGAGTAAGTACAATCATTAAGCCTTTTAGGATAATTGCAGTGTTAAGTGCAACAGCCTCACTTTTTTCTTTGCCGATACATTTTGGAATAATCTCACCAAATGTAAGTACCAGTATTGTTGTAAGACCGGTTGAAATTGCAGCAGCAAAATTCTGAAAAATATTCATACAAAGTACAGTTGCCAAAGATGAACAACCAAGGTTCACAACATTATTGCCAATTAATATTGTGGTTAGTGCTTTGTCAAAATTTTCTGTGATAAAGAGAGCATTCTTTGCTTTCTTGTTACCTTTGCTTTCCTCATTCTTTAGCCTTGCTGTACTAACACAAGAGAAAGCAGTTTCTATACAGGAAAAGAAACTAGAGCATAGGATTAGTAGCCCTATGACAATTCCTAATATTACATTACTATTCAATTATTTCCTCCCAAAAATATTATTATTCTAATTATAGCACATTATATACAATTTTCAATCATTAATTTAAGGATAAAATGGGAAAAATATTCTTGAAATAAACATATATATAATGATATAATTATATGGAGTTTGTACATTATATCTGAACTTTGGCAAAAACTAATGCTGAGGTGTATATAATGAATAATGTAGATAACTTTAATTTGAAATCTAATCAAGAAAATGACGAACAAAATGATGAGGCGTCACTTTCTGCTGAAAATGCAGAGGGTATCAAGAATATCGGTTCAGTCTTAACAGGTAAGGAAGATACCTTAATTCATTGTCTGACAATTATCGGACAGATTGAGGGACATTATATTCTTCCAAGTCAGAACAAAACTACTAAGTATGAGCATATTATTCCTTTGTTGGTTTCAGTAGAGGAAGACCCAAATGTTAAGGGACTTTTGATTTTGCTTAATACAGTTGGTGGTGATGTAGAGGCAGGACTTGCAATTGCTGAGGTTATTGCCGGTATGAAGAAACCAACAGTTTCTATTGTACTTGGTGGTGGCCATTCAATTGGTATACCACTTGCAGTATCGGCAAAGAAAAGTTTTATTGCAAAAAGTGCCACAATGACTGCACATCCTGTAAGGACAAACGGTCTTACTGTGGGTGTGCCACAGAGTTTTGAGTATTTTCAGAGAATGCAAGAAAGAATAAATACATTCGTCAGCGACAATTCCAACATTTCAAAGGAAAAGTACAGTAGCCTTGTACTGAATACCGGAGAACTTGTTACGGATATTGGCACAATTCTTGATTCAGAGAAAGCCGTAAAATGTGGATTAATTGATTCGGTAGGCACATTGAGCGAGGCAATTGCTTCACTTTATGATATGATAAACAACCAAAAATAACTGCTTAGGCAGTTACATAAGGAGAGAGAATTATGGATTATATCTATTCAATTGTTATGGGTATTGTTCAAGGTTTAACTGAATTTTTACCTGTATCATCATCCGGACATTTGACACTTGTACAACATATCTTTGGTGTTGACGGAGAAAGCAACTTCTTCTTTAACATTATGCTTCATGTTGGTACACTATTTGCAGTTTGTGTTTTCTATTACAAACTACTTTGGAGTTTGATAAAGTCATTCTTCGGTTTAATCAAAAAGATTTTCACAGGTAAGTTTAGTTGGAAAAACAGAACTGATGATGAAAATATGATCTTTATGCTTATTATCGGCCTACTACCACTATTCCTACTATTTGTTCCTGTACCGGGTACAAATATGGTATTTAAAGATGTATCAGAAATGTTCTCCGGTAACAAATACCTAATTTATGTTGCAAGTTTCTTAGTTATCACTTCAATTTTACTTTGGATTGGTATTGCTTGTAATAAGCGTACTTGTACTCATGCAATTCATTCAAGAAAAGATTTAGAAAATGAAGACGGTAGAAAGAACTACAATGTTCTTGATGCAATTTGTGTTGGTGTAATGCAAGTATTTGCTACACTACCCGGTATCTCTCGTTCAGGTTCAACTCTTGCAGTTGGCGAAATGCGTGGTATCAACAAGCAAAAGGCTATTGACTATACATTTATCCTAGGTATTCCAACAATTTTAGCATCAGCAGTTTTTGAACTAAAAGATGCTTTAGGTTCAAATGTATCACCTACTGCTGAAATTGGAATTGCTCCACTAATTATCGGTATGGTAGTTTCTGCCGTTGTAGGTTACTTAGCAATTATCATTTTTAAATGGTTCTTAAAGACAGACAAGATGTACATATTCGCAATTTATACAGCAGTAATCGGTATTGTTGGTATTATTATTGCACTAATTGAGATGAATTGTGGTTTCAATATTTTCTCACACACTCCACTATAGTAAAAGAAGGTTAATTAATGGCGACAAAAAATACAGATAAGAAGTCAGCTAAACAAACTAAGGGAAAAGGTCCTGCTAAAAAGACTTCTAATTCCGGTAAAGGAAAAGTAAATAATAAAAGCAAAAACCAGAATTCTTCCTCTGTGAAAGAAAAGAAACCTGCAAATTACAGAGTAAGAGCAATTATTTTACTTGCCCTAGCTGTTCTGTCTTTTTGTTTGTTATTTATCAAAGGTAACTTTGTTTGGAGTTTTATCAGCAACTCTATTTACGGTATCTTTGGTGGTTCTGCAGTTTTAATTTCTGTTTCATTATTATATATAGCGATTATGACTGCTAAGGAAAAGGAAGTACATAGATTAAAAACTAAGGTAGGCTTCTGTGCTTTAACAGTGTTCCTAGCTTGTACATTGTGGTACATTTTCAGTGGTTATCAAAAGGGCAATTACTTTGTAGAGCTTGGTCATGAATTTATGGCAGGTTTTAACGGAGATTCTTTTGTCAGTCGTGGTGGTGGACTTTTTGGTGCATTACTTGGCTATCCTATGAGTTACGGACTAGGTAACACTATTTCAGTTATTTTACTTGTACTTTTGATTTTAGTATTGCTACTTATTATTACAGGTGTTTCACTTCTTGATATTGCAAAGGCAGCAAGAAAGCCTATGGAAAAAGCAATGCATCAAGCTGAAATTCGTAAGCAAGAAAGAATTGAAAAGGAAAAGCAAAAAGAACTTGAAAAGCCTTATGAAGAAGAAAGTCTTGTACCTACTTATAATGGTCCGATAGATATACCACTAGACGGTCCAATTAGAAAGAAAAAGAAAGATAATTCTTCTAACGAAAATAAAAATACAGATAATAGGGATACAAATGCTAATGCAGATACTTCTCTTGTTAAACAGAGAGATGAAACTGATAATTTAATTGATATTATCAAAAAGGCAAATCAACAGATTGAAAATGATAACCCATCAACTTTAGATGCTATTAAAGAGAATGTTCGTAAAGAAAAAACTCAAGCACTTAAAGATGCAGCAAAACTTGCTAATCAATCAGTTGATACTGCTGAAATTGAAGATGAAACAAAAGCCCTTGATGAACAGATTAAGGCAAACGGTAACGAAAAGCATAGTAACTATGAGTTTCCACCAATTCAGCTACTAAAACTTGCCGAAAACAAAAATGCATCTAATATTAGAAATGAAATGCAAGAAAAAGCTGAAAAGCTTGTTTCAACTCTAGATTCATTTGGTGTTAAGGTAAAGATTACAAATATTTGCAGAGGTCCATCAGTTACTCGATATGAACTTCAACCGGCTCCAGGTGTTAAGATTAGTAAAATCACTAACCTTGCAGATGATATTGCCCTTAACCTTGCAGCTAACGGTGTAAGAATTGAAGCACCTATTCCGGGTAAAGCTGCTGTAGGTATTGAAGTACCTAACAAGGTAGTATCAATGGTTTCTATGCGTGAACTGATTGACAGTGAAGAATTTAGAAATGCTAAGAGTAAATTAACTTGTGTACTTGGTAGAGATATTAGTGGTGAGATTGTTACAACTGACCTTGCCAAAATGCCTCATCTACTTATTGCCGGTACAACAGGTTCAGGTAAATCTGTTTGTGTTAACTCGCTACTAATGAGTATCCTTTACCGAGCAACTCCTGATGAAGTTAAGTTTCTACTTATTGACCCTAAGATGGTTGAATTTTCTAAATATAAAGGTATTCCTCATTTGCTTATTCCTGTAGTTTCCGATGCTAAGAAAGCTGCGGCAGCACTTAACTGGGCAGTAAGCGAAATGTTACAGAGATACCAACTGTTTTCTGAATATGATTGTAAGGATATTAATTCTTACAATGACCTAATCGAAAGTAATTTACAGTTTATTGCAGAACAAGATGTACCTGAAGGTGAAGAACCTGAGGTTATGGAAATTAACGGACTACCTGTTAGAACAGAAAAAATGTTCCGTTGTGTTATTGCTATTGATGAACTTGCTGACCTTATGATGGCAGCGCCTTCAGAAGTAGAAGAAAGCATTTGCCGTCTTGCACAGATGGCTAGAGCAGCCGGTATGCACCTTGTTATTGCAACACAGAGACCATCTGTAAATGTTATTACAGGTGTTATCAAGGCTAACATTCCATCAAGAATTTCACTAAAAGTTTCTTCAAATATTGACTCAAGAACAATTCTTGACTTTGGTGGTGCTGAAAAGCTAATCGGTAAAGGTGATATGCTATATTCACCTGTTGGTGCACCAAAGCCAATTCGTGTTCAAGGTTGTTTTGCCAGTGACCAAGAAATTGAAGGTGTTACAAGATATATCAAGAATCACCATCGTTCTCAGTACAACGAAGAAGTTGAAGCAAGAATCAAGAAGATTACAGTTGAGGGAATGGAAGCTGACAATAAGGATGGCAATGGTGACTTGGATCTTGATGAAAAGATAGAAGAAGCTATTAAGATTGTTATTGATGCAGGACAAGCATCAACAAGCCTTGTACAAAGAAGACTAAAGGTTGGTTATGCAAGAGCAGGACGAATGATTGACGAAATGGAAAGTTTGGGCATTGTAGGACCACACCAAGGCAGTAAGCCAAGGGAAGTTCTAATGACTTATCAAGATTGGCTTGAAAGAAAAAATAATTTAGGAAAAGAAAGTGAAGAAGAAACTTCACAGGAGTAAGAGTTATGGCATTTCTTCCGATTACAGTAGAAGAAGTTGAAGAAAGAGGATGGGACGAAATTGACTTTGTCTTTGTAACAGGTGACAGTTATGTTGACCATCCATCTTTCGGTGTGTCTATTATTTCAAGAGTTTTAGAGGCTAAAGGTTATAGGGTTGCAATTCTTTCGCAACCTAATTGGAAAGATGAAAGAAACTTCAATCCATTCGGTAAGCCAAAGCTAGGTTTCTTTGTTACTTCCGGTAACATTGACTCAATGGTAGCACACTATACAGTAAATAAGAAAAAGCGTTCTGATGATGCCTATACTGCAGGTGGTAAATCAGGTAAAAGACCTGATAGAGCAGTAATTGTATATAGCAGAATTCTCAGAAAGCTATATCCTGATTCACCTATTATTCTTGGTGGACTGGAGGCATCACTTAGAAGATTTGCCCATTATGACTATTGGGATGATTCTGTAAGACAGTCAATTCTATTTGATAGCCAAGCAGATATTTTGACCTATGGTATGGGTGAAAATCAAACAATAGAAATTGCAAAAAGACTTGCACAAGGTAAGTCAGTTAAGCAGTTAAGAGACATTAAGGGTATTTGTTACTATGTACCTACAAGTGAATATAAGCCCGGTCCTGTAGTTGATTTGCCAAGCTATGAAAGAGTTTGTGAAAGCAAAAAGGAATATGCTATTGCAGCCAGAAAAGAACTTGAAGAGGCTGATGCAGTAAGAGGCAGAACAGTTATTCAGCGTCATGGTAAGTATATTCTTGTACAAAACCCACCAATGCCACCACTTACAACAGAAGAACTTGATTGGGTGTATTCTTTACCATACGAAAAGTATTATCATCCTAGTTATGAAGCACTTGGTGGTGTACCTGGAATTAAGGAAGTTGAATTTTCAATTACCCACAACAGAGGTTGTTTCGGTGCTTGTAATTTCTGTTCAATTGCATTCCATCAAGGCAGAGCAATTACTGTCAGAAGTAAAGAAAGTGTACTCGATGAGGCAAGAAGATTAGTTGATAATCCAAGATTTAAAGGATACATTCACGATGTAGGTGGACCAACTGCTAACTTTAGATTGCCTTCTTGTACTTTCCAAAAAGAACATGGTATGTGTAAGAATAAAAAGTGTCTTGCACCAAAGCCTTGCAGAAATCTTCAAGTTAATCACGAAGAATATATTGATATTCTACGAGAAATGAGAGCAATTAAGGGTATCAAAAAGGTGTTTATCCGTTCAGGTATTCGTTTTGATTACCTTATGGAGGATGAAAGCAAAGAGTTTTTCCATGAACTTGTTAAGTACCATGTTAGTGGTCAGTTAAAGGTTGCACCTGAACATTGTTCAGCAGCAGTCCTTGATAAAATGGGTAAGCCTCATATTGAAACTTATAAGAGATTTCAGGATGAATTCTATAAATTTACAAAACAAGTTGGTAAGGAACAGTACCTTGTACCATACCTAATGAGTTCACATCCCGGTTCAACTTTAAAGGATGCAGTAGAACTTGCATTATTCCTAAAAAAAGAACACATTAGACCTGAACAGGTACAGGACTTTTACCCAACACCGGGTACAATCAGTACTGCAATGTTCTATACAGAACTTGACCCATATACACTAGAACCTGTATATGTGCCAAAGACTATGAAAGAAAAGCATATGCAGAGAGCATTGCTACAATACTTTAACCCTAAGAATAAGGAAATTGTTGTAGAGGCACTTAGAAAAGCCGGTAGAACCGATTTAATCGGTAATGGCAAGAACTGTCTTGTATCTATGCCACAAAATATGAGAACTCAAAAGAATTCTCAGGGCAAACAAAATAACCGTAACAAAAATAAAAACAAAAACAGAAATGTAAACAGAAACAGACACCACAACAATCACAACAGAAGTGGCAGAAGATAATTCTTTACAAAATCAAATGTTTTTGTTATACTCTATATAATATATAATTAAATGAATGAGAGGAAACTAGAAATGGGCGTTTATGAAGAACTAGTTGCAAGAGGATTAATTGCACAGGTTACAGATGAAAAAGAAATTAGAGAACTTGTAAACAGTGGTAAAGCTGTATTCTATATTGGTTTTGACCCAACTGCCGATAGCCTACATGTAGGTCACTTTATGGCACTATGCCTAATGAAAAGACTACAGATGGCAGGTAACAAGCCTATTGCCCTAATCGGTGGTGGTACTGCAATGGTTGGTGATCCATCAGGCAGAACTGATATGCGTCAGATGATGACACCTGAAACTATTCAGCATAATGTTGATTGTTTCAAGAAGCAGATGAGCAGATTTATTGACTTTTCCGATGACAAGGCTCTAATGGTAAACAATGCAGATTGGCTAATGGACCTTAACTATGTTGATGTACTTAGAGATGTAGGTGCACACTTTAGTGTTAACAGAATGCTAACTGCTGAATGTTACAAGCAGAGAATGGAAAAAGGTCTATCTTTCCTTGAATTTAACTATATGATTATGCAGTCTTATGACTTCTACGCACTATACAAGAAGTATGGTTGTAATATGCAGTTCGGTGGTGACGACCAGTGGTCTAATATGCTAGGTGGTACTGAACTTATCAGAAGAAAACTTGGCAAGGACGCATATGCAATGACTATTAACCTACTTCTAAACTCAGAAGGTAAGAAGATGGGTAAGACACAGTCAGGTGCAGTTTGGCTTTCAGCTGAAAAGACTTCACCATACGATTTCTACCAGTATTGGAGAAATGTTGATGATAGTGATGTTATTAAGTGTCTAAAGATGTTAACATTCCTTTCATTAGAAGAAATTGCTGAATTTGAAAAGTTAAAAGGTGCTGAAATCAACAAGGCTAAGGAAGTTCTTGCATTTGAACTAACAAAACTTGTTCACGGTGAAGAAGAGGCTACTAAGGCTCAGAATACTGCAAGATCAGTATTTGCCGGTGGTGGTAAAGATGCTAATATGCCATCAACAGACCTAACTAAGGAAGAACTAGGTGAGGGTATTCAGATTCTTGACCTACTTGTTAAGTGTGGTCTTATCTCAAGTAAAGGTGAAGGTAGAAGACTTATCACTCAGAACGGTATCTCTGTAAATGATGCTAAAGTAACTGACATTTTCCTAGAAATTAAGGAAGATGACTTTACAAATAATGAACTTGTTATCAAAAAGGGTAAGAAAGTCCACCATAAGGTTAACCTAGTTTAATCAATTAATGTATAATTTTTGTGACATATTGCTTTTTGTAATATCATATATTGTCACATTTGTAGGGTGAACATTTTACCTAAAAATAAAATAAAAAACAAAGTAACCACTTACATTAGTAGGTGGTTATTTCATTTTATAATATAATATTGTTTGTATCAGTACATAGATTTTTTTAACAAATTAAGCTTAACCCACAGACAAAATTGAAAAACCCTAATTTGTACTACATATTAATATTTAAGAACAAAATCAAAACTATTAATTTTACTAACATACTAAATTATAATTCAACACAACAGTAACTAAATTTACAAATGAAAATCATATAGCAAAATGCACATCACTATAGGGATAGATTTTGACAAAAGGTCTATTTATATAGTGATTTTTTACATTATTCTACAATTAAATTTATTAAAAGTTACAAATATAATTCTTATAAAGAAAAATATTAACAAAATTGTTACCAATCCATAATTCTTTTATAGAATAATCTTGTGTACATTATATAAATATTCACTAAATGTTGAGAAATTGCCTTGATTTCCTTGCAATATAGTAATCAATTTGTTATAATTTTGTTACAGTAATGTAATTATTGTAATTTGCTTATAACAGCGTGTGGTAGACGCTTTTATTTTTGGAGGTTGATCTATGACAAAAATTAAGAGAATATTGACGCTGATTATATGTGTTGCAATTTTAGCAAGTGCAACAGTAATCGGTACATCAACTGCTTCTGCATCCGGGTCAGGTGCCGGGCTAGTAAGTTGGGCTTATCGAGCTTATAACGAACATTGGAAGTATGTTTGGGGTGGTGCTTCAGTTGGCTCTGTTGACTGTAGTGGACTTATCTATTCATATGCCGGTGGTGAGAGAGTAACAGAATCTATGATTGCTGCTTCTCCTGAATCAGGCTCTATCAGTTCAATACCAAGAATTCATGGTCTTGGTCTTTATCAGTATGGTCATGTTGGTGTATATGTTGGTGGTGGCATGGGTATTGATGCTCGTGACGAAATCTCTAATGTATGTCTTGACTCTATTAGTAACAAATCTTGGACTCAGTGGTTTAAGATTTCAGGTGTAAGCTACCCTACATCTGGTTGGCAGGAAGTTGCCGGACAGTATTATTATTACGAAGATGGTCAGTATATCGTAAATACATCAAGAACTATTGATGGTGTTACATATTCATTTGGCTCAGATGGTGCATCTAATAAGACACCTAGTAATATGAGTTCTACTGCAGACTCTTCCTCAAGTAATAAGAAACATAAGAAAAAGAAAACAGCATGGCAGTTAGGTGACTCCGGTAGTCAGGTAACTAAAATCCAGAAGAGACTAAAAGAACTTGGTTTCTATAATGGTGACATTACAGGTTACTTTGGCACAGACACTCAGAAAGCCTACAAGGCATTCCAGACTGCTGCCGGCGTAGTTGTTGACGGTATCTGTGGTAAAACAGATAGAGATATTCTTTATTCCAATAATGCTCCGGTATATGTAGCTCCTACAACTGTAGCAAAGAAGAAAACTACTACAAAGAAACAGTCAACTAAAAAGACTACAACAAAAACAAAGAAACAAGAAAAAGTTATCTCTGTTGGTGATTATAGCAAAGATGTAACATCAATTCAGAACCAGCTTATCAAGTTAAATTACCTAGAAAAGGGTAATGCAACAGGTTACTTTGGTGAAGATACAGAACAGGCTATTAAGGATTTCCAAGATTATAACGAAATCACTGTAACAGGTTCTGTTGATAGTGCAACAAAGAAAGCTTTATTTAGCAAAAACGCTGTTGCTAATCCTGAAGCTAATACTGAAGAAAAGACAGAAGATAATAATGAAGAAAAGCAACTTGCAACCTTTACATTTAAGAATGCTACTGAAGAACCAACTACAATAGCTGAACCAATTTCAACAACAGATGAAACTACTAACAAGTCTGTTGTATTAGAATCAAATCAGCTGGCAAGTAAAGCCCTTGCAGGTGTAACATCAAGCGAAAGCTTTGAACAGGTTACTCCTATTACAAATGAAAGTAGTTCTCAGCTAATTAAATGGCTATGTGTTGTTATTGCCGTAATGGGCAGTGTGTTTGTTCTGGTTACAATTAACGAGAAGAAGAAAGCTCGTCGTAGACGCAGAATGAGACATGCAAGACGCATGAGATAAAGAAATCAGTAAAATATTTCTTGACTTTTGAATATTTTATTTGATATAATTTAATTACCGAGTAGCGAAAAGCGTAAATTCTTTTTAGAGTTTACGCTTTATTTTTTGACTATTTATAATTTTTAACAGCCTAAAAAGCAGTTTTATAAGTTTTTTTGAAAATTTTTAAATATTATAAAATCCTCAGTAGCCTAGTGTTTATGGGAATACTAAAGAATAGGAAAGTAGAAAATAAATAAAAATTCAAAAAAACTGAAAAAAGTTGAAATTTTTTCTTGACAATACGAGTACCCTCTGCTATAATAAATATCGTTGAAACACGGAGGGGTGTCCGAGTGGTTTAAGGAGCTAGTCTTGAAAACTAGTGATACCGAAAGGTACCAAGGGTTCGAATCCCTTCCCCTCCGCCATTTTTATTTTAATGGCGGTTTATTTTTGGAGGATTACTCAAGTGGTGAAGAGGCTCCCCTGCTAAGGGAGTAGGTCGGGTAACCGGCGCGAGGGTTCAAATCCCTTGTCCTCCGCCAAAGCACTTTCTTTATGAAAGTGCTTTTTTACTATAATACATCAATACATTATTTCTAGATTATGATTGTTGGAAAATTTGGAAATATATATAATAAAATTAAAAAATTAAAATGTTTCCGTAGCTCAGCCGGATAGAGCGACTGCCTCCTAAGAATATGTTGCAACACACACTTTTGATTGGAAAGTGTATGGTAATGTGGTAGAATAATCGTAAATTTAATACACGTCTTCGTAGCTCAGCCGGATAGAGCGTCCGCCTCCTAAGCGGAAGGCCGTGGGTTCGAATCCCGCCGAGGACGCCATTTTAAGCCGTTTTTGATGATTTTTCATCGAAAGCGGCTTTTCTCTTTTTACGGCTTCCGCTTCCGTGATCGTGCTAACAAAAGTGTGTGGTTATCTAACAGGTGTTAGCACGAAATCGCTGATTTTGCTAACAAAAACCGTCGTTTTGCTAACAGCGTTAAAAATTCCAATTAATCTCTGCTAACAGATTAGTTGTGCGGTATGGTGGTAGTTTATTCGCATAATTGAAAACAAATCCTTTTTATATATAATAATGGTATAAGGAAGTGATTATTATGAAAGACCCTAAATACCATATATATCTTACGAATGAAGAACGCTCCGAGGTTTTGAAATCACTTATTGACCTCAAAAATGAAATGATTGTACAGGGTAAATACACTGATGTATTGGATGAAATCATCGTCAAGCTATACAAATCCCGAAAAAAGAATATAAAGGTAATATACATTTAAATTAAGCTATTTAGCCGTCTGTTCCTTAATTGGAGCAGGCGGCTTTTTTGCGTTTATTCAACTTTTTTCAAAAAAAAATAAAAAAATTTTGAAAATAGACTTAAAAAACACCCTCTCCCATTGGGTATAGGTGAAAGGGGACTTTGTCAATAATTTGATATAAAAAAAGTAAAAAAGAGGGGGATATTTACATTGCTAATCGGTGTGAAGTGACTTCTCAAAATCACAAGGTGAAAGATAATTAA
>OBXZ01000105.1_pt1 | contig 117475 bp, 96 predicted proteins | sample 1538171 | NCBI WGS metagenome assembly OBXZ01 (sample SAMEA2580161, study PRJEB22360) | human gut metagenome | biome: human gut; feature: human-associated habitat; material: faeces | place: Denmark | collected 2008/2010
TAATTTGCTTTTTACCAGTCTTGCGATTGATAAATTAGTTTCCCATCTGTTTTGCAACTTCTTCTGCAAAGTTCTCTTCTTTCTTTTCGATACCATCACCTGTCTCGTAACGTACGAAACCTTTAACAGTAATCTTAGCACCGTTTTCTTTAGCAACCTGCTCTACGTATTTAGCTACAGACTGTTTTCCGTCTTCAGCTTTAACGTATGTCTGGTCAAGAAGGCAGATTTCTTTAAGCTCTTTTTTGATACGTCCTGTAATCATTCCTTCGATAACCTTAGCCGGTTTCTGGGATTCTTTCGGATCGTTCTGGATCTGAGCCATAAGGATTTCTTTCTCATGCTCAATGTATTCTGCGCTTACTTCGCTATCGCTTGTGTACTGTGGTTTCAGAGCTGCAATCTGCATTGCTACGTTCTTAGCCATTTCTTTAACAGCATCGTTAACTACGTCTGTTTCAACGTCTACAAGAACACCGATCTTACCGCCCATATGTGTGTAGGAAGCAACGAAACCGTTCTCTTCTGTAACCTGAGCAAATCTTCTGATGTTCATGTTCTCGCCGATAACTGCGATCTGAGCTGCAAGAGCTTCTTTAACAGTCTTAGTTGTATCAAGTGCCCATGCTTCTGCAAGGAAAGCATCGATATCTGCTGCTGTTGTGTTCATAGCCTGAGCTGCTACATCTGCAACGTAGTTCTGGAATTTTTCATTCTTAGCTACGAAGTCTGTCTCAGCGTTAACTTCTACAACAACTGCTTTCTTTCCGTCTTCGGAAACTAAAGTTTTGCAAAGACCTTCTGCTGCTACACGGCTTGCTTTCTTCTGTGCTGTAGCAAGACCTTTTTCGCGAAGGAATTCTACTGCTTTATCCATATCACCTTCTGTAGCTGTAAGAGCTTTCTTACAATCCATCATTCCGGCGCCGGTCATTTCTCTTAATTCTTTTACCTGTGCTGCTGTGATAGCCATTTCATTTTCCTCCTGAATAATATTCGTAAATCGCCCGGAGGGGCTTTTCCTTTTTCAATGACAGGAAAGCCTGTCGGCTTTCCTGTACTGGTTCAAAAAATTATTCTTCTGTAGCTGCGAACTCTTCAGATTCAGCTTCGATTTCACCGTCTGCATCTGCAGTACCCTGTTTTGCTTCGATAACAGCGTCTGCCATTTTGGAAACGATTAATTTTACTGCACGGATTGCATCATCGTTACCCGGAATTACATAATCCAGTTCTTCCGGATCGCAGTTTGTATCGCAGATACCGATAAGCGGGATTCCTAATGTATGAGCTTCCTGTACGCAGATTCTTTCTTTCTTAGGATCTACGATGAAGATTGCATCCGGAAGTCTCTTCATTTCTTTGATACCGCCGATGTTTTTCTGTAATTTTGCAAGTTCTTTTTTCAGCTCAATAACTTCTTTCTTAGGAAGAACGTCAAATGTTCCATCAGCTTCCATAGCTTCGATTTCTTTCAGTCTTGCAATACGGCTCTGGATAGTTTTGAAGTTTGTAAGCATACCACCTAACCATCTCTCGTTTACATAGAACTGTCCGCAACGCTCTGCTTCTGTTTTGATAGCATCCTGAGCCTGTTTCTTTGTTCCTACGAATAAGATGCTTCCACCGTCTGCTACGATATCAGCGATTGCATTGTAAGCATCGTCAACCATACCTACAGACTGCTGTAAGTCGATGATGTAGATACCGTTTCTCTCTGTGTAGATGTATGGAGCCATTTTAGGGTTCCATCTTCTTGTCTGATGTCCGAAATGTACGCCTGCTTCTAAAAGCTGTTTCATTGAAATAACGCTCATGTTTGTTCTCCTTTTTGGTTAATTTCTTCCGCCCGGTTCTTTTTCCTGGGGACCCAGCCTCACACCGCAGGGCACCATCCGCGGGAATCTCCGAACGTGTATATTTTTGCACGCGCAATAGATGCGCATGACTCGCAACTTCTGTAGTATAGCATACAAAAACCCTCCATGTAAAGAGGGTTTTTTGCAAATTTTTTATTATTTTTACAGTTTCTTCCAGGTTCTGATCTGCTTCTGACAAACTCAGTTTCCTGCACTTTACCGACACATGTTATAATGTCCATTATATCAGCGGACAATCAACCATGTATTCTTACAATTTTACTTATTTTATGACAACACTTTCTTTTAATCTCTTTTCTTCTTCTGCAGTCAACTGTCGGCATTCGCCTTTTTTGAGATCATCCGGCAATGTCAATACTCCCATGGAAATTCGTTTCAGATAGACGACTTTCTTTCCTACTGCTTCTGTCATTCGCTTGACCTGATGGAATTTCCCCTCTTTGATCGTAAGCTGAATTTCTGATGACCATCCTGACGGGTACTGTTCCAGTTCTGTCTCTTCAACTTTTCTTGTACTGAGGATCTTCAGTTTTGCCGGCATTGTGGGATTTTTTTCTCCGATTTCCAGACCATCTGCGAAGCGCTGCACATCCTCTTTGGTCATACATCCGTCTGTAACCGCATAATAGGTCTTGTCCACATGTTTCTTTGGAGAAAGCAATTCATGCGCCAGTGCTCCGTCGTCTGTGATCAGAAGCAGTCCTTCCGTATCTTTGTCCAGTCTTCCCACCGGAAACAGGCCTTTTCTGTCTGATGCTACAAGTTCCATCACTGTTTTGTCCCGCTTATCTTCTGTGGCACTAACATACCCTGCCGGTTTGTGCAGAAGATAATAGACAAATTTCGGTGCCTGGGAAATTCTGTTTCCGTCCAGAACTACTTCATCCTCTTCACTGACCTTGATCTCCGATTTCTTTGCAGGCACACCGTTGACCTGGACTTTTCCTTTTTGAATAAATTTTTTTACCTCACTTCTGGTTCCTGCTCCTGCATCTGCCAGGAACTTGTCCAGACGAACTGCTTTCTTCATTCTTCTTCCTCGCCAGTTTCTACTATTTTCTTTATAAATTCCGGCTCTTTCGCTTTCAGTACAGCAAACTCTATTCCGTTTAGCGATTCTCCGGCAGACTCTGTACTGTTCAGAGCCACTTTCACACTCACACCCGCCTCCGTTTCCAGCCATGCCGGACACTCCAATTCACGGATCAGGCTCTGGGCTAATTCTTCTTTCTGTTCAGAATCTGTGACATCCATTTCTTCTGCATTATATGTCACTGAATAATCGTACTGTTTCAGATTTTCTTTTTCCATAACAAAAGCATAACCTTTTTCTTTCAGGAAAACAAGTGTCCGCTTAAATGTCGGGAAAATATATCTTCCTACTTCTGCATAGGATTCCGGTGCAATATGCTCATCCATATCTGCATAGGAAGTAGCGTAAAGCTCCATCTGTCCACACGGGATTCCTATAAGTTCCTGCGGTGAGGCTTCTGCTATATCCTGTTTCAGCAGATCCAGCAGCTTCTGACTGTCAGATTTTTCCAATGTTACAGAGTACTGATCATCTAATTCATTTAAAGGATCTACTGTTATAAAAGACACTTTCTGTCTGTACTTTTCCAGAATATCATATTTATTATCTTTTAATGTTCCCTGCTCATAGCATGCTTCCAGCAGTCTGCCAAGCTGCTCCGCTGTCACTATATATTGTCTGGTAATATCGAAACCGCTCTTCTTTTTAAACTGAACTCCTATTTCTGTTCCGCTGCACTCCTTACTGTTCTGATAAGACGCAATTTCTTTTAACACTTCATAGATTTTATCTGACATTCCTGCATCTGTCCATCTGCCATAATTTCCGCCCATAAAATAAAAGAGTCTGTCCAGTTTATATGAACCAGAACTCACTTCCATCTGCGGTTCATTCACACTCTCAGTTCCTATCCACTCCAGATTCAGACTGATTCCCTCAGTTTTTGCCATTGTCGGAATTCTTGTATCATATCCGATGGCATCTGTGTGTAATATCCAGGCACTGACAGCTACACATATTCCCAAAAGCATAAGCTGCAGCTTATGTGCTGCCATTTTACGGAAATCCATTGCAAAAATAACCTGCAAAATTCCATAAAATACAACTGTCCCCAGCACAAGCCCGAATATCCACCAGCCAGTCCTGTTCTCTTCCGGTCCGATCAGCGCAAACATCGTTCCAATTGCCAGAGCAGCAGGGATTACGACCATAAACAAAAGGATTGGTTCCAGAAATCCGTAAACAAAAGATTTTCCTGTTTTCTCAGCTGGACGCTTTGTATATGCCAGATATGCACATACTGCCAGAACAATCAGAAGCAGTATCCCGCCCACTATAATGATCCAGAAATTCTTTTGTCCTGAATAAGTCCGCAATGCCACGGAAATAGATACAGGTGAAAGAAAAACAGATATCTTTTCTGCCATTCCCTCTTTAAGTCCCATATTCGTTCTGAAATACATCATTTCCAGCACCCATAAAAGAATGCCCAGTACCGGTCCGTAAAGGTAAACACAGCATAATGACAGAATACCTGCCAGAATATTTCCCGCAATTGCCAGTGCCAACACTGCTCCGAAATACAGCAGCAGATACATAAGCAAATGTTCCAGAAACATTTTCCCCGCTGCCGTGATCAGATGACTACCATGTCCTTTGCTGACTGCAATCGCCATTGTGATCAGTTCCATGATCACATATGGAACCAGATACAGCACCAGACCTCTGATTGCTTTTTCCCAAAAGAACCTGCTTCTTGTTACCGGAAGACTGTGATAAAAATCAATCTTATCTCTGGAAAAAAGATACCAGAATTCATTCAGGGCATTTACAACGGCCGCAAGCATTGTAACCAAAAAGCCTGGAACTATCAGATAGGAACAGATCATGGCAAAAGTCATCCTGTGGATTTCATCCGTCTGATTTCCGATCAGCATCAGTTCTGCTACCGGAAATGCAACCATAAACCCCAGTAACAACAGCACCAGAATCCAGGTACTGCCTTTTAAGCTGCTTCTTAATGATCTACCAGAAAATGTTTTTGACTTCATAGCCTGCCACCTCCGTTTCGCTGATAAATATCTCCTCCAGTGTCAATGGAATCACTTCGCAGAATATTGGATTCTGTGTCTGTACTTTCTGAAGTATTTCTTCTCTGGTCCCTCTTGCAGTAAGTATCAGAAGTGATCCCTGATGTTCTTTCTTTAAAACGTCCAATTCTTTCAAAAGTGCTTCTTCTTTTGTCTGATCCGGCAGTACACACTGGATCTTATGGATATGGAATTTCATGTCTTCCAGTTCTCTGGATAAAAGAATTCCTCCTTTGTGCAGGAATCCTACATGGTCACACACGTCCTCCAGTTCTCTCATATTATGAGATGCGATCACCGGGGTAAAATCCCGATTCATGATTTCAGACACAAACAGACTCTTTACTGCCTGACGCATGACCGGATCAAGTCCATCGAACGTTTCATCGCATAACAGATATTTTGTCCCTGCACTGATTCCCATAATGACCAGAAGCTGTTTCTTCATTCCCTTGCTGTAGGAACTGATCCTGCGTTTCTCATCCAGATGAAACTGGTCCATTAATTTACTGTAACGGTCAGTCATAAAGTCCGGATAATATTCTCTGTAGAAATCTTTCAGATCTGCTGCCGTATATCCCTGTGGAAAATATCCACCGTCTGAAATGTAAAATATCTGCTGTTTTATCTTTTCATTCTCATAGACCGGTTCCTGATCCACCAGGATTTCTCCTTCGTCCGGCTTTATCACTCCGGCAGCCATTCGAAGCAGCGTGCTCTTTCCTGCACCGTTGGTCCCTACCAGTCCGAAAATCTGGCGTTCACCGATTTCCATTAATACATGGTCAATGGCATGGATCTCTCCGAAAGCTTTACTGCAGTTTCTAATCTCTATCATGATTCGTCCTCCTTTTCAAAGATTTCCGCAAGCATTTTCTCCAGTTCCTCTCTGTTGAATCCTGTGTTTCTGCCTTTCTGTATCAGTGCTGTGAATTCTTTTCGGTAGCTCTCTCTGTTTATCTTCTGTACCTGAGAGCTGTCTGCTACGAAATTTCCTCTGCCTTTTACAGGATAGATCAGTCCCAGTTTCTCCAGCTCCATATATGCACGCTGGATCGTGTTGGGATTGACGGACAGTTCTGTGGCAAGCTGCCTTACTGACGGCATCTGCGATCCCGGCGGCAGGACACCGTTCAGGATTAGGATCTGAAATTTATCTGTAACCTGTTCATAGATTGGACGCCTGTCCTGATAATCCAAAACAATCACTGGTAATTCCTCCTTTCTGTTACGTGTTTCATGATGTGTTGTTTTATTTTATGTGTGTACTTAGTGTATTAGTTGTATTGATACATTCATAATACAGAATACTGTTGTATCTGTCAAGTACTTAATAGCTAAATACTTATTTGTCAAACAGATATTCTCTGTTTAATTCAGTAAAAGGTTATTTCCGAATCCTAATCAAACTGTTAGGTTTTACTCTTTCCAGTACATCTAAATTTCCGTATACTGATTATTTTCTTTTTGCCTTAACATAATCTTTTTTCTAATAACAAAGACACCTGCATGTGTACTGTCATTCCACAATTGCAGATGTCTTTATCTTGTCTCTATTTTTATATCATTCTTTTCTTTTTTCTTATACTGCACATCTTTTCGAAATGGGTAAGGCAATATACCACACTGATCAACAGAATCAGATAGATTAATATGAGAATCTGTACCCCATATTTCATGGAATACAAATCCAGTGCATATTCTGAGATAAGCAGTGACCAGATGTTTGCTCCCATATGGAGCAGCATACTGCTGTAAATATTTCCACTCATTTCCAGTATCCATGCAAATGCAGTTCCGAGGATACTTGCGTAAATTCCCTGTACGATATTTCCGTGATAGATACCAAATATCAACCCGGAAATCACTGCTGCCACCGGCATCTTCAGCCAGTCACGCAGACGCAGATAGATTAACCAGCGGAAGATCATTTCCTCCGCCGCAGGTGCAATAATTCCCATCCAGAAAATCATCATAAGAAGTGATTTTCCTTCTGTAATTCTGGTCATGCTTTCCTGGTAGGCACTGCTGTTGATAAATGACTGAAAAATTGCCATCAGGAAATTTCCATACTGTGCAAGTCCGGCTCCTGCCAGAAGCAGAAGAATTATTTCCAGTAAGGAAAGCGGTACTTTTTTCTGCGCCGGGATCAGGCCGCTGGCAATTCTTCTGACTTTATCTCTTCGATAAAAATACAATGCCGGGATCATAGCCAGGATTCCTGTTAAGCCTGTGAGAAAAATCGTGTAATTATAGTATGTCTCTGCCGAATTTCCTGCTGTTCTTGCAAATACTGCCAGCGCAGTTCCTGCAACGATCTGCGAAATCACAAAATGGATTCCTGCCGGATATCCTGCCCTCCAGATTTTAGAAACAATATTTTGTTTTCGCAGAGGGCTCAGGCGAAAAAATCTACGATTCCTTCTGCAGAATCAACGATTTTCAGAGGTTTTGCCTGTTTAAGCTCTTCTTCAGTTCCATATCCGAAAGAAACTGCAATACATTCCAGGCCAGCTTTGCGTGCTCCGTATACATCATGTTCTTTATCTCCAACCATAATAACCTGATCTCTGTGTTTGTCCATATTCAGACGTTTCAGAACATCTTCGATTACTTCTGTCTTGTTTGTTCTTCGACCATTCAATTCGCTTCCGCCGATTTCTGTGAAGTACCGGGTAAGTCCAAAATGATCCAGGATTTGTCTCACATATACTTCCGGTTTAGAGGATGCTACTGCGAGAATATATCCTTTCTTCTCCAACTGTGCCAGCATGTTCTCAATTCCCGGATATACGGCATTTTCAAAGATTCCTGTCACAGAATAGCGTTCTCTGTAAATTTCCACCGCCTGTTTTGCGGTTGCCTCATCAATCTGTGCATATTGCATAAACATCTCCATAAGCGGCGGTCCTATGAAAACCTTCAGTTTCTCAAGGTCTGGTTCAGGCTTGCCGATTCTCTCCAGTGCATATTGAACAGACTTGGTGATACCCTCTCCGGATTCTGTTAATGTTCCATCTAAATCAAACAAAATTACTTTGTACATAGATTCCTCCTGTCTCAGAAAAATTGATATAATATGATAGATTATATCATTGTTTTCCTGAAGCGTCTATGCAGAAAAAATCTAGGGATCCATTTTTATCAGCTTTCCACCTTGAGAAATAACCAACAATTCTATTTCTTTTACATTTTTATCTTCTGTCTCCGGTATGATCCTGTCTCCTTCCCAATGCCAGGGACATTCTGTTTTGTTAAGCCGAAAAGAAAGAATCTGAACAGAGCCCCGGGATATTATCTGAATTCGCGGGGTATGGAAACTATCTGTATTTTGTGTGCAATGAAACTTAACAGCTTCATCTTTTACATGCGTGTATTCAACAGTATCCCCCTGGTTTTCTTTATTCTGAAACACTTTGGAATTACCTGTATTCTTGTTTTCTTTTTCTGTTTTCTTTGCTTTATTTTGTTTCTTCTTATTTTTCTTTTTTGACGGCTTAGGAGTTGGGGGCTGAGTTGATTTGGGTGTTTTTGTCGGCTTCGGATTTTTCGCAGGTTTAGGTGTTGGTACAGGTATTGATGTTGAGGTGGGTTTTTCTGATATCTTAACAGCGGATTCATTATCCGTCCGGGATGTTATCTGCATATTGTTATCTGTCTGAGGTTGAGCGTTCCATGCAGAATTATTATTCCGGGCATTATTACTCTGAACGTTATTATTCTGGGCATTATTATTCTGAGAATTATTATCCCACTGAGAATTATTGTTCCATTGACTGCTGTTATTCCAGTCAGTGTTATTCTGCTGTACACCATTCCATTGCTGTATATTATCCTGTGTCCCGTTTCCTGTATCAGAATCATACTGATATCCATTGTCCTGCGTCTGATCGTTCTGTGCAGGAGTTTCTGATGTGTTGTCTCCAGTCTGCCGGTTATTTTCCCACGTATTCTCCCAACTGCTCTGATTCCACTGCTGTTCCTCATGCCATTGCCAGCTGCTGTTTTCTCCATTTCCTACATCAATATCAAAACCTCCCATCTGCATGGCAGAGATAGTCGAAGTCAGACACAGACATAAACATACAAATGTCACAATCCAGAGTCTGTTATGATTTTTCTTCACTCTTAGTCATCTCCTTTTCCCACAATCTCAGATTTCTGCTGACTGTATCGTCTAACATTGTTTCTTTCGACTTATATTCTGTCCATAGTGCCTGACCGGCTTCCTTTTGCCCGGTACGGAACAGGAACATTCCATATTCACCGTATCCGGCTCTGTAAGTTTCATCATAAAGAAGCATTTGCTCATAGTAGAATCCTGCATTTTCATAATTTTCCTGGTACTCACTGTTTATTGCCAGAAGCTGTAATATCTTTCTTGACTCCTCTTTTTCAGTGCATTGTTTTTGTAATTTCCGCAGTCCGGTATCTGCCTGTTCACAAATTTCTTCCCTGTCCGCCTTACTGCCATTTTGAAATTCTTCCTGATAATAAAAGTCTGTAATATCAGTTAGCTCTTCATAAAAATCAAATGTTTTGGAGCCGGATACCAGATTAGAACTAAACAGAAGAAAAACAGTTATTACTGCAAAAGCAATACTGCTCCCTGCCAAAACCAACATGTTTTTAATTTTACTCTGATTTTGTCTCTTCTGGATTCTGCTTAGTTTTTTCTGTACAGTCTTCATATTTTGATAACGCATTTCCGGTTTCTTCATGCAGCATCTGAAAATAAGCCAGAATAATGACATGTTCCGGATGAATAACAGACAATCTGTTTTTCCACATAAGGCAGATAATGTTTTTCCAAATGTATAAATATCTGTTGCTGCATTTATCTTTCCCTCATATTGTTCCGGCGCAGCAAAACCGGCAGTGCCTGTACATACTTTATGATGATATTTATATCCGTTTACAGCACCGCCCAGATCGATCAGATATAATCTTCCATTCTCACCCAGCATCAGATTGTCAGGCTTCAGATCTCCATAATAAACCGGTGGTTTCCGACCATGAAAATAGGAGAATACATCTGAAATCTCCATTCCATATTTAACGATTTCATTTATGGAAAAATGTTTTCCGCCTCTTAAATACTCACCCAGAGATTTTCCCCTGACATATTCCATAACAAGGTAACATTTTCGGTTATCTTCTATGTAATCTATCATCTTTGGCAAAGACGGATGCGAAAGTTTCAAAAGCATACGGGCTTCACTTTTGTCGGATACCGGTATTTCTTTTACCGCCCACAAAACGCCCAGTTCCAGGTCTCTGGCAAGGTAAACTTTCCCTCCGCCGCCTTTTCCAACAGGATCCAGAATACAGTAACGCCCTTTTAATACAGTTCCAGATAAATTCACTGGTTCACCTCCTGTTCAATTGTCAAACAGATAAAATCATCAGATTCGCTACTTGCTCATAACCGAATAACTGCTCCGCAGTTTATCTGAGCCAAGCAGATATTCACAATTCGTTTAAAATAAAAATGGAAAATGTGATGAAAGAATTTCATCACGTATAGATTAGATAAATACATGATAGCACACTTCGTTCTTTTTGAAAAGCCCCATTTACAATATATGTAAACAGGGCTTAGTATACCAACAAGTTGATTTATTGATGAATCTTATTTTTACATTCTGTCCGGTGCAGAAAATCCAAGAAGATCGATACATGTCTCCAGAACTTTCTTAGTGAGTTTCAGCAACTGGATGAAGGAAGCTTTCTGTGCTTCGTTCTCTTCGCTGAGGATCTTTGTCTCATGATAGAAGCTGTTGAATGCATTGGATACTTCGTAAATATATGCACAGATCTTATGCGGTGCTTTTTCTTCAAAGGCGTTCTCTACGGTTGCACCAAAACCTGTCAGCTGAAGCATCAGGTTCTTCTGGCTGTCGTTTACAGGATCAAGGATTGTACCTGCTTCAAGGTTGCCGCCCTCTTCTGCAAAACGGTTCAGAATAGATTTGATACGAACGATCGTATAAAGGATATACGGACCTGTATTACCTTCAAATGATGTAAATCTGTCAATATCAAAAATGTAATCCTTGGTAGCCTGATTGGAAAGGTCACCGTATTTGATCGCGGAAAGCCCTACGATCTCTGCAGTTTCTTTCGCATCTTTATCTTTCACGCTGCGATTCTCAACAATCTTGGTAAACATCTCTTCGTTGATGTCTTTAATGAGAGTTTCCAGACGCATAACGCCGCCCTCTCTTGTCTTGAACGGTTTTCCGTCTTTTCCGTTCATGGTTCCGAATCCAAGGAAAGAAAGCTTTGTATCATCTTTTACAAGCCCGGTCTTTCTTGCACAGCGGAATACCTGGATGAAGTGAAGTTCCTGACGTTTGTCTACCACATACAGGATCTCATCCGGGTTAAATAATTTCATTCGCTCTACAATTGTTGCAAGGTCTGTAGTTGTATAAAGAGAAGCTCCGTCTGATTTCAGAAGCATACATGGAGGAATCTCTTTTGCGTCGTTCTCTTCTTTTACATCTACTACAAGTGCACCCTGGTCTACATAGGCAAATCCTTTTTCTTTCATCTCCTCAACCATTCCGGGAATATATGGCTGTGCATCGGATTCCTTTTTCCAGAGATCAAAAGACACATTTAATTTGTCATAGTTGCGCTTCAGGTCTGTAACGGATACGTTCATAATATGGTTCCAGAGAGCCATGTATCCCGGTTTGCCCTGCTGAAGAAGATGAGTTGCTTCCAGAGCTTCGTTTCTGTACGCTTCATCCTCTTTGGACTTGCCGCTTGCACATGGATAAATTTCTTCCAGCTCGCTGATCGTAAATGGTGCTTCCTCCGGATATTCTCCTGTATAAGAATCATCAAAATAAACCAGCTCCGGTTTTCTGTGTTTCAGTTCTGTAATGATCAGCCCCATCTGAAGACCCCAGTCTCCCAGATGAACATCACCGATCACTTTATGTCCTACAAAGCGACCGATTCTCTTAATACTTTCTCCGATGATTGCAGAACGAAGGTGTCCTACATGAAGAGGTTTTGCAACGTTTGGTCCACCGTAGTCGATGATGATCGTCTTCGGCTCTTTTGCTGCAGATACGGAAAGTTTCTCGTCTGCTGCCATTTCCTTTAAGTAATCTGCAAGGAATTCACCTTTTACTTTTAAATTGATAAATCCCGGTTTTACGACTTCTGCCATGGAGAAAACCTGGCTGTCTTTTAAGTATGCTACTACATCATCAGCGATCATAAACGGTGCCTTCTTGTATGCTTTGGCTCCTGCCATAGCACCGTTGCACTGAAATTCGCAAAGATCCGGTCTGTTGGATACGGTTACTTTTCCGTAGGATGGGTCGTATCCGGATTTTTCAAATGCTGCGGAAAGTTCTTCCGCCATCTGTTCCATAAGTTTCTTCATTCTTTCCTAACTCCTCAGATTGTTTTATTCTACTACCACTTTTCTTGAACATGCAACTGCAATAGCACCATGTCCGATATGGCATGCAACACTTAATGATAACGGATTCTGCACAATCTCAATTCCGGGGAATACTTCGGCAATTTCTTTCTTAAATTCCTCTGCTTCCTCCTGATTTCCTGTATAAGCAGACTGCAGACACATTTCGCCACGTTTTACGTATTCTGCGAAGCGGTTCTCCCAGTCATTCTGCATAGCCTTGAGCATGACACGTTTTGCCTGCTTCTTGCCTCTTGTTTTGGAATATGCATCCAGCTTCTCACCCTGGATCTGAAGCACAGGTTTCAGGTTCAGAACTGTTCCGATTGCTGCTGCTGCAGGAGTAATCCTTCCGCCTTTCTTAAGGTATTTCAGAGTTTCCAGAGTAATATAGATACTGGAATCCAGCTTCTGCTCTTCCAGAACCTGTTTGATCTGTGTCGCATTTCTGCCCGCATCTCTTAATATGAGGGCATCCAGTACAGATTGTCTCTGCGTAACAGAAATTCTTTGATTGTCTACTACATGTACTCTTCCGTCATATTCCTGAGCCAGTCCCATTGCTGTATCGCAGGATGCACTCAGTCCGCTTGACATTGGAATGTGCACTACTTCATCATACTTTTCCAGTAATGTATTCCAGAGTCCGCATACATCTGCCGGCCCCGGCTGTGAAGTAGAAATAGCCTCATCATTCTTAAGTCTCTCATAAAACTCTTCCTGTGAAAGAGTGATTCCTTCAAGATAAAGCTTCTCGTTAATATAAAAAGGCATTGGAATTACGCTGATTCCAAGTTCTCTTGCCTGGTCCTGTGTTATGCCGCTGTTACTGTCTGTGACAATGGCAATTTTTCCCATATTCATATCTCCTTTGCTTCTGATCCACTTCAGATTTTTTATGTATCAATTATCTTTTCATAAAATTACAGACTATGTTCAGTTTATCATATTTTTTTATGTATCACAATCAGGAACCGCTAATTTATTGCAAAAAAATTCCGCATAGATTGACCCATGCGGAATTTTGACTGCCTGTTTCTATTCTTTTGCGATATTTATGCCAGAATCAGTCCAGTTCCCTTACGATCTTACGTACCGGCAGAACAAATGTAGGTGATACAGATAATTCATCAATCCCCATCTGTATAAAGCGTTCTGTCAATGTAGTATCTGCTCCGAGCTCTCCGCAGATTCCTGCCCAGATTCCCTCTTTATGTGCATTATCAATGACCATCTGGATCATACGAAGTACAGATTCATGATGAGAATCATAAATATTATCCAGTTTTGCATTCTGACGGTCGATTGCCAGTGTATACTGTGTTAAATCATTAGTTCCGATGCTGAAGAAATCAACTTCTTTTGCAAGAAGATCACTGATCATAACTGCAGCCGGTGTCTCGATCATTACACCCTGCTCTACGTCATCTTTAAACGGAATGCCCTGCTCTGTCAGCTCTTTCTTAACCTCTGCAACAATAGCCTTGATCTGTTTTACTTCTGTTACAGAGATGATCATCGGATACATAATGGAGATATTTCCGAACATACTTGCTCTGAACAGTGCACGAAGCTGTGTCTTAAATACTTCCGGTCTGTCCAGGCAGATACGGATTGCACGATAACCCATTGCCGGATTCTCTTCGTGTGCCATATCAAAGTAATCAATCTGCTTGTCTGCGCCGATATCCAGTGTACGGATGATCACTTTCTTTCCTGCCATATTCTGTGCTACTGCTTTATAAATCTGGAACTGCTCTTCCTCTGTCGGATAATTATCTTTTTCCAGATAAATGAATTCACTTCTGAAAAGACCGATACCTTCTGCATCATTAGCCAGTACACTGGATACATCGCCTGTGCTTCCGATGTTTGCGTACAGATGAATCTTATGTCCACTCTTTGTCTCTGTAGTTTTGCCTTTTAATTCTTTGAGCATTGCTCTCTGGCGCAACTCCTCGTCTTTCTGATCCTGATATTTCTTCAGGGTATCTGCATCCGGTTCCACAATAAGAGAACCGGTCTTGCCGTCTACAACTGCCATTTTCCCATCCATGCTGTCATCATATTCAATATTGATCAGCGCCGGGATATTCATAGTTCTTGCAAGGATTGCTGTATGGGAATTGGAAGAACCTTTCCTTGTAACAAATGCAAGAACTTTGCTCTTGTCCATCTGTACAGTTTCACTTGGAGCCAGATCCTCAGCAACGATAATAGATGGTTCTGCAGCATCCATCTCTCCCTCATCGTGTCCTGATAATACACGTACCAGACGATCTGAAATATCCTTTACATCTGCCGCTCTTGCTTTCATGTAGTCATCATCCATCTGCGCAAACATGTCTGCAAAATTATCACCTGTTGTTGCTACTGCATACTCTGCATTTACATTCTCCGTACGGATAATGTTATCAATAGAATCCAGATAGTCCTCATCATCCAGCATCATCTGATGCACTTCAAAAATAGCAGCACCTGATTCTCCTACTTCCCGGAGTGCCTTATCATACAGTTTCTGAAGCTGTTCAACTGCTTTCTCTTTTGCTTCCTGCACACGTGTGATCTCTGCCTCCGGATTTTCTACCTTCGTACGCTTTACACTTGTGTCTGCTTTCTGCAAAATAGAAATCTTTCCAATTGCGATTCCTGAAAATACGGACTTACCTTCTAATACTCTCATTACTCCAATTCTCCTTATTAAAGATTATGGCATAACTGTCTGACATCTTCACAGTTACAGATTATTTTTCAAAAACTCTCTCATTACTTCGGCATCTGCCTCTTCATTCTCGCCTTCCACATGTACTGTTATCTGATCTCCCTGTTTTACTGCAAGATTCATAACACAGAACATCCGCTTCGCATCACCACTGTCTGTTCCTTTAAAAATAGTGATATTGCTCGTAAGCTTTCCGGCTTCCTGCACAAGAAGCAGTCCGGGCCTTGCATGTATTCCAAATTTATCTTTGATGATATAGGTAAATGATACCATCCGCGAACTTCCTCCTGTATAAATAATTCTTTTTGAGATACTCCATTATAGCACAACCTGTCTTTGTACTTCCATATTTTTTTATTTTTTGTACAAATTTTAGCACATTTCTTGACATCTATACAAATTTGATTGTTTTTCTGTTTAAAATCCACAGAAAAATGGTTATTGTTCACTTCGTTTTCAATAACACGCTTTGCAGGATATTACCAGTAAACAGTAACTAAAAATGTTACAGAAAAACAGACTCAATATACAAAGGTATTGTACATCAAGTCTGTTTTATCTGTGCAGTGTTTATTCACTTCTCAACGCATCAATAGGATTTAAATTTGCTGCTTTCACAGAAGGAAGCAGTCCAAATACCACGCCTATCACTGTAGAAAACAATACTGCGATCACAATTGATGGCACACTGATCGCAGTAGGCGAACCGGTAACCTTTCCCACCACTTTCGACAGCCCGATTCCTGTTATTACTCCGATAATACCGCCAATACTGGTAAGTACGGAAGCCTCTGTCAGAAACTGTCCCAGAATAGTCTTCTTACGTGCCCCGATAGCCTTTTTCAGACCAATCTCTTTGGTACGCTCCGTAACAGAAACCAACATGATATTCATGACACCAATACCACCCACAAGGAGAGAAATACTTGCAATCCAGATCAGCTGATTATTTGTACTCTCACTGAGCTTCTGCATATTCTTAACCTGCTCCATGATATCTTCAGCTTTGTATTTCATGGTTGTATTTCCACCTGTATTCAGGGCTGCAATTAAATTATTCAGCGCATCTGCTGCTGCATTTCCCACCGTACTCATGGTATCTGTGCTGTCTGCTTTCACAATTACATTCTGAGGAACATCAAATTTAAAGGAAATCGGCCAGCAACTGTCCGGAATCATTACACTTCCTACAATCGACTGATAATAAGTGTAATATTCGTCAATACTGTTGATCGTCGGCTGATAATTCTCATCCTGCCGGATCACTCCCACAATCGTATATGGTTCCTGATTGATCTCCACAGTCTGCCCTACCGGGTTCTGTGACGGGAACAGATTCTGTGCCGCATTGTCATCGATCAGCGCAACTTTATTGTAATTTTTGTAGTCATCTTTTACAAATCCCCGTCCTGACTGAATTATATATCCGCAAGTAGCCAGATAGTTCACATCAATCCCGTAAACACTTCCACCCTCCAGACTGTTATTGTTATTATAAATAGATGCGCTGGTACTGTTATAATAAAAAGTTGCATTCTCAACATGGTCCAGATCTTTCACTTCTTCTTTTACATCATCTGTCAGAATCGGTGCTTTTGAAGAATTTCCATATTCCGCATCATATTGATTATCTCCATCATACAGATAAATATTTACTGTATTGGAACCTGCACCTATCAGGTCTTCCTTAATCTGCTCACTGGTTCCTTTGATGGTAGAAACAATTGCAATGATAGACGCAATACCAATAATGATACCCAGCATAGTCAGGAAGGATCTCATCATATGTGACCATATTCCCTGAAAAGCCAGGCGTATATTTTCAAGCATAAAATGTCTCCTTTCTCAATTAATATCCATACATCTGATCCAGAGTAATTTCTTTTGTCTTTGCACCCTCTTTCACATCTTTTCCATAAGGAAATGCAATCAGATCATCTTCACTGAGTCCACCTTTGACAATCACACTGTAACCGCTGTCTACAGTTGCACCTACAGAAATCTCCTGCTTCTTCAGGACGCCTTTATCATCTTTATATACATAGTTTTTATTATTGTCATTTCTGACAAAAGCTTTCTGGATGACCATAATGTTCTCTGCAGCAGATGCTTCATAATTAACAGTAACCCAGTCCTGATCCTCCAATTGAAGAGTTTTATCAGTCACCACTGCTGTAAATGCATAATAAGATACATTGGGATTGCTGCCTCCATAAGAACTGTTACCGGTTACAGGATATTCCGAAACATCCATAACATCTGCCTCAAAAGATCCGCTGGTATAACTTGTACAATTAAGCTTTGTACCTTCTTTAAAATCATCGAGCATCAGTTCACTCACAGAACCTACCACATAAAATCCATCACTGCTTTTTATCTTGATCAGAGCCTTACCGTCAGTTGTCTCACCACTTACGGAATCCCCCACATAAGTAACCGTACCATCCAGTTTTGCAGTGATAAGCTTTTTATTAGCTTTCTTTTCCAGCTGTGATATCTTGATATCGCTTTCCTGGAGATCCAGCTTCAGACTGGCAATCTTACTCTTCTGATACTTAATAGCATCTGCCCTGGAAACAGGGGTTCCGGTAGGTTCATCATTCCCACCAGGATTATCATCTCCTCCATCATCTGGATTCTTATCATATTTATCTGCATCTGCCAGTGTAAATTCCACCTCTGCAAATTCATATACCGGTTTCTCCAGAAAACTTCCGTTTACCAGATAATAACCTGTGCAGGAGGTTTTCAGATCATCATAGTCCGCTATTGTATCATTCTGATGAAATTCCAGACGGTACCAGTAACCACCCTGATTAACAACTTTGGTTCCATCAGGACTGTATCCTGCAAGTTTATTAAAGAATGAACCCATTACTGTTACTTTTTCTTTTGCACTGCTACACAGATATACATATGGATCGTCCTCTGTGCCACTTCCTGTAAACGGAACAGAATCTGCATCCAGTTTCTGATAAAACGGCTCGTCACCATCAGTGATATTCGGATCACCTTTTCGGTAATAAGGATCAAAATATGTGGTACGATCATCCAGTGTTGGCGTTGGCGTTGGTGATAATTCCGGTGTATCATTTTTTCCTGAATTAAAATCATCCTTCTCTCCGTCGCTGAATCCATTCGCTGAGGGATCCGAATATACCGGAATATCATTATCCGCAGATGTTCCACCTGATGAACCGCCTGTATTTCCGGTATCTGTTGAAGCATCATCTCCCGGTAAATCTGACTTGGATGAAGAATTGTCTGAGCCCGCATTATCCACTGCATCTCCATCTGTAAAAGCAGATAATAAAAACGGATACATGGCTGTTGCCAGGTAACTGCCGGACATATCTGCTGTGGATGATAACGTATCATCCGGTGTCATATCATCATCGCCTGTATCATTATCAGTTTTTCCTGTTTTTGAATTCAGGTTATCGGCGTCTGTACCCGCATCTGTTTCCTCTACAGGTCCACCATTCTGAAGGCTGTTCAATCTGTTCACTGCTTTATTTAAATCCTGCTCCAGTTTCTGTTTTTTCAGCTTTGCTATATTCAGTTCCATTTCCACCAGAGTAGTATCAAAAGAAACCAGAGGATCCCCTTTTTTTACGGCATCTCCCTTTGTCACATAAATCTGATCAATAATCAGGTCTTTATCACCGTTTACTGTCTGTGTTGCACTGGATGTAATGGTTCCGTCAAGCGTGGTGGAAGGTGTATAAAATTCCTGCAGTAATCCGCTCACAGGAGTAACCGCCACTGTTTTCTGGCTGTTTTTCTTCAGCTGCATCAATCCCGCTGTAATTCCGCTTCCTGCGATTACCACCACAAGCACTCCTGCGAGGATTTTCTTTACTTTGCCCATGAAGATCACCTCTTTTCCTGAAGGATACCATCTTTGATCGTAACCACCCTTTTCGCATGTGCGGCAATATCCGCATCATGGGTGATCATCAATACAGATACCCCCTCATCATTCAGCCTCTGGAAAAGTTCCATAACCTGCGCACCGGATTTACTGTCAAGAGCACCTGTAGGTTCATCTGCAAGAAGAAGTTTCGGGTTATTGACGATCGCCCTGGCAATGGCAACCCTCTGCATCTGACCTCCTGAAAGCTGATTTGGCTTAAAATCCACTCTGTCCGCCAGGCCCACTCTGTCAAGTGCTTTCAGAGCGCGTTCTCTTCTCTCCTTCTTAGGTACCCTCGCATAATTTAATGGCATCTCAACATTTGCCAGAGCACTCTGCTTAGGGAGAAGATGAAAACTCTGAAAAACAAACCCTATCTTATTCAGCCGGATATCTGACATTTCATTCTCCGAACACGCCTTAATATCCACTCCATCCAGAAAAAAAGTCCCCTCTGTCTGCTTGTCCAGACATCCGATAATGTTCATCAGAGTAGTTTTTCCCGAACCAGATGGTCCCATAATTGCCACGTATTCTCCTTCTTCCATGGAGAAATTCACATCTTTTAATACCGGAACCTTCATTTTACCCTGCTGATATTCTTTATATATACCCTTTAATTCCAGTATCATTCGATTCCCTCCACGTCTTCACCTGCGCTCATACCAGGTGCCTCATCGATTGGTACAAGTTCCTCATTTGGATCAATCGAGTCATCCGAACTGTCATCTTCAGAACTCTCTTCCATATCTGGATCTGTATAGGCTTCCCCATCTGCGGAATCTGGCTGTTCATCATCCATATTTCCATGATCAGCATCCATATCTGTAATCCCGTCCGCGCCTCCGCTCATTGTCTGAGCCAGATCTCCGATCTCTGTTTTTTCGCCTTCTTCCAGAGCCGCTGTCGGGAATGCAATCGCATCTTTCTTTGTAAGGCCCTCAACAATCTTATATTCTCCAAGATCATCATCATGTTCTCCAAGTGTTACATAACGCTTCTCCAGTCTGTTCTTATCGCTGGCTGCCCATACATACGGTTCATTGGTATCTGTGTCCAGAATATAGTAATCACTGAGCCACAGACCGTCTTTTTTCTCATCCTGTCCGATGTCACGTTCTATGTACACATGCTGTCCAAGCATCAGATTCTCAGAGGAATCCAATTCCACATAAAAAGGATAAGAAGTAGACGTTGTCTGATCATCGGAACTGGTACTTGCCATACCCATATACATATCATTACTGCTGTCATCTGAAGTTCCATTATTCACATCTACGGATCCCATCGTTCCTTTCCATGTTTTACTGCTGTCTACTCTGGAACGGATGATCACTGCCTCTCCGGGTACAATAGAATCCCTGTTCTGTTCATTAACTTTACCTTTTACTCTGTAAGCACCTGTACTGAGAATTGTAATAAATGCAGAACTGTCCGAACTTCCGTCACCTGACGACATGCTACTGTCCATTGCACTGCTGTCATCCACAGAATCACCGTCGTCACTTGTCATTTTGGAAGTGTCAATTTTCTGTATCACACCATCTATTTCACTTCGAACCTCTGTATTCTGTGTTGCGCTCTGAAGTTTATCAATTTCAGACTGTTTACTCTTCTGACTATATTCATTCTTCTTGAGATTCATTTTGTTAGTCTCGATTTCAATGGTATAGGACAACTGATCTTCGGCCTTTGCTTTTTTCTTCTCCGCTTCCAGCGTAGCTATCTGTTCTGTCAGGCTGATCTGTTCATTTTTTAATCTGTCCAGATCCAGTTGCGCCTGCTTCAGATCATCCTCAATACTGCTGAGATCATATTCAAAAAGAAGCTGTCCGGCCTTTACCTCTTCTCCGGTCTTAACTTCCACTTCTTTTACTTTTCGTCCACTTTCTATTTTTACGTTTACAGTTTTCTGCGGTTCTACCACACCGGCAAACCGATTTACCGCTGTTGTTTCAGATCCGGTGATCACACTTACTTTTGACACATACACAATAGAATCACCGGTTCCACTCTGACCGTTTCCTTTAAAGTGATACCAGACTCCGGTTCCGATACCGCCTGCTGCGATCAGGATTCCCAAAACGATAATAATACGTTTCTTCATAAATTGCCTCCTTGATATTGTCACCTTGTTCAGGCTAACATCTATTATACACTACTGCTTCTTTATATTATTATTATTCATTTTCCTATCATATCAGATTCCGTCTTAAAATAAAAGCTTTGTAACTAAATGGCAACATTTTTCACAATTTTTTCACGTTTTTCTTATGAATTTCGTTCACCTTTTTCACTTTTTTGACAGTCAGTACAAAATCTGTTAAAATAAACAGAAAAGTAACTGTCAAACAGTTGCACAGAAAGCACTGTGAAAGGAAAGAACACGTATGAATATAAACAAACACCTGATTCTTCTTTTCTCTGTCTTATTTTTTCTTTTTGCTGTATCTGTAAGCAGCGGCTGTTTCCGCAAAAATGAGTCAGATGTAAAGAGTGTAGTCAGAAATGAACTGGATCAGTTAAAAAATCTCGATTCAGAAACTACGCAAAAATACATACCCTATACAGAGCTGTTCCCCGATGCCACAGAGAATACTGATTTAACTGATGAAATCACTGAAACCTTTTCTCTCTTTTTCCGGAAATTTAATTACAAAATTTCGGATGTCATCGTCGGCACAGCCAATCATTCTGCCACTGTTTCTGTCAAACTGACCACAATCGATTCCAAAGTTCTTGCCAGAGATTTTAAAGCAGAACTTCTCCGGACACAGATCACAGAGTCAGCCCAGGCACAAAAAGGAAATATCAAAGATTCTTCCAGATCTCTTGAGGCTCATTATCTGATCCTGAATCATCTTTTAAACACAAATGACTATGATACAGCTGAGACAGACTGTAACATACAGCTTGTCAATACAGGCAATGATAAAAAGGAAAAATGGAAGATCCAGCGTACCAATTCTCTGGAAGATGACCTTGTCGGCGGTCTTATAGCTGATCTGGCAGATCCGGATATCCTTTCACCGGAAGATACCCTGACCGTCTATCTTGACACTCTACAGAAACTGGATTTGAAAGAAATGACATCTTATCTGGGTGTAGTAAATATCATGAATACATCCGATACTGCAAAAAATTCCATTGCCTCAGCACTTGCCGAACAGATTCATAAAAATTTTAATTATGTCATTAAATCCAGCAGTGAAAATGGATACAATGCCACTGTTACAACTGAAATTACAACCTTTGACAGTGATTCGATCCTGGCTGATTATCAGGAAAAGCTTGATAAATATCTGGCTTCTGCTGACGCAGTTATCGATGGCTCCCAGAAACGATACGAGAAATCTTTCGAAATTCTTCTGAACAGCATCAATGATAATACCGTTACTACCGTCAATGATGTAGATTTTGTTCTAATCAATGATGGGGTATCCTGGAAACTTCAGGATGAGGGAAATACTTTGGGAAATGCTATTTTCGGTACTTTGACAGATTCTCCTCTCGAGACTTCTGATTCTGAGGATGAAAATATTTCTGCCGATACAGATAAGCAGACAGATGATAATACTTCTACTGAAAGCAGTTCCAATTAACGATTAGTCAATCGGATATTCGCAATCCGCTTCCGCTACTTGCTCATAACCAAATAACTGCTTCGCAGTTTGGTTAAACAACTAAAAAGGCCACCATATCACAGAAATGTTCCTTTCCCGAATCATTCTATGATATGGTGGTCTTTTTAATCTTTGTCTTATTCTTTTTACATCCCCGTTATAATTTTGATAAACAGTAAAACCAGAACGATCAGAATAATCGGTCTTACGATTTTATTTCCATTTTTCATTACCATTCCAGATCCTACATAATGCCCTGCAATGGAAAAAACAGAAGCTGCAAGTCCAAGATATATGACAATCTTTCCACTAAATAAAAAAACAACTAATGCCATTATATTAGAAGAAAGATTTGCAAGTTTCATAGTTCCGGAAGCTTTCGCTACGGGAAGTTTTGCTACTCCTGTATATAAAATAAGCAGAAACGTACCAGTTCCCGGCCCATAAAAGCCATCGTAGCAGCCAACAGCCAGAGAACACACCGCACACAAAATCCACTGTTTCTTTCTGGAAATCTCTACATTGCTGTTATCATCCAGATTTTTCTTCTTCATTACATAAAACGCAACAATAGGAAGTACTGGAATCAGCATCCATTTTAATATCTTATCACTGGCAAGAAGCGCAATATGAGCGCCTGCAAAAGAACCGACAAGAGCCATGGAAATACATGGCAGTGCAACTCCCCAGTCTACAAATTTATTCTTACATAAACGTGCTGTTGAAATCGCTGTCCCAGTTGCCGAGGATAATTTATTCGTTGCTATCGCATTGTGCATCGGAACCCCTGCAAGCAAATACGCAGGCAGGGAGATCAAACCACCCCCGCCTGCGATAGAATCAACTAATCCTGCAAGGAATACCAACGGGCATACAATCAAAAACGTCTGAATTGTAAGCTCCATCCTTATTCAGTTACTTCCTCCGGTCTTACTTCCAGTTCCAGTTCTTTTAACTGCTCCTCGCTTACGCGGCTCGGAGACTGAGTCATCAGACAGGAAGCATCTTTAACCTTCGGGAATGCGATTACGTCACGGATGCTGTCAACTTTCGCCATAAGCATTACCAGACGGTCAAGTCCGTATGCCAGTCCGGCATGAGGCGGAACTCCATATTTGAATGCGTCCAGAAGGAATCCGAACTGCTCGTGAGCAGCTTCTTTTGTGAATCCAAGTGCTTCAAACATTCTCTCCTGAACATCATCCTGATGGATTCTGACACTTCCTCCACCAATTTCATTACCGTTTAATACGATATCATATGCTTTTGCACGAACTTTTCCAGGATCTGTATCCAGAAGTGGAAGGTCCTCTTCCATAAGCATGGTAAATGGATGATGCATTGCTGTGAAACGATTCTCTTCTTCACTCCATTCAAGAAGCGGGAACTCTGTTACCCATACGAAACGATACTCATTCTTATCAAGAAGATCCATCTGCTTTGCAAGTTCCAGACGAAGTGCGCCAAGTACATCATAAACCAGTTTCTTCTTATCTGCTGCAAACAGAAGTAAGTCTCCTGCTTTACCATCCATAGCTGCTACCAGAGCATCCATCTCTTCATCTGTCATGAATTTAGCAAAAGAAGATTTTCTTGTGCCATCTTCAGCGATTGCAATGTATGCAAGGCCTTTTGCACCATAACCTTTGGCAAACTCAACCAGTTTGTCAATTTTCTTACGTGGCATAGCGCCCTGTCCTTCTGCATTGATACCACGAACACTGCCGCCATTTTCCAACGCAGAAGTAAACACGCTGAATCCACAGTTTTTAACTACATCACTTACATCATGAAGTTCCATTCCGAAACGCATATCCGGTTTATCAGAACCAAATCTGTCCATAGCTTCCTGCCATGTGATACGCTGAATTGGAAGTTTTACATCAATATCAAGTACTTCCTTGAACAGATAAGCAAGGAATCTCTCATTTACATCAATTACGTCATCAACATCTACAAAAGAGAGTTCCATATCGATCTGGGTAAATTCCGGCTGTCTGTCCGCACGAAGGTCTTCGTCACGGAAACATCTTGCAATCTGGATATAACGGTCATAACCAGAGCACATCAGAAGCTGTTTGTACAGCTGCGGAGACTGTGGCAGACCATAGAAATGTCCCGGATGAACACGAGACGGTACCAGATAATCTCTTGCACCTTCCGGTGTACTCTTACCAAGCATCGGAGTTTCAATTTCAAGGAATCCTTCTTTTGCGAAGAACTGTCTTGTAAGCATCATGACTTTGCTCTTAAGCATAATATTCTTCTGAAGGTCAGGTCTTCTTAAGTCAAGATAACGATATTTCAGACGGATTTCATCTTTTGTCTTGCTGTTCTCTTCAATTGGGAACGGAGGTACCTCTGCTTCAGACAGAACACGAAGGGATTTTACGCGAAGCTCAATTTCACCTGTTGCAAGATTCTTGTTAACAGCGCCGCCTCTTTCTTCTACCACACCGGTAACAGCGATTACGAATTCACTTCTCAGCTTACCTGCTTTTGCAAAACCTTCTTCATCAATGCTGCCATTCTCAAAAATCAGCTGCATGATACCGGAACGGTCTCTTAAATCTACGAAAATAATTCCGCCTTTATCGCGGGCTTTCTGAACCCATCCCATAAGGACAACTTCTTTGCCGATCATTTCCTTTGTTACTTCTGCACATCGGCATGTTCTGTGCAGTCCCTGCATACTTTCAGCCATGTTTCTTTCCTCTTTTCATGCTTTCTATATTATAAGAATTGTTGTAACTATCCGGCAGTCTGCTATCTCGCAATGTTGCTGAACAGTTACGAATTATTACATTCTGTCTTTAAAGAATTCTACAAACTCTGTATAGCCCTCTGCTGTCATCTGATCTTTCTGGAATTTCTTATTCTTCTTCATAATAGAAATATTGATCTGTGTTCCGGCATTACGCTCTTCCTGAGCCTGTTTCAGAATCGTCAGCATCTTGTCTGCCGGCATATTCTTCTCGATAAGATATGCTTTCTTACCATTCTTTGTCGGGATTTCATAATTTCTCTCAAGAAGAAGCATTACGATTCTCTCGAATCCAATTGAAAATCCGCAGGCAGATGTATTGTTTCCTGTAAATTTACCGATCATCTCATCATAGCGTCCACCGCCGCCTACGCTGCCGCCAAACTCATCCATAGAGATTTCAAAAATCGGTCCTGTATAATAAGACATTCCACGTACCAAAGTCGGATCGAAAGACATCTTAAAATCTGCTGTCTTAACAGAATCTACAGTAGAAATGATTGTTTCAAGGTCCTCAGCAACCTTTGGATCCAGAACATCTTTTAATTTCTCTTTGCAGTAACGAACACCCTCAATGTCAGAAGTGATCTCTTTGAAAAGTCCAAGGTAGGTATCAATGCTCTCTTTTGCAAATCCTTCCTTCTCCAGTTCCTCTGCAACACCTTCCAGACCAATCTTGTCCATCTTGTCCAGAATGATAAACACAGTGTCAAAGCTTTCCTGTGGGAATCCACTGTACTGCGCCATCGCTTTTAAGATTTTTCTGTCGTTGATGCGAATCGTAAAGTTATGGAAATCCAGCTTTCCGAGCAACGTTGTGGTAGCAAGAACCAGTTCAATCTCAGCCAGATAAGTAGGCTCACCCAGAATATCAATATCACACTGCATAAACTGACGGAAACGTCCTCTCTGCGGTCTGTCTGCTCTCCACACATTGCCCATCTGAAGTGCCTTAAAAGGAGCCGGAAGCTCATTTGCGTTGTTGGAATAATATCTGGAAAGCGGCACAGTCAGATCGTAGCGAAGTCCGGAGTCAACCAGATCACTTTCTTTCTCTGCTTCCGCAAGTTTCAGTTTCTCCCCACGTTTCAGGATCTTGAAAATAAGTTTCTCATTCTCTCCGCCCTGTTTACTGGAAAGATTTTCAATATGCTCCACACATGGTGTCTCTATAGATGAAAAGCCAAATGTTCCGTATGTTTCACGAATCATGTTCATCACATAATTACGGATTTCCATCTCTTTTGGTAAAATGTCCTTCATACCGGTTACCGGTTTCTTCTTTAATGCCATGTTGTCCTCCTCTTTTATAAAAATTCTGCCCGTCTCCATTATGAACCACTCTCTGAAACGCAAGAAAAACCTGCATATCAAAATTTTTTACTTCATCAATCATCAACTCCATAACTGAAGAAATATCAAATCCTCTTCTGTATGGTCTGTCAGAGATCAATGCTGCATATACATCGCAGACTCTGAGTATCCGGGCACCTATGGGTATGTCATCACCTGCTTTATTGGACGGATATCCACTGCCATCATAATTCTCATGATGGTACAGGATACTCTCCAATACAAAATCCGAATATCCCTGCCCTTTAAGTTCCTCATATCCCAATGCAGAATGCATCCGGACATACTTCAGTTCCTCGATCACCAGAGGATCCTGCTCCTGTCCGTTAATATAACTTGTCAGCTTCAGCTTTCCTATATCATGGAGCATTCCTGCTATTGCAAGCTCATAGCACTGTTCATGCGGCAGTCCCATCTCCTCTGCAACCGCATAAGCCAGATTACTTACCAGCATTCCATGATGCAGTTCAGAAGCAAGGTCAAATTCCAGGATCCTCTGCTGTGAACCTGCCGCTGTCTTTTGTACTGTGTCCAAAATGTTACCTCCACATCCTACAGCCAGGTAGCTATTGCTGTCCGTTTTCTCTCGATCATCTCATCAATGCGGGAAATATAATTAGAAACGTCTTTTACATTCTCCACACGCTCAATTCTCTGTCCGTGGTCAAAGACCAGCTTGGAAGAACCGCCTGCTCCCAGTGCGATGATAGGCTGTTTTTCCTCCATAATCAGTATATTGTAAATTCCCGCTTTGTCAACCTTTGCATAGCCAACATTTTCAAAATTTCCCTTCATATTCTTCTGTCTGTACAGATAATAAGGGCCCATTCCCATTTCATATGCTGTTTTCATGGTCAGATCCATAATCTCCTGATTATTCTCAAAAGACATTTCCTGATATTTCTCTTTAAAAATATTCAGCCTTGCTGCACGTTTCACTGCCAGTGAATGTACGGTAATACTGTCCGGTGCCAGTTCACGAATCTGTTCAAGAGTACGTTCTACCATATGAATATCCTCACCCGGAAGGCCTACGATCAGATCCATGTTAATGTTATCGTATCCCAGCTCTCTTGCCAGACGAAACGCTTCTTTTGTCTGCTCCACAGTATGTCTGCGGCCGATAATATCCAGGGTTTCCTGATTCATGGTCTGTGGATTTACGGAAATTCTTGTTACCGGATACTCCCTGATCGTCATCAGCTTTTCACGTGTAATACTGTCCGGTCTGCCGGCTTCCACAGTAAACTCTGCCAGTCCTTCATAGCCAAAAGCTTCTCCCACTGTATCCAGGAGCTTACGGATCTGATGTGGAAGCAGTGTAGTCGGGGTACCGCCGCCAATATAGATGGTGTCCAGTTTTCTTCCCTTCATCATAAGAGCAGTCTCTCTTACCTCCCGGCAGAGAGCTTCCACATATTCATCTGTTCTCTTCTCCCACACTTTCAGCGGATAGGAGCTGAAGGAACAATACAGACAGATACTTGGGCAAAACGGGATTCCAATATAAAGGCTGTATCCATTTTCATAGTCAATATCCTTCAGAATCTCTCTTTCCCTGTTTGCAATAGTGATGGCAAGCGCTGTTTTCTGCGGACTTACCAGATATCTCTCACGCATCTCCCGGGCTGCTTCCGTATTTTTCATTCCGGATTCGATCATTCCCATTGCCAGTTTGGCAGGACGTATTCCTGTCAGATTTCCCCATGGAAGAGTTCTGCCCGTCAGTTTTACCAACAACTGATACAGAGCATATTTGATATTATCTTTATTCTCTTTTCTCAGAGCATGAGCATCCTGTATTCCACAGCCTGCATTCTCTTTAGAAAGTATGTCTGCGGAAATTACCCCTTTTTGCTCTGTTTCCTGTTTCGACAGATTCTCTGTCCTTTCGTATTTTATGATATAACTGTCATTATCCCGTTCCACACTGAAGCGGAGGTCATACTCTGCTTCACCATTTTCATAAAGAGTATGTATCTCCGCTTCGGGATAAAACGCTTTGATCAGTTCATAAACATCATGTTCAAAATCTCTGTTCTTAAACAGAATGCCTATTTTACACAAATGGATTATACCTCTTTTCATAACCAATAGTGGTAGATGCATCATGTCCGGGGAAAACCTCGGTCTCTTCAGGAAGCGAATCTACCAGTTTATGGAGACTTCTCACAATTTCTGCTGTACTTCCACCCGGAAAATCCGTTCTTCCAACAGAGCCATAGAACACTGTATCACCGCTGAACAATACACCTTCATCTTTCAGATAATAACAGCAGCTTCCTTTGGTATGTCCCGGTGTATGGATCATCTGAACGGAAAATCCCGCCAGTCTGATAACATCCAGATCCTCCAGAAATACATCCGGCACAATAGAACATCCCTGTCCATAATGTACAGTCATATTGATCGAAGGTTCGCGGAGCATCTCCTCTTCCTGACGACAGGCATAAATCGGAATATTATATTTCTCCTTTACTGCCTGTGCAGCCAGAATGTGGTCAAAATGTCCATGGGTAAGAAGAATCGCCACCGGTTTTCCATTCATCCGGGAAATCTTCATTTCAATCTTCTCCGGACAATCTGCGGGATCAACAATGATCAGTTCTCCGGTTTCTTTATTCTTAAGGAGATAGCAATTTGTATATACAGGTCCTAATATACATTTCTGTAATTCTAAATTCTTCATGTTATTCCTTTCTGTCAATCTGCAGCAGTTCCATAAAATAATGTTCCAGCAGATTTTTCCATGATCAGCCTGTAGTTCTCTCTACGTCAATGACACTCTCTACCTGACGGATCTTCTCGATCAGGGAACGCAGTTCCTCTTTGCTTCCAATCTCAAAACTCATGGAAATAGTTGCCTTCTCCTGCTTGCTTGTACGGCTGTTGATACTTCGCAGGTCGATCTTACGTTCTGTAAATATTTTAGAAAGATCCACAAGAAGCCCTGTACGGTTATTTGCATAAACCTGAATCTCAGCCATATACTTCTCTTTTTCCTTGGTATCAGGCTGCTGCCATTCCGCCTCGATCAATCGTGTCCTGTCCGTCTCAGACATATTCAGCACATTGACGCAATCTGTACGATGGATTGTGATTCCACGTCCTCTTGTAACAAAGCCTACAATCTCGTCACCCGGGATCGGATTACAGCACTTGGAAAAACGGACTGCCACATCATGGATTCCTTTTACCACAATTCCACTCTTGCTCTTGGCAATGTGAAGCTTCTCCTGTGTCTCAGAAGCAGCCTCAAGAACCTGCTCATCTGTCAGATTCTTCTTATTTTCCTTATCATAAGCCTCTACCAGCTTATTGAAAACCTGACCTTCTTTCAATCCGCCATGACCAATTGCAGCAAGTACTGAATCCCAGTCCCTGAAACCATATTTACGCAAAACAGCCTCCAGATACTGGGTTTTTGTATAATTTGCGATCTTAAATCCCTTTGCACGCGCATACTGCGCAAGCATCTCCTTGCCCTTAAGGATATTATCTTCTTTTAATTCCTTCTTGAACCACTGGTTAATCTTGTTCTTTGCCTGAGTACTCTTAACCAGTTTCAACCAGTCGCGGCTTGGTCCCTGAGAATTCTGTGAAGTAATGATTTCAATACGGTCGCCGTTTTTGATCTCATATTCAATCGGAACCAGCTTACCGTTAACTCTGGCACCTACCATCTTATTTCCGACTGCACTGTGAACACTGTACGCAAAATCCACCGGTGTAGAACCGCTTGGAAGTGTTTTAACATCTCCCTGTGGAGTGAAACAGTAAACACTGTCCGCAAAAAGATCCAGGTCATTCTTCAGAAGACTCATGAATTCTTTGTTATCAGACATGTCTCTCTGCCATTCCAGAATCTGACGCAGCCAGTTCAGTTTCTCTTCCTCACTCTTACCTACAGGAGCCTTTCCGTCAGACGACTCCTTATATTTCCAGTGTGCAGCGATACCATATTCTGCAGTTCTGTGCATTTCATAAGTACGGATCTGGATTTCAAAGGGCTGTCCGTTGGGTCCGATCAATGTGGTATGCAATGACTGATACATATTGGGTTTCGGCATGGCAATATAATCTTTAAACCGTCCCGGAATTGGCTTATACATCTCATGGATCACACCAAGGGCAGCATAACAATCCTTCACTGTATCTACAAGAATACGGACAGCAAATAAATCATAAATCTGATCAATAGTCTTATCCTGATTTACCATCTTCTTGTAGATGCTGAAAAAGTGTTTTACACGTCCGTCCACCTGCGCCTTAATATTGGCATCATCCATATGTTTCTTAACTTCTTTTACAATCGCACCTACAAACTGTTCTCTCTCGCTTTTACGCAGGGCAACCTTATGCACCAGGTCATAATATACATCCGGCTTAAGGTATTTCAGCGACAGGTCATCCAGCTCTACCTTTATCTTGGAAATACCCAGACGCATGGCAATAGGAGCATAAATATCCATGGTCTCTCTGGCCTTTTCCTGCTGCTTTTCAGGACGCATATACTGTAAGGTACGCATATTATGAAGACGGTCTGCAAGCTTGATCAGAATAACTCTGATATCCTTAGCCATGGCAAGAAACATCTTTCTGAGGTTCTCTGCCTGAACTTCTACTTTATCCGCAGAATAAGATAACTGTCCCAGCTTGGTAACACCATCCACAAGAAGTGCAACCTCTGAACCAAATTCCTTCTCAACTTCCTCATAGGTCATCCAGGTATCTTCAACTGCATCATGAAGAAGACCTGCAACTATCGTTTCTTTGTCAAGTTCCAGATCTGCCAGAATGATGGCAACACACAAAGGATGAATGATATATGGCTCTCCAGACTTTCTCTTCTGTCCTTCATGAGCTTCACTTGCAACCTTATATGCCTTCTCTATCATGGAAATATCTGTTGATGGATGATACTTCAGAACACTGTTTATCAGTTCTTTATAAAGCACCTCCGGACTTGTAAAATCATGCATGGTCTTTACTGCCGCATCTGCTCTCTTTACAGATTCCAGCTTCTCTTTTTCAACCTGCATTTCATCTTTTTTTGCTTCTGTACTTTTTGTTATCTCTGTCATATGCTCCCACCTGCCTGTCCTGCACAATCAGCTGTGCTTATTTACCATCATAACAAATTACAGACGCTACATCATACCCATTCAGTCTTTCGCGTCCCTTTAAACCTGCAAGTTCCATGAGAAATACAACCTTGACAACCTCACCGCCAAGCTGTTCCACCAGCTTGATCGCTGCTTCGATCGTACCGCCTGTTGCGATCAGATCATCAACGATAACCACTTTCTGACCTGGTTTTATGGAATCTTTATGCATTTCAATCTCTGCACTGCCATATTCCAGATCATAGCTTACAGATACTGTTTCGCGGGGAAGTTTACCTTTTTTACGAATCGGTACAAATGGTTTATGAAGATTATATGCGATCGGTACACCAAAGATAAAGCCTCTGGACTCTGTTCCTGCAATCACGTCCACATCTATATCCTTAAGACAGTCCTGCATGGAGTCGATTGCCAACTGCAGGCCATCCGCGTCCTGCAGAACACTTGTAATATCTCTGAAAATAATCCCCGGTTCAGGAAAATCCGGTATACTTAATACATAATCTTCAATTTTCTTCATTTTATTTCTCCTCCAGTGTGTGTTATATTGCTGTTCGCTCATAAATATTTTATAGTATATCACCTTTTTATTTCAGAATCAAGTTACTGTTAAGCCCTGACATTTGTATTTCCAGGCTTACCGGCGGTTACAAACCAAGCGGTAATATTAACAGTAATTCTGAATAATAATCTGAAGACTCTCTCGTCCCCTGAATCTGTTGATCTCCGGATAATAAGTAACAGAAATACTGTCTTTTTCCCTGATAAAGTTCACAAAATCCTCTGCTTCTCCGAAATAAATGCCTTCCACTGAAATCCCCTGCGGATCGAGAAGTTTTAGTTTTACTACATTTTTATTTTTCCCGATAATACTGTGATCAAGCACTCTGAGATTTTTCTGCGCAAAGACCGGTTTTGTATTCCCTTTTCCAAAGGGTTCCAGAAGCGAAATCTGTTCTACCAGTTCTTTTGTAATATAAGACACAGGCATCGGCACATCAATCACGATCTTAGGACGCAATTCTTCGTCCGTCAACGTACAGTTGACATTGAGGCGTCTCCGGAATTCTTCTATATTTTTTTCTTCTATAGACAGACCTGCTGCCATCGGATGACCTCCAAACTGTATCATCAGGTCTGCACATTTTACCAGTTCTTCATACATAGAGTAACTTTCTATTGATCTTCCGCTTCCTTTTGCACTTGTCTCACCGCCCGTCAATACAAAGGCCGGCCTGTGATATTTTTCCCTGATCCTGCCTGCTATAATACCGGCAAGACTTTCATGACAATCTGGAAGATAAACTACCAGTACTCTGTCATTTTTCAGCTCTGTAGTCTCTATGATCCGGATTGCCTCTTCTTTTCCTTTCTCAGTGAGAGCTTTTCGGCTCTGATTAAGAGCTGTAAGATCTCCGGCAAGCCTTGCTGCTTCTTCCTTTGTTTTTGCATTGAGAAGTGCAAGAGAACGGGCAGCTGTATCCAGTCTTCCACTGGCATTGATACATGGTCCCAGCACAAATCCGATATGATAAGCTGTGATTTTAGCATCTTCCAGAGAATTTGCTCGGATCAGTTCCTGCAATCCTTGATTTTTGGTATTTCTCAGACGGTACAGTCCTTCTTTTACCAGAATCCTGTTCTCTCCCTGAAGATCCATAACATCTCCTACTGTTGCAATAGCCGCCAGTTCATAATAATCTTCCAGTTCCTCTGCCGGAACACCAAATCTCTCGTAAAGTGCTGCAATATATTTAAAGGCCACCACTGCCCCACACAGGTTTTTATTCGGGTATGGACAATCATATTGTTTCGGATTCAAAATCGCATCTGCCGGCGGAAGCACCATCTGGCGTTCTCCCTTTTCCTCCCTGTAAGGAACCTCATGATGATCTGTAATAATCACTGTCATTCCCTTATCCTTTGCCATCTGGATTTCAGCAGCCGCAGCAATTCCATTATCACAGGTCACGATCGTATCGATCCGGTCCGTTTCCGCTCTTTCTATAAGATGTGCATGAATCCCATATCCGTCTGCAACTCTGTCCGGAATATAAGTATCCACATCTGCTCCGATCCTCGCAAGACCTTTCATTAAAATGTATGTAGAGGTCACACCATCAATATCATAATCACCAATAATACGGACTTTTGCTTTCTGCGATATTTTTTTCTCCAGGATATCTACAGCTTTTTCCATATCCTTCATCAGCCAGGGAGAAGGAAGCTCTTGTACTGTTCCTGACAGATACTCTCTTATCTTATCTTCTCCGATCACATCTCTGTTCCTGATCAGTCTCGCAATCACCGGATCAATATGAAACTGTTGACCGATCTGGTTAAAATCTGCTCTTTTTGCTGCTATTACCCATTTCTCCATATATTTTCTCTCCTCATAAAAATATCCCGGAGTTTTACCCCGGGATATTTCTGTCTGCCTGTTTTTCAGACAATTATTGTTTTATTCAGCATCATCATTCTGCTGTTTTTTAGCTGCTTCTTCGGCAGCCAGACGTTCAGCTACTCTTTTTCTGTTTTTCTTCTTTGGCTGAGTCGGATCTTTCTGTGATACATCACGTGCTTTCTTCGGCTTTGAAGAGGACTTTGCAGATGCGGAGGCTGCAGCAATTGCCGGCTGTCCTTTTCCTGCAAATTTCTTTTTCATCACATACCACAACGCACCTGTAATACATACAGAAGAATATGCACCGACAAGAACACCAACCATCAGAGGTGCTGCAAATTCACGGATAGAAGAAACACCCATGATATAAAGAACAGCTACCATAACAAAAGTTGTAAAAGAGGTATAAATACTTCTTGTAAGAGTCTGAGTGATACTTGTGTTTACAATTTCTGCCAGTTTTTCTCTGGAACCACTGTGAAGGTTCTCACGTATACGGTCAAAAATAACGATTGTAGCATTGATAGAATAACCTACGATCGTAAGCATGCAGGCAATAAATGTATTACCGACAGATACTCTGGCAATAGCATAGAATGCAAGTACAACCAGAACATCATGCAGAAGCGCCAATACCGCACTGCTTGCAAAACGGATGTCTTTAAATCTGAACCAGATATAAAGAAGCATACAGATTGTAGCTACTATAACGGCTACGATCGCATCACGACGCATTTCACTACTTACTGTAGAAGAAATACTTTCTGTGGAAATCGTGCTGTCATCTACACCAAATTTCTCAACCAGTGCACTTTGCAGAGCTTCACGTTCGCTCTGATTCAGAGAACGTGTCTTGATCACAACCTGATTTGTTCCGACTACCTTTGTAGGCTGAACATTTTTATCTCCTGTCACCTCTTCTACAACAGGAGTTACTTCAGAATCAATGGTCTTAATATCCATATCTTCATTAAATGTAACAGTTGTAGAAGTACCGCCTGAGAACTCAAGGCTGTAATTTAACGCTTTGTTTCCTGCATGCGAATTAGCAAACATCGCTGCCGGACCGCAGAGGATCAGGATAATGGAAATAGCAAAAAATACTTTCTTCTTTCCAAGGAAATCAACTGCCTTACGTTCTTTTGCAGATCCGTAGAATTTCGGATCACGTACACCAACTGCATAAAGTGCATTTACAATCAGTCTGGATACAACCAGTGCTGTAAACATGGAGATCACGATACCAAGGGCAAGTGTATAAGCAAATCCCTTAACAGTACCTGAACCAAGCCACATCAGCACAAAGGCTGCGATCAGCGTTGTAATATTTCCATCAAAGATTGCAGAGAAAGCTTTGCTGAAACCGGACTTAATAGAATTCCTTACTGAAACTCCTGCACCAATTTCCTCTCTGATTCGGGCATAAATAATAACATTGGCATCCACCGCCATACCGATACCAAGGATAATACCCGCAATACCCGGAAGAGTAAGAGTAATATCAAAGGCATTCAGCGTGATCAGCATTAATGATGTATAAAGAATCAGTGCAATACCTGCAACTACACCAGGTACGCGGTATGCAATGATCATAAAGATAATAACGATGATCAGACCGATCGCACCTGCAAGAACACTTGTAGAGATTGCTTCTTCACCAAGCTGTGCAGCTACAACACTGGAACGAAGTTCTTCCAGTTCCAGTCCCAGAGAACCGATACGGATATAAGAAGCAAGGTTCTGTGCTTCTTCCAGGTCAGACATTCCGCTGATCTGTGCTTTTCCGCCGGAAATCTCTTCATTTACATTCGGAGCACTGATAATGTTATTGTCATAGACGATAGCGATCTGCTTGCCTACATTATTCTTTGTAGCTTCTGCAAATTTTGTTTTACCACTGTTTTCTCCATCAGAAGTAAGAGTAAGACTTACCACATATTCCTTTGCACTTGTGTTCTGATTCTGGATCGCACCACCCTGGGCATCTGCTACATCAGAACCTTCCAGAACAACACTTCCGGATTCCTTGATCTCATCCATAGTTCTGGAGAGAACATATCCATCCTGTCCTGTAGTAAAGTTCTGGTTTCCGTCAGCATCTTCTTTTGTGATGAAATACAGGGAACCTGGTTTACCCAGATCATTCAAAATAGTATCTGCATCTGTAACACCAGGAATTTCAACTGTAATACGGTCTGATCCTTCCTGGTATACCTGAGCCTCAGTACTGTACTGCTCTACACGCTTCTGAAGCTTGTAGATCGTATCTGACATCTCTTCGCTTGTCGGATTGCTCTCCTTAGCCTGGTAGGTAATGCTGACACCACCGGCAAGATCAAGACCCGTGTTGATATGTTTTGCTGCACCGGTTCCGGTAGGACCGATACCTACGGCTGCAGTAAAGCAAAAGAACACAGTCAGGATCAGTGTCAAAAGCAGCACTACGATTCCTTTACTTTTCTTCATAGTTCTTTTCCCTTCTTGATTTTTTGTCCGCGGTCATGTTCATCCGCCTGCCAGCCATTTTCTGTTATGATAACAGCCGACGGCGGTATCAGTCAGACAGATTACTGCCCACTAATCACATGCCAGTGCGGCTTTTATCATGATGGCGCACTCCACACGTTTTCTCTGGAGTTCGCATCCGATTTCATAATTGCCTTTGATATCTCCCTGGAAATGGAATGCATTTGCCGCACATCCGCCACTACAGTAGAAACGTGCGAAGCAGTCTTTGCAGTCTTTCTTTGTGTAAACGTTGCATCCGCCGAATTCCTTCTGGATTTCCGGCTTTGTGATGCCTTCGTCTACATTTCCCATGAGATACTGTTCTTCACCAACAAACTGGTGACATGGGTAAAAATCACCCCAGGGTGTTACAGCCAGGTACTCTGTTCCTGAACCGCAGCCTGACAGTCTCTTGTATACGCAAGGGCCACCTGTAAGGTCGATCATAAAATGGAAGAAGTTAAATCCTTTTCCCTCTTTCTCTCTTTTAATCATTTCTTTTGCAAGAGTATCATACTCTTCCATGATCTGGGGGATATCCTCCTCGCGGATCGCATATTCCTCCGTATCAGCCGCAACTACAGGCTCTACAGAAATCTGTTTGAATCCAAGATCTGCCAGATGAAGCACATCCTTGGAGAAATCAAGATTATGGTGAGTAAAAGTACCTCTTACATAATACTTGTCCTGATTTCTGGATTCTGCAAACTTCTGGAACTTCGGCATGATCAGGTCATAGCTTCCTGCACCTTTTCTGAATGGACGCATGTAGTCATGTACTTCCTTACGTCCGTCCACACTGAGTACAACGTTGCCCATCTCTTTATTGCAGAATTCCATTACTTCATCATTCAGAAGAACTCCGTTTGTTGTTAAAGTGAAACGGAATTTCTTATTGTGAAGCTTTTCCTGCTCTCTGCCATATTTTACCAGATCTTTTACAACCTGCCAGTTCATCAGCGGCTCGCCGCCAAAGAAATCTACTTCCAGGTTTTTTCTGGAACCGGAGTTCGCGATCAGGAAATCAAGAGCTTTTTTGCCGACTTCATAGGACATAAGAGCTCTTCTGCCATGATATTCGCCTTCTTCGGCAAAACAATAACGGCAGGCCAGATTGCAGTCATGAGCAATGTGCAGGCACAATGCTTTTACAACGGTCTGCCGGTTATTTGAAAATTCTTCAATTACATTCTCATAAACATCTTTTGTAAAAAGCATTCCATCTTCTTTCAGCTTATTACATTCTCTTACAGATGTCTCAATATCTTCTCTGTTATATTTGTTTTCCAGTTTCTCTGCAATAGCTTCTGTGCCAAGGCCCTCTTCCAGATATGGAAGAACCTCATATGTAACCTCATCTACCAGATGGATGCATCCACTGTTGATATCCAGTACAATATTAAAGCCATTGCTTTTATAACGGTGAATCAGACTCATTTTACTAAAATCCTTTCTAAGCGTAAGATAAGCAGCGGAATAAAAGTTCCGCTGCTTATCTCATTTCTCCATAGCTGATCTTATTTCTGCTCGCAGCTCTGGTTTCCTACTGTACAGGAAGTTTTACATGCGGACTGGCAGGAAGTCTGGCACTCGCCACATCCACCTTTTTTTACAGTGTTCTGTAAATTCTTTGTATTCAGGGTTTTGATATGTTCCATAACTCTATCCTCCTTATGTAATTATATTCTTGGCATAGTATATCATATATCTTTTCATTTTAAAAGCTTTTTTTTACGACAGCATTCCACCCAGTGTTCCACCGCCTGTGCACATAAAAAATGTTGTAACTGCATGCGCTGCACTCATATCCCAGCCGCCTTTTGCCATAATAGAGACAGTCAACAGTAATACATAGTAAGCCAGACCTGTGATAACACCCCACAGATATTTGTCTTTACGCACAATTTTGCCGGCCATAAAGCCTCCCATGAAACATGCAAGTACATAAATTATAATAATACCCGCATCTACAGCTGTTTCTCCCAGATCAAAAGCAAACAGTACCAGGGCCAAAAGCAGTAATGCCACTCCTGTTAATGCATATGCAAATAATAGTGATTTCAAAATTGCTCTGACTTTCATTGCTTCCCCTCCTGTTAAACTATATGGGGGAGGAATCAGTGTTATTCTTTTATTTCTTTCTCTTTTTTATAAATACAACCACACCGGCGATCACTGCAGCTGCCACAAACAGTATCACAAACGGCATAATTGATGTTGTATCTCCGGTATTTACTGTATTGTTATTTTTCACAGCTTTATTTTCCGTTGAATTATCATTCTGATCAGAAGAAGAACCATTATTGCTGTCAGAACTGTCATTCATAGATACTGTATTGTTCTTTCCGGAATCAGAGCTCTGACTGTCGGAGGAAGCCGGTGCAGGAGTTACCGCATCTGTGTCGTCCGTATCATTCCCCGCATCAGGTCCTACTAATTGTCTGCTTCCTGCAATTCCAAATGGACTGAAAGAATGTGTGCTGAATACCATAATACCATTCTCTACACTCGGAATAATCGTCTCAGTTGCCCCGTTGTCCAGGAGATGTTCGATAGTATACTGATATCCGGATTTTACCGGCACAGTGACACTGATATAATCTCCATTAGGGATCTCATATTCTGTATTATTCTTAAGATCCCAGAGTTCAAATTCATAAGACTGGAAAATCATTGCATCTGATTCATTGGTAAACTGATAGCTGTCACCGCTTGAAACTCTGAACTGTACATACCATGGAAGATTAACTCCGCTTACTGTAATACCGTCGCAGGTATGATTAAGTGCGGCCCTCTCTTCTTTTTCTTCATCAGAAAGAGAATCCTCTGCATCTGTAGGACGGTCATCCTTATCGTCCGGCAGAACAGGATTATCAAAGATATTATCATCTGCGCCATCTTCATCATCTTTCTTCGTATCTTCTTTATCCTGTGTCATATCATCTGCAGGTTCCAGCTTACCGGTAGTTTCTGTATCTTTATCCGTCTTATCTGCATTGCTGTTATTATCTTTGTTGTTTTTATTATCTGTTTTATCTTCTTCAATCTTACTCTCTTCATTGTCTGTATCAGTTTTATTATCCTGATCTGATTTACTTTCCTTATCTTCTTTATTGTCTGTATCAGCGTTTTCATCTGCGGCAGGTTTTTCTGACGAAGTTTCAGGCGTTTCTGTTGGATCTGCATTTTCTGTTGGATCTGTTTTACCTGAGCCTTCTGTCTTATCAACATTATCACCATCCGTAATACTGTTCACTATTACATTGATGTAACCGACAACCGCGCCGCTCTCCGGATCCCATCCATCCACATGGCTTAAATCCTGCCCTTCTGCCGGTATAAGAAGTACCTCACAGCTCTGTACACGCTGTGCAGGAACGAAACTTCCATCTGCCCATTCAAAAGTTCCATATTCCGTTGCCGGAAGTTCTACATCCGCAAGTTCTACTGGCTTATCAAGCGTGATGTTGTCCGGAATCAGAGAAGACACAGTATTCTCCTGTGACTCAGCCGCACTGACCTGTCTTGTTACACCCGGTATATTATTTCCTGCAATCAAAGCCGCTGTTAAAGCCGCTGCCGCAAAAATACCCGTTCCTTTTAATTTCTTTTTTCTTATTCTTATATTATTGGACATATCGCACCTCTATATTTATATTCGATTCTTATGTTTCCTGATAATCATTTTTTACTTTCAGCCAAATATCAGTTCTCTTTTTACGTAATACAATAATATTACATATCTGTATATTATCAAACTTTTATCATTTTGTAAATATTCTGTAATGTTTTTTTTCATTTTAATCGAGTGAATTATAACACAAATCTTACTTTTTCGACAGTCCTCTTTTAAATTTTTTTATACTATCTTTGAACCAAAAGCTTTTTCTTGATTTTTTATATGAAATCATGTATATTTTGCTTAAATGTTTTATGATATGATTCAATCAATAAAAATAATCAAAAGGAGTGAATAAATCTTGGATTCAAGTATTGCCTTTCAGGCGGTGGCGATTCTGATACTGATCGCACTTTCTTCATTTTTTTCTTCTGCGGAAACCGCTATGACAACCGTAAATAAGATTCGGATACAGTCTCTTGCCGAGCAAGGCAACAAACGTGCTGTTATTCTGGAAAAAATAATTTCCAATTCCCCAAAGATGCTCAGTACCGTATTAATCGGAAACAACATTGTAAATATGTCTGTTTCTTCTCTCATGACTACACTCACCATAAAGATTCTGGGAAACGCATATGTAGGAATCACAACCGGCATCCTGACTCTGCTGATTCTCATTTTCGGTGAGATAACCCCCAAAAACCTGGCAACAATCCATGCTGAAAAATTGTCCCTGGCCTATTCAAGAATAATATACGGACTTATGATTCTCCTTACTCCCGTTGTTTTCATTGTAAATAAAATAACAGAAGGTGTACTGGTCATTCTGCATGTTAACCCGGACGAAAAGGCAAATGCCATGACTGAACATGAACTGCGTACTCTCGTCAATGTAGGTGAAAAAGACGGCGTCATTGAAAACGAAGAAAAACAGATGATCTACAATGTGTTTGATTTTGGCGATTCAACTGCAAAAGATGTCATGATTCCCAGAATCGACATGACCTTTATAGATATCAATTTTTCCTATGATGAACTTATGGCGGTCTTCAGTGAAGATATGCATACCCGTTTTCCGGTTTATGAGGACAACACTGATAACGTAATCGGTATTATCAATATGAAAGATCTTCTTGTTTATCCAAAGGACAAACCTTTTTCAATCCGCAACATCCTGCGTGAGCCTTATTTTACCTATGAATACAAAGCTACAGCAGACCTGATGATCGAAATGCGTAAAGCATCCGTCAATCTGGCAATCGTTCTGGACGAATACGGTGCCACAGCCGGTCTGGTCACATTGGAAGACCTGTTGGAAGAGATCGTAGGTGAGATTCGCGACGAATACGATGAGGATGAAGTCGAAGATATTAAAGAAATCCAGCCTGAAAGAGAATATGTTGTTCAGGGTTCTGCCAAACTGGATGATATCAACGAAGCCCTCCATATTAATCTGGAATCTGAAGATTATGATTCTATTGGCGGATATATTATTGAACAGCTTGACTGCCTTCCCAAAGAGGGTCAGTCTGTCACACTTGAAAGTGGCATCCGCCTGGTTGTTGACCGTCTGGACAAAAACAGAATCGAACTTGTCCACATCTGGCTTCCCGAGAAGAAAACCGAAACAGAAGAACAGCCGTAACTGTCATCTCTCCAGCATCAGTGAAAATTGTTTCACGATTCTGGAGAGTTCTCCTGTAACCGCATCAATTCCTTCTTCGTTCTTTCTCCAGTTTTCTCTGGTAATTCCATCTGCATTCACAGGCACCACATAAAATTCTGTTTTCGGATACAAGAGCTGATAATACATCAGACATCTTCTTGCATGGTAAGATTTGCAGCACAAAATCGCTCTTTCTATTTCCAGTTCTGCATGATCTGTCACCTGTCTGGAATAAATTGCGTTCTCATAAGTAAAGGTTGCCTGATCTTCTTTCAGGATTTTCTGATCCGGAACTCCGTTTTTTATAAGAACATCCCTGAGAAATTCCCATTCTGTTCCATATTCCTTATCATATACATTGCTTTTTTCAAGAACGCCTGAAAACTTTCCATTTACTACGCTGTATTTTCCACTGGGCAGAATCCAGTCCGCCATCCCTTTCTTAAACAATTCTGCTGCTTTTTCCGCCATCTGCGGATAACCATTTCCAGGGACAAAAATAATATCAGATTTTTCCGGCTTGTTTTCTGCAAAAATAAACTCTTCTGAACTTTTTAAAAATTTTTCATATACGTCATTCATCATTACTAACTCCTCGTTATCTGTTTTTTCTACAGCACCTCTCAAATAATGCGTTTGTAACAGTCCAACAAAAATTCACGCTCTGATGAACCGGAACAATATGCATTATTTACGAAGATTTCTATAGATAGATACAGTGTACCATATTTTTTCTATTAACGTACAACCAAGTTAATTCTTAAAACTATGTCCCCCACTGCTTATGTTACTGTTCACTCTGTTCACAGCAACACGCTTCGCGATGCACAGACTTCCAATATTTCCAGAAGGCTATTTTGTCACAATAACCGTACTGTAACCATCATCCCTCAGTCTCTGCTCCATATTTACTGCATTACCAATCTGCTGATAGGCACCTGTCTGAACTTTATACAATCCGTTTTCATGTAACATAAAAGAGGGATAACCTTTTTCCAGTAACTGATATAACATACGGTCCGCATTCTCTTTTTTTCTGAACGCTCCAGTCTGCACTCTGTAATAAAGCGGTTCCTGCACTGTTTCCTCATCCAGGCTTCCAAGAATCGCATCTGCAATTCCCTGAGCTATATCGCTAAACTTGTTATCAAACAGTTTATTATCTTCTTCGGAATTGATAAATCCGGTTTCTATTAAAAGAGCCGGCATCCTGGTTCGTCTGAGGACCACAAGTCCCGGCCGCTCTTTTACACCGATTTCGCGGAATCCCACTTCTCCCAGAGCTCCCAGAATATTCTCAGCCATCTGATATTTAATCCCGCTTTTATCATAAATCAAAACTTCCGCTCCATTATACTGATTTTCCTTTGGGCTGCTGTTTCGATGAAATGAAATAAAGTAATCTACTCCTGCCTGATTTGCAAGCTGTGCCTTCTCAAAAGGTGTCTGATAGACATCACCGGTACGGGTATAAGAGATATCAATCCCTTTATTTTTTAAAATCTCACCTACCGCAAGAGCAAGTTTAAGATTGTCATTCTTTTCCTGTCTTCCCTTATATACGGCTCCCGGATCCTGACCTCCATGTCCGGCATCCAGCATGATCGAATATGCCATGACGACACTCTGCTTTCTTCATATACTCTTTATACTATATGAATTAAAAATATAATTGTGCAGGTCGCTTGACTTTTTCACACTAAAGCGTTATACTTTAAAACGTCATAGTCGAATAGCCCGATGACATTATCCGAATCATTTACCAGTACTGCTTTCCCTGCAGAAAATCTTTCGGATTCAGGTAAGTTTTATATTATCAAATAATAAACGCAATTCTTACCTGACTTAATTTAAACATTATATTAGGAGGATATATCATTATGAAAAGAAAAGCATTAGCAATCACTCTTGCAGCAGCCATGGCTATGGGAACCTGCGCAGTAACAGCAAGTGCTGCTGACGGAGACAAATATACAATCGGTATCTGTCAGCTTGTACAGCACGAAGCTCTCGACGCTGCGACACAGGGATTCAAGGATGAAGTCACCAAAGAACTGGGAGAAGACGCAGTTACCTTTGACGAGCAGAACGCACAGGGAGATTCCAACACCTGTTCTACAATCATTAACAGCTTCGTTTCCAATAATGTTGACCTGATTCTTGCAAATGCAACTCCTGCTCTTCAGGCAGCTGCAGCAGGAACAAGCGATATTCCGATTCTTGGTACTTCTGTTACTGAATACGGTGTTGCACTTGGACTGGATGATTTCGACGGGACTGTGGGCGGAAATATTTCCGGAACTGCAGACCTTGCTCCCCTTGATCAGCAGGCAGCAATGCTCAATGAACTTTTCCCGGATGCAAAAAATGTAGGTCTTCTCTACTGTTCTGCCGAAGCAAACTCTCAGTATCAGGTAGATACAGTAAAAGCTGAACTTGAAAAACTCGGATATACATGTGAATATTATGCATTCTCTGACTCTAATGATCTCTCTTCTGTTGCTACAACAGCAACTGACGCAAGTGATGTAATTTATGTACCGACAGATAATACAGTTGCTTCCAACACAGAGATCATCAACAACATCTGCCTTCCGGCAAAAGTTCCGGTAATCACAGGCGAAGAAGGTATCTGCAGCGGATGCGGTGTTGCGACACTTTCCATCAGCTATTATGACCTTGGTGTTACAACCGGTAAGATGGCTGTTAAGATTTTAAAGGACGGTGAAGATATTTCCACAATGCCGATCGAATATGCACCAAACTTCACAAAAGAATATAACAAAGATATCTGCGAAGAGCTGGGCATCGAAGTTCCGGACGATTATGTTGCAATCGGCGAGGCTGCTGAAGAAACTGCCAAATAAATCCGGTCAGACAGTTGAAAAATACTCACACCAACAGGATTTTAAATAACAGCTTATCAAACAGTTATAAAAAATTCAATTTATATGCGATCAGCGGGAAAGGTTTGACGCCTCTCTCGCTTTTCGCATCTCAACAGGAGGAAATTACAAATGCAAATTATAACATTAATCACTGCACTTCCGGGTGCAGTAGCCCAGGGTCTGATCTGGGGAATTATGGCAATCGGTGTTTATATCACTTTCCGTATTCTTGATATTGCAGACCTTACAGTTGATGGCACTATGTGCACCGGTGGTGCAGTGTGTATTATGATGATGCTTTCCGGTCATAATGTCTGGATTTCTATGTTGGCCGCTACTCTCGCCGGAATGCTGGCAGGCCTTGCGACCGGAATTTTTCACACCTTTATGGGAATTCCCGCAATCCTTGCCGGAATCCTGACACAGTTATCTCTGTATTCCGTAAACCTGAAAATCATGGGAAAAGCAAATCAGGCAATCAACGTTGATAAATATAATCTTCTGGTTTCCCTGCGACATATAAAAAATGCCTCTCTTTCCAAAAACACAATTTTTATTGTAGCAGTTATGTGTATTCTCCTGATTGCCATTCTCTACTGGTTTTTTGGAACAGAGCTTGGCTGTTCCCTTCGCGCAACCGGATGTAACCCAAATATGTCACGCGCCCAGGGTATCAACACAAACATGAATAAAGTTCTCGGACTTATGATTTCCAACGGTCTGGTAGGACTTTCCAGTGCACTCCTTGCACAGTATCAGGGATTTGCAGATGTCAACATGGGACGTGGTTCCATCGTTATCGGTCTGGCAGCAGTTATTATTGGCGAGGCAATCTTTGGACGTATTTTCCGCAACTTTGCCCTTCGCCTGTTAGCAGTTATCTTCGGTTCCATTCTGTATTATCTGGTACTTCAGATTGTTATCTGGATGGGTATCGACACTGACCTGCTGAAGATGCTGTCCGCAATCGTAGTTGCTCTCTTCCTTGCATTCCCATACTGGAAAGGCAAATACTTTAATAAACCAGCCAAAAGGGGAGGTAAATAAAAATGCTTGAACTTAAAAATATCTATAAAACCTTTAATCCCGGAACCATTAATGAGAAACGTGCATTAAATGGTCTGAACCTGAAGCTGAACGAAGGCGATTTTGTAACTGTTATCGGAGGAAACGGCGCCGGCAAATCTACTATGCTAAATGCTGTTGCAGGAACCTGGCCGGTTGATGAAGGACAGATCCTTATCGACAATATTGATGTTACAAAACTTTCTGAACATAAACGTGCTACATACCTTGGACGTGTGTTTCAGGATCCAATGACAGGAACCGCTGCAACAATGGGTATCGAAGAAAACCTTGCACTTGCAAAACGCCGCGGAAAATCCCGTCTTCTCCGCTCCGGAATCACTAAAGCAGAGCGCGAAGAATACAAAGAGCTCCTGAAAATTCTTGGTCTTGGTCTGGAAGACAGACTGACTTCCAAAGTAGGTCTTCTGTCGGGTGGTCAGAGACAGGCTCTTACTCTTCTGATGGCAACGCTTCAGAAACCAAAGCTTCTGCTTCTGGATGAACATACCGCAGCTCTTGATCCGAAAACAGCTGCCAAAGTTCTGGAAATTACAGATATGATCGTAAACCGCGATCACCTTACGACATTGATGATCACCCACAACATGAAGGACGCTATTGCACATGGCAATCGTCTGATCATGATGATGGAAGGAAAAATCATTCTGGATATCCAGGGAGAAGAAAAGAAAAAACTGACAGTTAAAAACCTTCTGGATCAGTTTGAAAAAGCAAGCGGAGAAGAGTTCAGTAATGACTCTGCACTGCTCGGATAACCGTATAAATTACTCATAACGTTTCTAAATATCCTTTATATGAGAGTACTTTTTTATGGAGTACTCTCATATTTTTATTTCTCGTCTTTTTCCAGCGGAGTTACACAGATAAATTTATGTGTTTCCCTATTGTACTGGTAGATTCTCGACGTCAGATAGTCCTCTTTCGGTGTAGCCTCCCTGATCGTATCCCGCAAAACACACTGCAAATCTTCAGGTTCTACAAATTTATCATTATGGATCATTACCTCATGTACACTGGTAAACACCATATAGAAATCGGAATCCAGCATATATGCCAATTGTTCTGCCACTCCCGGCAGGAACACTGCAACTGCACCATTTGTTTTCTTCGTTGTACTGAGACAATTTCCCATTGCATCTTTCTTCAATTCACACTTATCACCCAGATTCATAAAACTTTCACCTTCATATTCCGGATTAAAAATCATCTGTTCCCATCTGTAAATTCTGGGTGGACTCATAAAATACGTATTGAGAATCGCCTCCTGAAACACCTCATCACATTCTTTTCCCCACTGCTCCAGCATTCCCTGCCGGATTTTTGTACTTGTCACACATCCTTCATATTCCGTAACTTTCATATAAAGCACAAGTGCAATATCACCAAGAGTTTTATACACCGCATCCTGAAGATCCGCGGAATATTTATCTGCATTCAGCAATCTTATAAACAGGCGGGGTTTTGTCTTCTCATAATCCCTGATCACTCTTGTTTTCTCATAAATATCCGCCTTTTTTATCCGATTGAGATCATCTGTGATTTCTTTTATAATTTCCTCAAACGGACTGCCATTCTGATAAGATTTAAAAAGTTCCTGTGTATAAAGTCCACAGACCTCCCAGGCATCATCATGCTCTGCAAACTTCACCAGCAGTCTGTCTCCTACAGGTGCAAACCTCCCGCCTTCTTTCTCAAAAGAAATATTTTCCCTCGGAATCCCTGTAGCCTCGTAAATACCAATCTCCAGTTTCTCTACAAATGTTTCATAGTCTTTCTGCATATTCAGTTCCTTTCTTGCTTTGAAAATAATACGGGCAGGATGCCCTGATTTGAATGTTGACTTTCCGTTTTCGGAAAAAAGAAAATAAGGGAGCGAAAGCCCCCTTAAGAGTCGCTGTAGACATAGTATAAAATAGCCACAGCTATTTGTAAAGTAAATTTCATCGACAATATTTATTACAGTTTCTTTTTATCTTTCAGATATTCCAGAAAAGCCTCACAGCCCTCCACCACATCCGAATATGTGACATCAAATCCACCTGTATACCATGGATCTGCGATATCCCTCGGATCATCACTATAATCCAGAAGAAGCTTAACCTTGTCCTCTGGATCCGATTTCAATATTCTTAACATATTCTTCAGATTCCAGTAATCCATACCGAGAATATAATCATATTTATCATAATCTGCCTTCGTTAGTTGAACTGCGCGCTTACCCTTACAATCAATCCCATGCTTAGCAAGCTCCTCTCGCGCCGGAGGATATACCGGATTCCCGATTCCATTCCATATCTCCTCAGTGCTGGTTGCAGCAGATGCGATATAAAACCGGTCTGAAAGACCTTGCTTAGAAACCATGTCTTTAAAAATAAATTCTGCCATTGGTGAGCGGCAGATGTTGCCGTGGCAGATGAAAAGTACTTTAATCATAGTTTTGTTTCTCCTTCTTTTGCCCCGGAATGCCCTGTTTTGCAAGGGGTTATGGGGTTATGGTAAAATGCTCTGAAATTACAGATTGTGGCAAAACAGAGCAGAATTGAGCATGTTGTTACTACTTGTTAGTAGTAAAATTAGTAGTAAAAGGAAAATGTTTACTACTAAGGGTTTTTATTTTATTTTCCAAGACGCACCTCTGTTACTACTAACCCTCTCAATTATTCCTTTCTCTGACAAACTGTTTAACACATTTAAAACTGTTTGTTCTGAACAAGATAACAATTCTGAAAGTTGTTTCCTCGTAACTGTAGAATCTTTTCTAATTGCATCGAGGATTATTTCTTCTCTTCCACCAATTTCACAATTACATATTGGGCATTTGTTCTTTTTGTCGGAAGCACCATGATAATGGCAATTATTGCATCTAACCTTTTCAGTTCCTATCTGTTTTTCTAGGTCATCAGAAGCATTATAACCACTTTGTGTAACTCGGTATAAAACATTGTCATCTGTTTCAATTAGCCCATAAGTTTCTAATTTTTTAAGTGCTTCTTTCCACCTTGCAATTGTTCTATTATCTAATGAACTGCAATCAACAAAATTATTGCAATCTATTAAAATTGAATACGATTCTAACGATGTTGAAATTTGCAATATACCTGAAGCATTACAAACAGTAACTAACAACGCAATTGCATCCCTTCCTAACTTTACAGTTTCCTCGGCATTATCTTCTTTAGGAAGTACAACATACTTATCCAAGCGTAAATTGATTTGTTCATAAACATCATCTGCCGGAATATTTCTATCCGAAATAATATGTAAAAACAAACCTATTTCATCTTTTATCCTTGATATCTTTTTCAACTCTTCTGACTGACTACTTACAGTTTCTGGTGGTAATGATTTTATTAACTCAGAAACGTTGTTATATTCATCATTCCAATATTTAATATATACTAGCTGCTCCTTTGTTCCAAAAATATTAATGTCATCAGCTAACATTATCATTGTTTTACTCAACCAATCGTCCTCTTTCATAAGTTGAATCACTTCATACATACATGCAACAGATTTTAAGTAATTATCAGAAATAACAAGAATCGCAAAATCTTGTGTTCTTATACTCTTCATAAATGTAGTTATGCTTTCCCATGCCCCAATTTCTTTTGTATCTCTTTTTATTTCTGCTCGTCCGCCAATTTTAACTTCCAATTTATTGACTATATCGCTTTTATCTCGTTTATATGAAATAAAGACTGTAGGTTTTTCCATTTTATCCCACCTCCCCTATTGTTCAAGATAATTCTGCAAATCGCGATAGCATACTCGATGCGCTGATAGCAAATCCTTTTGATTCTTTAGTAAACTCATACTGTCCTAACGTTGTGTTATACTTTCTTCCATCATACTGATCTACAAAAATCGCATTATAGAATTTATCTATCATTTCATCAGTTGTTATTAACGTTTTTCCTTCCTCTTTTGTAAATGACTCATCGCGATTTAACATGTTTTCCAACAAGCGATTGTCATTATCAAAATCTAATAATTCTTTTAAAGGCTCGCTGTTATGTCCATTAATAAATTGATCATATTTTGAAATATCAGCAATCTTCAATCCTATTAGCAAAGGTACTATATATATCAGGATAATTTGTCGACCTTTACCATCAGGAAACATAAAATCATATTTTTCACTATCGTGAGTCGGCTCATACACTGCAGCTTTAATCTGTGAATAAAATCGTGTTATTTCGCGCAATTCAAAATTATACATGTTTATGATTCTTTTTGTTACTATATCAACATAATATCTAGATTCAAGCCCAATCTCACTATAAAATTTTTCCATATTAGCAGGCGGCATAGAAATTCTCAAATCAAAAAATCTATCTAAGTATCTACAAGAATCAAAATCCGCACCATAATATTGTTTTATTGTATGTTGCAACTGTTCCAAATTAATAGAAAACACAAATGTAATTCTATCATCAAATATATAATGCTTTATTTGTTCAAGAAGATGAACTGCAAAAGTTGGTTTACATCTATCTAATTCATCAATAAATATAATTAATCTATTTCCTCTTTCTACCAATATACTAGCAAAAAAATCTTTAATTTTTTGTTCTACATCTTTCTCTTCTTTAAACTTTTTAAATGGATCTTCTGATGTAAGAGCATCCTTTATTCCATTTATATTATGACCACTTATTGCCTCAATAATTGCTCCTGCTGTTTTGACAACACTTATATCGGACAATGAAAAATCAACACTTAGCTGCTTCGTAATCTCATAAATTAATGATAGCACTGGCTCAGTGTCATTATCATTTTCCCATGCATCGTAATATACGGCTATACTATAATTTTCATTTTCTTCGTCATTTTTAGAAAAAGGAAGTCTAACAGTAGCTTTTGCTTTTGTTTCTTCATCTATTGTACTTGACGGGTTCAATGCATTGATAACCATTTTGGTTTGTCTAACAAAAAAAGTCTTACCACTTCCCCATCTTCCATCAATTGCAATTGCACTAGCTGATTCTTGAGCTTGCAAAATATTATAAAAATAAACAATATCTTTATTTCTATTGATCGGGTCATTATACAAAGTTTCTATAATATTTTCCTCTGTAGGTAGCATTTCATACTTTTTCATAAATAAGAGCACTCTCCTTTTTATAAACATGTCTAATATATATTATATCCTCAAAGCCGACTTTTTTCCATAGAAAAAATGCCCCAGCCTAAGCCGGAGCGTCATCTCTTTTCCATATTAAACTACCTTAAACATCTTCTGCGACATAGGTTTCTCTTTCTTCTGCTCAACCTCCGCCTGTGCTTTCCTAAACTCTTCCATCCGTTTCAATTCTTCCTCAGCATCATCGAATCCGATATGCGTGTACACATTCATTGTAACCGATATATCCGAATGCCCCATGAGGTACTGTAGTGTCTTAGGATTCATTCCCGATTTTGCCATATTCGAGCAATAGGTGTGTCTGCATACGTGTGGATGTGTCAAGTATAGGACAAAAAAAATTTTATTTTTTTCTGCAGAAGACTATCTGACGCTTCCATCAGGTAGTCCCAGCACCTTTATTATCTTCTGATAAGTCATTTTTGTCCTGCTCAAGTTATCTCTGTTCTGAAAAAATATCGTCAAAATTCCATTCGATTTCGATTTCATCCTGACTATGAACACGGATCACCTTGATAATCTCACGCAGCTTCTCTGTATCGAACTTCTGAATTCCCAAGAAATCTTTTAGTTTTATTTTATCAGAAAGTTCATTTTGTTCAAGAAGCTTTTTGCTATTCTCCGCATCTTCTATTTTTCGTTTAATTTCATCCAGCTGTCCACTTATCTTTTCCGCTCTCTGCTTATACAAATCACGATCCATACGACCATCTTTGTAATCATCATAGAGTTTCATCTTTTCCGAGGTCAACTGTCGGCTCTGCTTTTGCAATTCTGCGGTATTGATCTCTTTGTAGTCGCATTGCCTGTTGTAAGATACTTTCTTTTCTTTTTCCAACATTGACGCTGCATACTGATGAACAAGCCCAAGGATATTCTCCTCCAGCGGTTCCCGTCGGATCACCAGACTTCGACACACAGGATCTCCATTGGTTCGAGCATCTGAGCATTTTAGCAGATGCTCCGTTTCTTTTAGTAAAGAATGCCCACAGTTGGCACATAGCAGCAATGCCGGCTGTTTTTTACGTCTTTCCAGAGTAAAATTGGTGCGTGATTCCGCAACACTTCTCTTCTTTTTCGGATGCATTTCATTTGCTTTTTCAAACAATTGCCTGTCTATAATTGCCGTATGATGATTTTCCAGGCGAACCCATTCTGTTTCATCATTCAGAACAGCTTTATGGCCAGTATGCATACTACAACGCGTTTTGCCCCAGATTCTGGTTCCAATATAAATCTCATCCCGGACAATTGCCGCTACTGTCGTAGGGCTCCAGTGTTTCTTTTTGATCGTCTCAAACCTCTGGAACTGTACCTGGTCCCCTCTTGATAATTTCTGCTCATCACAAGTGACAATCTCCTGTCTGTTCAATTCCCTTGTAATATCTGCAAAACTTGTTCCTTCCGCTGCCATCCGAAAAATCATTTTTACGACTTTTGCAGCCTCTGGATCAACTTCCAGCCTTCCATCTTTTCCTTTTTTATAGCCATATCTGGCATTTACCGGAAGGCGTGTACCATTTCTCGTTCTTGTCTGCAATGCTGATGAAATTTTCTTGGACAAATCCAGGCTATACATATTGTATACCAGATTCTGCAATGCCACATTCATTCCACCAGTCATTCCGCTGCTTGCAGCACTGTCATAGCTGTCATTAATCGAAATAAATCGAATCTGTAGAAGTGGGAAAATATATTCAATATAAAATCCAACTTCCAGATAGTCTCTTCCAAATCTGGAGAAGTCTTTTACAACTACACAGCCGATTTCTCCGCTTTTCATGTCATCCTGCAGCTGTTGAAATCCCTGCCGTTTAAAATGAGTACCGCTGACACCGTCATCCACATATTCCAGGATATCTGACTCAGCTACACCCAGCTGATCAATCACAAATGATTTTAACAGAATTCTCTGAGAAGTTACACTGTCGCTCTCTTTTTTGGCTCTGCCATCTACATTGTCATCTTCTGCGGATAAACGGATGTAAACAGCTGTTTTTCTATGATCTGTCATCTTGTCTGCGCCTCCTTCTCTTTCTTTAATTTCTGTAAATCTGCAAACTGATCGTCATATACCAGCTTGATCTCATAATCATACTTACCATGGATAATAATTGAATCCACAAAGGCATCTGCCATTTCTTTTGTCAGCTTACGCTTTGACATATAAGTATGTATCACATTTCCCCAGCCTTCTTCAATGTGGTAATCCTGGGAATACCGAACCTGTGCCGCCAATACTGTGTCCAGACGGCTCTTGATATTCTCAATTTCATTGGAATAGATCCGAGAAAACTGTATGTACTCTTCTTCTGTAATCAAACGTTCCGAGTAATCTTCATATAAATCCGATTTACGCTTACTGATACGGCTCAGTTCCCGTCGAAGTTTCCCCACTTCTTTATCCAAAAGCAGGTACTGTGTCTGATTTTTGGAAGCTGTATTCATTTCCTGAATCATTTTTTCCGTATCCAATACGGTTTTCATATGCGTTTGGATCAGGCGAAGAACATCGTCATCCACATATTCTTTTCTGACTCTGTGCCCTTTGCATTGCTTTCCTCCGGATTTATGGTTAGTATTGGCTCCGCAGATATAAAAGAATGTGCCATTTCTTTCTCTGGACAACGTCATGCGGTTGCCACAGCCTCCGCACCATATTTTTCCTGTATAGAAATTATGATTTCGAATAGCCCCATTGTTCTGCTGATGTTTCTTCTTATAAGCTTCCGTATATTCCTGAATTTTAGATTGTACCTGTTGAAACAACTCTCTATCTATAATCCCTTCATGCGTGTTCTCCACATGCACCCATTCACTCTCTGGTCGATTTCTCTGTTTATTTTCCTGGAAAACACTTTGCTGATATTTTCCAAATACAGAATCACCTGTGCAATGAACATCCTGAAGTACTCGCTTCACTTCATAATTATTCCAGGGTTTAGACTCCGGAAGCGGCTTTTCACCGGTTTTATAGAATTTTCTCTGTAAAGTCGGCGATAAAACTCCATCTTTATTGAGCTGTCTTGCAATATCACTATAATTCCTGCCATCCATATACATAGAAAATATACTTTTCAGATGTTCTGCAGCTTCATCATCAACAATCAGCTGATGATGGTCTTCTTCTGACTTTCTGTAACCATACGGTTCCCAGGCACTTGTAAATTTTCCCTCTTTCCAAAGTGCTTTTTTTGCGCTGCTACTCTTCTTGGCAAGGTCTTTCGAATAGAATTCATTGATGATATTCTTCAGTGGAACTGTAAGATCCACACCTTCTCTGAAAGAATCGAAATCATCTGTCACAGCCAGGAATCTTACATGGAAAAACGGGAATACTCGTTCAATATAATTGCTGGTTTCGACATAATTTCTGCCAAGTCTGGACAAATCTTTTACAATAACACAATTGATTTTTCCATGCTTGATATCTTCCATCATCTGTACGAATCCAGGACGGTCAAAATTTGTACCTGAATAGTCTGAGTCCTTATAAACTTTCGCAACCGAAATATCTTCCGTATCTGCTACAAAGTTTTTCATCAATTCCACCTGGGTTTCTATCGTTCCTCTTTCTAGTGTTTCTTCTGTTTCCATTGAAATTCTGGCATACAATCCTGCCCGGAATGGTCTGCTCATCTCTGTCTGGACGGTTGCACTGCTGACTACTTCCGGAATGTTTTTCCTGCTCTTTCGTGCCATTTTATACAACCTCCTTTACCTTGACCTGCAGATTATTATCATCATCTATTACCGTATCAACTCCCATAGCCGGTAATTGACTCAGCAATGTCTGATAACAATCATCAAAATCAAAAGTGATCTCTATATTCTTTTTATCATATACTCGGATTTGCCTGATCAGTTCTACCACCACAGTGCGGGACAGTTCTTCAATATCTTGATATTTCACAAAATAATCCAGCCAGGTATTGGCATTGTCTGCTTTTTCCAGCTCACTATCCATTTCTTTCTGGATCGCACGGATACTCTCTTCCGCATTTTTAAGCCTCTTTCCATAGGCTGCATGAAGCTCTACATAGTCTTCTTTTGATACAATGCCCTCTTTCATATCCGAATAGAGCATCATCCGTAACTCCTTACAGCGTTCTGTCTCCTGTTTTTTCTTCTCCAGCCTGTCCTGCAGCTTCTTCATATTGATCTCCTGAAATGGCACAGTACCAACAAATTCCAGGACTCTTTTCAGGTGCAGGATATTCTGGATATGCTGTTTCAGCATCACCAGTACGGCATCTTCCAGATCCTTTTCCGGTATTCTATGACTGGAACAGCGTTTTGTTTCTTTATTTGTGGAACACAGATAATAAGCATATTTTTTCCCTGCCACAGTAGAAACCTTTCTTGTCATAGGTGCTCCACAATCCGCGCATACAGCAATTCCGGATAACAGATATACCTGCTTTTGGTCAGGTGAAGTACGTGTATCCATGCCAAGAAGCCTCTGAACAATTTCAAAATCACGGTCACTCACCAGAGGTTCATGATTTTTCTCAATCCGGATCCAGTCATCTTCCGGTTTCACATAAGTCTGCTTCACTTTATGGTTTGGTGTTGTCCTTTTTCCCTGTACAAGGTTTCCGATATAAACCTCGTTTTCCAGTATTCTGCGGACTGTAACAGAACTCCAAAGTGCCTGTTCTTTCTGTCGAAAGCCAGTTTCATAATGACTGCCACTGCTGATTTTATACTCAAATGGGGAAAGAATACCCAGTTCATTTAAACGATTAGCGATCGCATCCTGACTCATTCCCTGCAGCTTCATCTTAAAAATATCCTGTACTACACTGCCTGCAGATGGATCAATCTCTAATTTATGCTTATCTGTCTTTGTCTTCCTGTATCCAAAAGCTACAAACGGAGTCACGCATTCGCCTTTTTTCCTCTTAATCTCAAGATTACTCCTGATCTTAATAGAAATGTCACGGCAATAAGCATCATTGATTAAATTCTTAAATGGGATAATGATTTCGTCTGCCTGATTCTTTCCCTTGAGACTGTCATAATTGTCATTGATGGCAATGAAGCGCACACCAAGAGCCGGGAATAATCTCTCGATATACTTCCCGGAATCAATATATTCCCTTCCAAATCGTGATAAGTCTTTTACCACTACGCAGTCTACAATCCCACGCCGGATATCTTCCAGCATTGCCTGGAATGCTGGGCGCTCAAAATTAGAGCCTGAGTATCCATCATCAACTCGGACTGAAACAACTTCAATATCTTTTTTGTCTTTCAGGAAATCCAGAATCAAAGCTTTCTGGTTAGAAATGCTGTTACTTTCCAGTTTTGCTGAACTGGAAATATCGCCATCTTCTTTAGATAATCTGACATAGATGGCGGCATGATAGATTTTATTGATATTCTGATACATATCTTACCTCCTTTTATTACGTCAGAAAATCCATGTAATAAAAGGGGGCTGCATAATTTGTCCTTACCGACATTCTAACACAGTCCCCTCAATCTTGCCAGTACTTTTTCAGACACTCAGAAGCATATTCTCAAATGCCTGCTCCATAGATATACCGTTATTAGCAAATCTGACTTTTACTTTCATATTACCGATCCGGACCAAATATGGATTTCCTACTTTATTCAGAAAAATATCTCTCCGTTCCTGAAGCGATTTATTTCTGTCTGCTTTTATCATCCGTAGGTCAGTCATTTCATTGATATCTACATCACTGAAATCCTGCTCCAGATAGTTTCTATATTCCTCTGCCGTCATGCCCTTCTCCCTCCATTCCCATCTGAATCCGTACTGCTTTCAGTACCCGATCCAGGCTCCACTTGTTCACTCTTCCGCATTTCTCAATAATACATTTCGTAGAAATGCTCATAACCTGTTCAGCCAGTGCCAGGCTTCCTTTTCGGATTCCTGTCATATCATATTTGCTGATAAATACATGTGTTGGCAAATACCGTTTCTTATATATTCTTGATGTCAGCGGAACTACCGTTATGACTGAACTGTATGTATTGGCTTTATTATTGCTCACTACGATCACCGGTCTTACACCACCCTGAACAGATGTTGTAGGAAACATACCGAGATCTGCCCATAAAATATCTCCTCTGCGGATTGTCATTTGTCCTCTCTCCAATCTATTATTTTTATTTGTAAAGCATCCATAGCGCTATATTGGCTCCACAGGAATACGGCAGAGTTTCTTTCCCATAAGGAAAGCTCTGCCGCATAACCTCTATAGCCAATTTGATTATTAAACAGTGCTCGCTCGATTCTATTTATCCTCGATACCCCGAATCGTTACTCCCGCATATGCAGGAAGGGAATAATAACCTGCCCGGATGCATACTCCGGACCACAACCCGGAAACTCTCGTTTCCAGGCTCCAGCAGTTCATAGGTTTACCAGTTACAGACTTCTCAGGATCTGCAAGTGTATCGCATCTCATACATATCATCGCATCACCAGCCTGCCAGCTGGCTTCGGTCAGTGCTTTTTCGCAGCATTACGGACTGAACTAAAAATCTTGGTTTTGTCTTATAATCCTATAGCGTCATCTTCCTCGTGCTCTCTGCATGAAATGTCACGTCAGTTATTATTGGATATTCAGTTATCATGGTTCATTTTAGGAAGTCATTTAACTTCCTCTAATTACTAAAGTCAAATGACTTTGGCAGATGCAAAAGATTTTGAAAAATTTTTTAAAAAAATTTATTCATATACATTTCACGCATTTTATTAAGAATGGATTTCAGCTTGTATGACAGCATCTGTCTGGAAATCCCCATAATTTCCGCCATCTGTGTCTGTGTCTTGTTTTCAAAGAAAATGCCATAAATAATCATGCGTTCCTCTGAGTTCAGCTGATTGATTACTTTGTGAATATCCTGCTGTTCCATTTTTGTCAGTACACAGTGCTCCACATCACAGTTCAGATCTGGAAAATCCTCAATCATGAAACCTTCTCCATCAATAGACTGACCGCTGTAAGGTACTTCTCTCAGCATCTTATCCACGACTTCCCCCAGCTCGTTCTTAATCTCAACTTTTTTTGCCTTGCTGCTTCTGTAAAAATTGTTCATCGCATACGCAACTTCTTTTGTAATCTCGATCATTTCTCCATCAATATTTGCGTAATACTTTCCTTCGTAAAAATATGGGTGTTCAATATACATATCCGTTTCTCCTGAATTTGAAATCTTGTTGCTCGTTTCAAATCCAGAAGGCGGACCTCTGTTTAGGATCATGCCTGCTCCGCCTTTATCCTGCCGGGATATGCCCGCAGTTATTGGCTGAGAAATTCAGGCACGAAAAAAAGCCCCAGTAGTTTTTTCTTAACTACTGAGGCTTTCGTCTCTTTCTTGTATTCAGTTATCTATGCCTTCTTTCATCAGCATAATCATTGTATCAGGATAAAGTTCACAAAGTATCCGCAATATATTCCCATAAGTTCATATCATTATTGGAATCGTACATATTTCAGTATAAAAAGTTCACCGTGTTATTCTTCTACTTCTTTTCCATCTATATATAGTTGAAATTTATCAGGATTATTGACTACATCATAGTCATTTCCGTATTCTACAGGTCTATATTCGGCTGTCATTACCGATTCCCCATCTTCAATATCCTCTTTCCATAAATAGATGTTCATATCAAGGCTCGTCGCATATCCCCTGTCTGTGGAGAATTTTGTCGAATAAAATGAATCATCCTTGTACATCTGCAAAAGCTCTCTTGCAAACGCTTCTCTATCCTCAATATTTTCCCGGTTAGCGATTACGGTTAGATTTTCATCCCGATTTACGGAAAATGTTCCTACCACATCCGGTTCACCTTCCTTATGACTTGATTCAGGTTTCCCATAAATACTTCCTGCAGCAATTATCAAGATGACTGCCCCTGAGATCACTGCAATTATCTTTTTCTTCATATTTTTATTTTCCTTTTAGTTTTTTTACTGCGTAATTGATTACTTCTTCCGGTGTAGGTCTTTCTCCTTTAAGTGTCATTTTCTTCCATTCTTCCTGCACAGCCGGATTAGGATTATCAAATCCTGCATCTATGGCTATCTGCATTTCTCTGCGTACTTCTTCTGGTGTTGTGTTGTACTTTTCTGCAATTTTCTCATAAATAGTTTTTTCTCTCATTTACCCGCCCTCCGGTTTCAAAGAATTATTTATAGTTCTTTAGAACTACTATATCATGATTCTCACTATGAAAAAAGATACTTTCGCAAATGAAGCCATAAAAAAGAACAAAAAAAGAAGAGCTTAATGCCCTTCGATTTCAATGCCTATTTCATTAGTCTACCAAAGCTCTGACAGCATTTAAAATTCTTTTCTGCTCGTCCTTTGGCAATTTCCCTATCATATCAGATAATTCATTAGTAACACCTGTGACAGAATGTGTCACAACATCTATCAGTAGCGCATCAGCCGATACATCAAGTGCATTGGCAATTGCTACAAAGGTATCCAACTTTGTTACTTTCAGTCCTCTTTCTATCACACTGACATGTGTTGTACTTAAATTTACCAGCGCCGCCAGTTCTTCCTGTGTAAGATTTTTTGCTTCTCTTGCTGCTTTGATTCGCTGACCAACCGCTTTTAAATCCATCATAGCACCTCCTTCAGAACGATAATTCGGTCTAAAATTAGTATACTGATGGATAATTGAAAGATACAGAATCCGCAAATCAAGTTATAGTTCTATAGAACTAGATTTCACTTTTTTATACATGCAACACACAAAAAAGCCACCAGAAGAATTAGTATCCCCTGGTAGCTCCATTAAAATTTATCATTTGTTAATGTGCAACACTCATGCTCTCGTCAATCCATTTCTGTACCATTTGAGCACTTACATTAAGATAGTGGGCTATTTTATCAACTTTCATTCCATCCGCAGCCATGGATAATGCTGAGGCTTTTGCTTTTTTCAGCTCACCACTTTCAATACCTTCACTATAAATCTGTTCCATCTCACGGCACATGAATTCCACCCCTTTCTGTGTTTCCTTCAATTCGTATACTCTGTCAGCAAGTATCTTACTGTGCATATCTTCTGCATTCTTACAGTGAAGATCATGCATCAGTCTGCCTAATTCTGTATCCTCTTGTTTCTTAGAATTTACATAAATAATATGAGCTTCATCCTTAAAATTCTCACTGACTTCTTCGATTTTCCTGTCTATATGATAAATCGGAAGTCCGTATCCAAGTGCATCGTCTCTGGTGATAAAAATCACGTAGCTTTCCGGAAGGTCATCAAAATCCTGTCCTGGATTTAATGTGTTCATATCCATCAGACCACTATGATACCTTGCTCTTTTGGGAGATGCCCCTTCGTTGTCCTGTTGGATTTCTACATCCATCTGCTTGCCTTCAGAATCTCTGGCAACACAGTCCAGAATAGCTGAACGCCCCTGCAAATTCTTATAGTCTTTCTGCAGAACTTGATCAATCACTTTCAGATCCTTTTTATTCATAATTACCTGTAGAACATATTCTGTACATTCCCGTTTCTTGAATACATTCCGCATAAACACATCGCTCATGATGGTAAGGTCTTTTAAGATACCCTTGTATCTTTCGTAACGTGTTTCCAATTCTTCTGTTTTCACGATTTCTTCTTTCGCCACGTCCATTCTCGCCTCCATTCTTTGCTATGTCAGGATAGGTTCCTAAATGTCTCCTATCCCAATTTCATCTTAACATCAAAATCAGCTTTTCACAAGCCACTATTTTATCCTACACCACTTGAAAACAATAATTTCCAATCAGTTTCATCCAACTATTATATTTATTCTTTTCACACACCTTTCGGCAAATTTCATTTTCCATCAATACACAGAACATCTTATCATAATCAAATGCCCAAACAGCACCATTCACATGGTTTTCCACTGCTTTCTGATCTATGCTTTTCAAGCGTGTGACCATTTTCTCAATTTCTCCATTTCCCAAGTTACCGATATTTTTGCAGATAAACCGAAAGAAATTCAACGTTGCATATTCATCATGCCAATGGAAATCTTCTGGATTGTTTTTAATTTTACTGGCTCTCAGCTGTTCTTTGATTATCTGAGCAGCTACACCTTTCATCGAATCTTCGTATCTCATATTATTCACCTACTCTTCCTCAACGCCCAGTGACGGTTTAAATCTTTTATCCTTTGCCTGCGGTACCACGATCTCATAAAAATAAAATCCTAAATACCCAAGTGCCTGCTTCTTCATTTTATAAAAAGAAGTCCTGCCTATTCCTAACTCCTGCTGTACTTCCACATCTGTCTTATTATAATGACTGCAAAAACAGGAGTGAAGGATTTCACTGAGCATCACACCATTCGGTGCATAGAACTTCACCAAAGTCATTCCCCGATAGATCATGTCCGACAATCCATAAATAATCATCAGATTATTCATCTCCCGGTGCATCTTTGGCACATTCAGCTGGTTGTTATAAATGCTCAGATAACTCAATGCATATGCCATATCTTCATTGATTTTCTCCTGGCATTCCATATCCAGTTCTTCTAACACAATCTGATTTTCCAAAATCAATTTCTGATAGCTTGTCATCAATTCTTTAATATCAGTATAATGTCTTTCGATTGTAACTTCCAGATAATCCTGTGCATGACTTGCCATCTGGAAGGTAATTTCTTTCATTGATTTAATTGCATAATCTCTGTCTGTCATCAGTTTCAAAATCTCCTTATCATCATCACACTAACTGGCGGTCTTTCAGACCAGTTCGCTTTCCCCATGATTTTGATGGGAAGCAATTACTTACTACAACTTGCAGAAGCGGATATCCAAAAGGCATTGTGGGAGCTGCCTTTGCTGACCGGAATCCATCTTCTTATGTAAAACCTACAGGAATATAAAGGGAAAGTGACTATCCCTGCCGGTTAATAATCCAAATAATATCGTCTATACCAATCTCTCCTTATGCTGTTTTTCTCTCCATAAACCATTTATCCACTTCGTAAAACAAGTGGCTTTCCTGCCCCTGTATCATACAGGTGTACATCATTCCTACACCGCCTGCCTTTCTGCTGGCGCATCGCTCGATTTTCAAAATTCTGTCAATACTATATTTTCTTCCATCCTCCCATGTAAAAAATATGGGAACCAGCTGTCCGTCTTTCCGAAACTCTGCTACTACATCTACATATACTTTGTTCATGCCGACACCTCACTATAAAATCTCAATTGCTCTTGGCGATGCCGGGATTCTGCGGATATATCCATTTAACTCCAACTGCTTGATTCTGGAAAATGCTGATGATGTTGATTTCACCCCGATCAATTTTCCAAATTCCCGTATTGTCGGTGGATATCCATGTTCATTGGTATATCGTAAAATACACTGATAACTTTCTTCCTGTTTTCTGGTTAATGCTTTTTTCAAATCTATCCCTCCAATTACCCATGGAAATAACTATGTGGATGGATCGTGTGCGTACCAGCGTCTAAGTGGGATAAGACTTTATCCTGATACATTGCCGCTCGCTGTATACTGAAATAACCAAACCGTCGTCTGATCTCATCTACAGTACGATCCAGCTTCTCTAACTTTTCCTTTTTCTCCTGATTTCCAAATAAATCCAACTGCACGGGAATATCATCTAACACAAGATCCGCAGCTCGGATCCCCAGGCTTCTAATGGGATGTTCCCATTTGTAATTATCTTTAAATAGCTGAAATGCTGCAGTTACAATCTCGTTTGTAATATTCGTTGGCTGTCGTAAATGTATCTGTCTGGAAAAACTATACAATCGATTATCTCGAACTGTAATTTCTACTGTTTTGCATTTAAATCCATGTTTCCGCAATCGTGCAGCTACACTTTCTGCCAATGCTATTTGAATGATCCAGACATCCAGATCATTTTCCAGATCTCTCGGTGTTGTAGTGCTATTACCTATCGACTTTACTGGTGCTTCATATCCTTCCTTGCAAACCGGATCTTCATCCCAGCCATTTGCGAAAGCCCATAATACATTTCCTATTTTTCCAAAATGACTCTCTAACAACTTTTCGTCTGATTCCGCAAGTTGCCCGATTGTCCGGATTCCAAGTTTTTGCAATTTCTTATTTGTCTGTCTTCCGACATAAAGCAAATCTGACGCTGGAAGCTGCCATATCCTGTCTTTATAATTTTCTCGATTAAACTCTGTGATTGCATCCGGCTTTTTATAATCTGAACCAAGTTTCGCATAAATCTTATTCCAGGAAATTCCAATACTTACCGTTACACCCAGTTCGTATTTAATCCGATGGCTGATTTCTCTTGCAATCGTCATTCCGCTTCCTTTCAGATTTCTGCTGTCCGATACATCCAGCCAGGCTTCATCAATTCCATATGGCTCGATCTTGTCCGTATACTCCGAATAGATTTCTCTTGCCATCTTTGAAAATCTCAAATACAAATCCATCCGTGGTGGTACAAATATGATTTCCGGACAAATCTGTTTTGCCTGCCATAATGCCATTCCGGTCTTTACACCTTTTTGCTTTGCAATATAATTTGCTGTCAGCACAATCCCATGCCGGGCTTCCGGATCGCCACCTACTGCCAGAGGCATTCCTGCAAATTCCGGATGATGTAGCATTTCTACACTGGCATAAAAACAGTTCATATCACTATGCAGGATCACACGCTCACTCAAACTTTTCACCTCCTAGCTGTTTCCTTCAATATGATGTCTTATCAATTTCTGTATGTTTAGTATATATCGACATTCCGGAGATAGTCAAGTAACATCTTGGTTGTATTTTCTCCATTTTGGAGATTGTTGTTGATTTTATTTCTAACATACGGTATAATGCATATAGAAAATTCAAATAGAAATGAGGCGAACAAATGCGTGATTTCGGGGAAATATTAGCAGAAAATAGAAAAAAGAAAGGATACTCTCAATCAGATCTGGTAGACCTGCTTTCTCAGGAAGGTATTCAGGTCACTACAAAAGCAATCTCCAAATGGGAGACCAATGCACGAGAACCAGCTTTACATGTTTTCCTGACACTTTGCCAGTTACTTGATATCGAAGATATATATGAATCTTTCTTTGGAGAAAATCCATATAACATTATGAGTGGATTGAATGAAGAAGGCAGAAATAAATTGATTGAATTTGCTGATATTTTGAAAGCTTCTAAAAAGTTTTCTCCACTGTCTGCAAAGATTATCCCATTCCATCATCCTGTAGAAATTACCTGGGAACCAGTTTCTGCTGGTACTGGAAATTACCTGGAAGATTCTGTAAAAGAAACTTATGACGTAGGACACCTTGCTCCTGAGCAGACTGACTTTGGTGTACGGATCTCCGGTGACAGTATGGAACCACTTTATCATACAGGCGATGTCGCATGGATTCAGAAAAAAGATTCTCTTGCTAATGGTGAAATTGGAATCTTCTATCTCAACGGTAATACTTACATCAAGGAATTACACGATGAGCCAGATGGTGTTTATCTGATTTCTTTAAATCAAAAATATCGTCCTATCCAAGTTTTGGAATCTGACTCTTTTAAGATTTTTGGAAAAGTAATCGGAAAATGCAAAGGTGCAGAAATTCCGGGATTTCATTAGATTTCAACAGCAGGTTCATGATCCTGCTGATAACAATAAGCAAAGGAAGTGATTGAATGGCAATCAATAATACATTAAAAGATATTCGTGAAGAACGGAATCTCATTCAAGCAGATTTGGCTGAAGCCATAGGTTCCTGCAGCCAGACTATAGGCCGCATCGAACGTGGAGAACGTAATCCCTCTCTTGAGATTGCAATCCGGCTGGCCCATTACCTGAAAGTGCCTGTAGAAGATATTTTTCAAGTTGAAGACTGAAGCATAACAGCCGAAAAACCGAGGAATAAAATCCCCGGTTTTCCTTTTGCTCAAAAATCAGTGTAATTCCATGATGCACAGATGCATATACGATTGCTTTTCTCATTTGTTTTCCTTTCTGCCTGCTCCATCAATCAGGTCATAACTCATATCTAAAAAGTCCAGTACCTTTGCTTCGCTGACCGAACCATCCAGTAAAATAGTGATCCAGTGCTGCTTATTCATATGATACCCAGGTAAAAATCCATAAGTCTGAATAATCATATTTGTCATGTCCGGATCACACTTTACGTCAATGATATCAACCATCTCTCTTCCTTCTAATCCCAGTTTCGATTTTTCAACCGTCATGATCACTGCATACCATTTCCCATTCTTATGTCGAAGTACTGCACTGTCCGGTAGTTTACTCCATAAATATTCCGGAATCGTGCCATACTGTTTCTGCACATATTCAAAAATTTCTTCTTTCTTCACAATCTATTCAACTCCTGATTCTTCTGATATCCTGCCCATAATCATACCACATTTTCGTATCCCGTACTACCTGCCAAATTCTTTTGCATTTTCCCGGTTCTCCTGACTTTAACTAATAGAGAGGTAAAACAGCAAGGACAGGAAGTGTATATACACTTCCGAAATACCAACAATTTAGGGAACCCTGCCCTAAATTAAAAACTCAGAAGTCACTACTTCGAAGAACAAATGAAAGGAGAATCTGCCTATGGCAAAGAGAAAAAGAAATATACAAATTTTGTTTTGTGTTTCCCCGGAAGAAAAGAAGCTAATTCGCAGAAAGATGATTGAATCAAAAACAAAAAATATGGGAGCTTACCTTCGTAAAATGGCAATCGACGGTTATATTGTCAATACAGACACTACTCCATTAAAGAAACAATACGAGGAAATGCATAAGATCGGTGTGAATATTAATCAGATTGCAAAGAAAGTAAACAGCACCGGAGATCTGTATCCGGAAGAAATGCAAGAATTGAAAGAGCTGGTGAAAGAATTATGGCGTATCTTAAGATCTTCCCAATTAAAGTAACGGACAAGAAAGCTCTGGACTATATTACGAATCCTGATAAGACTGATGAAAAACTGTTAGTTTCCAGTTTTGGCTGTTCCCCGGAAACTGCAGATCTTGAATTTTCCATGACAAGAGAAATGGCAAAAAAGAATGGAATGAACAAAGGCGATAATCTGGCATTTCATCTAATCCAGTCATTTAAACCTGGAGAAGTTGATGCTGTAACTGCCCATCGCTTAGGACAGCAATTTGCAGACGAAGTACTGAAAGGAAAATATGAATACGTGATCAGTACCCATGTTGATAAAAACCACATTCACAACCATATCATCTTTAATGCTGCCAGCTTCGTTGACCATCACAAGTATGTTTCCAATAAGCGGAGCTACCATAAGCTCTGCAGAATCAGCAATCGTATCTGCCATGAAAACGGACTTGCCACCAGTATGCCGACCAGAGAAAAAGGCAAAAGTTATAAGGAGAACATGGAATATCATCGTGGCACCAGTTGGAAAGCTAAACTTCGTGTTGCGGTTGATAAGGCAATCTGGTCTTCTATCAACTATGAGGAATTTCTACAAAAGATGCAGTTAGCAGGATATGAAGTTCGACAGGGAAAACATCTGTCCTTCCGTGCACCGGAACAGAAAAACTTCACTTATATGAAATCTCTCGGAAGCTATTATTCGGAAGAAAATGTCCGTATCCGTCTGGTTAAAAATCGTAGCAAAGCGAAAGCTCCAAAGCATCTGTCCAGAGAAGCTCGCCTGTATATCAATATCTCCACGTATGTTACAACCGGCAATCGAGAAGGCTTTGAACGATGGGCAAAACTCAATAATCTGAAAGAGGCAGCCCGCACCTTCAACTATCTTTCCGAAAATAACCTGCTGAATTATGAAGATTTCCAGCAGCATCTTTCTGATGTTAATGCTTCTGTTAAAGCGGCTGAGCAGAGAATAACGCAAATCAACAATGATCTGAGCACGCAGAAAGTCATTCAGAAACACTGTGATTCTTACCGGCTCTGTCGTAAAGTGATTGAAGATTGCAAATCTGCTAAAAATCCAAAAGCATACAGGACCAAACATCAGGCAGAATACCAACTCCACGATTCACTAAAAAAAGAGCTTCAGGATCTCGGTGTTACCAAAATCCCAAGCTCTAATAAAATCCAGAAGCAAATTGAAAATCTTGAATCTGAACAGGCTGCTACTATCCGGGAAAAACAGGAATTGCAGAAAAAGCAAAAGACACTGGAGATCATTAGACAGAATTTCACTGCACTGCTCGATGCTCCCACATTTCGTGAATCTATTGAAAACAAACGAGAAAACAGCTTATAATTGTTTGAGGTGTCCTATAATTTGACACCTCACTACATCTTGCCTTTCCTAATAGACTGAATAAGATTTTAAATAAATCTCGATAATTTGCAGATGAATATTCACTCACTTTTTATCTACTCTAACAAATTCTTGTTTTCTCCATTCATATATTTCAAAATAATCATTGATTCTTTCTTTTTCTAATTTATCAAAAAATCGAAACTATCATAAAGAATTTTAAATATTCTGCTATGATAGTTTCGATTATGTTATCTACAGAGTACTATACAGTTAAACAAAAGTGTACCTCTTAACTCAAATTACATAGGCCCACTTCCTTATTTGTTCGGTTTTTATATTATAAATATGCAGCATCATAATATGTAACCATTTTGCATAAAATAGTCTCTATTGTATCTTTATATGTATTCAATACAGTATCATCATCTTTTGATAAATCATTGTATTCTATTGTTTTGTTAGTCGCTATCGTTCCTGTAATTTGATGATCCAAGCCATAGTCTATATTAAAAGTATATTGTTGCTCATCGTAATTCAAAAGAATATTACAAGAGAACTTCTCATTTCTATATGTTGAAGTAATCTGTTGAAGATTAAATCCGAATTTCATAAATGGTAATTTTTGATTTGGCAACTCATATATTATATCTTCATCGTACAGTACATAGAGTCCATTTTCCAACTCAAATCCCAAACTTTTAACATTAGAAACAAAGCCTTCCTCTTTTCTCACTGCATTTATTTTCCAAATCCCCAAAACAGCTACATAAACACATCCTATAATACAAAAAATCGGTAATATTCTTTTTAAAGTACGAAAAATTTTTTGTGTCATATCTATTTTGCTTACAAATTTATGATCCTCATTTAATAATGAATCCAGCGAGAAATTATATGTATTACAAATAGTTATGATCAGCTGTAAATCAGGCATACTTTTTTCATTTTCCCAACTTGAAACAGTCTGCCTTGTAACACCAAATTTATTAGCATACTCCTCTTGCGTCATATTATTATCTTGCCTTGTTTTCTTAATCATTTCTGCTATGGTCATTGAACTTGTTTTTTTACCTCCCGTTAATTATCATAATCTCTCGGAATCTTTAGCTCAGTAAAATCAAGGCTTGCAGATTCCTTTTTTATTAAAATCCCCCACTTTTTTGCCCAAAAAGTCTTGACAAATCGCTCAAAATTTGCAGCGAAGCCGATTGAATATATTTTATTTTCATCGACTGGAGGGCGATTTTTATGTCACCTGTTAATTCCGGCGGTCATACCGCCTATCAAACTTTTGTACTCGAAAACCTTCGTAAATATTATCCGGATCCCACTGTTTTTGCTAAATCAACATGGGACATCATCGAACGTTTCTGGAATCTCGATCTTTCTTATACCGATGAACTGCTCCGCAGCAAATACTCTGTCTTTGGTCCAAAACCAAGGACTCCTTCCTGTATGCAACGTTCTCATCTTCTTTCCATTGATTTTAAAGTCCATTCCCTTACCGATTGGGCTGCTCAATTAAAGATAAATCCACTCTATGCAATCCTCAGCGGATTCCAGTTTGGTGATACTCCCGGTGTCGGCACTTTCTATGACTTCCTTGACAGGCTTTGGGATTCTGATTCTGATAATCTTTCTCCTCATATCCATCCTATAAAAAAGAAGAGGGTCAAAAAACAAAACAAAAAGGCGATAAGGCAGAACCCATTGAAAAAGTCACAGTTGAACAACTTTTCCAATCTATGGAACATTCTTCTTTTTCCATAGATGAACAGCCTTATGCTTCTCTTTTCAAGATTTATGATCATGAATTTTTATCGGTCTCCATATCCAAAGGATTGATTGATATCTCCAATCTTTCCATTGCCGGCGATGGAATGCCTGTTACAACATCTGCACGCGAACGGAAGCACCGTATTTGCGAATGTTCCAAAAATGGAATTACTTCCTGTCATTGTGACCGTTACTTTTCCCAGCCTGACTGTGACATCGGTTATGATTCTTCCAGAGAATGCTTTTACCATGGCTACCACTTATATATATTGGTTGCAGCGAACTCAGAAAGCGACCTGCCTTTATTTCCTTTATTCAATCCTGCATCAAAGCATGATTCTCATGGGTTTTTGGAAGCTTACTTTCGTTTCAAATCTTTTTTTCCTGATTTTCATGTCAGAAAATGGCTTTTAGATTCCGCTCATGATGCCATGTCTTATTACTTATACTGTCGCAAGAATGATATCCAGCCTTTCATTGATTTAAACGAAAAGCGGGGAATCAGCAAGAAATACAAAGATGATTTTACCATTGGAAAAGATGGTGTCCCTATCTGCAAAGCAGGACGAAAAATGAATCATGACGGTTCTGAACCTTCAAAGACACGGTTAAAATTCCGTTGTCCGCTTGCCAGCCGTAAATACGGATGTTCTTGTAGCACTCCATGCTCAGACTCCAAATATGGGAGAACCGTTCATCTTGCGATGAAAGATAATCCAAGACTGATCAATTTTCCGCCTCGTGACAGTGAAGAATGGAAACCGGAATACAATGCCAGGACTTCGGCTGAACGTTCGAATAAACGTGAGAAAATAGACTTTCAATTAGAAAGCGGCAGACACCGCTCAACTAAGATGTGGTACTGCCGCCTGTATCACATCCTCATGCTTCAGCATTTGGATGTCTGGGATTTGCCCTTTGAATCCACCCTAGCAAAGTTAATTTTAAATGTGGCATAATCCTTTGATCATTATACACGATTTTTCAGGCATGGCGACAGTTATGTCTATTTTCCATGTTCTTTTTTCTGTTTCGAATCATATTTACTTTTCAAAGTACACATTTCGTCTGTTACCGATAATAATCACTCAGGATTCCGAGAGATTATTATCTGATTATATTCTAAGTTATTTTCTAATAAATGTGAATGCTTATTTTTATGTAGCTTTCCAGTGCTATCAATAAATAAAACTATATCATTATCATTTAACAGATTTGCGTTATGCGAAATAATTATACATGTTTGTTCCAGGAGTTTTTTTCTTATATAATCTATTATAAGATTCTCACTTTCAAAATCCAAATGACAGGTTGCCTCGTCAAATATATATATTGGAACATTTCGCATCATAGCTCTAGCCAGAGCAACCCGCTGTTTTTCACCACCGGACAAATTAGTGCCATTCTCCGATAAATAGCTATCTAAACTAAGAGATCTGGAACTCATCATTTGACTAATTCCCATTGCCTCAATAACTTCATCGAATAATAGTTGGTTACAATCCTTTTCCCACATTAAAATATTTTCTTGAATTGAACCTGAAAATATTTCGGATTCCTGAGATAAATATAGGACTTGTTTTGATAAATCAGAATTGTTTAAATTTCTGTCATTCCCCCATATGATTTCCCCTTTATTATATTTTACCAATCCAGCGATTGTTTTTGCTAATGTTGATTTTCCGCACCCACTAGAGCCCATCAAAAAAACTTTTTCACCTGGTTCTATGGTAAAAGAAATATTTTTTAATATAGGAACATCATAGCCATATGCAATATCCAAGTTATCTACACATATTTTTCCACTAATTTCATTATTGCTTTCTGAAATTTCTGTAGATTTATTATATGCAAATATATCTTCTATTCTAAGAAACGTAAGTATTGTTTCTTGCAAAGATGGTAGAATGCCAAGTAAATTTTTAACCGGAGATAGGAAAAAGCCTATAAAACTTTCAAATGCAAGTAGCGTACCTAACGACATATTACCTGCAATAACTGAATAAATTCCATATGCTAAGATTATCAACATAACCATATGTTCTATTGCCCTTAAAGTTTCCCCTAAAATTATGGATAATTTGCTTAAAATATACTCTTGATTTTTTACAAATTTAATTTCCTTTCTCATTTTCTTCATATAATTGCTGTTTTCAAAACTCTTTAAAGACATTAAATTCTCGATTGTTTCTTTTATGTGTGTTATTAACAAAGATTCTTTGTCCATAATAGTTTTACTTAATTTAAAGAGTTTTTGTTTAGAAATAACAAATGAAATTATATAAGCAGCAACTATAACCAAGACCAAATAGAACATAATAGGACTAATACCTATTAAAATAATTGCTCCGGCAATCAAAGAAATACATTCCAAAACTACAGAAGAAAATACGGAGGACATGGTTTCAACAACTACAGATAATCTATAATATCTATCCAGAACACCTCCACTTGTATAATCGTCCTTTTTTTGAATAGAAATATTTAATAATGATTCCACAAATTGATTTTGAAGTGTAATTTCCAGCTCCATTTTTAAGTAAGCAATAAGTTTTCCTTTTACTATAGACAAGATACTTACAAGTAAATAGCATCCCCCCATCACTATAAAAAAAGATTTTAATTGTGGTGTAAATGTCGGAATGCCTATTTCAATTTGATCAATTATATTCTTATATAAAAAGGTTGTAATTACACTAATTGCCATAAGTATAACCGAAAATATCACTAATAAAGCAAGGAGCTTTTTCTGTTGAAATAGAGCTGTCCAACATACTGACTTTTTAGGTAGCACCACTCTATCTATTTCTAAAATCTCCGTAATAATTATAGCATAACTTGACCATATTAAATCAAAATATTCTTTTGTAATAATACGTTTTCCTTTATTCGGATCCCATAAAAAAACCTTATTATTATTTGTCTTATACAGTACGACATAGTGATATTCATCATCTTCATTTATCATAATAATAATAGGCTTTTTCTCTTCAGATAATAAAGAATACAACTCTATATTAGTGCCTTCAACCGCCAACGATTTCATCCCGATAGTACGAAACACTTCTGTTATTCCGTATAGGCTTAATCCATCATTACCAAGAAATATATTTTTTCTGAGTGCTGTTTCATCGACACAAATTTTTAAAAACTTGCATATAGTTAATATACATGCTAATCCACAATCATTTTCATCATGTTGTAAACAACCTCTCATATTACTTTCCTTCTTTCTAAATACAGAGAGGGTTGGAATAGCCAACCCTCTCTGTATTTGCTTATTGCGGTTACTGACAACTACTCTTTTCACAGTAGAACACGCTAACCTTATCTGCATGAGCTGGATATTTCGCTACATGAGCATCAGCAGCTGCTCCGGCTGCTGCATAAGAACTATATGCTTTACTTGTAAAATTAGCCCAATCTCTACAGATCCAATGATAGTGTCCCTTGCCCGCTCTAATTTCCTGTGCTTTCTCAACTGTTAATGCTTTCATACCTTTGTCTCCTTTCTTCGAAGTTTGATACGTACAACTATTACACCTTCAAGATAAACTATTTTCCATAATTACTCAAGCAAATAACCCCTTACATCCATGTCAAATAGGCTTTACATCCGCTTATTCCCCACATTTTCTATGACAAGTAAAGATAAATACTTTCTTTTTATGATTCCTATATTTATCTCTATGCCTATCCGCAACTTTACCTACTTCTGATAGGCTGCAGTAATATGGCTTACTGATAAAGTTAAGTTTGTCAAAACATACCCAATGAAAATGAGCATTACCTGCTCGAAGTTCTCTTGCTTTCTCTGTGCTTATAACTTTCATATGATTACCTCCCTTAAAAATATTTTTATTAATTTAAATATAACCCCTGAACTAAAATAGAGAAAGAAAAACCTTCTTTACATTATGTAAAATTACTCTTTTATCCTTATTATCTACAATGTAAATACTTCTTTGCTTTACTTTTTATGCTTTTCGCCATCATAATATAGTCAAAGGAGGGAGTTATATGATATTAAAACTTATGATTGTAGAAATCAAACGGTATCTAAGATCTTTATATTATCTGGTCGTACTATTTATTCTATTTTTGATTCACATGCTTGGTCTAAAAGGAGGTGTGCCATTTTTATTTTGGGGAGATGATTTTTTAGAGAATGTAAATTTTATCTGTATAGTTCTTTCCCTTTTAATGTCAGTCTATATTTGTGATGAGTTTTCTTATGGTACAGTACAAAATAAACTTTATTTAGGGTACAAAAAAAGCCAAATTTATATAGCGGAAGTAATTGCTTGCAGCGTATGTGGAAGCAGCCTTGTATTACTTGATTCTTTATTTTATCTATTAGGTTGCCTTCTTAGGAAACAGGAACTTACTCATTCATTCTCATATATTATGACTAATACTCTGATTTTTATGATTACAATTGGTTCTGTTTCTGTTATTATTTGTAGTTTTAGTTTACTTGCGAAAAAACGTTTGATAACGCAGTTCTTACTTGTATTCTTTGCCATATTTCTTATAAATAGTGGTCGAAAAACCCTTGCTACATTAACAGACTACGAAAGTGTATTTGTAGAAATAAATGAGGAAAACGATCCTGCGTCAAAAGATTTAATAGAAAGTTTTACAGAAGAACTAAACGCTACTTATCGGACACAATTAAATATGAAGATTACCTTATCCCCATATGCTCAATGTAACTTTTCTTCATATATAACCACAGAACGGCCAGAGGATAAGCCAAAACAATCATTTCTATTTAAAAATCATGACTATCATATAGACTTTGTGATTGCTGATGTCATTCTTTCACTGTTCATCATTTTAGTAAGTGTAAATATATTTAAAAAGCAAAATATTTAAAGGAGGAGCCTTATGAATTACATTGTAACAACAACCAATATTACAAAACAATACAAGGATACAACTGCATTGAATAACGTATCTATTCATATTCCTAGAGGTTCTATTTACGGATTAGTCGGGAATAATGGTGCTGGAAAAACAACTCTTATGAGACTATTATTAGGATTACAAAACCCTACCTCTGGTCAGATAAAAATCGCTGACAACATAAAAACGGGAGCTATATTAGAAACTCCTGCAGTATATCCGTATTGGTCTGCCAAACGAAACTTGAAATATCAGCTATCCTTGATAAAAAATCCAAAGTACAGTGTTTCTGAATTACTTAAAATAGTAGGATTAAAAGATACACGTAAACCACTTATACAGTATTCCCTTGGTATGAAACAACGTTTAGGGCTTGCATTAGCTCTTGCTAATCAACCGGATTTATTATTCCTTGATGAACCATTAAATGGCTTAGATCCTTCCGGGATACGTCAAATTAGAGATTTAATTAAAGCCTTGAGTGAAGACCACGGAGTAACTATAGTAATTTCAAGTCATATTCTTGATGAATTACAAAAAATTGTCACTCATATAGGATTTCTGAAAGACGGAATTTTAATTCATGAATGTAAAAATAGTGAAATAACAGAAGAATCATTAGAAGAATTCTATTTCGATGAATTTGAACAGTAAGGAGGAATGGTTCATGAATAAATTATTACGTGTCGAATTATCACGAAGACTAACTTCTATAATATACATTGGTGAAATTATACTATTATTAGTTTATAATTTTTTAGAGATATCTGGATCAACGTATGGTTTTGAAGTTAATATACCATATTTCCTTTTTAATAAAACTACATTAATATGTATATTTATTTCAATAAATGTGTCTCTAAAACTTAGTCAAGAGTTAGACAATAGAACTATTAACAACAAATTATTTTGTGGTTATAATAAATCGACATTTTACAAAACAGAACTCCTCGTTGGAATCATAGAAGGAACACTTTTGCTCTTAGCTGATACAATATCAGTAATATTACTTGGAATATTCCAGAATTATGAGTTAAATATATCTTACATTGATTTATTTATTAATTTTATAATAGTCCTTATAATCATCTCAACTGTGGCAATAATTTCAACAATACTCTCCGTTCTAATAAATAATAGAATTTTTTCTATATTTATTGTAATCGGTTTAACCCTTCTGCTTTTATATGGTGGAAAAGAAACAGTGCATACTCTAAATCAGCCAGTACAAACCACTCTATTTAGTATCGATGGGGAATTACGAGATAATCCGCTTTATGCTGAGGGCGCAGAAAGAACCATACACAATATACATCTATTTTCTTCTCCATATGCACAAGCAAATTATGTGCCTTATTTGCTGCATGAAGAAAAACAAGAAAAGTTTGATAATTCATTGATTCTAAAGAACAGTCCTTATCACCTGGAATTTCTAATAACTGATATATTAGGAGGGATATTTTTATATCTCCTAGGAAGTTATTTATTTAATAAACGCAATCTACAATGAGATTGCACATTTTAAATTTGCAAAATCAGAATATTGGACACAAGCCTATGTTGCGGAATTAGTAGACCGTGACTCCCATACCATTATGAATATTGAGAACACAGGTCAATATCCCAGCTTCAACCTTTTTGTTAAACTCATTACTATGTTTGACGTTTCAGTTGACCAGTTTATTCATGCGGACGGAGGGGCAAGGTCAAGCTCTTGCAGAAAGCACATTGATGTGCTTCTAAACTCCATAAATGAAAAAGAGCTTGTCGTGATAGAAGCCACAGCCGAAGGCATTAAGAAAGCCAGAGAAACGGAGGTTCCAGAATAAGGGCCTCTGTTTTTTTGCGCCATTTTAGGGGCTGCCGCTAAGTGGCAAGCAATGCCTCTGTGGCCACAAGTGGCACAAAGGCGGCTTGTTGGGGCTCGCCCCAAACCCGTATCTTCGGGCCAACATGGCCCGAAGTGTCAGCGTCGCTTTGCTCCTTGTTTTCATAATCTCAACGCTCCTTTTTCTGCTTTCTTCCCGGTTCAGTGTAGCCCATCAAAGTGTCAATGTTCGCCTTGATCGTGACGATCTCCTGCATATCCCATCGTGCCTTTTGATATTCTCCATAGAACTGTTTTTTCTTTGCTGTAAGCTTACGGCCTTCTTCCTTCAGCACATCTCAGTAAATGAAGCTCGTTCTCTTAAGCGAACTTCTATTGTGACTCTTTCATCAAGAACCAGATGTACATTCTTAGCCATGGTATTCTCCTTGGATAACGCCATCCGGACTCTATTGCTGAGCCACAACTATAACTAGATATCAAGAGGTTTGCAACACTAACTTCTATGATATATTTTGCAATACTAAGTGCCAGTTTTTGAATGGACTGGAATTTAATTTTCCAATTCACCAACTATCGAGATATCCAATACCTCTTCCGCCTGCTGTTCATTATAACATTCACTCCATATTTACGCATAAAAAAGGATGCAGGGATTGACTCCCTACACCCTTCATTAGAATTATAATGTTACACCTGTCTTACATCCCGATCAGCCTCTCTCTCCGGCTTATCTTTTCCCTGTTTTTCTTGAATAATCCTCTTATTAATCTCAAGCCGTTCATGAATGGATAATTTCTTATCTTTTCCATCTACCGCCTGCTTCTGCTGTGCCGGTTTTCTATCTGTTTTTCCTACATCCTTAACAACTGCATTCGCTTCGGTACTTGTTACCCTCTCATCTGCTCTTCCTTCATATCTTTCTGCTATCTGCTGTTCTCGTCTCTCCTTCACACCTTTTTCCTCCAGATTACAAAAACTATGCAGATACGGAAGCACATGATTCTGCATGTCTGTCAGATCTTCCATATACTTTTGGAACTCTTCACTTCCTTTGCCTTTCTGGTAATTGATCCAATACTCATCTGTAAAAAAGTATAAACGATATTATGATTGTAATCTTCATATTTATTTTACAGTGTCAAAATACCCGATAATTCCTATGCATACGTCTTTCTTCATTGGCGACCACAGCGTATGCAATTTCATTTTATACTTCTGACTATTATTTTCCACTGTCGCTTTTAACTGCACAGAGATTTCTTTATTTTGTACAGATGTCTGGTGTAACAAAACCCGAATATATTGAACATCTTCTTCATTTACTCCGAATTCTTTGAACAGATCAATTTTCGAATTATTTCTCTGACATAATATCTGCCGTTTTCCATTTAATATAGTGAGCTGACCTGAAACCGCATTGTAATCAATCGAATTCATTCCACTGTTCGATTTGAAGAAATCGATTTTTTCCTGCATGACCTTGAATTGTCCACATTGTCCGTCCAGGATCATTTGAATCGCTGTATCATGATCAAAAGCTTTCTTATAGCATCTTTCACTTGTAAGTGCATCATAAACATCAACAATCGATACCACCTGTGCGGAGTTTGGTATTTCTTCACCTTTCAATCCATCCGGATAGCCCTTTCCATCCCATCTTTCATGATTCCACCTGCAGATTTCCCATGCGGTATGTACCAGTAGATGATCTTGTGGAAAATCCATGTCCTTAATTATAGCCGCGCCAAGCTCACTATGGGTTTTCATAATCTTAAATTCTTCATCGGTAAGTCTGCCTGGTTTATTCAATATTTCTTCCGGAATACGAATCTTACCAATATCATGAAGGGAAGAAGCAGTTGTAATCAAAGCAATATCTGCCTCTGTCAAAGGATAAGCATCTGTTACTTTTACCAGTTGTCTAGCATCATCTCCGTTGCTGTTTTAATATGCAGGATGTGTTCTCTGCTCTCGCTGTTACGGGATCCCAATATATTACTCATAATCCGGATCATGATATTATTATTTTCTTCTTTTTCGTAAACCTGATCATAAACTACATTGATTCGCTTCTTGTAGTACTGCGCGAACTACTTTCTCCTCATAGAATCCTTTTTTCCCTTGTATAATACTGTCAATATCCGCTTCTTCCAGCAACACATCATAATCCGCACGCATCCGAGCTGTAATCCGGTTGTAAAGACTAATGATTCCCGTTTCCATAGAGTCGCAGATCTCCATATCCTCAATTCCGGAACGGAACATCAGATAATCTGTTGTAAATCCACCAATGTCCACACCTACTACTTTAGGGTAAGAACGTATCTCCCGGTGCTGCAGCATAATCGCCGTATAATCCTGGGGAAATGCCATAACATCTGTGATAATTACATGATATTCTTTTTGCTTATAATTAAATTGAAGCATTTCTCCAGTTCCCCGGAAAAACGTCTCATATTTATCATAGAGTTCCGCAAAATGCTTCGGCGGCAGTCCTATTGGCATTTGAACTTGGATTAAATCACCTTTTTCGATATTCGGGTTTAATTCCAGTTCCTTTGCTATTCCTAAAAGTGTCAATAAGAAAAATCTTTGATCGGCAGTCTTATCTCTCTGATATGGAATTCTCCGGTTACTCGGCACATAAAATTTTCCGTTATACTCCAAATAATCAATTCCCCTGCCTGGGCTAATATCGCTTTCACTGATTCCAGTCGTAAATACTGTATGAACCGTTTTGATATTTCTGTTTCCATGGTCGATTGCAATTCTGATTCGCTTTATCATATAGAATCTCTCCTTTTTTCTTTTCTACTTATTACATACGTTTTCTGTACGTGAAACGCAAAATAATAAGCAGAATATTATAAAAGGATCTCCTATATTTATATATGAGTTCTCGCCGTCATCCCTTATCCTTTTCATGATGCTGCTTTAGTTTAAGAAAGGATTCATCACTGATACAGTGTTCAATACGGCAGGCCTCCGTTTCCGCTATGTTAGGGCTGACTCCAGCAGATATAAGCTGTTCCTTAAAAAACTTATGCCGCTCATAAATTTTCTCTGCAATTTTTCGCCCTTCCTCTGTTAAAGAAATAAAGTGCTTATCATCCTTTGTAAGAAAACCGCCGTCACATAAAACATTAACTGCATGGCATACGCTAGGCTTTGAAACTCCTACATAACGGGCGACATCTACCGAACGTACCATACCTTTTTCTGTCTTGAGAACAAGGATTGCTTCCAGATAGTCCTCCCCAGATGCATGAATCTTCATCTTAAGTCATCCTCAAAGGCAAAGAACTTTTGCAACCGTTCCCGGCTTATTCTGTTCCATCCATCACTCCATAGCACTTTTCCGTTTTCTATAAAGACAAAGTAATTGCAGCACTCCGCAATCAGCTCCGGGTCATGAGTAACAATAAACAAGGTTTTCCCCAACGAACTCAATTCCCGCAAATTCTCTGCCACTTTTTTCATGTGCCGATAATCCAATCCGCTTGTAGGCTCGTCAAAAACAATAACCTGTTTATCAGACGCAATTGCGCTGGCAATCGCTACCCTCTGTTTCTGTCCGCCGGACAACGACATAGGATGGGCGTCTCTAAATTCTGAAATGTGCAGACTTTCCATAATACTTTCTGCCTCATGCGCCGCTTTTTCTTCATCTGAATTATCCAGACTAAGCAAGATTTCATCCATTACACTTTCCGTAAAAAGTTGGTGGTTTACGTCCTGCATAACCATATAGCAGGTCTTAATTCTCTGACTTGCCATATAAGTTTTTCCATTCATGCTCATACAGCCTTTTGCGGTTTTGAGCAATCCGCATAAATTGTTAGCAAAAGTCGTTTTCCCTGCTCCATTGTTGCCGACTACTCCAACCACCGAACCTTGCGGAATCATCAAATCTGATATATCCAGCACCTTCCGCTTTTTCTTCTTACCTCTGGAAGCATTTTTATAAGAAACTTCAAAGTCCCTGATATATAGCTGCTTTGTCGCACACACTGTGCTCTGCATTTTACTAAAATCTTCAGACTGTAAAGTTCTAAGACCCAGCGCGTGCAATTCGCCTGTAGATTTCTTTTTGAAGTCGGAGATGGAAAGGTTTTCTTTTATTTGCCCGCCCTGCATATATAGAACGCGATCTGCAATATCCATCAGGTAATACAGGCGATGTTCCGCAATCACAATCGTTTTCCCCTGTGCTTTCCATTTCCGCAATACATCTTTTAATTCTCTGATTGATTTAATATCCAAATTGGAAGATGGCTCGTCCAGTACAAATATATCCGGTTCCATTGCGGAAACGGACGCACAGGCAATTTTCTGTTTTTCACCACCGGACAGTGCAAATAAACTCCTATTCAGTAAATCTTCGATTTTTAACGCGCCTACCGTTTTTTCTATCCGCAAATTGATTTCGTCTGCGTCGATTGCCAAATTCTCACATCCAAATGCAATTTCACTGGTAGTATCCACTGTAAAAAATTGTGTCCTTGGATTTTGAAAAACAGAACCAACCACACCAGACAAAGCATAAAGGGATACATTTTTTACATCTATCCCTTCCACAATCGTCTGCCCGGTAAGCGTTCCTTCGTAATAATGCGGGATAAGCCCATTTATTAAACGTGTGAGTGTAGTCTTTCCGCAGCCGGATTCTCCGCAGATCAAAACAACCTCTCCGTCATGGATAGTCAAATTTATATTTTCGATTTTTCCTTTAGAACTGCCTTGCTCATATTGAAAGGCTACATCCTTAAACTCTATCATTTCAGTCCTCCTAAAAAAGCAGGAACACCAACAGGGCAGCAGTAACAATAATCATAAGCGCAAAATCTTTCCAATGGAAACCGATCTTACAAATGCTTGTACGCTTTTTTCCGTTTCCTAATCCTCTTGTCAAAGCTGCCGCAGACAGGTCATTCCCTATTGTTACTACAGACATCATAAGAGGGACAATTCGATATTCTAATACTGCTTGTGGATTCTTTAAAAAATTTTTCCCCGTGATTCCTCTCATACGCATAGCGTTTCCAATAGATCCAGCTTCTTCGGAAATTGTAGGGAAGAACCGGAACATAACAGAAAACGGGATAATGAATGCTTCTGGTATATGCATACGCTGCATGGCAAGGACAAATTCACTAACCTTTGTAGTCGAGAGAAGATAATAGCCCATCATGGCGCTTGGAAACCATCGTGTTCCAAATTGAGCCAGCAGCGATATTATAATTGTTCCTATTAGTCCCATATACGGAACAAGAAATATGTTCACCATCCATGAAACAACAAAAACAATCAAATAGATGATGGCAACCTTTTTCCTACTGCCCGAAAGCAGAAGGAAAAAGGGTACCAATGCCAGAATCGGCTTTAACCAGAAACTAATACCGTCCGTTTTTCCGTCAATCATTACAATACTGAATATTACAAGCATATATAGCTTTGTTCTTGGATCAAGCCAGAAACGTCGCTCCGAATCAACTGACAGTAATAATTCTGGTTTCATTAAACAATGCCCGCCTTTACAAAATGCTTCTTCAAAATTGCCTTTCCTAAATATGCGCCGATCACTCCGCCAACAATGCCTAAAACAATGACTACCGGAAGCATCCAGTTAGCAGTAAGGCCCATAATGGCATTGATGTATTCGTCTGTACCGCCTCTGCTTCTGTACGCCTCAAAGAAAGTATCTCTCATAATCCACATAGGCAGCATGGAACCGATTACCCATTCAGTAAACACGCAATATCCCAGTACAGTATGTTTCCAGCTTTTATATTCGCCAGCCTTGAAAATTAAATCAGCAAGGAAACCGAATACGATTCCAAACGGAATAGAAATCCAGCTTTGTCCCATCAGAAAGCAGAGGACGCTGACCAGCGTACCCATAATAGTTGCCGCACCGAATTTCCCGGTCTTTGTCAGAAACAGCATGAACGGGATACCGCCCAGTATTCCTAGAACCAGTGGTATAATCACTGCAAAGATAGGAATATAACCCATCATACCCGTAATGAAAAACATAACAAAGTAGATGACAGTAAAGATACCGATGTTGATAAAGTCTTTTGCATTCAATTTTTTCTTGTCCATTGTAGGAACTCCTTTCTTTTATGCAAGGCTGTCTGCCTTGATTTTCCAACCGATAGCTTTTTCTCTCATGCCAACAAAATCCGCGTAAATACCTTCTTGTTTGATAAGCTCATCATGCGTACCTTGCTGAGAGATTTTACCCCGGTCGATAACGATGATTTGATCCGCATTTTTTACGGTTTTCAAGCGATGGGCGATCATAATGATTGTTTTTCCCTGAGTCAGTGCTTCAATCGCCTTCTGAAGCTCTGCTTCATTTTCAGGATCGACATTTGCTGTGGCCTCGTCAAGAATAATGATGGGCGCATCTTTCATAATCGCTCTTGCAATAGAAATCCTCTGCTTTTCGCCCCCGGAAATAGTCGCACCGCTTTCTCCGATTACCGTCTGGTAGCCCTTCGGCAATGCTGAAATGAAGTCATGGCACCTTGCCGCCTTTGCTGCCTTTACGACATCTTCATGGGTGGCGTTAGGGCAGCCGAATTTGATATTGTTCTCAATCGTGTCAGGGAACAGATACACATTCTGGAATACCATGCTGATATTTTTCATCAGGCTGTCCAACTTATAATCTTTGACATCAATGCCGCCGATACGGACGCTGCCGCTGTCAACATCCCAAAAGCGTGCGATTAAATTTACCAGTGTTGTTTTTCCAGAACCCGACGGACCGACAATCGCCGTTGTGGTTCCTTGTGGAATTGTGAGCGATACATGGTCGATTACTTTTTTATCCCCATAGGAAAAACTCACATCCTGCATTTCAATGTCCAGCCGGTCTGGGGTCTGTTCTTTGCCGTCAATGTCAATCTGAGGACTTTGGTTGATTTCTTCCACACGGTCAATAGAAGCATCGATCATGGAAAGCATAAAGAACATTTCTCCCGCGCTTTCCAACTGGCTATATACCATGAACGCCGATACTAAGATTATCAGACAATATGTCAATTCCAGCGTACCGTTTATGAAAAGAGCGATAGAGCAGAAAGCAGCAGCGGCACTGGCAATCCGAAGGACAACCTGCTCGGCAGCTATATAGGGAATCCGCTGTCTTTCAATAAGCTGGTTTTTCCTCTTTGTTTCGTCAATAGATTTTTCCAGTGTAGTATTTGATTGCTTTGCCATGTGGAACGCTCGCACAACGCTCATTCCCTGTATGTATTCCAGTACAGCGTCCATAAATTCTGTTTGTGCATCTAACCGTATGGGAGATAATCTTTTGGAGCAGCGCAGGAGCATTGTGTTAATTACCATGAACAAAATTACGCCAGTTAAAAAAATCAAACTGATCTTCCAGCTAAAATAGCTCATGGCAACAGAAAAGATACTTGCGTGGATTACACCAACCAAAGTCCGTACGATAACAGCAAAGGACATGCTTTCAAGGTCGCTCATAGTCGCTGTTGAAACAGATGTGAGGTTGCCCAGACTATGGCTATTGAAATAACCCATCGGCATATATTTCATACGGTTGCCAATTTGAATCCTCTTATCCTCACACATTCGGTAGCTGCCTTCGCCTTCTTTTCCATGCGCCAGATACCAGAAAATAGCGGTGCCGATCACACTGACCAGCATAATACCGAAGGCTAAAAGCGCAGTCTGTGCGGTGATATTATCATGGACTAATCCGTCCAGCACTACCAGAAGGGCAGCAAATTGCAGAGCCTCTAAAATGCACCGTATGATTTCATAAAAGAGTCCTAAATACCAGTTTCGGCTCTGGCGGCCCGCAAATTCAAAAAATTTTCTAAAAGAATGTATCATACTGTTTTCACCTCCTTTGCACCCATATGGGCTGTCCACATCGTATGATAAAGACTGCACTCTTTTAGTAATTCCTCATGCGTTCCCTTCGCTTGGATTGTCCCATCCTTTACAACAACGATCTGGTCGGCATCCGTTATTGTGGACAGGCGGTGAGCAATTACAATCAATGTTTTTCCCTTTGTCAATCGGCTGATGGCCTCCTGTATTACCGCTTCATTTTCTGGGTCAGTATAGGAAGTTGCTTCATCAAGAATCACAATCGGGGCGTTTTTTAGCATAGCTCTGGCAATCGCAATTCTCTGGCGTTCTCCACCGGACAAGTGTCCTCCGGCACCGCCAACCACGGTTTCATATCCATGTTCAAGATTCATAATAAACTCGTGGCAGCCGGAAGCCTTTGCAATCTGTTCCACTTCGGAATCACTTGCCTGCGGTTTGCCCATGCGGATATTGTTACGCACCGTATCATTAAAAAGATAATTGTCCTGCGATACATAGGAAATTAAATCGTTCAGTTGATCGGTAGAGATTTCTTTTACATTTTTATCGCCAATCGTAATCAATCCCCCGGTCACATCCCAAAAAGAAGCAATCAATTTTGCAATCGTTGATTTTCCGCTGCCGGACGGACCTACAAAAGCGGTAATCTTTCCTTGTAGAATTGTCAGATCAATTCCTTTCAATACCTCTTTTTCCTCGTATGCAAAATGGACATTTTCCAGAGAAATATCAAGATTTTGCAAATCGCATTTTCCCTCTGGCCGGACAAGCTCCGGCTGGTTTAATATACCGTCAATCTCCCCCATTACCGTGCCTATTTTTGCAATATCATCGGTAAAGAACATTGCGGCAACAAGCGGGCCTGCAATTCCCAACGACAGGACAGTTACCGTAATAAAGGTTGCGGCAGACAGAGAACCATTCATGTAAAACAGACACCCAACGGGAAGTACACTAATCAGCGCCGCAGGCCATACACTCATCATAACCGCTGAATACTTTTGTGTGTCTTTCATCCAGTCTAAAATCAGGTTTGCATTTGCATGTACGGCATCTGTAAATTTCTGATAGGAATTGTCTGCCTGGTTAAATGCTTTAATGACTTCAATACCGCCTATGTATTCTACCGTTGTTGCGCTCATGTGATTTCCGGCTTTCACAACTTCCCCGTACTTCTTGGGATATTCTTTCATCATTCCCATGTAGCACATCATTCCAACCGGAATTGTAATCAGCGATACTAACGCCATTCTCCAGTCCAGAATGAACAGATAAATGATGATTGCGATTGGTACGAGAAGATTTGAGGTCATTTCCGGAATTACATGAGCAAGGGGAACCTCTAACTGTTCAATTCGTTCCACCATGCCATTTTTTAGCTGCCCGGACGGAGTGTTGAGAATATAGCCCATCGGCACTCTGGTAAGCTTTGAAGCAATTTTCCGCCTTGCCTCGGACAGCACTGCAAAGGTTGCTTCATGGGATGCCCTTGTGGAAATCCCCATCAATATTGCTTTTAGGACAAAGCCACCACCGGAAATCAAACACCACATCATATAAAATGATAAATCCCGATTCCCGGAGAGCAACTCAATCGTCATTCTGGCTGTTGCAAAATAGGGAACAATGCCAAAGGCAACTCCCAACACAGCAAGAACAACAGAAATGATGTAGCCCGTCTTATGCGGTCTTGCAAACTCTACAAGTCTGCCAAATGGATTGCCGCCCTGCGACTGATTCATATAAATCCCTCCTTCTGTTAGTTTTTGCTAACTCTTATTCAAAAAAATAAGCCGATAATCTGTCATGTGATTTACACAAACAAATTATCGGCTCTGCGTCTTAGCGTCTGGCACTACTGATAATCGTATTTTCATGTTGTCAACATCTATCAAACATTCCTGTTTGCATTTGGGACAAAATATTGGAAAGTTCTTTAGTGAAGTATCTGCTCGTATCTTTGTCCGCGTTCTGCATTTACAAAAAGGGCAGTGTATCCATCCGTTTTCGTCCACACAAAAATCTTTTGTTTTCTGCATTTTCTTCACACCTTCTTTCCTATTTTCGATAGTATTCTTTCCAGCCATTCCCATAAAAAGAACGCAATTCATAGATATACTTCTTTGCTTCTTCCATCGGCATGTCATGGATTACTACCTCAAAGATGCCGGAGTAAAAAGCACTGGAAACAACGTGTAAAAATCCATCTGTAATGCGTCCCTCTGCCAGAGCTTTACTTCCAGCTTGAATCAAGAATTTTTTTGTGCAGCCCGTATCCAGTTCTACTAATCCTTCTAAAAAATCCTGATAGTAGTTTCCCGGTGCTCTGGTAATCAGCAGCTTAAATTCAGAAAAATACTCATAGATATATGCAATCACGCCTTCAAAACCACGATCTGAATATTCCATGATTTTTTCATTCTGCTCGCGCTCCGTCAAAGAAGAAAAACCATTTAATGACTGCCGCAACAACTCTTTCAGCCCGTTAGCTGCTGGTTCCACAAGAAATCGGAATAATCCCTCTTTATCTGAATACCGCGTATATATTGTGCTGGTGCTGACACCAGCATTTTGGGCAATCGTCCGTATTGAAGCATCCGTATAGCCTTTTTCCAAAAATTCTTCTTTTGCGCAGGCAAGAATTTTCTCGTCAAATTCTTCTACTCTACTTGCCATCTCTTATCCCCATCTCTTTCAAAACAACGTTTTTAAAACACAGTTTTTAATATATCACATTACAGCTGTATTTTCAATCCTTTTTCTTTAATTTTTCTCGCCTTTTATAAGTTGAACAAGCATATGCTATGCTGAACTGAATAAAATCCTTTAAAACATTCTGGGAGGAATTTCTATCCTAGAAAGGGCGAATCAGCTTATAGTGAATCCCGTGCTCCTCCAGCACCCTCTGGAACATCATCAGGGTTTCTTCTCTAGAGATTGTAAAATGCTTCGTAAACACACTACCGTTGTCTATTTGTATACATTCTACAGATAAGGAAAGCACTTCAAGTAATGTTCAAGGAAAACAGCGAAAGAATAGGTGCTGTGTACCTCGAATACTTCCACATACCGCCAACGGAAATACAGTATATTGATAAAATTTCTTCCCATTTTTATGCTCTATTACCCTGAATCCCATAAAATCCCCTTCTCTTTATTTTACTCTCTAATATTTTAAATCTTGGCTGCTCTCTGAAATCGCCAAGAGCAGCCATATAACATTTTACTTGTGATAAAGTATAAATAATCGTTGATCGATATTATATTTTTCTGGAAATACTTCTATTTTTTCTATCCTATCATCCCTTAATAATCGCAACCATTCCTCAGTATTTCTAAAAGTTTTTCCTCCTTTCTCTTCCAGCGCACTAGAGTCTTTCATCATAAATACTTGAGAGACAAGCATTTCCAGCGACTCTTCCACCTGTTCAATTATAAAGATTTTTCCTTTTTCAGATGTTATTTCTAGCATTTTGTCAAGCGTATATTTAATATTTTTTGCATTATTTAATACTCCGTTTGCAATAATTATATCCACTTTTTTCCCAAGATCTAAGTTATTTACATTTAACGTCATGTACTTTATATTTCTAAACTCAGAATATTTATGTTGTGCCTCCCGTAAGAAAACATAAGAAATATCAGAAAAATAGTAAATTACATTTTTACGCTCTTTTATTAACGGTAATACATTGTCTGTTGTTGCTCCTGTTCCAGCACCAAGTTCTAATATTTCTATGTGTTCTGTTGCATCTAAAAATTCTTTTATTTTTTGTGCAATCTTTGTATTTAGATATTGGAATATGAATGTATCTTTATACAATGCTTCAGCATAGTCAAATTTACCCTCTGGAAATAATATATGCGTTGGATTTATTTCCCCTGAAAACAGTTCTGACAATGCTTTTATATTTTTTAATAAATATTCATTAGCTAATTTGTTACATAACTTTCCATTCCACAATTCTTCCATCTGACTCCATATTGTTTCAAAAAAATGTTCTGTTATTTTTAGCAACGCCGTGAATCCATTAGCTTCTTCTTTAATAAATCCATAACTGTTCAATACTTTTAACCAACGTCTCAATATCTCTTCATTTTCTGGCAAAGTGTTTATTCGTTCTTTTATTTCTTTAAAAGTATAAACTTGGTTTTCATTGACGAAGATTCCCCGATCCATCAAGAAGCGAAGCATCGCACATAAAATACTTTCTTTTCTCTTATATAATGCATATTCAATATAAAAATGATTTTTCTCTAAGCAGTCCTCCGTTACTATAAAATGCACTTCCTCTTTTTCTGATTTTATATCATCTAAATTATCATCTCCTGTTTCACTAATTATAACTCTTGCCAACGACACTGCATGTTCTACATTCATACATGTATAATGATTACCTGCAATTGTCTTTTGTTTAATGTTTCCTAATAAAATATCGTCCCATTTTTCCAGCACAGCATTAAAGTTTTCATACGCTCCTTCTCTCTCTTTCACACTGCAATATGTTATATCTCCAAAATATATATTAGGTGTTATTTGGAGAGCCTCAAAAGATTTTTTATAAATAGGGTAAAGATTTTGAAAATTATTATCATTCTTTGATGCTTTCTGATACATATCCAAACGTTTCTTCATACCCATATTTAATAAATAAGAGACTCTTTTTCTATCTTTATCTGAACATAATATAGACTTAAATATCTCATCGTCTATTTCAGTCAGATTTTCCGATTCTACAAAATTAAATACATCTTTTAATAGGTTCCTTTGTTCAATTCCTAACACCACTTCAGAAACTGCCATACTATCTAAGAACAATAATTCTAAAAGCAATTCTGACTTAATATGAATTGGTATAGTTCCACTTTCGATAATAATAACATTATCTACTTTAGCTCCTTGTTCGACTAACAATCTAGCCATTTCTATAATAATACTTCCACTAAAACTATATCCAATTAACTGAATATTTTTCCAGTTCGAATTTATTAAATATTGCGAATATTGTTCCGCTAATTCTAATACTAGGTTTTCTGAAGCAATTTCCTTATATTTAGCATAATCAGCAATGCCAAAAGCAATTACATTTCTCGATTTCCATTTAGATAATTCGCTTCCTAACGCAGTATAATTCTCTACGCTTCCTAATGCACCATGTACTAAAACCCTGACGCCATCTGAATCATGATTATCATATCTTTTTACAAAAAACATTGAATTATTATTTATATCTATTGGTTTATCTTTATTTTTCCAATAATTAGATATATAATTCTCACACCCACAAACAGTAGGTTCTTTAATTACATGTCTTAAAAGTTCTTCAAATGGAATTTCAAGTTTCAATTTATCGCGCATCTTGGTTACCGCTTGAGCCATAAGTAAAGAATCTGCCCCATAATCATAGAGGTTGTCATTCGTTTCCAATGTTTTTGACCCCAGCGTTTCTCTCCATACTTCTAATATTTCCTTTGCTACTCCACTTGTAGTTCGACAGTCATTATAGCTTTCGTTTGTTTTTTTAGTGCTTTGATGAAAATAAGAAAACATTTTTTTTCTTTCAATTTTTCCGTTTTCTGAAAGAAAAAATTTTTCAAAATATAAAATCTCTTTTGGCATCATATAATCTGGAATATATGAGAATATACTTTTCCTTATTTTATCTCTGTCAATCAATTTCTTATCCGTTTTAAATTGTTTAATAAAAAGTACTGCTCCAAGATTACATAGAGATGATTGTATATCAGGAAATATACTAGTATGTGAAGATTTATCACACTCATCCAAAATTTCTTTCCAACAACCTGGGGACACAAAAAATGTATTATTTCTAAGCTCATCCTCCGGTTCTGTCATCATTAAAGCTTGTGATGCCAAAATCCACGGTTCGTTTCTAATTGGTTCAGAAAATAATAGGTATCCATGTGGTGCCGCTAGATCTTTAATTAGACTAATACTTTTTCGGATATCCTTAACATTTTCCAATACATAAGCCCCTATAATAATATCAAAATAGTTAGGTTGTAATCCCTGTTTTGTATAATCCTCATCAACATTAAATTGACTAATTATAACCCTGTTATTATTTTCAAATAGTTTTTTCGCTCTCGGCAAAAAATATTTTGTAATATCAGTAAAATAATATTCATAATCTGTATTTTTTAGCGTATCAATTATTGGAAGTGCCGTTGCTGCTGTTCCAGCTCCTATCTCTAGTATCCTAATCTTTCTCCCTGTATTTCTTTTCGTATACTCAGAAATAAAGCTACAATAATATTGATTAATAACTTTAGCAACAGAGCTTGTAACATATAATGCCTTTGTATATTTATTTGAGCCTTCCGGATACAAAATACCAACTGGATCTACCTTCTCTTTTAATATCTCTGAAATTTGTTTTCCATTCTCCTGAATATAGTTCATCAAATTAATATCCCCATATTCTTCTACCCAATTTTCAAAGATATTTTTCGCCATTATATCGTGTTCTTCTTCTGAATACCGGTACGTTATAAAATATTCATCATTATATTTTTTTATATACCCATTTTCTTCCAATGCAATTAACCATCTTGATAACAACCACTGATATTTTTTTGCAATTTGGGATTTCTCTATCATCTCCTTATATGTACGGTATTTTTCAAAGCATCCTACTTTTTCCAAGCCACGCAGTATAGAAACAAAAGCAAATTTATCTCTTTGTGCAAAATCGCTTACATAGTTTGTTTTGTTTAATTTTTCTTCAAACTCTATGTTAACAGCTTCAATATTTTTTAATATATCATTTTTTTGCGCTATAACTCCTTGTCTTTCTTTCTGATCGGTTGGAGCAATTTCCACAACGGCTTCAATCGGAAGATCTTTTTTATCATTATCAATTCTCACTATCGCTCGCTTTATTTCTTCTTGCATTTCTAATGCATTCTCAATTTCACCTAATTCTATACGATATCCTCGTATTTTGACCTGATTATCAGCACGTCCTAAAAACTCAATTTCTCCAGTAGGTATATATCTTCCCATGTCACCTGTTCTATACATCCTGCAATTATGTACATGGCTATAAAAGAATTTCTTATTACTAAGTTCTGCTTCCCCCAAATACTTATCGGCTAAACCTTCTCCTGCAATCCAAAGTTCTCCCACGCACCAATCCGGGCAATCTTCTCCATTTTCATCTACAACAAAAAACTTTTGGTTTCTAAGCGGAATACCATAGGGAATACTATTCCACCATTTCTCAAGTCCCTTATACTCATGTGCGATAGACCATATCGCTGCCTCCGTTGCCCCTCCAAGGCAAATAATCTGTTCATTTTTATTATAATTCAAAATATCTTCTGGCATTTCTTTAGGAATCCAATCTCCCGATAATAAGCTCAATCTGATTGATTCTTTGTACACCTTGCCATTCTCTTTCAAATATGTTAAATATAAATTTCTCAACGCTGGAACCGAATTCCAAATTGTAACATTATGCTGGACAATCTTGTCATGCCATTCCTGTGGATTCATATAGTTCGAATCATCTACATATACAATTGCAGCACCGACTGACAGCATACCAAATAAATCATATACCGATAAATCAAAATTTAATTTTGATATAGCGAATATACGATCTTCTTGATTAACATGATAAGTCTCATTTATATCACAGATTGTGTTCCAGGCCGCCCGATGGGACACTACTACCCCTTTCGGCGTTCCTGTCGTTCCCGATGTAAAAATAACATATGCAGGCTCTTTTGTTTGTACTGTAGTACACTCGAAATCTATCTTATCCTCATTCGTAAGCTGATCCACATCAATATTCAGGCACTTTTCATTACCTTGCACTTTCACATCCGTAGTTTTTAAAACTATTTTACTATTACATTGCGAGATAATACTTTCTGCTCTTTTCTGTGGAGAATTTATATCTACCGGAACATAAACTCCGCCAATAAACAATGTGCCTAACACAGTGGCTACCTGATATCTGTTTTTAGGTGCCGAAATTATTATCTTTTCGCCCGTTTCCACGTTTTCTTTTTTTAGTTTTTTGGCAATATTTAAGGACAAATCCAAAAGTTCTCCATATGACATTGATCCCAAAGAATCATATACTGCTGTATACTCTGGATGCTCTTTTGCTATTTTCAAAAAATCCTCGTATAGCAATTTGTCTTCAAATACTGCCTCTCTACTGTTCACTTTATTACGTCTTTCTTTTTGTGCATCTGGCAAATCAATAATTTTTGTTTGATTCCATAAAACTATGTTGTCCGATAAATGATCGAGTGTTTGCCTAAATACCTCAAACATATCTTTAATCATTCCATCATGAAAAACTCCTTTTCTCACATCCCAGTTTACTTGCAGTCCAAAATCCCCATCCATTGCCTGACAGTCTATGAAAACCTGGGGAGTTTGTGAGATTCCATTGCCCTCATACTTCCCCTTTATTGATTTTCTAATTAACCCTATGGCGCTTGTGAATACATAGGGCATACTGGCATACTCTCTCCCCCTTTCTTTAGCAATATCACGTATAACATCTACTCCTGAGTATCCACAATGTTCTAAATTTTCAAACAATTCCGCATTTACTTTTCGTGCCCGTTTATAAAAATCTATTTCTGCATTATTAACTTCTAATAATACAATTTTGGTAAAGTCTCCGATGATCCTATTAACCTCCTCATTTGGAGCCTCCCTGTTTAACACGGTTAAATTAAGACAAATTTCCTTATTAGCACTCCATCTTTTCAATATTTCACTGTAAACGGTCAAAACACCTGCTGTCGGTGTAACATTAAATTTAGAGCAATTATCTTTAAACTTTTCCCATTTTGCCGGAGCTAAATTCAAAGAATATCGCTCAAATTCTACATTCAATCCTTGTTCCCTATTCTCTCCTTTTTCCGGCAGCGACGGAGCTAAAAAGATTTTTTCCGTTTTTACTTTCCAAAACAGCCGATCTGTCTCATACTGCTGATATTCTTTTTTACGTTCTTCAAATAAAACGTAATCTCTAAATGTAATTTCTGGCGTTTCTGATTCCTTATTTTCAAAATAAAAACTTTCAAATTCTTCCAGAAGTTGCCATATGCTTGACCAGTCTGCGACCAAAAAATCCATTGAAAAGTGAAGTACGGATTTATTTGCTTGCTGAGATACCGCAATTTCAAACATCGGCCACTGCTCCAAGGGAAAAATTCTTTTTCCCATTTCCACTCTCAGTTTAGTAAGTTCTTTCTGATTATCCTCTGCTATTTGAACTTCTAATACTGTAAAGTGCGGTGTTTTTTCCAATACTTTTTGATAGCCTGCTTCATAAATGACTGTTCGTAGTGCATCGTGTTTCTTTATCAAAGAATTCCATACTCTCTCAACTTTTTCTACATCTAACTTATCGTATGAAAATTCTTGATAAATATGGCACGCTGTATTTCCATAAGCAAAATAATCTCCTCTTCCCAAAAGATATGCTGATTGAACCTCTGTTAATGGGAATACCTCATATCTATTCTTGCTATCGTGTGTAATTGTCAAATCTTTATCCGCTTTTTCAAAATATTCTATAATCTGGGCTTTATATTCCTTTAGTCCCTCCAATATTTCTCCAGATAATACATTTGTATTTGCTTTATATTTCAGTTTTCCATTGTCTACCCATAAAACAATTCCCGCATCACTGCATTTTTTTAACACATCTTTATAATCTCTCATATAATCCTCCTGCTTGTTAGACAGCAAAGCCGTCACCTCATTACAATTCTCTTATGCTATCAACAGAAACATATTGGTAGTCTCTTTCATCTGTTAGAGCTGCATAGCCTGCTACATGATATAATTCCTCCCATAATTTTGCCGCTAAGTAATCTTTCTGCATTTTTTCTGAATTTATTCTTTTATTTTTAATCTGATCTTTCATCTCCAACATTTCAAGTCCAATCGCATCTGACCATTGGTCCTGAAAGATTTTTCCTATTTTTTTCTCTTCATACTTTTTCAGTAATGCAAATGAAACTTCTTTTAATCTATCATCGCCACTCCCTTCTTCCCCGTATTTCTCAACATAAATCCGAGGACGCCAGGTTACTGGCCCAAAAGTATCCTCCAGGCTTAAAGTTCCGCTTTCAAAAAACAATAAAAATTTATGAAGTACGTACATAAAGTCATCTGGTACTTGAGGATTAATCTTATTATTAAATTCTATTGTTATCGGAATAGCCCCAGCTTGTCCAGTAATAATATCAAATGGGCCATTTCCCTTTATCACTGAAAGATTTTTCCACTCCCTAAAGCCAGAAATTGCCTCTATCAAAATCGAAAGTGCCGGATATGCAACCTGTGTACAAAAATACAGGCTCATATACCTTAGAGTATTTAAGTCTCCTAGTTTTCTTGAAACTTTAATGAAATGCTGAACCTCCGGAAGCTTCATATAGAGATTTCCTATATTATAGATAACCCCATATTTTTTTGCTGTCCTATAGCACTCCATAAGGTTTTTAGGGTATATCGGCTGTTCTTGAATGATATGGATTCCCTTCTCCATTAATCTTTGTGCCACTTCGCAGCCTTCTCCGCCCACACCTTCAGAACGTATTACCACACATGCCAGGACAATATTTTCTGGAATTTTGTCAATATCCGTAAAAAGAGGAATTCCATTTTTCTCTGCCAGTGTAACAGATCGTCTGCTTCCCCGTGCCAATAGTCCTATAACCTCGAAGAATTCATCGTATTTTTTTAAGGCATCTATATAGTATTGCCCAAATGTGGAACCACACACAATGGTTTTTATTCTTTGCATCATATTTCTCCCTCTTCCATTTCAGATAATGTTTCTATCGAACAAGTATACTCTTCTGTATATACACCTGAAGAATCTACGATTTCTTTTGCCAATTCAGGAATATATGTCTGGTATTGCCACATAGATAGTACACTATTGTTTGGTCGATTCCTTTCTTTGATTAAAATATTCGCCATACTGGCAATTGCTAATCCCGTTAATGACGATGCGTTATCTGCCTTTAAAATGAGAGTAACAAGTTTTTCTTGGTTCTGTATTGTACCCTCTATGGAAACTACAAATCCGCATTGTCCATACTTTGCACTGTCTATTTGAGAAGCATTGCACAAATCTTCAATTGTCTGCCTGGGATTTTTTTTATATTTTTCTCGTGCTGTTCTTAAGACTCGATAAGTCAAATTATTTTCCAGAGCAATATAAAATTCTGCATAATCAAGACTTAAAAACTTACATATTTCTTTTGCTTCTCTATCAAAATATGGCAGCAACATATATCGCTTATTAAATGCAGGAAGAATTTCATTCTCTTTTATAAAATTAGGATATACTTTTCCTTGTTCATATCTCACCATGGATAGATTGTCTTTATCAAACATTCCGTCTAAAAAATCTTTAGAAGATTTGGGTGTAAATTTTCCTTGCCCTATATAGTATAGTTTTACTCCTTTTACTTCTTGGAATTTTTCAGAAAGAAATACCGGTAATACACCAGACAATCCTGGCATTGATCCCACTCCCTGGACAATAATATTGGTATTCCCATTTTGTTTCTTTATACTTTTATTAAACTGCGGCTCAATATAATTACATTGATACTTTTGTACTTTACATAACAATTTTTCCGTCATACTTTCGTTCAATCCCGAACAATTTATAATTACTGTACATTTTTTTGCAAAGTCTTCCAAGCTACTTTCATCGCCAAGATCAACATATTGATACTTAACGCTCTTGTAGTTATAAAACATATCCTTTTGCTTCCTGGCTCCAATCAGTAATGTCTCATTGCCCTGTGAAAGCAATGCCTCAACCACATGGTGGCCTATATCTCCATATCCTCCAATGATCCCTATCATAGTTCTCCTTCAATCATTTCATTCTGTTCGCTTATCTTCTTTTCCATCATCAACGCCATTTGTTCCAAATATGGATTTTCAAAAATATCGGTCAGAGATATTTCTGTATCATATTGTTTTTTTAGTTCTGTCATTAATTTAGTTGCTGCCAGACTGTCTCCTCCTGCTTCAAAAAAGCTACTTTCCTTCGCTACGCTATGTATCCCCAATATTTTTTTCCATATACCGGCAAGTTTATGTTCTGCTTCTGTAAAAAGCGATTCGTCTTGAACATCAATATATTGCTGTTCTATAATAGATAATATTTTCTTTCTGTCAACTTTCCCATTTTCATTCAAAGGAAATTCTGAAAAATAATAGAAATTTTCCGGACGCATATATGTAGGTACATTTTGTTTCAGTATATTCGTAATATCTTTCTGGCACTCCTTTATTCCATCCGTTTTAGATATAGCTTCAATATATTCTATTTTATCTTCATCTGTTACCTCTGCAGTATTCACCAGAAATCCGGTATGGGCCAACATATCTCTCCATTCTTCTACATCTAAAAAGAACTGCTTATTCCAAGGCTCTCTTTTAGCTTCTAATACATAAGAAGTTATTAACGCTATCGCATCTTCTTGCCCACATTCAATAATCAATAGCTTGCCCCCTCTTTTCAGCATCATATTGGATAGCCTGAGCCCTTCTTTCTTATCTGCAAACTGATGTAGTACATTAACGGCAATAACAATATCACAGGTACCGACATATTTATTTTCTATATGCCCCTGACGAATCACTGAGTATTCGTATTGATTTAACGTATTTCTCTCCCTGCCAGCTCGTTCCAGCATTGCTGCGGAGGTATCAAACAAGATGTATTCTTGATCCGTTGTCCTATCCGCCAATTGATTGGCTATCTTCCCTGTGCGGGCTTGCAATATCCCAATCCTATTCTTTCTTCCACCCTCTCTAATATTTCTTATAATCTTTTCCAAAAATGATTTTACAGCCGGACTTTCCAACGATATATACTCCGGATTAAGTTCAGGATATTCCAAAAGTTCTTTTACATCCTTTTCGCCTCTAAAAATACTCATATATACCGGGAAAGTATTATCTAAGATTTCCTTTAATTCTATATTCTCTTCCTCTATTATTCTGGTAACTTTTTCTACTCGTTTATTCCATAAACTGTATAGTGGTTTCATTTCCTTATCCACTACATTCTTTTGTGTCCCTATCGTTTCTATAAAACACTTAAGGAAATTATATACCGCTGCTCCTCTGGTTTTAGCTGCATCACTTTTTAATGTTGTAATATTTTTTATGTCACACACTGTCTTTACCGTTTCAGGTATGAATGGTTTAATGGCCGCCGCCAAATGTTTTCGCCCATTCTTTTTAGTTACTAACACAATAGCTCTTTCTACGCTGTCACATTTTGCAATATTATTCTCAATTTCTTCCAGTTCAATCCTATAACCATTCAGTTTAATCTGATAATCTATCCTGCCTAAAAATTCTAAACATCCTATATTATCTTTTTTTACTAAATCTCCTGTTCTATACCATCTATCGTTTTCATAAAAAACGAACTTCTCTTTCGTCATTCTTTCCTCATTAACATATCCTTTTGCTACCCCGACTCCACCAATCCATAGTTCTCCTGGGATTCCAGGAGGGCATTCTTTATTTTCCCTATCCATTACCACTACTTTTTGATTAGATAATGCATATCCATATGGTATAGAATTCCATTCATCTTTTATTTCTTCGACATTATAATACACCGACCATATTGCTGCTTCTGTGGCTCCGCCCAAAGAAATGAAGAGACACTTTTTAGTTATATTTTTGGTTCTTCCAAATAACTCTTTATGTATCCAGTCACCAGATAATAAAATTTTCTCCAATGGAAGTTCTTCACTTTCCGCTTCAGCTACAGTTAACAACATTTCATAGATAGCCGGAACCGAGTTCCAAACAGTAACTTTTTCCCTTTTAATATATTCAAGCCATCTATCTGCGGCTTTTCTGTCTTTTTGTTTGGGAATAACGATTGTCCCACCTGCCGCTAACATTCCAAAAATATCATATACTGATAAATCAAAGCTTAATTCCGATATAGCAAAACATACGTCTTTCTTCCCTATGTAAAATCTCTGATTTATGTCGTTGATTGTATTGACAGCTGATTCATGTGTTATTTCCACGCCTTTAGGTTCCCCTGTAGTTCCAGATGTAAAAATAACATATGCACTGCTTTTAATATTTCCTTGGACTATTTTATCTATCTTGTTCAATGTTAACGCTTCATCCGCATATATATTTTTAACTTCTTCAATCTCCGTAGAATGCATTGAAGACAATTCCACTAAAATTCTTGCATTGACCTTTTTACAGATTTTCTTTTTTCTTTCTAAAGGCCAGTCTATATCTATGGGTATATAGGTACACCCTACCGATAATATCGCTAATGTTGATATAATTTGCCATATTCCTTTCGGCATAGATACAGCTATATATTCATTCTCTCTAATCCCATTTACTTTTAACATTTGAGCCATTTTCAAAACGCAATCTGCTAAGTCTTGATAGGATATCTCTTTTCTTGTATTTTCATACCAAATTACCGCAATGTGTTCGGGGATTTTTTCCGCCATACTAAAAAATATTTCATGGAGTCCTTTCTGTTTAGACACATTGCACATATTTGTAGCTAATGTTTCGGTTTTTAAACTCATAGCAAACACTCCCTTATTTATAAAATCTTATCTCTTTCCCAGTCTAATACCGTAATTGCATTTAAAATATTCCTTACATATGTATCCATTATTTTCTCCATATCTTCCCTTGCAAACAACTCTATTACATAGTCAAAAGATAATTTCAGACTCCCCAGATCATCTCTGACATGATGATCTAACATCACCTGCGGAGTCTTGCTTAATGCATATACCTCATGGAACACCACTTGTTCTATATCATCTTTTCCACCTAACATACATGTGTATACAATAGGAAAAATAGCTTTACCTACCCCACCTTTTCCCAGTGCTTTCAACAATTTTGTCCCATCATATTCTCTATACTGTACCAGTTTCCAAAATTGAGCTTGTACATTTTTCGCCGCTTCTAAAATGCTAATATCTTCTGTTTTATAATATGTTGCCAAACCAATGTTCGTAAATTCTCCAATCACATCGTTAATTTCCTTGTCCAAAGGTAGTCTATTAAAAAGAGTTATATCTAGGGTTATCTCCTCTAATGCAAATGTATCACATATGGTTTTCATAAATAACATACATATAGCAGCAGCTGGCGTTAACCCATATTTCTTTATACGTTCATATAACTTTTGGGTTTCTTCTATCGCAAACGTATACTCCACTCGTTCAAACTTAGGCTCTACCACAGCTTCTATGGGTATCCTAGTTTTAAACGAAGGGATCTTCATATGACTGATTTTTTCCTTCCAATAACTTTCTGCTTGTTTTTCTTGTTTATAATCATAATTCACAGCTTGTTCCAAATAATCTTTGAATGTAAATTCAGGAAATTTCAAACGTTCCCCAGAATATAGCTTAAATAACTCACTAATCAATTTTTTCGCACTCCACGCATCCAATATCAAACAATCAAAGCTTATGTGCAATACATCATTCCCTTTTTCTGCTTTCCCAACTTCAAAATGGAACATCGGCCATGTCTGCGGTGTGTATGTATAATTTTCCCACACACTTCTTACAGCCTTCCGCGATTCGATTCCTATATATGTATACATCGAAATTTTATATGGGGACACCCTCTCTAAAATTAGATTTTTTCCCTCTTTCAAAACTATCATCCGCAATGCGTCATGATTTTCAATAAGAATGTTAAGGCTTTCTTCCAATCGTTCTATATTTATATTAGATGCCTCATATTCAATATAATAATGTGCATTCGTATTCCCCAATTCACAATTCTTTTCTTCTCCAATCAGATATGCTGATTGGAGTGGTGATATCGGAAAGCTATTACTTTCACATTTTCGGAAAAATTCTACAATTTCAGCCTTCTTTACCCGTAATTCGTTTAAAATTTCTTCTGATATTTTTTCCTTCTTACATTTATATTTTAGCCTTCCCTGTTCTTCCCAAAGATAAATCCCTTTTTGGGATAATTCATTGATTAATTTTAAAACATCAGTATCAAACATTTTGCCCACCACATTCATCTATACAGTTTTTCTTTAACTCTTCAAAAGAAACCGGTACTATTATCTGGTTGGATACCACTTTGGGGTATCCAAAGTCTTTTGTTATCTGGTTCCATTGCCTTGCACATAAAAGTTCTTTTTGATTTACTATTACATCAACTCTTCTTTCCTGAATCTGATTGTATACTTTCATCAAATCATGCTGTATGGTCTGAGGCCATACAGCAGTCAGAATCTTTTCAAAGCTCTTATTCTGATTAGCATTAGAAAGTATATAACCAGTATTTTGATACACATTTTCAGGAAACTCCATATTTAATGTTCCATTAAGTGCGGTGTTAATTGGAATAAACATTCTGGGATGCCAAATTAAAGGGCCAAATGTATCTTCCAAAGTAAGATGTCCGCTGCTATAGAAAAAAGTGATTCTATGTAATATATGCATATAATTATTAGGATCGTCTGGAACCACCTCATTATTTATTTGCATACAGATTGGTATGTCGCCCAACCTGCCACAAAGTAATTGAAATTTTCCATCTGTTTTTTCCTGTTTTTCCATTTCCCATTTCTGTATGCTTGGCATTGCTAATTGTAATATCTTGATTAACGGATAGGAGAGTTGTCCAGAAAACATCACATCAATATGCAAAAGCTCATCATTATCATTCAGATAATTAGCGCATTTAATAAATTGCTTTACATCTTCCAGATATGGATATAAATTTCCAATGTGATATACCAAATTCTTTTTTCTTGCAATTCTATAGCATTGTTCCATATCTTTTGGATGAGATGGATGCTCCTGAATCACATGTATCCCCTTATCCAAAAGCGCTAAGGCAATATCCGTACCCTTCCCGCCAAATGCCGCTGTCTTAACAGCAATACAAGCCAAATCTGTTTCTTTGGGGATTTTCTCTATATCTGTGTATAGAGTAATCCCATATTCTTTGGCACACTTCTTGCTGCGTTCACTTCCTGTACCAAATAATCCTACTATTTGAAATAAATCGGATCTATCCTGCAACGCTTTCAAATAAAGTTGTCCAAATGTACTTCCACATACTACTACTTTTATTTTACTATTCATTGTTCTCTCCTAATAACCTTGCCATTTTTCTTACAGAAGGATTTTCAAACAATTCGCCTATAGTGACTTCTTTAGAGAATACTTCCGAAAGTCTATTTGTCAGTTGTACTGCTTGCAAAGAATTACCACCGGCAGCAAAAAAGTCACTATCCAAATTTATCTCTTGTACAAGTATTTCCTTCCATACATTTAGAATTTTTTCTTCCAGTTCTGTCATTCCCTCTACACTCATCTGTTTATTAGATTGCTCTGGGATTTTTTGATCCGCCAGTAAAATGCGATCTACTTTTCCGTTTACCCCCAATGGAAATTCTGTTACTTTGATAAACACGGAAGGAATCATGTATTTAGGTAAATATTGCGACAAATACATGGTAATTTTATCGGAATCCGTCTGATTCTTTTCATCTTCTATATAAAAAGCAATCATCGTGTCCACGTTATGTAGTTTCTTTTTAACTACAATAGCACTTTTTATTCCAGTAACTGTCTGCAAAATAGTTTCAATCTCTCCCAGTTCTACTCTATAACCAGCAATCTTCACTTGATTATCTACTCTTCCCAAAAATTCAATATTTCCATCTTCCCAGTACCTCCCCATATCACCAGTACTGTACAACCGTTCTCCAGTCGTTTCCCAAATGATAAACTTTTCTTTTGTTCTTTCTTCATCATTCAGATACCCCTGTGCAACGCCTGTCCCGGCAATATACAAATCTCCTGCTACCCAATCCGGACAATTCTCCATATTCTGATCCAGAATATAATACCTCTGGTTCGCAAGCGGCTTTCCATACGGGATACTCTTCCATTTTTCTTGGATCTGTTCTGGAACCTCAAAGCAGTTTGACCAAATACTAGCTTCTGTTGCCCCTCCTAACGCAACTATTTTTATATCTCCCAAAATGTTCCGTATTCTTCCAGGTAAGGATACTGGAATCCAATCACCGCTCATCAAAATTAACCTCAGTGTTTTTGTATGCAACTTTTTCTGGTACTCTTCATATTCAGCCAGCATCTCCACGAAAGCCGGGACACTGTTCCATACAGTAACCTTCTCTGTATTCAATACCTCTACCCAGTGTTCCGGGTCTTTTACCCTCTCCGGATCAGGAATTACAATGGTCCCTCCAACACCCAGCATTCCAAAAATATCATACACAGACAGATCAAAATGAAGGTTCGAGATACCAAATGCTGTATCATTTTCCGTTATTTGATACCTGTTGTTGACATCCAGAATAGTATTTACCGCATTTCGGTGGCTTATCATAACGCCCTTTGGCATACCTGTTGTACCGGAGGTATAGATGACATATGCTAGATCTTCCGGTGCATTTTTTTCCTGCTGAACAGTTTCTCCAGCTTTCCGCCCGCAAACCGGAAGAGTTTTCCATTTTTTTAGCCAGCTCATCTGATTTTCTGCGCCTTGCTGTGTAAGGATAATCTCCGTCTCACTGTCATGGAGGATTTTCTCTATACGTTCCTGCGGATTATGGATATCAATTGGCAAGTATGCGGCACCGGCAAATAAGATTCCATATACTGCTGTAACCTGCTCCCAGCCTTTTTCCATCAGAACAGCAACTGTTTTTCCTTTTCCGGCACCTTCTCTCTGAAGCTTCTCGCAAATATACAGAGCCTCCTCTTTCAATTCCTGGTACGTCATTCTTCTCTGTACCGATACGACAGCTTCTTTCTCCGGAAACTTCTCTGCTGCCTCACAGAACAATTCATCTAACGTCTTATCCTCAAATATCTTTTCTGTTTCATTGGCCATACGGCGCTTCTCTGAAATTTCAGCTTTTACTAACGTATTTCTTTCTTCTTCTACAATCGTCTGATTCTCCGCAATGTTTCTAAGCAAGCTTATATATGTATGGAACATATCGTCCAACATTCCCGGATAAAACAGTTCCTCTACGGCATCCCAGAAAAGGCAAAGGCAGCCATCCATCTCTACCACCTGATGATCCAGCCATACCTGCGGCGTTTGGGAAATATTATAATTCAGTTTTCCAAGCCATTTTCCTTCATTCCACTGCTCTATTCCTAACCCACTGGTAAATACAACCGGCATAATTACGCCCTGCATATCACCTGTCCGTTTCTTTAACTCACGTTCAAACTCAACCGCACTATAGGTTGAATGTTCTAAATCCTCTGTAAGTCTTTGCTGGATTGCTTTCGCCCGATCTGCAAAGTTCCCTCCTTTTTGCTGGCACACTTCCAACAGCGTCAGTGTGGTAAAATCCCCAACCAGCTCATTTACCTCTGGATGCACAGGTTTACGATCAAATTGGGTGAGGTTAATCGTAAAGTCTTTATTACTGCTCCATAAACGAAGTGTTTCCGCATAAGCACTGATCAGAAGGACGGCAGGCGTTACCCCAATCTTGCCAGCAATAGCTTTGACAGAATCCCATTCTTCACTTGACAGTTTTGCGGTCCGTCGCCGAAATTTTTGGTCTGTAACCTGTTTTTCATTCTTTGCTGTCGGAAGTTTCGGCGCATCGGCAAAGTTTTCCAGCCTGTCCTCCCAGTATTTCTTATCCGCCTCATAGTCAGGCAGTTCTTTCAGCTTTTCTAATCCCAGCACATAATCCCGGAAAGACAGTGTGATCGGTGTTCCGATTTTCTGGCTTCTGTATATTTCTGCCCATTCATTCAGGATATGGAACATGCTCCAGCCATCAAATGTGATGTTATCAAAGCTAATATGGATTCTCTGCCTGTGTTGTCCTATCCTTGTTATTTGCACATCAAATAAAGGCCAGTTCTCCGTCTGAATGACCTGATGGGACATCATTTCCCGTTTTTCTTCCAGAGCATATTCTTTCTCATCTTCTCCTAATTCCCGGATATCATTTACTGCGATCTGATATCTTGGAACGTCTTTTAGTATCCGCTGTTTCCCATCCGGCTGGATGAGGACACGCATCATGCCGTGGCGCTGAATCAGCAGGTTCCACGCTTCTTCTGCCCGTTCAATATCCAAATCCTGGGCGTCCAGTTCAAAATAGCAGTGTGTCGCAACATTTCCTAAGTCGTATACACCGCTTCTTCCCACCCAATACGCATACTGCACATCCGTCAGCGGGAAAGCTTCGTTTGCATTTTCTGTATCCGGTTGTAACTGCGGCAATCCCTGTTCTTTTTCTTCGGACTGTTCGATAGCCCTTGCCAGTGCCCTTACCGTCAGTGTTTCGAAAATCGTGCTGATGGATATTTTTTTCCCAAAGGTTTTCTGCACTTCGGAGATCAGCCTGGTAGCCAAGAGGGAATCTCCGCCCAGCGTAAAATAATTATCATCGATTCCCAGGACTCTATAGCCAAAGAGATCTTTCCAAATTTTCAGGAGTTTCCTTTCTGTTTCCGTGTTCGCCCCAGAGATCCGAATCGCAGGTGTCTCTCCTTTGAAATCTTCTTTTAACTGCTTCCTATTGATTTTTCCATTCGGAAGACTCGGGAGCATTTCCATAAAATGATAGTTCTGTGGTACCATATACTCTGGTATTTTTCCCAACAAGTATCCACGCAAGGCTTCTTCGCTGTATTCCAGAACTTTCTCTCCCTGTCTGGCACAGAAGATGCCCCTGCCATACTTTTCACCATACTCCAGGCGCTCTCCCATGCCTGCTTTTAAAAAATATTCTTTCCACAGAGAATCATCCGGAGTCACCAACCCTCTCTCTTTCCTTTCATCCTGAATATCCGCAAATCCATTTTCCAAAAATGCAGCCGTAATATCCTGAAGATATGTTCTTACTAATAGTTCAGACATCAAAAAAATCCCATTCGGTTTTAATAATTCCGCTATTTTCTCAACTGCCTTTTCTGCGTTATGGTTTCTATGCAAAACATTCGCTGTGATAATCACGTCATAACAATGAGGCATAATCTCTTGCCTATCTAAGCTGTCATCCAAAGAAAACTGTTCAAATTCAATTTCCTCAAACTCTGAAAGTTCCCTTCTTGCTTCTTCCAGAAAATACTTGGATGAATCTGCGTAAGTATACGCCACTGTTCCACCTTCCAGTGCATGTAAAATCTCCTTGGTAATATCCGCATCCCTAGTGCCGATTTCAAGAATCTGCAGTGGAACGTTATGAGGCACTTCTTCCAATTTTTCCAAAATCTCTGTCAATTCCCTAATCGTTTCAGAATGTCCTGGAATTCTGGATAAAAGCCTGTTCGGTGCAAGATCTGCTTCCTTTTGATAAAACACTTCCAAAGGCTTCTCTTTGCCTATAAGCATAGCTTCCAGATATGGCTGCAGTTTCTCAAAATAGATGTCTACTGCTTCTACTGCTTCCGGTAATCCGAAAGTCTTTACTTCAATATTTATTTCTTTTAACCCTTTCTGTAGAATGCTTTCCTTCTTTAAGATTTCCAACCATCGCGAAACCGTCACTTTCTGTTCTGCCACAATTTTATTTTCTGCGGCAGGTACCACTGCAAAGCCTCCATTGGTCTGGCGGGATAATAACCCAATCCGTTCCAGCTCTGTCAGCATAAGGTGGAGGCACTTTTGATCGGCATAAGCAAGGAATGTCTCATACTGTGCGTTTTTCTCTGCATCTGAAAGTGTCATCCAATCGGAAACCGATTCTTTCATCTTCTTCCACGCAGAATCCAAAAAACTGTCTCCATATTTCCAGTCAGTTACTCCAGAATTCTCTTTCTTTTCCGCTTCGATATACGCTGCCAGAGATTTGTTTCCATGTCCATCACTAAAGGTATCTACCACTACCTTTCCAACTCCTGGGAATCCCTGTATAGCGTGTTCAATCTCTCCAAGCTCGATCCTGTGTCCACGAATCTTTACCTGTTGGTCTTGCCTCCCAAGGAACTCTATCGTTTCATCCTGCCAGAATCGTCCCAGGTCTCCGGTACGGTACCAGCGTCCAGTTTCATCTGTCACAAATTTCTTTTCTGTAAGTTCCTTATCGCCCCGGTAGCCTTTCGCCACACCATATCCTCCGATCCAAAGTTCACCTTCTACCCAGTAAGGACAATCCCTGCCGAATTCATCCACAACTCGGTATGCCTGATGCTTTAAGGGATGTCCATAAGGGATGCTCTTCCAATTTTCAGGCAACGGAAGCGACACATTCTGATAATTAGACCAGATACTCGCCTCTGTTGCCCCTCCCATGGCGATAAATTCGCAGGTCTGCGTTAATTCAGCAACTCTTTCCGGAAGATCCAGCCCGATCCAGTCTCCGGAAAGCATAACTACCCTTAATGGAATCTGTTCCTTCATGGCTTCCGCACGCACCAATAACATATCCAAAAGAACAGGGACGGAATTCCAGATAGTGATGTTGTATTTCTTTACCTGTTCCAGCCAGTAGTCCGCATTTCTCTTTTCTTCCTCCGGCAGCAATACCAGGGTTCCGCCAGTCCCTAAAACTCCGAACAAGTCATAAACAGACAGGTCAAAATCCATAGCAGATACTGCCAAAGCTGCATCATCTTTCGATACCCTGTATTTTTTGTTGATGTCATCAATCGTATTCCATGCACTTGCATGGGTAATTTCCACACCTTTCGGGATTCCTGTAGAACCAGATGTCATAATAATATAAGCACTGTCCTCCGGCATGATTTTTGGCAATTCCACCTCAGAAACACATTCTCTCATTTCTTCTAAAATAAGCCGCCTAGTTCCCTCCGGCCATGTAATCTTCTTTTCCCAATCCCCATTTGTAATCACATACTTTACACCTGTTTTTTCATGGATCAGTTTTCTTCTCTCTTTTGGTTGGTTGTAACTAACTGGTAAATATAAGTTTCCAGACATAAGGATTCCCAACGCTGCAACAATCTGTTCATATCCGCGCGGCAGAGTAATCGCTACCGGTTCCTTTTGGATACCTTCTGCAACAAGATGTTCTGCAACAGCCTGCGCCTGTTCTTTTAACTCACGGTATGTAATTGTTTTTCCATATCCTGTATCTTCCAAGGCAGTCTTTTGCGGGAGTTCTTCTGCACACTTCAGGAACGCCGTATGTAAGCACTGAGGATTCTCCGGAACCCCTGTCCTGCGCATTTCTTCCAAGGCTTCCCTCCTACTTTCCGGCAACAGGTCAAACCTTTGGTTCCAGCTTTTTTCTGTAAGCTGATGCAACAGGTTTTCAAAACTTTTCATCATGTCCTCAACCATACTCTCCGGAAAAAGTGCATCCACGCTATCCCATGTAAGCTGTACTCCATCCTCATCTTCATAGCTCTGAAAATCATTCCAAACCTGCGGCGTTTGGGAAATCATATAGGAAAAGATTCCCAGTGTTTCTTTGAATCTCTCATTGACCAGAGGTGTCCCAAGGTTGCAGGCAAATACCACTGGGGCACTTGCTGAAGAATCTCCATACTTTTTTGTCAGATCCCTCTGTACCTGCACACCTGAGTATGCGGTATATTTCATATCTTCATGTAGCTGCTTCTGTATCCTCCCTAGCAATTCAAGAAACGTAGGATTATTTTCACAGTCCACTTCCAAAAGTAGCAATGTAGTAAAGTCTGCGATTACTTCTTCTATTCCCTGGTACTCTGTCTTACGGTTAAAAAACGGGATATTGATCAGGAATCTCTTATTTCTGCTCCACCGCTCCAGCACCGTAGCATAGACAGTAAGAAGCAGCATTGCCGGTGTCGTCTGGTACTCTTTCGCCTTGCTTTGCAGTGCCTCCCATTCTTTCTTTGCGATTCTCACAATCCTTCTGTGAAAGACCGTCTTTTTCACTTCTTCCGGACGTTTTGCCAACGGGAGTTCCGGCCCCTTTGGAAGCGTATCAAGGCGTTTTCTCCAGTAATCTTTTGCTTTTTCTTTCTCTTCCCTGTCATCTGTAGCCTGCTTCTCCAGATAAGCGACAAAATTCCAGTCCTTAGATTCTTCGGACAGCTTTTCTCCGTTATAAGTCGCTACCAGGTCTTTTAATAAAATCTGAAGGCTCTGCACATCTGCGATCAAAAGATCCATATCTATATGTATCCGGGTTTTCCCTGACGGAAGCAATGTAAGCTCAACCCCTGCAACTTCCCCTTTTTCAATCTGCAATTTCCGGTGAGAAAGCCTTTCTCTTACTTCTTCGGCTTTCCTATATGCTTCCTCCTCCAACATCTTCGAATAATCATTGACCGGCAATTTTTCGGAAAACGGTCTTTCTTGAATTTTCTGCATCCCATCTTCAGTAAAGCAGGCTCTCAACATGGGATGATGATACTGTAACTGGTTCCACGCTGCTTCCAGACGTCCAGCCTCCACACTGTTTCCATCAAATTCCAAATATGCATGACAGCCAATTCCCCCTAATACCTGATTATCCTCTCTTCCTACCCAATAGGCATACTGCACATCGGTCAAAGGGAATGATTCCCGCATATCCCTTTCCGGTATCCTTTCCTGTTTTTCTGCTTTCGCTTTCTTCTCCTTTTTCTTCATGCTTTTCTGAATGATTTCCCACCATTCGTTCAGAGTCGGATGCTCCATCAGCGTTCCAAAGGCAACCTTTACTCCTTGTTTCCTCCATTGGTTGACAAGCCTCATGATCACGATAGAGCTAAGCCCTAACTCTAAAAGATTGTCAGAATCTCCAAATTCTTTCTCTACCGGCAATTTCTGTTTGATCTGCTCTTTGATTTCATTGTATTCCATCTTTATAATCTCCTATTTTTCCTGTGCCATCTGTCCTAACACTTTTTTATCTATTTTCCCTACACTGGTCAACGGCCATTCTTCTATAAGTTCTACTTGATCCGGCAGTTTGTAAGATGCAACGCCAATCTCTTTTAAAAACTGGTGTATTGCCTGCACATCCAGTTTATTTCCTTCTTCCATCATAAGAAACGCACAGATCCGGTTTCCTAACATCTCATCCGGTACGCCTACAACAGCGGCTTCCTTAATGTTTGGATGTTTGCACAGATATGCCTCTATTTCCGCAGGCATGATCTTTTCTCCTGCTCGATTGATCTGCTCTTTGATTCTCCCTCCCATGCGGAGCCGGCCATTTTCTGTCCACATGGCTTTGTCCCCCGTCCGGTAGAACCCATCGTCTGTAAAGCTTGTCTTGTTGGCTTCTTCCGCCATATAATATCCGTCAATCGTATATGGTCCTCTTGATAATAGTTCTCCAAAAACTCCTATCGGTACTTCCTCATCCTTTTCATCTACGATCTTTACTTCATCTGCAGGGGAAACCGGCGTCCCCTGGCATCTTGCTATTATGGCTGGATCGTCATCCAGGCTGGTAAAAGACAGCAGCCCCTCCGCAGTCCCGAATACCTGCATCAAGGTACATGGCCATTCTTCTATAATCTTATCTGCGAGGGAATCCTCCAGCATCGCCCCACCCACCTGTAAAATCTTCAGGCTGGAAATATCATAATCCTCATCGTATTCCAACATTTCCATACACACCGTAACCATAGCCGGAACCAGAGCTGTGATGGTTACTTTCTCCTCTGTAATCGCCGTTAGGATATCATCTGGGCTGGTCGTTGGCGCCAGCACCACTTTTCCCCCTGCATCCAAGGTGCCTAAAAGCCCCGGACAACAAAGCGGAAAGTTATGCGCCACCGGCAGCGCCGCAAGATAAACACTATTTTCATCTAACTGGCAGCGCTTTGCGGACATTCTTGCGTTATACATATAGTCTGTATGGGTACGGGGAATCAATTTTGGAACACCAGTCGTACCGCCCGACAGCAGCAGTACTGCCGTACTGTAACTGTCTACTTCCGGAAATTCTCTCTGCCCTTTTGTTTCCGCCTCCAACCATTCTTCCCTCTCTACTTTATCTACAAAGACATTTTGTATGCATGGATATTTTTTCTGCATAGCCGTTGTCATTTTCACATAGTCAAAGCCTAAATATTTTTCGGCTACAATATATGCGGTCGGCTTTGCAAGCGCTATGATTCCCTCTAATTCTGCTTCCCTGTGGGCCGGCAGCATCATGATCGGTACAGCCCCGATCTTCGCGAGGGCAAAGAAGACTTTTACAAAAGAGATCCGGTTCGGTAGCTGCACAAGAACCTTATCCCCTTTGCGGATACCTTTCTCCATAAAGTAGCGTCCTATGCGGATTGCTTTCTGATTCAGTTCTGAATAAGTGATTTCCTCTTCGCTGTCTGTAACTGCGATTCTATCTCCGTACTGAGTTGCCCATTTATCAAGCTGCTTTCCCAGACTTAGTTTTTCCCAGCCTTCCAGAGTTTCATATCGTTCCATGTCCTTTTTGTAACCTGCCATTTTGTATTACCTTCCTTTCTCTTGCACCGCTGCATATGCGGCATAATCTTTTATCAGAATCGGATATAATTTCCATCCAGATTTTATCTTTCCTTTTTCTATAATCTTGTTTTCCCTGACAGAAAAGAAGTCCATTCCCTTGTTCAAACCGATACCCAGCGCTTTGAGATACGCCTCTTTTGCTGCCCAGTACTGATAGAACCGTTCCGGGCTTTCTGTTTTCTGAATTTCTGTCGCCTCTTCTTCCGTAAAGAAATTTTTGGCAATCTCCATATATTCTGAGATCTCTCCCATTTCCTGCACATCAATTCCCACAGCCTGTCGGCTGGCAAATATTGCCAGCACCCATTCTCCGGAATGGGAAAGGTTAAATGTGATCTGCCTTTGTCCCGGCGATGCCTTCCAGTACAGTTTCCCACATTTTCCCTGTCTTAAAACAATCTTGTCCTCACCTGAATACTCTTTCAATAACATTCTCACAGCAATCTTTCCTGCAAGATAACGCATTTTATCTTCATGAAAACGGTAATGTTCCGCCTTCTGGCATTCTTCCTTTTCCAAAATAGGTTTATGCCTATTCCAAAAAGTTTCCAGTTCTCTCCACCGAAGTTTCCAGATGTGTACCTCTCCTGTATGCAGTTCCAGCTTTCCTATATTCAAAAGTTCCCGGTTTCCGTATAATTCAATTTTCATCTGGAACACCCAGAAGGCATTTCTGTACTTCTGACAGAACAGCTTCTTCCTGTTCCCGAATGTAAAAGTGCCCACCTTCGAACATATGGCAGTGGAACGCCCCTTCTGTATATTTTCCCCACTCTTTCATTGCTGCTTCATCTGCTTCCCGATCTTTTCGTCCTCCAAACGCCTCAATCGGACTGCGTAAAGTGATAAGATCTTTATCATAATACGTTTCATCCATTGTAAAATCAGCTCGCAGCATAGGCAGAAAGAAATCCAAAAGTTCCTGGTTTTCCAGTATCTCCTTTGGCGTTCCTTCAAATCTGCCGAGCGCCTTTTTAAATTCGTCATCTGGAAGATGATAGATTGGATTGGGTTCTGGAATATTTGGGATACGACTTCCTGATACCAGGAAGCATCGGGCTGTCTTTCCTCTTTTTTCCATTCTTTTTTCTAACTCATAGGCAATCTTTCCGCCCATGCTATGTCCCCAGAATGCATACGGTCCTCTTATGTTTTCCCATATAATTTCCTCCAATTCATCTAACATATCCGTCATATTATGATACGGCTTTTCCATAATCCTTTCTTCCCTGCCCGGTAGCTGGATCGGACAAACAGTTACTTTGCCTTTCATTTTTTGAACCCAAGAATTGTATGCGGAAGCCCCTCCACCAGCAAACGGGAAACAAAATAATGTTATATCTTGGGAGTTAATATTCTCACCGTTTTTCAAAAGCCTTTGATTCATGTTAATCCTCCTCCAGAAATCGGTTGTAATTTCATCTCCATAAAATCTGAAAATATCTTTGTTGAAGGTGGTACAGATTGCGTTACCCATGCGTTTCCACCAATAATAGAATTTTTTCCAATCACTGTATTGCCTCCTAAGATTGTAGCTCCCGCATAAATTGTTACATTATCTTCAACAGTAGGATGCCGTTTCAACCATTTCTGTTTATGACCTCCGCGAATTGACAAAGCTCCCAAAGTCACACCCTGATATATTTTTACATGATTCCCGATAACAGCAGTTTCTCCGATTACAACTCCTGTTCCATGATCAATGAAGAAACTCTCTCCAATTTCTGCTCCTGGATGGATATCTATTCCTGTTATTGAATGTGCGTACTCTGTCATAATTCTTGGTAAAATAGGAACTTTCAATTTATACAGACAATTAGCCGTCCTTTGAATAAGTACTGCCAAAGGACCTGGATAAGCCGCTATGCTTTCCTCATAACTCTTCGCTGCCGGATCACCTTCATATGCCGCTTTCATATCTGATATTACCAACTGCTGCAGGTAGGGCAGCATTGCTCGAAATTTTCTCAGCACTTCCTCTGTTCCCCTATCTTCATCTAAAAAATCCAAATGCTTTTTTAAAATCTCTTGAATCATCTGGATCGTATATCTTTCGTTCTTTTCCACATTTGACCAATATCCTATATAGAAATATTTTCTTAACAAATAGACAATTTCCTGAGTCCATTTATTATCCAAAGATTTTTCTAAAACTTCCTTAATTTGAAATATATCATTATCGTTTCCCAGTAGTTTTTTATTATCTATCAATCCTTTATCCTTTCACAAGTTAGTAATCCCTAACTTATTTTCAAAAAAATTTTGGCTTTTGCCTAATATCAGTCCACTTGCTAAAATTATATGAGCCACTGCAATCCCTTTAGCAACTATTAAAATTCCGGTTTCACCAAAACAGAAAGCCAATACAAATTCAATAATTAGCAATTTTCTTGCAGATTTCCTATAAACCTTTCTTTCTTTTTCATCCAATCTTTTGTGTCCAGTGTCTACTGGAGACAACAAAAATATAACAGCAATAGCAATGAGCCATACTATACAGAATGTAATCCCAAGCTCCAAATTAATTGCTAAATATTTTCCACAAATAAAAATCAGGAAACCGGAAACACAAATGCAGCTTATAGATTTTTTCAAGTGAATTCCTCCTACATACTGTCTTAAAAAAACAAATGGCAGTAAAAAGCTGAACATCTCTAACCAGTTTCCCGTTATAATACCCAATGCAATAATAATAGAATATATAAGGATCCTGCTTAACAGCAGTCGATAAGCATATTCATACAAACTGCGTTCTTCTTCTTTAAGAATCCCCCATCGGCTTTGTAAATTATACAGCCAGTCTACCACTTTCTTCTGCATTAAAATTTCCTCAGTCTTTTAACCTCGTCCGGTTCTTCTTCTTGAAAATATAACCAATTGCAAGCAAGATTCGCTGAACGCATCGTCAGCCTGAGCGCCAAAGCATTGATTCCTTCTAATATTTTAGTTGTCATTACATTTAATATTTTTTCCATAGCAATTTGCCTCCTTTTTTTCGTGATTCTACTAAAAAATCGCCCCTATTTCAATTATCCCGGCTAAAATGGTAATTTTTTGGGCGATTTTTGCATTCTACTATTTAACTGTAAAAACAATCTTAACCGAAAACTCCTCCTCGCCAGCTTCTATCCTCATGACTCCTCCATATTTTTCAACCAATTTACCTACTGTATGTAATCCGATCCCATGATCTTCCGGATTTCTCTTTGTGCTTATATAGTGTTCTCTTTCCTTGATCAACGGAAGAATATAGCTATTATAAAACTCCATTACCAAAAGATGTCCCTCATTCCCCATATACATATTACAAATCACATGTTGGTCTTTCTTTGTCTTTTCAGCAGCCTCGATTGCATTGTACAAAAGATTCCCCACAATAGAAATCAAATCCAGGTCTTCTATAAAATCTGTTCTAAGATTATTTCCAAGCTTGATTTTATACAATATGCCTTTTGATTCGGCGACAAATTTTCTTTCACATAAAATACTGTTTAGAACCGGATCAGCGCAGTAACTATAATTTTTCAGTTCCTCCATCCGGATCCCCAAATGTCTCACCATGCTATCCAGTTCAAGATTTTTCCCATTTTCTATCAAACTCGCCGCAGTACAAAGAAATTTATTCACATCATGCAGAAAAACCCTTTTATCTTCGTTTACCTTATTGATATATTTCTGATTGATATTTTCAGCTTTACTTTTCTGATAAAGCAATTCCATCTTTTTTACTTCTTCAGACTTCTCAATTAATTTATCAAAGACTGCAAATATACAGATATTCGTCATTAACAACAATGCTGCCCCAATAGGAATCATGATACGATTCACGCCAGTAAAAGAAATCTGCGAATAATATATACACATAAAAATGATAATTGTCGCCGCCGGCAGAGTTAACAGCACAGTAAACAATTTATTTTCAATCGTCTGGTAATTTTTCTTTCTCGTGATCTGGTTAAAACATTTTACTAATAAAAATGTAATTGTGCTCATCAACAAAAGTGACAGCAACTTTTCCAACTCTGAATGAAAGTTATTTTCTGTCCCGGTTACTCCATAAGCCCCTGTAATTACAGCAAACAAAAACTCAGGTACTATAGCCAGCATATAATAGCAACAGGCCAAAATAATTTTCTTCCATACACTTCCTTGGAAAATGACAATAGAGGCAATAGTATAGCAGACAGGAACCATCATAATATTGACAAACGTAGACTCTATATGATTCACACCAAGAATAACCAATGCCGTTACGCCATATATTAGAATCCTTTTCCAACAGGTTTTAATCCTATATGGGAACATATTCTTACCGAAATCATTCAGCATAAGCATTTGGAAACTGCCAATCAAAGCATCACTTAGCAAACTCATCAGATCAACCATTCCTTTCCCTCAGATATTCAAACAGTGCCTCGGTAAACTCTTCTTTCTTTGCTCTTGAAACATTCAGTTCTATTCCGCATTTCAACCGTAGTACGCCTTTTTCTAACCCTTCTACTTTTCCCAAATTAACAATGTAACTATAATGCGCCTGTGCAAATCCCTGATCTTTTAGCTGTTCATATAATTCTCCAAACGCTTCTCTGCACCGAACTGTCTCTTTTTCTTGCTCTTTCACAATGGTTATCTCACATCCTCTTTTGGCTCTGGAAACATATAAGATATTTTCCACATATATGCGTATTATCTTCCCCGCCGATGTCACCGTTACCGCATAGTCATTCAGAAAGCGTCTCTTTACCTCAGTCATAATAGCTGCAATTTCCCGGCGTAAGCTGGTATCGTGTAAGTCCTTCATAATATACCGAAAGGGCTGCCCAAAATTAATACTGTCCACTGTCGGCTCAAAATAACTGGAACAGAAGATTAAAACTGCATCTTTGTTATAATTTCTCAATTTTAATGCTGTTTGGTTTCCATCCAACCCCGGCATACGGATATCTATAAAGACCAATTCGTGGAGAATATCCGTATGTTTCAAAAGTTCATTTCCTGATTCGTATTCATAAAATCTGATTTCATTTTCAGGCAAACTATTTTTATGCTCTATAATCTCCCTGATCGTTTTTCTATATCTTTTATCATCATCACAAATCGCTATCTTATACATAATCCTCCCTAATTGTTAGTTGCAGCTAACCTTATTTCATAAAAAAACCATCCCGCAGAATTTTGCCATGAGATTATCTCTTACTTCTATAACTCCGGTTCCAACTCTGCAAAGATGGAATCTCCAAAAAATTCTGGTATTGTGATTTCTAATCCATCACACAATTTCTTGATTGTAACTACGCCTACATTCTTACTCTGCCCATACAAAATATTCTTCAGCGTTGATGGCGGAACACCAGAACGTATCGCCGCCTCATTCACGGTAATATCCTTTTGCCTTATCAATTCTTCAAGACGATATATAACTGCTGTTTTCATATCCATGATTTCTACCACCTTTTCTCTATTCTATATAAATTGCCCGTAAAAGGTCGCCCATATATAGTCTTTTTGAACAAAGATACATCTTTGTAAGCTTTGTATACTTTCGTGGTAGATAATTCAGCATTTTTACCAAAACAAAAAAAAGCCGAAAGCCACATTGTTATCCGTGACCTCCGACTCCTTTCTATCTCATACTACATCGTCCTTACATCCAAATCAGCCCCTCTCTCCGGCTTATCTTTTCCCTGTTTTTCCTGAATGATTCTCTTATTGATTTCCAAGCGTTCATGGATTGACGGTTTTTTCTCTTTTTCTGTCATTGCTCTCTTTTGTGCTACTGGCTTTCTTTCAGCTTTCCCTGCGTCCTTAACTGCTGTATTTGCTTCAATGCCAGCTCTTGGCGCAGCTTCTCTGCTCTCAGTTTTCTCTGCTACCTGCTGTTCTCGTCTCTCCTGCACACCTTTTTCTTCCAGGCTGCAAAAGCTCTGCAAATACGGCAACACATGATTCTGCATATCCGTCAGATCTTCCATATACTTCTGGTACTCTTCATTGCCTTTTCCTTGCTGATAGCTGATCCAGCTTTCATCTGTCAGTTTCATTTCATTCTGCATCTTTAACTGACTGATGATACCGCCGTTTCCGGTACCAATATCTATCTTACCTTGAAAATGGTGCAACATCTTGTCACCTTTCTCAGCATAATATACTGTAAAAAACATCTGTGCTGTCGTTTTTGGTTCGTTGGTGTTTTGATCACGATCAGCATACCAGGTTTTGTCCTGTTCTACGGTTCTTGAATCCAAATCAGATAACTTCTGGCATCTTGGCTTCCCTAGCTCACTTTTCTCACAATAATTCACATACACCATTGGTTCCATATCTTTTGGAAGCTCCGGTTCATAGGCTTTCAGCCTTTCAATCAATATACCTGCACGCACAGACTGGTCACATTCTTCATCTACAATATCCTTCAAGTAAGAAACATAGTAATAAATATTGCCGCTTTGTAAATCCAGCATTACTTCCTGTACCGTATTTTCTCCCCTCTCCACGTTATCTCGGTACTCATACGGATCAAAAGCTTCTGCAATCTCATCCAGTGCCTCTGCCAGCTGTTCTGTGGTCATCTTCTCTGGATACATTGCTTCCCGAACATCCCGCATCGGTACATACTTATAATCCGGCAATGCTTCATGAATTTTCTCAATTCCTTCCCGTACCAGTGCAAGCTCCCCATAAAACCGAACATCATCCATCAGATTCCCAAATACGGTATTTCCTTTTACGATTGCAAATTCAGCTTCATCGTAGTAACTGTCTTCCGGATCACGATAGATAATTCCCATCGAGCATCCCAGATACGCAGTTTCTGGATTCTCCTTATATTTTTCATAGACTGCAGCTATCTGATTAACATCGGTACTTTTTTCATAAGCTCCCATATCATGGAACTCATCACATTCTGTGGCAAAGTATTCCAGATAAGGTTCTTTCTTCAGTGGCATATTGTTAAGTACATTGTCAATCATGTTATAATTCGCCTCTTCCAGTTCTTCTACCTTAGCCAGTGGCTTATATTCGCCCTGGCTTTTCTGAATCTCTGCCATTACAATCTCATCCATTTCTTTCACTTTTTCCATCAACTGATCATAATCCCCACGGATGCGT
>OBXZ01000106.1_pt1 | contig 115956 bp, 83 predicted proteins | sample 1538171 | NCBI WGS metagenome assembly OBXZ01 (sample SAMEA2580161, study PRJEB22360) | human gut metagenome | biome: human gut; feature: human-associated habitat; material: faeces | place: Denmark | collected 2008/2010
TCACGAGCGGGGGCTCCTGTCTTTTTAGTGCCCTCGGATTGGGTCATAGTGTCTGTCGTTGCCAAAACATCGGCGTTGCCTTGTCGCAAGTAGTCATCGGGGACGTTCTTTAATGACCAGTCGTTTAAGAACATCCCCAATGACTACACTCAAAAAGCGGCGCCCGTCGGCGATGTTGCCGGCGGGCGCCGTTGTCTTGAAGACGAAGTGATCCGTTTTCCTCCGTCCCCAAGGGATCATTACAGTGAGTCGATAAAGCGCTGTTGGGCGGCGCGGCCGGCTTCGTCCCACTTAAAAACGCCGGCGTTGTCGAGCACGTGGCCAAACACCACGCCGACCTCCTCGTGCAGGATGTCGATGGCGTTGTCCGCCGTAAGCTCGTCGGCGCGGCGGGCAAAGACGTCCTCGGCCCATGCGGCGTGGCTGCGGCAAAGGTCGTCGCCCTCGAGCGCGCCAGCAAGGTCGTAGCTGGCATCGGCCTTGGCTGCCAGCAAGTGCTCGCGGACGGCGCCGAGCTCGGGAACCAAGCGCGGCGGCAAAATGGCCAGGCCCATGACCTCGATCAGGCCGATGTTCTCCTTCTTAATATGGTGGTACTCGGCATGCGGGTGGAAAACGCCCAGCGGGTGCTCGTCGGTCGTGATGTTGCAGCGAAGCGCCAGGTAGGCCTCGTAGATTTTGCCGCCGGCGTTGCCGCGGGAGTCGACGCGGCGGATGACGGGCGTCACGGTGTTGTGCGCCACGCCGTCGGCAGTGTGCGCGATGACGCCCACGGACTCATCGGTCCACTCACGCCAGGCGAGGATAATCTTTTCGGCAGCATCGAGCAGCTGGGCTCGGTCGTGCGAGCGCAGACGCAGCACCGAGAGCGGCCACTGCAGCACAGTGCCGCTGACCTGGTCAAAGCCGGGCACGCTAAACTGCGAGACCTCGGTGGCATGCATCATGGGGAACTCGTGCGCGCCGCCCTGGAAGTGGTCGTGCGACAGAATCGAACCGCCCACGATGGGCAGGTCGGCATTGGAGCCTATAAAGTAGTGCGGGAACAGGTCCACAAAATCGAGCAGGCACGTCAGGCCCTTGCGGTCAACGTGCATAGGGCGATGCTCGGAGCTCATGGCAATGCAGTGCTCGTTAAAGTACGCGTACGGGCTGTATTGGAAGCCCCAGCGCTCGCCGTCGAGCTTAATGGGGATAACGCGCAGATTCTGGCGGGCGGGATGGGCGCCGCCGTCGGCTGCAGCGGAGCGTCCGGGATAGCCTTCGTTTTCGATGCAGAGCTGGCAGGCGGGATACTTCTCGCCCGTGTTTTTGGCGGCGCCGGCCGCGGCAATATCGCGCGGGTCCTTCTCAGGCTTGGACAGGTTGATGGTAATCTCGAGGTCGCCCCAGTTGGTGGGGGTGCTCCATTTGATATTGCGCGCGATGGCGGCGCGGCGCACGTAGCCGGCGTCGCAGCACAGACCGTAGAACCAGTCGGTCGCGGCGCGGGGCTCGTTGACGCCCATGCGGCCGTTGAACTCCTCGTTTACAACCGAAGGCCTCGGCATGAGTGCGCCCATGATGCGCATGGCGATGCGGTCGCGGCCCGACGCCGTGTCCTCGGCAGCGCCGTTGGCAACGGCGGCCTCGGAAAGCACAGCAAGCGTGCCCTCTAGGTCGAAGTCGGGGAGTGTATCGGGGTGCAAGAGCGAAATCTTCTCGGTCTTGAGCGCCCAGGCCATGTCGAGTGCGGGGCCCGTGGCGCCGATGCACTCCAAAATGGTGTTGTATGCCCAGATGCGATCGTCCTGGCCGATCATCGATCGGTGGATAGCGTACTCGATCAGGTTCTGCGCGGCCTCGCGCACGTCAGTCATTACAGCCATGCCGCGTAAGCCCCCTTGTCAGAGATAGCGTAGTGGCGGGCAGAACCCTCGCCCAGCCAGCCGTTCATCTTGGCAATGAAGGTGTCGACCAGATCGAGCGGCACGAAGGCCTGGATGGTGCCACCAAAGCCGCCACCGTGGATACGGACGGCGCCGCGGCCGTCGAGCACGTGCTCGGCCAGCGCCAGGGCATACATGGAAGGCTGCTCGGAGCCCAGCTTGGCAACGACATTCTGCAGGTACATGGCAGAGCTGGCGCCGGACTCGCGCGTCAGGACCAGGAACTGATCGATGTCGCCGGCGTTCAGGGCCGCCCAGCGCTTATCGACCAGGCCGTTCTCGTACCAGTAGTGAACGGCGCGCAGGCAGGCACGGTCTCCCAGTTTGGCACGCAGCTCGGGGAGCTTGGCGTCAAAGTCGGCAACATCGACCTCGCACAGGCGTGCCTTGCCAAACTCGGCGGCGATGTCTTGCATCTCGCGCGGAACGGCGGCGTAGTCGTCGGTGGCGGCCACGTGGTCGGCACCGACCTTAACGAGCACGAGCGCGTAGCCGTGATCCTCAAAGTTGAGCTCGAGCTTCTGGGTCTTAGGCTGGGCTTGATCCTCAAAGTCCATGTAGGCAAGGCCGCCCAGGCACACAGCGGCCTGGTCCATAAGACCGCAAGGCTTGCCGTAGTAGTTGTTCTCGGTGCGCTGGCTCATCTGGGCGAGTGCGACGGGCTCAATCGCGGGCGCGCCCCAAAGCGTCTCCATAGCGCGGCCGTATGCCGCCTCGACAGCAGCGGAGCTCGAAAGACCGCCGCCCGAGGGGACGGAGCAGGTAAAGGCGAAGTCGAAACCCTTGGGCTCAACACCAAGCGCTGCAATCTCGTGGGCCATACCGCGCACGAGGCTTGCGGACGTGCCCTTCTCGGACTCCTGAACATCCAGCGTGTCGAGCGTGATCTCAAAGGTAGGGTAGCCCTCATCGGCAATGCGGACCTTGTTGGAGTCGGTTGCCACGGCGATGCCGTCGACAGCGACATCGAGCGAGCCAGCGATAACGTGGCCACCCTCGTGGTCGGTGTGGTTGCCGCTGATCTCGGAACGGCCGGGCGCGTGCACGTAGAGCACCTGGCGCTCGTCGATGGGGCCAAACTCCTCCTCAAACAGCTTGGTGAGGGTGGCGAGTATCTTTTCGTCGGGGGCGGTCATACGGGTCCTTTCCTTGACGCCGGAGAGACTGGTCCGTGTCATTATGAGTACGTTAACAATATTGAGCACCACAAACCAGACGTTCGCGGCGCCGCACGTTAAAGGGTATGTTAACGTACTCATAACACAATGTATCTCCTTTTTTGAGAATCTGGTAATCGGTAGATTTTCGGCCGTGAACGGTGTGGCCGTATGGACATATGGAGCAAAAGAACCGCTGATAGAAAAAGTAGAGTACGTTAACATGCGTCCGACGATAGCGGGCTTCGGCGCGGGGTGTGTTTCTGCCCGGGCCGACATTCGCACTATTCAGATCTTGCGAGAGCGAAGGTGATTTTGTGGCAAGGCGCCCTTTCAACGATACGGGTACGCGTCCGGTATCCATGGCCGACGTTGCCCGCGCTGCCGGTGTTTCGCAACAGACGGTTTCGCGCGTTGCCAACGGATTGCCCAACGTTAACGAACAGACGCGCCAGCGCGTGCAAGCCGCTATGCAAGAGCTCGGCTTCCGTCCGAGCTATGCCGGCCGTTCGTTGCGTGACGGCCGTTACCATTCGGTCGGCCTGTGCGTCAACGATGTCACCAAGTTTGGCAACCTTTCAATGATCGACGGCATCGCCAGCGCTGCTCGCGAGCATAATTGCGCCATCACACTGGTCGAGATGTCCAAGACCGAGGAATTCTCTCTTGCCGAGGCAACACGCCGTATGGCCGCGCTGCCCGTGGACGGCATCATTATCGGCATGAGCCGTATGGCTCCCGATTTTGAGACGTTCGATCCGTTGCCGGGTATTGGCACGGTCATCGTTACCATGTATGCGCACCCGCGGGTGACTACGGTTGACTCCGATCATTACGGCTGCTCGCTCTTGCTTATGGATCACCTGTTTGAGCTGGGGCACGAGCAGATTCGCTATATTGGCGGCCCGTCGTTCTCGGTCGACGAACAATTTCGTCGCGCCGGTTGGCAGGATGCACTCGAGCGTAAACACATCGAGCCGGCAGAGCCGCTCGAGGGCGACTGGTCTGCCAACAGCGGTTACGAGGCCGGTAGGTACCTGGCCGAGCACGATCGCACCATGACGGCGATCTATGCGGCAAACGATCAGATGGCAAATGGCGCCATTGCAGCGCTGCGCGATAGCGGCTTGCGCGTGCCCGAGGACGTGAGCGTGGTGGGCGTCGACGATTCGCTCGATGATTTTGTCGCACACAACGAGCTCACGACCGTTCGATTTGATTTGCATCAGCGTGGACGCGAGGTGTTCGAGCACGCGGTTCCCAAGGCGGGGGCAACGGACAAAACCGTCGCCATTCGCATCCCCGGTCAGCTCATCGTTCGACATAGCACGGCAGAGCCTCGCGCATAGTTTTTGCAGGTAAACGGAGCTTTATCGCATTTCAATAACAATCGGTAAGGATGCCGGCAGATAGCTGTGGCTCTAAAGGCGAGTGCTATGATAGACGGGTTCTTTTGTCTATCTAGGAGGCTTTGCCTGATGGAGATCACCAAGGATATCCGCTACATTGGCGTCGACGATCACGACATTGACCTGTTCGAGGGCCAGTACGACGTGTCCGAGAACGGCATGGCATACAACAGCTATGTTATCTTGGGCGATAAAATTGCTGTCGCCGATTCGGTCGACGCTGGCTTTGTCGACGAGTGGCTCGGCAACCTCGAGGCCGCGCTCGATGGCCGTACGCCCGACTACCTGGTTGTCCATCACATGGAGCCCGATCATTCCGCCGGTATCGCCGCCTTTATGGAGCGCTATCCCCAGGCGCAGATTGTGGCTAGCATGGGTGCTTTCCGCATGATGGTCAACTACTTTGGCACCGACTTCTCCGAGCGCAAGATGGTCGTCAAAGATGGCGACGTGCTCGACCTGGGCGGCCACAGCCTAACCTTTGTCGGTGCCCCCAATGTTCACTGGCCCGAGGTGTTGTTCTCCTACGAGGCCACCGACAAGGTGCTCTTTAGTGCCGACGGCTTTGGCAAGTTTGGCGCCAACGACATCGAGGATCCCGAGGGCTGGGCTTGCGAAGCGCGCCGTTACTACTTTGGCATCGTGGGCAAGTTCGGCAAGTTTGTGCAGGCCGTGCTCAAGAAGGCCGCCAATCTGGACATCCAGATCATTTGCCCGCTTCACGGCCCCGTGCTGACCGAGAACCTGGGCTATTACCTCGACACCTACAACACCTGGTCGAGCTACCAGCCCGAGGACGAGGGCATCACGATTGCCTATGCGAGCGTGTATGGCCATCTGAAAGCTGCCGTTGAGGAGCTCGCATCTGCGCTCGAGGCCCGCGGCCAGAAGGTCTCCGTCTTTGACTTGGCTCGCGATGATATGGCCGAGGCCGTTGAGGACGCGTTCCGCTACGACCGCCTGGTGCTCGCTTCCATCACCTATCAGGGCGAGATCTTCCCGTTCATGAGCACCTTTATCCATACGCTTGCCGAGCACGCCTATCAGAACCGCACGGTTGCGCTCGTCGAGGCCGGTTCCTGGGCGCCTGCCGCTGCCAAGGTTATGACCAAGGAGCTCGAGGGCATGAAGGACATCGCCCTGACGCAGAACAAAGTGACCGTCCTGGGTTCGCTCAACGACGCATCGCGCGCCCAGATCGAGGCCCTCGCCGACGAGCTTTCCAAGTAGCGATATTTCGCTTTTGACGTTCAACCACCACAAAGGGGACAGGCCCTTTGTGGTGGTTTTTGTTTAAGCGTCAGCGATGAGGAGATTTGGGCGGGCGTCGTCGACGATCTCGGCGATTGAGGTGGCAACGGCATGATCGGGGTCACGGTCCATCACGATGGTGTCGACATCTGCCAGCTCGGCAAAGCGGTACATGCCACGTCCGTTAACCTTGCTGGCGTCCATGAGGGCGACGCTTTGACGGGCGGCGCCGACCATAGCCGCTTTGGTCTCGGCCATCTGCGGAAAGTCGGTCGTAAAGCCGCAGCGGGGGACAAAGGCGCCGGGGCACATGACGGCAAGGTCGGCGTGGACCATTTGGAGCGCCTGCATGGTAAGTGGGCCGTACAGATAGCGATGACCTTTGCGTAGTGCCCCACCCAGCATGACGACATCGACCGAGGGCATGCTCTCGTCGATATAATCGGCGATGGTAATGTCGGCCGTGATGACGGTGATGCCGTCGCGCTGATCGAGGAGCCGGACAAACTCGAGAGCGGTGGTGCCGGAGTCGACGAGCAGGGTGTCACCATTGCCGACGAGCTCGATGGCGCTTTGCGCGATGGCTTGCTTGGCGGCGACATTGACGTTGATGCGGCGATCCTGGGTGGATACGGTCAGTCGCTTCTGGAGAGACACGGCGCCACCATGCGTGCGGCGCAACTTGCCGGACTCGGCGAGCGCGTCCAGGTCGGCGCGGGCGGTAACGGAGGACACGCCAAAGGTCTGGGCGATTTCTGCCACTTGCACCGAGGCGTTATGCTCGAGCATCTCCATGATGGCGGAACGACGCTCATCGGCGAAAGCTCGGGTTGTTGCGTGGGCCATGTTTGCTCCATTCTCGGCTAAATTTGTAGGAATTGTGTTGAGTTTATTTTCGTTCATTTTCTTTTTGAGTAAGAAAACACCTTTCGATTACTTATCTTTTCTATAAAAAAAAGACGCTGAACGCCCAAAATTCAATATCGAACATGTCCACTCGGCTCAAATTCCTTCCGTTTACTTTTCAAAAACGACTGTATTGACCTGCATGGGCTCAATATCTCGAGCGTGTAAAGCCGCTGAATTTCATACAATGAGCGCAGCAAAACGCAAGGTAAAACGCCTTGTGAACAACTACGCCCGATGTCCAGATGCGGGCGAGGGAGAGGAGCAAACGCTCATGGCACTTGTTACCACCGAAAAGATGCTCAAGGACGCTCAGGCTGGCCACTACGCCGTCGGCGCGTTCAACGTCGAGAACCTCGAGTTTGTTATGGCCGTTCTGGCCGCTGCCGAGGAGACCAAGTCCCCCGTCATCATGCAGACCACCCCGGGCACCATCAAGACCGCTGGTCTGGACTACTTCTACGGCATGGTCAAGGCTGCCGCCGAGCGCGCTTCCGTGCCCGTCGCTCTGCACCTCGATCACGGCGATGGCTATGACCGCTGCATGCAGGCTTTCCGCACCGGCTACACCTCCGTTATGATCGACGGTTCGCACGAGTCCTTCGAGGACAACATCGCCCTGACCAAGTCCGTCGCCGATGCTGGCCGCGCCATGGGCGTGCCCGTCGAGGCAGAGCTCGGCAAGGTTGGCGGCAAGGAGGACGACGGTCCCGCGGTTGAGGGCGAGAGCCCCTACACCGATCCGGCCGAGGCCAAGGAGTTCGTCGAGCGTACCGGCTGCACCTCCCTCGCAATTGGCGTTGGCACCAGCCACGGTGTGTACACGAGCGATCCGCACATCGAGCAGTCCGTGGTCAAGGCCATCCGCGACGCCGTCGACGTGCCGCTGGTTCTGCACGGCACCTCCGGTGTGCCCGATGAGCAGGTTGCCGAGGCTGTGAAGAACGGCATCTGCAAGGTTAACTACGCCACCGAGCTGCGTCAGGCCTATACCAAGGGCTTCATGGCCTACATGGCCGAGAACCCTGCCTGCTTCGATCCCAAGAAGCCGGCCAAGGAGGGCATGCGTGAGATCACCGAGCTGGTTAAGATTCGCATGACCAACCTCAACTCTGTGGGCAAAGCAGAGTAACAGCAAGGGTACTCTGATTCCACCGGGCCGTCCGGAAACGGAAAAGGGCCTATCTCTCAGAACGTCCTCGGACATGTCGGAAGCCCCGCTGCGCGCTACGCGCTGCGGGGCTTCCTCCGTCCTGCGGAATGTTCTGAGAGATAGGCCCTTTTCCGTTTCCGGACGGCCCTGCTCGATCGCCCTTGTGGCGTTGGGGCGGAAATGGGTGGTGCGCGAGGGGCGCTTTGTTGATGAGGGGTTAGTATGCCCGGGCTTGGTTGGGGAATGACTTGTTTAGGGATGCTTGGAGCTTTTCGAAGGATGATCGCAGGTTGAGTTCCTGGTCGGTTGAGCGTTTGGTTTTTGTGGTGGGGGAGTCGAGGAGGCCGTTTCTCTGTGTCGGGGGGAAGGAGAAAAGGTTTGCATATGTTAGGGATGGCTGCTGTGCTGCGTTATTGGAAGAATGCATGCTTATGCGGCCTCCTCGATGTCCACCAAAAGATTGCGCTCGGGGTGTGCTGCTAGGTCCCGTGCGCTGGCAGTATTATGCCGCGAGTGCAGATAAGAAAGCGCTAAAGAAAGGCTTAATCGGGTTTGATGTAACCATGAAACCGCAGGTCAGAGGTATCGAGTAACACTCTTGAAAGGTTTTGAGCTTAAGGGCTTTCTAAGGTTTGTGGCGCGGATGTGGCTCGCCTGTGTGGGGCGTGTGGATGGCTCGTTCCTAGCGCTGCGGCTCTGCGGCGCGCACCTGCTCGATGACCTTTTCCATGGTGGTATCGATGCGGTCTTTCTTGAGCTCACATTCCCAGACGGTGATGGGCGTCCAGCCCATTTGGGTAAGCGCGTCGATGGCAGCGCGGTCGCGCTCGACGTTGCGGCGAAACTTTGCCTCCCAAAATTCAACATTGCGCTTGGGCTGGCTAGGGTTGCACTTGGGGCAGCGGTGCCAAAAGCAGCCGTTGACGAAGATGGCGATCTTGCGCCCGGGAAAGGCGATGTCGGGCTTACCGGGAACCTTCCATTCCAAGCGATAACCCGTAAGGCCCGCTGCCCGCAGGCGCTGGCGAACGAGCAGCTCGGGTTTGGTGTTCGCACGCTTGTTGCCCTTCATGGACTTTTTGATGGCGGCGCGACGGCGGACCAGTTCGCGCTCGTCAGCGGAGAGGTCCGAGGTATCGATGCCGTCGAGCAGGCCGGGCTTGGGACGCTTCTTGCTGCGGCGCTTAGGTGCGCGCTTGGGTTTGGTGGCGGGCTCGTCGGTCGCGGTGGCCTCGGCGTTGTTGGCAGTGCCGTTGGCCTCAAGCCGATCTTCCTTCAACTCAATCAGAGCATCGATAAGCCCTTTGTCGGCGGGCATCCACTCAACGGTGGCAAGCGAGGTGCGCGGAATCCAGCGGATATCAAGCTGACGGTCATGCTTCTGGGGCTCGCCAGACTCTTTGGCCAGCGAGCAGTAGTAGCACTCCATGGAGAGATGGAAATCGGGGTAGTCGTACTCAACGGTGTAAAAATCGCGCAGGTTGGTGACTTTTACCTGCAGCTCTTCCATGAGCTCGCGGCGTACGGCGTCCTCGGGCGTCTCGCCGCGCATGAACTTGCCACCGGGAAACTCCCAAAGTCCCTGCATGTCGCCATAGCCGCGCTGCACGGCAAGCAGCTCGTCAGATCCTTCCTTGCGAATGATCCCAGCGGCAACATGAACAGTCTTCAACAGGAGTCCTCCCTCAACATCAACACATAACAGGGCGGCTACCCGTACCTTACACAACGGTAAGGCAAGCGTAAGCCATATCGATGGTAGCCGACTCGTCTTCTTGCGACTATAGATGCCGTAGACTAATTGCAAGAAAGGACTCGGTATGCAAACCACGCACATGGCGACCCCGGTACTGGAGGTCGCGCATCTCGAAAAGGTATACGGAGCGCTGGGCAACGTGACCCGCGCGCTCAACGACGTCAGCTTTACCGTCAACCGCGGTGAATTTGTTGGCATCATGGGCGCTTCGGGCTCGGGCAAGTCGACGTTGCTCAACTGCGTGTCGACCATCGATAGCGCCACAAGTGGCACGATCCGCATCAACGGGCAGGACGTGACGCGCATGAAGCAGGCTAAGCTTTCGCAGTTCCGCCGCGAGGAGCTCGGCTTTATCTTCCAGGACTCCAACCTGCTCGATACGCTCACGGCACGCGAGAACATCGCCCTGCCGCTCACCATCGCCCGCACAAACTCGGTAGAGATCTCAACCCGCGTGCAGGATGTGGCAGCGCGCCTCTCCATCAGTCAGGTGCTCGACAAGTATCCCTACCAGATGTCCGGCGGTCAGCAGCAGCGCGTTGCCGCGGCTCGCGCGCTCGTAACCGATCCCACCATGATCATGGCCGACGAGCCCACCGGCGCCCTCGATTCCAAGAGCGCCCGTCTGCTGCTCGAGAGCCTGGAGGCCCTCAATCGCCGCCTGCGCGCCACCGTGCTCATGGTCACGCATGACAGCTTTGCTGCCAGCTACACGAGCCGCGTGTTGTTTATCCGCGACGGCAAGATCTTCACCGAGCTGCGCCGTGGCGACACCGACCGCCGAGAGTTCTTCGACCGCATTATGGAGGTCGTTGCCATGATGGGCGGTGAGGGCTCCGATGCTCTGTAAACTCGCTTGGGGCAACGTCCGCCGCGCCGGCCGCGACTACCTCGTCTACCTTTTGACGCTCACCCTGGGCGTCACGGTCTTCTATGCCTTTAACACCATCTCGATGCAGGTCGACATCGCCGGAATCGATGAAGAGGGCTTGGCGCAGGTTATGGGCAGCATGCTCGGCGACCTGACGTACTTTTTGGCCGGTGTCATGGCCTTTTTGATGGTGTATGCCAATAACTTCATCATGAAACGCCGCAAGAAGGAGTTTGGCCTGTATCAGGTGCTCGGCATGGGGCGCGGACGCGTCGCCACGATCATGGCGCTTGAGACCGTGATAGTATCGGTCGTGGCCTTTGTCGCCGGCATTGTGCTGGGTGTGGGACTCTCCCAGCTCATGACGTTCTTTACGGCCTCGCTTTTTAAGACACAGATTGCCAATTTCCACTTCTTTTTCTCGGTGCATGCGTTCAATCTGACCCTTGCCTGCATGCTCGTAATGTTTGTGCTCACGCTACTGCTGAACCTTCGCGCCGTGCGTCGTACCAAACTCATCGAGCTTATGGGTGCCGAGCGTCGCAACGAGAGCATCAAGACGCGCAACCCCTGGATTGCGATTGCCATCTTTGCCGTGGGCGTGGTGCTTGTGGGCGTGGCCTATTACCGTCTGCTACGTGATGGGTTCCCGCTAACCGCGACGGACAGCAAGCTGCAAGAGGCCATGAACCAGTTTGGCATTACGACCGCTATGGTTACCGTGGGCACCTTTGCCCTGTTCTGGGGACTCTCGGGCATGCTCATCAAGCTGCTGCAGAGCCTGCGCGGCGTGTATTGGCGCGGCCTCAACATGTTTACCGTGCGCCAGCTTGCGGCCAAGGTCAACACGGTGTGCTTTTCGATGGACGTCATCGCGATGCTCCTGTTTTTGGCCATCACCTCGGTGACATGCGGTATGTCGATTGCCAATGTGATGAACGAAAACCTGGAGCGCTATAACCCTGTTGACGTGTCACAGACGTATGTCTATTACACGCCCGATACGCTCGACTACTACAAAGAGTACATCAATCCGTCTGAAGCCGATCGCATGGTGCTGGCCGATAGTACGGTCGATTTGTACTCCGCATGGCACGGCGATCCATGGCACGGCGATCGTAAGGGCAAGTCGGCGGACAACAACGACGAGACCGGCAAGAAGGTCAATATTGCCGATGTTGCCGGTGAGCATGTGCAGATCGATTCGTATCTGAGTTACCCGCTTGGCGGTTCGGATCCTTCGGTGACTCCAAGTGAAATGTGCAAGGCCATGGGCGAAAAGCTTCCCAAGGCGTTCGGGGGTAGCAATGCCGATACGATGGGTCTGTTTGTGACGCCGGCGAGCCAGTACAACAAACTGCGTCAGATGATGGGCGAGGAGCCGGTGCACATCGGTCACGACCAGTATCTGCTCACGTGTGATATGGGCGGCGAGCTGGTCGACCTGTACACCAAGTATATGGCTGGCGGCCATGCCCTTACCTTGGGCGGGCATACGCTCAAGCCCGCAACCGATAAGTCGGACGAAGATGCGGCGGCCATCGCCAACTCGGCGATGGGCAGTAATCCGGGTACCGTCGTCGTTGCCGACGAGCTGTTGTCCCAACTTAATCTGCAGCCGTATTCCAGTAGCCTGCTCGTTAACTACAAACAGGGGATGGATACGACCGAGGCAGACGAGAGTATTAAATACACTGTGCTCGACAATCTGCTCGTTGACGGCAAGGAGCCGGGGTCGTGGGGAACCTTCATCACACGCTCCGAGATGTACGTGCAAGCAGCGCAAATGAACGGTCTTATTAGCTACCTAGCCATCTACATCGGCTTTGTATTGGTCGTTGCATGCGCGGCGATTCTGTCGATCCAGCAACTCTCCAACGTGGCCGACGGCAGCCGCAGCTATCGTGTGCTGGCACAGATCGGCTGCGACGACCGCCAGATTCGCCATTCGGTGATGGCGCAGCAAGCGGTATTCTTCCTGTTCCCGCTGGCAGTGGGCCTGGCACACTCCTTTGTGGCACTTAAGGTGATCATCGAGCTGGTGAGCATTTTCGGAAATATGAGCATCGGCGGCACCGTGGGCCTCACCTGTGCAATCTTCCTGGCAGCCTATGGTGGCTACTTCCTGGCGACCTATCTCATGAGCACCGGCATGGTACAAGCTGCCATCGCCACCCGTTACAGCGAGTAACAAGCGGGCAAAATCGTCGCAAAATCAGAGGCGTATGACCGCCGCGAAGGGACCAGGGACCCTTTCGCGGCGGTTTTTGCCAATCTGGTGCGTCTCAGATACAAGTGAGTAGACTTTTTTGAACCTGCCGAGCACATTGCGACAAATGATCGATGAAACCGCAGGTCAGAGCTGTGGCGTTTTAGGGCGTGCTTGGCCTTCTGCAAAAAGCCTACTCACTTTGTTTTTCTGCTAGAAGACCGCCACGAGGGAAGGCAGCTCCCTTGCGGCGGTTTGGACGTTTGCCCAGATAAAAGCTGCCCAAATTAACCTGTCCCTTTTTGGTAGGTGGTTTCAGCTGAACGGCGGGCCGTGCGGCTTGGGTATGCGGGCTCACAATCTGGGGAAACCGAACAGATTGGGGGGCTTGTATGATCGATTCGAAGGGAAACGTGCGACCCGAGGGCATGTTTGACAGAGTGATAGTCGTTGGGGACGTTCTTAAACGACTAGTCAAACAAGAATGTCCCCAACGACTACCCAAGGAGTGTCCCAAACTGCCGGCAGAAAAGGAGCGTCCCTAACTGCTACATCCGGAGCAAGACAACGCCGCGGTTAGAGGACGGACAGCGAGCGGGTCGCATTTGAGACAAGGTGACGTGAAACGAAAGGGCGCTGACCTTCTGGTCGCGCCCTTGAAGTTGAACGTCAGATTGTCCAAATGCGACCCGCGCAGCGTCGGCCGGTTACGGCGTTTGGTAAAACGCCGTAACCTACACCCGCTCCGCGATTTCGTGGATGAGGTAGTCGGTCTTTTCCCAGCCCAGGCACGGGTCGGTGATCGACTTGCCAAAGACGCCGCCGTCGACCGGCTGATTGCCGTCCTCCAGGTAGGACTCGATCATAAAGCCCTTGACTAGCTTAGAGATGGACTCATTGCGGCGGCAGCTGTCGAGCACCTCCTTGCAAATACGATACTGCTCCAGCGGACGTTTGCCCGAGTTGTCGTGGTTGCAGTCGATGACCGCTGCCGGGTTGGCATAGCCGGCATGCTCGGTATAGCGCTCGGCCAGGCGCTCCAGGTGCTCGTAGTGGTAATTGGGGTAGGTACGACCGTCGAGACCGATGTAGCCACGCATGACGGCGTGTGCGAGCGGATTGCCGTCGCATTCAACCTCCCAGTTGCGGAAGATAAAGCTCTGATGTGCCTGGGCGGCGTAGATGGAGTTGAGCATGACGGTGGTGGAACCGGCGGTGGGGTTCTTCATGCCCACAGGCACCGAAATGCCGCTCGATACTAAGCGATGCTCCTGGTTTTCGACCGAGCGGGCGCCTACGGCGACGTAGCTCAGCAGGTCGACGAGGTACTGGTAGTTGGACGGGTAGAGCATCTCGTCGGCGGTAAAGAAACCGGTCTCCTCGATGACGCGCAGGTGCATGTGGCGAATGGCCTTAACGCCTTCGAGCAGGTCATCGGGCGCCTCGGGGTCGGGGTTGTGCAGCAGACCCTTGTAGCCGGTGCCTTTGGTGCGCGGCTTGTTGGTGTAGACGCGCGGAATGATGATGAGCTTGTCCTTGACCTCTTCGGCGACCTTGGCCAGCCGGTTCATGTACTCAAGCACCGAATCTTCGCGGTCGGCAGAGCACGGGCCGATGATGAGTACCTTGCGCGCGTCCTCGCCGGTAAAGACTTTGGCGACCTCGGCGTCAAATGCCTGCTTTTTGGCAGTAAGCTCGGCGGAAAGCGGCATCTCCTCGCGGATCTCCATGGGGATCGGCAGCCTGCGTTTGAAATCCATGGCCATGCGGGGCCTCCTCAATCTATAGAAAGAACAATAAGCGTATTGTCGAGTGTTCGGCATTATCCGCTGTCGCACGCTAAAGTGCAAGCCCTTGTCACCCCGAAACCTGCCAAAAAGGGACAGGTTTATTTTGGTCGGTTTTATCTGGGGAAATGTCGGCACTCGCCGGAAGGGGAGGACTGGCGTACGGCACGCTGGAGCAAGTTGGATCTTCTGCGGCATACCCCGTGGACAAAAAATGGCAAATATGAGTACTGTTGCTAGCTTAGTATCATATCGACCTTACAAGATAATAGACACAACAGTAAATATGTTCATTAACGTTGGCACACAGAAGCATGCTACCGGGCGTTTTGATCAATTTGAAGGCATGTCTAGGCCGCAAAGACGTCGTTTGGGCAGTTTTGGCTGTTACTAAAAAGATGACAGTACTCATATTTGCCATTTTTCCCCACGGGGCCTTGAGGGAGAGCGTCAATCAGGCCCCAGGGGAGGCGTTTCGAGGCCCAAAGGACACAAAACGGGGGCGCAGTTCATTCTGCGCCCCCGTTTTTGGGCATTGCGGTTGTTTGCCGCCGGTTTTACGCCGCCTCGTCGAACTGCGAGTTGTACAGGTCGGCGTAGAAGCCGCCCTGGGCGAGCAGCTCGTCGTGCGTGCCCTTTTCGACGATGTCGCCGTCGCGGATCACCAGGATCACGTCGGCGTTGCGGATCGTGGACAGGCGGTGCGCGATGACAAAGCTCGTGCGGCCCTGCATTAGCGCATCCATGGCACGCTGAATAAGCTCCTCGGTACGAGTGTCAACGTTGGAGGTCGCCTCGTCCAAAATCAGCGCCGGACGGTCGGCCAAAATGGCACGGGCGATGGTCACGAGCTGGCGCTGACCCTGCGACAGGTTGGTGCCCTCCTCGTTGATCATAAAGTCGTAACCGCCGGCGAGCGTATGGATAAAGTGGTCGCAGCGTGCGGCGCGTGCGGCGGCCTCGACTTCGGCATCGCTCGCATCGGGGCGTCCGTAGCGGATGTTTTCGCGGATGGTGCCGTTAAACAGCCAGGTATCCTGCAGCACCATGGCAAACTCGCCGCGCAGCGCCGCGCGGTCCCAGTCGCGCACGTCGACGCCCTCGACACGCAGCGAACCGTCGTCCACATCGTAGAAGCGCTGCAGCAGCTTGATGAGCGTGGTCTTGCCGGCGCCGGTGGGACCGACGATGGCGATGGTCTGGCCGGGCTGCGCCTCGCAGCTAAAGTCGTGGATGATGGTCTTGTCGGGCGTGTAGCCAAACTTGACGTGGTCGAACTCCACGTGACCGGGGCGCTTCTCGGGAATCTGCGCGTCGGCCTTCTGCTCCTCCTCGGGCGCGGCCAGGAACTCAAAGACGCGCTCGGTGGCAGCGGCCATCGACTGCATCGTGTTGCTCACGTTGCCCAGCTGCTGCACGGGTTGCGTAAAGTTGCGAACGTACTGGATAAAGCTCTGGATGTCGCCGGGCGTGGCATTGCCGGTCAGCGCGAGCTGTGCGCCCACCACGACGACGCCCACGTAGCCCATGTTGCCCACCAGGCTCATAAGCGGCATCATCAGGCCCGACAGGAACTGCGAGCGCCAGCCACTAATAAAGAGACGGTCGTTTTGACGGTCGAACTCTTCGATTGAGGCCTCGGCGCGGTCGAACACCTGAATGACGTTCTGGCCGGCAAAGTCCTCCTCGATAATGCCGTTGACGGCGCCCAGAACCTGCTGTTGCTCGCGGAAGTACGGCTGCGAGAAGTGAATCATTACGGTCAAGATAATCGCGGCGGCCGGCAGCGTGAGCACGGTGACGCCGGTAAGCGGCAGGCTGATCGAAAGCATCATGACGAGCACGCCGATAATCTGCGTCACCGAGGTGATGAGCTGCGTCACGCTCTGGTTGAGCGACTGGCCCAGCGTATCGACGTCGTTGGTGATGCGGCTGAGCACGTCGCCCTTGCTGTGGCCGTTGAAGTAGCTCATCGGCACGACGGCAATCTTGGCGGCGATCTCCTTGCGCATACGGTAACAAATCTTTTGCGTGACGCCGGTCATGAGCCAGCCTTGGATGAGGCTGCAGACAGAGCTTGCCAGATACAGGCAGAGCAAAAAGCCGAGCGTCTTGGCAATCCAGGCAAAGTCAACGTCGCCGGTACCGTTTACCTTGGCAACCAGGCCCTCGAACAGTTTGGTGGTAACCTGGCCGAGCACCTTGGGCCCCACAATGTTAAAGATGACCGAGCACACGGCAAAGGCGACGGCGGTAAACACGGCAATCTTATGCTGACCGATATAGCCGAGCAGCTGCCTCATGGTGCCCTTAAAGTCCTTGGCCTTTTCGCCGCGACGCATGCCGCCCATGCGGCCCATGGGTCCACGCTGACGGGTGGGCTTGGGAATTTGAGTCTTGGTCTCGTCTGCCATTAGTGCTCGCCTCCTTCCATAACGGCTGCAATTTCTTCTTGGGTAAGCCCCAGCTCCTCGGCGGAAAGCTGCGACTGTGCGATCTCCAGGTACGCCGGGCAGCTGCGCAGCAGCTCCTCGTGCGTGCCGGTGCCCACCACGTGGCCGTCATCGAGCACGATGATCTGGTCGGCATGCATGATGGTCGCGATGCGCTGGGCCACGACCACGAGCGCCGCGTCGGTGACGTTTTTGGCCAGTTCCTCGCGCAGACGAGCGTCGGTCTTGTAGTCGAGCGCGCTAAACGAGTCGTCGAACACCACGACTTCGGGCTTTTTGGCCAACGCGCGGGCAATGGCCAGGCGTTGGCGCTGACCACCCGAAACATTGGAGCCGCCCTGGCTGATGGGGGAGTCGTAGCCGCCCTCGCGCTCGGCGATAAAGTCCTCGGCTTGGGCGATGCGCGCGGCCTCGTGCATGTTTTCGTCGCTTACCATGTCGCCGGCAAACTTGAGGTTGCTCTCGACAGTGCCCGAGAACAGGCGACCCTGCTGCGGGATGTAACCGATGCGGCGGCGCAGCTCGGAAAGGGTCATGTCGCGCACGTCGATGCCGTCGAGCGAAATGCTGCCGCCCGTGACGTCGTATAAGCGCGGAATCAGCTGTACGAGCGTAGACTTGCCCGAGCCCGTGGAGCCAATGATGCCGAGCATCTGACCGGCATGCGTGGTGAAGTTCACGCCGCTGATGACATCGGCGCGGGCATCGGGATACTGGAAGCTCACGTCACGGAAGGTGAGCTCACCACGCGGCGCGCTGGCAGCAGGCAGTTTGGGCGAGGCAGGGTCGTTGATGCTCGTGGGGCAGGTGACGACCTCTTCCACGCGCTCGGCCGCGACCTCGGCACGGGGCAGGATAACCGAAACCATGGTGAGGATCATAAACGCCATGACGATCTGCATGGTGTAGGAGATAAACGCCATCATGTTGCCGACCTGCATCACGCCGTCGGACACGCCCTGCGCGCCAAACCAGACGATAAGCACAGTGACGCAGTTCATGACGAGCATCATGAGCGGCATCATAAAGCTCATGGCTCGGTTGGTGTAGAGCTGCGTGGTCATCAGGTCGAGCGAAGCCTTGTCAAAACGCTCGAGCTCATGCTCCTCGCGGTTGAACGAGCGGATAGGCATAAGGCCGTCGAGCAGCTCGCGGGCGGTAAGGTTCACGCGGTCCACGTAACTTTGCATCTTTTTGAACTTGGGCATGGTGAGGCCCATGAGCACGCCGACGACGGCCGAGACCGCGATGATGGCAACGGCGATGGTCCACTCCAGGCCGGTATGGTTGGCCAGGACGCGCATGACGGCGACGATGCCCATGACGGGGGCCATCAGACACATGCGGATAAACAGGGTTGCGGCCATCTGGATCTGCTGAATGTCATTGGTGCAGCGGGTGATGAGCGAGGCCTGGCTAAACTTGCCCACCTCGGCCGGCGAGAAGTGCATAACCTTGTTGAAGGTCTCGCGGCGCAGGTCGCGGGCGATGGAGCAGGCAGTGCGCGAAGCAACGGCACCGGTCAGGATGGTGGCGACCAGCGACACCAGACACAGCCCAAACATCGTGGTCGCCATGCGGCCCAGGTAGGCGTTCTGCACGTCGGCGGGGTCGATGCCCTGTGCCTTGTACTCGTCCTGCACATAGCTCACGGCGCGCTGCGTGACGATGGAGCCCGACATGGAGCCCATTTTGTCCGCCATTTGGTTGGCGCCCTCGACGAGCTTGCTTTGGTCTACCAGACCGCCCTCGACACCCAGGCGCAGGCTCTTCATGGTGATCTTACCGCCGTCGGCATCAATCTGCTTTTGCATGTTCTGCGCCGCTGCGGCCTTCTGCTGCATCTCGGCGAGCTGCTCGGGCGTCATCGCTGCTATTTGCTCGGGGGTGGGCATGGCCTGGGCAACGTTGTTGTCTTTCTCGCTGGACGAGCCCATCATGTCGCCCATGGAGTCGGCGTCGATGCCCTGGTTGAGCGAAAGGACGACGGTCTCGGGCAGGCTCATAATGTCGGCAATCTTGCCTCCATTGGCACGCTCTTCCTCGGTGCCCATGTACGTTCGAATGCCGTTTTTGTCAGCCTTGCTAAACACGGCCTCCACAGCCTTGGCGTCCTTGGCGCTCATAAAGAGCTCAAGGTCATCGAGCGATTCGGCGCGGATGGTGTCGGGCACGGGCGAGGCGATGCCGCCTTGCTGCACGCCCACGTCGACGATATCGCTCATATAGGTAGGCAGTGCCAGATCGGCGTTGCAGCTGATTACGATAAGTACGATAGCTGCGAACAGTGCCAGGATATGCTTTTTAAAGAGCTTGAGAATCCTCACTCGGCATCTCTCCTTTCTTGATTGCGGTCGATAATTTCGTTGGCACGCCTTAGAAGACGCACCATCTCCTGGGTATCTGTTTCGCCGAGCTGCTCGAGGAAGGCCGCGGTGCGGTTCTCGAATTCCCGACGTTTGATTTCGAGATCCTGGAATCCTTTGTCGGTTACCGTGACGTGTACGCGACGACGGTCGGTCTTTGAGTGCTCGCGCTCGACCCAGCCCTTGGCTTCGAGAGCGCGTAGGATATTGGCGATGCGGGCACTCGAGACCCAGGCGCGATCAGCGAGTTCGCTCGGCGTGAGCGAACCGCCGGCGAGTATGAGGGCGCGCATGACGGCCATCTCGCCGCCGAGGGCTTTGTCCGCAAAGCGCGAAATGCGCTGATGCATGCTGCCGAACTCGGTAAGGAGCTGACGCCCAAGCTCACGGAAATCGGTATCTTCCACCGAAAACCCCTAACACTAGAAACTATTTTCGGTGAAAGATGATACCCTTGCACGCGCACCCTATACGGTAATTTTTGGGTCATGCCTAGAAAACTACCTTTAGGCGACCTCCGTACACCGTCGGTATCAGCAAGGCTAGGGGTAGATCTCTGGGCATGTCCCAAAACCTACTCAGAGGTACTTTACCCTGATAAAGCTGGCATAACAGCTAGAGTGAACGTCGTACAAAGGCAAGGAAAAAACCAAACAAATCGGTGAACGGTAGTTGTTCACGCTCGCATTTCCTGCGGGTTTGTAAAAAACGCCCTTATGATATAAAAAAAGAAACATATAACAGCCCAGATGGAGAGGGTCGCTATGTTATCCTTCTCAAACGGGTGAAATCTTGGGTTTTGGGTTGCAGTTCCAAGGTGGACAAACGTTTTTCCCTGCACCAACATGTGGTGAAGAACGGAAGAAGCCGGTAGTGCAAGCCGAAAATTCAAGAATTCAATAAGCAGCGGTGTGAGAGAGCGCCGCATTACACGTAACTAGGAGCGTGGTTACACAATGCAGGAGGCATGGGAAGGCTTCAAGGAAGGCATTTGGACGGGAGAGGTTGACGTCCGAGACTTCATCCAGAAGAACTACACCCCTTACGAGGGCGACGAGTCGTTCCTCGTAGGTCCGACCGAGCGTACCAAGGAGCTGTGGGGCGAGGTTCTCGACCTGCTGCTTAAGGAGCGCGAGCAGGGTGGTGTCCTCGATATGGACACCAAGACCGTCACGGGTATCGTGAGCCACCCCGCTGGCTACATCGATAACGCCCACCGCGAGAAGGAGACCATCGTCGGCCTCCAGACCGACAAGCCGCTCAAGCGCGCTCTGCACGTCAACGGCGGTATCCGCATCGCTTGCCAGGCCGCCAGCCAGCACGGCTACAAGGTCGACGAGAACGTTGTCGAGCGCTACACCTTCGAGCGCAAGACCCACAACGCCGGCGTCTTCGATGTTTACACCCCCGAGATGCGTGCTTGCCGCTCGGCTCACATCATCACCGGTCTGCCCGATGGCTATGGCCGCGGCCGCATCATCGGCGACTACCGTCGTGTCGCCCTGTACGGTGTCGACTACCTGATTAAGGACAAGGAGGCCCAGAAGGCTTCCACCCCGACGGTCATGACCGCCGACAACATCCGCGATCGTGAGGAGCTGCAGGAGCAGATCCGCGCCCTCGGCGAGCTCAAGATGATGGCCGAGACCTATGGTTTCGACATTTCCAACCCTGCTACCAACACGCAGGAGGCCATCCAGTGGATGTACTTCGCCTACCTTGCTGCCGTCAAGGAGCAGAACGGCGCCGCTATGTCCATCGGCCGTACCTCTACGTTCATCGACATCTATGCTGAGCGCGACCTTGCCAACGGTACCTTCACCGAGGAGCAGATCCAGGAGTTCGTGGATCACTTCATCATGAAGCTCCGCATGGTCAAGTTCGCCCGTACTCCCGAGTACCAGGCCCTGTTCACCGGCGACCCGCAGTGGGTCACCGAGTCCATCGGCGGCATGGGTGTTGACGGCCGTACGCTCGTTACCAAGATGAGCTACCGCTACCTGCACACGCTCGAGAACATGGGTACCAGCCCCGAGCCCAACATGACCGTTCTGTGGTCGACCCGTCTGCCCGAGAACTTCAAGAAGTTCTGCGCCAAGACTTCCGTCGCCAGCTCCTCGATCCAGTACGAGAACGACGACCTCATGCGCGTCTATCACGGCGACGACTACGGCATTGCCTGCTGCGTGTCCTCCATGCGCATCGGCAAGGAGATGCAGTTCTTCGGCGCCCGCGCCAACCTTGCCAAGTGCCTGCTCTACGCACTCAACGGCGGTGTTGACGAGGTCTCCAAGAAGCAGGTCGGCCCCAAGTATCGCGCCGTCGAGGGCGATACGCTCGATTACGACGACGTTGTGGCCAAGTACAACGACATGATGAAGTGGCTCGCTGGCGTGTACGTCAACTCGCTGAACATCATTCACTACATGCACGACAAGTATTGCTACGAGCGCATCCAGATGGCTCTGCACGACAAGCACGTGCACCGCTGGTTCGCTACGGGCATCGCTGGCCTTTCCGTCGTGGCTGACTCCCTGTCCGCCATCAAGTACGCCAAGGTTCACCCCGTCCGTGACGAGAACGGCATCATCGTCGACTTCGAGACCGAGGGCGAGTTCCCCAAGTACGGTAACGACGACGACCGCGTCGACCAGATTGCTCACGACGTTGTGCACCAGTTCATGGAGTACATCCGCATGAACGACACCTACCGCAACTCCGTGCCCACGACCTCGGTTCTGACCATTACCTCCAACGTCGTGTACGGTAAGAAGACCGGCTCCACGCCCGACGGCCGCAAGGCTGGCCAGCCGTTCGCCCCGGGTGCTAACCCCATGCACAAGCGCGATAGCCACGGCGCCATCGCTTCGCTGTCTTCGGTTTCCAAGCTCCCGTTCCGCGATGCTCAGGACGGCATCTCCAACACCTTCTCCATCATCCCGAGTGCGCTCGGCAAGGAGGACCAGGTGTTCTTTGGCGATATCGACCTTGATCAGCTGGGCGAGTAACTATTGTTAGTGCTATACTAACAATAACGATTACTGATTAGTGCGCCGGTTTCGGCCGGCGCCTATTAATCGAAGGAGACACATTATGAAGGTTTCTGAAGTTTCCGAGACTCAGGCCGATAACCTGGTCCACATGCTCGACGCTTACGCCGAGAAGGGTGGCCACCACCTGAACATCAACGTCTTCAACCGTGAGACGCTGCTCGACGCTCAGGCTCACCCCGAGAAGTACCCGCAGCTGACCATCCGCGTTTCCGGCTATGCCGTGAACTTCCACACGCTCACCAAGGAGCAGCAGGACGAGGTCATTGCGCGTACCTTCCACGACAAGTTCTAAAGGGACTCAACTCCCACCGGAGGCCCGGTAGGGCCTACGCACTTTGCCTCTCAAACGTCCTCGCCGCTTCGCGGCTGCGGAATGTTTGCGAGACAAAGTGCTCCCGGCCTTGCCGGGTCTCCTGCGTTGTCGCCCTTTAGGGAACCACGCTAAATTAAATTGGTGTCCTCGGACATGCAAGAAGCTCTCGCTGCGCACTTCGTGCGGCGAGGGCTTCTTGCGTCCTGTGGAAAGTTTTGGGAGGTAGCCCAAACAGCCCCGGCTGGGGTCCTGTGTAGTCACCCTTTAGGCGGAACTCTCCTAATTATTTGGATGAGTCGTTTACTTACTTGTGCTGTTACCGTCTTCCCGCTCTTGTTGGGGTATGCTTTGTTCGTATGTAAACGTATGACATGTTGATGGGGGAGGGTGCTATGGCTCGCGAGGGTGCTCGTTCTAAGGATACGGTTAAGCCTGGTATCAAGGAAGTTGCAGCGGTGGCGGGGGTTTCGCCTACTACGGTATCTCGCGTGCTTAATAATCGAGGCTATATTAGCCAAGAGACCCGCGATAAGGTCCATGCCGCGATGAAGCGCATCAACTATACGCCCAACGATATCGCCCGTGCCATGCTCAACGGTCGCCTGAATCTAATAGGTATGATCGTCCCCTATGTCAGCAGCCCGTTTCATGCCCAAGCGGTCCAAGCCGTTGAGCGTACCCTGGCCGAAAACGGTTTTAAGATGTTGCTGTGCAATAGCGCCAATCGACCTGATCTTGAGCGTTCTTATATCGATATGCTTCGGCGCAATATGGTTGATGGCGTCATCGTCAACTCGCTTAATATCGGTGCCGAGGCGTATGCCGAGATGGGCTTGAGTCTGGTTGGTATCGACTGCGACCTTGGCGAGACCTCTGTTCAGATTGCGAGCGACAGCTATGGCATCGGCGAACTTGCCACGCGTCGCCTGATCGATGACGGGTGTTCGCGCATCTTGTGCCTGCGCAACAATAGCCGCATGCGTATGCCTGCCAATAAGCGTACCGATGCCTACCACGATGTTGTGGAGCAGGCCGGTTTGCCCGCGCTTGTCCGTGAGGTCGAGTTCGTTAAGTCCGACGACGAAAAGAGTGCGGTCGTTGCGAAGATCCTCGATGAGAACCCCGATATTGACGGCATCTTTGCGGGAGACGACACGATGGCGGCCCTCTGCCTCAACGTGATGAAGCGGCGCGGCTTGAGCGCTCCGGACGATATTAAGGTCGTGGGCGCGGATGGCGCCCGCCGCACTATGACGTTTATGCCTGACTTAACAACCGTTCGGCAAGATATCGATCGCATCGGAGAGCTCGCGGCGCAATCCATCATCGCTCTTGTTAACGGTGAAAAGCCCGAATCGAATACCAAGCTCCCCGTTGAACTCATTGAGGGCAAAACCGCGTAGTTCATCCCGTGCCAAAAGAATTCCTCAAACGCCTCTGATGACCGTTCGCCGGCATATGTCAACCGTTTGCCGACGACTGGAACTGCGAAAAGACGTATTAGTGTGAAAACGTTTGACATATGAAAACGATTGACATATCTTGCAGTTGTACCGAGTTAGTATCTTGTGGGAAAGGAAGTCTCGGATGCACAAGGTGTATTACCAGCCTGAGGGAATTTGGGTAGGCGACATCATGCCGTACGGCGAGGACGGCACGTTCTATCTCTATCACCAGCGTGACACGCGAAACCCCGGTCCTTTCGGAGAGCCGTTTGGTTGGGCACTCGCGACGACCAAGGATTTCGTCAACTACAAGGACTTTGGCGAGAGCCTTGAGCGTGGCGGCGACGAGGAAGTCGACCAGTATGTTTATGCCGGCACGGTGTTTAAGGTGGGCGACAAGTACCATGCGCTCTACACTGGTTGCAATCGCGATAAGGTCCGCGCACGCTTGATGAAGCAGGTTCTTCTTCACGCAACGAGTGACGACGCCGTCAGGTGGGAGAAGAACATCGCCGAGACGCTGCTTCCGCCCCAGGAAGGTTACGATGACCGCAACTGGCGCGATCCCTTTGTGCTTTGGGATGAGGAGAACGAAGAGTACATGCTCATCCTCGGCACGCGCGTGGGCGAGGACAAGCGTCTGATGACCGGGCGTCTGGTCAAGTTCACCTCCAAGGACCTGGATACCTGGGAGTTCCAGGGCGACTGGTGGAATCCGGGCCTTTACACCATGTTCGAGATGCCTGATCTCTTTAAGATGGGCGACTGGTGGTATCTGGTGTTCTCCGAGTACAGTGATGGCAACAAGACCCGTTACCGCATGTCTCGCTCCATCAACGGTCCTTGGATCACTCCTGCTGACGATTCATTCGATGGCCGCGCGTACTATGCCGCGCGTACCGCATTTGATGGCGAGCGCCGCGTTCTCTTTGGTTGGGTTCCTACGCGTGACGAGGGTGGCGATCCCAGCTCTTACCTGTGGGGTGGCACCTTTATGCCTCTCGAGATCGTTCAGCGTGCCGACGGAACGCTCGGCACCAAGCTCCCTGACAGCATGCTTGGCGCCTTTGGCGAGGCTAAGGCAGTCGAGGCCTTTGAGCTTTCCTGCGAGTCGGGCAAGGTCGAGCAGGTGCTCGCCGCGGATGCCGGTTCCACCTATATGCTCGATGCCGACATCGAGCTCGCCGGTGACGCTGCCGGCTTCTCGGTGAAGCTTGCCGAGGACGCCGAGTCCGGTCTTGCCTATGAGTTCCGCGCCAACCTGCGTGAGGGCAAGCTCGAGTTTACGGCGGCCCCCCAGTATCCGTGGTTCCAGGTCAACAACATGGGCCTCGAGCGTCCGTTGTTCTTTAAGGGCGAGGGCACTCATCATGTGCGCCTGGTCGTTGACGACGATATCGCGACCATCTTTGTCGATGATGTTGCGCTCAACGCTCGCTTCTGCAATAAGCAGGGCCAGGGTGTGGCACTAACGGTCACCGACGGTACGCTCAAGTGCGCAAATGCAACGATCGCGTCTCTGTAATGGCATCAAAACGTCTTATGATTTCGTAAAGGAATGGAGAGGAACATGGACTACAAAGCAGTGTCTCAGCAAGTCGTCGATAACGTCGGCGGTCTGGAGAACATCGAGGGCGCCACGCATTGCGTTACGCGTCTGCGTCTGGTGCTCAAGGATACGAGCAAGTACAACAAGGCCGAGCTCGAGAACATCGATGGCGTCAAGGGCGTGCTGTACAACAGCGGCCAGCTCATGATCATCTTCGGTACCGGTACCGTCAACAAGGTCTACGACGAGTTTATGGCTCTGACGGGCGTTAAGGAGATCAGCGCTTCCGAGGTCAAGGGCGCCGAGGCGGACAAGAAGGGCAAGTTCTTCTCGGTCCTTAAGGTATTCTCGGATATCTTTATCCCCATCATTCCCGCTTTTGTCGGCGCTGCTATCATCATCGGCCTTAAGTCGCTGATCGTTGCCAACGGACTCTTCGGCATGGAGGGCAGCCTTGCCGACCACAGCGAGTTCCTCAAGAACCTCGCAAGCTTCTTTGCCATTATTGCCACCACTTTCGACTACCTGCCTGTCCTGGTTATGTACAGCGCGGTCAAGCGTTTTGGCGGTAACCCGATCCTGGGTATCCTCGTCGGTATCGTCATGGTTCACCCGAGCCTTATGAACCGTAACGCGTTCGTTATGGATCCGACGGGTGCTGAGTACTGGAACTTTGGTCCGCTCTCCATTCCCATGGTTGCTTTCCAGGGCGGTGTGTTCCCCGCAATCCTGACTGCCTGGTTTATGGCCAAGGTCGAGAAGATTGCCCAGAAGTACATCCCCGAGGTCGTCTCGTTCGTTTTCGTCCCGACCGTTACCCTGATTCTTGCTAACGTCGCCCTGTTCACCGTGTTCGGCCCGCTCGGCAACCTGATCGGCGACGTCCTCGGCGGCGTAATCGATATCCTGTACAACAGGATGGGCGTCTTTGGTGCCTTTGTCTTCGCCGCGTTCCTGCAGCCGCTTGTCGTTACCGGTACGCATCAGTTCATCCAGGGTATCGAGGCAAACCTCGTTGCCACGACTGGCTTCAACTACATCCAGGCCATCTGGTCGGTTTCCATCATCGCCCAGGGCGGCGGCGCCATCGGCATGTACCTCATTCATAAGAAGCATTCCAAAGAGCGCAACATCTGCATGTCGTCCTTTATCCCGACGCTGGTCGGAATCTCCGAGCCCGCAATCTTTGCTGCAAACATGCGCTACTCGATCATTCCGTTCCTCTGCGCTTGCATCGGTGCAGGCTGCGGCGGTGCCTTCGTCAAGCTCTTTGAGGTACGCGCTATCGGTCAGGGTCTGACCGGCGTGCTTGGCCTGCTCATCGTCACGCCCGAGACCCTCGTGTGGTATGTGGCTGGCAATCTCATCGCCTTTATCGTGCCGATCGTCTTGATCTTTGCCTACAACAAGGCAAAGGGCGTTCCGACCACCGATGAAGAGGGCGCTGGCGCTGGCTTCGATGTCAGCTTCTAGTTGAGCCGTTCAGCGTAATCTGAGGATAAGTCCATTTGAGGAAGGGCGTTCGGCTCGTGTGAGTCGAGCGTCCTTTCCTATAGACGAGAAGGTCATGGCGATGTTTAATCAAAAAAACAAGGTGACACGCGCGGACTATGAGCAGTGGCGTGCCGGACAGGATGAGACGGCGGGTCGCATCGCGTCCGACCCCGATAGGCTTTTGTTCCATGTGGAGCCTGAGCTTGGCTGGCTCAACGACCCCAACGGTTTGGTGCAGATTGGTGATACATATCACATCTATCATCAATACGATCCGTTCGACGCTGCACATGGCGGTCCAGTGCTTTGGAACCATCTGACGACAAAGGATTTTGTGACGTACGAAAAACACGGCCCCGTGTTGTTCCCCGATTCCGATTTGGATTCGAGTGGAGTGTATTCTGGTTCTGCCTTTGTACGTGATGGCAAGATTCACTACTTCTATACCGGCAACGTTAAGCATTTTGACCGCGATGATTACGACTACGTGTTGACGGGCCGTGAGCAAAACCAGATTCATATGGTTGCCGAGAATCCCGACGAATTGGGCGAGAAGCGCATAGCTATTGGGCCGGTCGATTACCCCGACGATATCGGTACGCACGTGCGCGACCCCAAGATCCTTGAACACGACAGTATCTACTACATGGTTCTCGGCGCTCGTACGAAAGACGACCGCGGCTGCGTGCTTGTCTATACCTCGCGTGATCTAGAGGACTGGGGCTATGCGACGCGCATTGAGCTGGGCGAGAAGTTTGGCTTTATGTGGGAGTGCCCTGATCTATTTGAGCTTGATGGCGAGCTAATTCTCGTTTGCTGTCCGCAGGGCGTGCCCGCCGATGGTTGGCGTTACCGCAATCCGCACCAGTGCGTGTGGTTCTCCATCGAGGCCGATTGGGAGGCGCCGAGTTTTAAGATCGCCGGGCAGGGCATGCCCCCGATGGTCGATGCCGGCTTTGATTTCTACGCACCGCAGTCCTTTGAGGATGCTGCGGGTCGGCGTTTGATGATCGGATGGTCGGGCTGCCCCGATGCGACGGCAGAAAGCCCGACGGTGGCACGCGGGTGGCAGTGCGCGTTGACGGTGCCGAGAAAACTGAGCATGCGCGATGGTAAGCTCTGTCAGCAGCCGGTGCACGAGATTGAGAGGATGCGCGGCGACTGCGTTTGCGCGACAGGCGGTGAAACCGTTGAGGAGCCGGGCCGCCTGTTTGATCTTGTGGTTTCCTGTGAGGGCGCCCAGGTGATCGAGCTCGAAATCCGCAAGGGTGTCTTTGTGCGCTATGCAGACGGGATGCTTACCCTCGACATGGGTGACGAAGGCTATGGGCGCGACCAGAGGTCGATCGAGCTCAGCGAGCTTCGCGACCTGCGCGTGCTTTCGGACACTACGATGGTCGAGATTTTTGCAAATGGCGGCGAGGCGGCACTTACGAGCCGTACCTATTCGCCGGCGGTTCCGGCGATGGAGCTGCACGCCGAGGGTGCGGCATCGATGAATTTCTACCGCCTCGTGCATTAACCGTGCGTGGAGCACGATTGGATTTGCTGGACGGAATGTGTCGCAGTTGTCGCGGCCAACTACCGCTTACCGCATATAGCGACCGTTTGCGGAATAAGTAACCCTCCTTAATAAACCGTATGGAATCCTAGATAAGCACGGAGTTTTCCAAGGAGACGCTGTCCTTTGTTGTGTGCAAGGGGCGGCGTCTCTTTGGTGCTTGGACACTGTTGTACAACAGTGCGGCGGCGCGTGCCATGTATTGAAAAGCCAATGTTGAGATGGGTCGTGATAATAATGGGCAAGTACGTAATCGTGGTTGAGTCTGGGTCGGATGTGACGCCGGAGCTTTGCGAGCGCTACGGCATCGTGCGCGTGCCCATGCATGTCTCGATTGGTGACGAGACCGTCGAGGACGGTTCGATCGATCCGCTCGAGATTTACTCGCGCTGCAACGAGTTTGGCGTAATGCCCAAGACCAGCGGCTGCGCGCCTGCGGATTTTGCTCACGTGTACGACCGTATCCATGCCGAGCAGCCCGATGCGACCATTCTGCATCTTGCGTACTCCGAGGCCACGACCTGCTCGCATCAATCATCGAAGATCGCCGCCAAGGGTCGCGACTACGTCTACTCCATGGACACGCGCTTTGTCTCGGTGGGCCAGTCGCTCGTTGTCGTCGAGACTGCCAAATACATCGAGGCTCACCCCGATGCCACCGTCGAAGAGATCTTTGCTTTTACGAACTCCGTCATGGACCGTGTGTTGCTGGGTTTTGTTCCTACGGACCTTGCCTTCCTTAAGGCGGGCGGTCGCTTGTCCAACGTCGCGTTCCTGGGCGCCCACCTGCTCAAAATCAAGCCCTGTATTGAGGTGACGGACGGCAAGTTCGTGGCGACTAAGAAGTTCCGCGGCTCTATGCTCAAATGCGCCCGCGCCTTTATCGACCACATGGTTGCGAAAGGCGAGATTGACTACTCGCACATTGGCTTGGCGTATTCGGTGGGCCTTTCCCAGGAGCTGCGTGATGACATGGAAGTCTATGCGCACGACCTGGGCTTTAAGGACGTTACCTGGACTCAGGTTGGCGGCGTCATCTCGAGCCATTGCGGCCCGACTGCCTTTGGCGCGGTGCTTACGCTTAAGGCGTAAGGTCTGGCGTCTATCGATCTCTATTGCCACGGCGGCGGGCGGGTTGCGATAGCCCTCCTGCTGCTCTTGCGTGGGGCCAAATAGGACAACCCAATTGACCGCTAAACCGTTTCACCATCATGCGTATGGGCTAGAATGGCTCTGGCGTTTTAATTGGCGAAAACCAAAGAGAGGCAAGGTAGCGGGAATGGCTGAGATGACGCTTGAGGGTGTGGACGCTCATCCCGAGGACTCTGCGTATGCCCTGGGTCGCGTGCATTCGATTGAGACGATGGGAACGGTCGACGGTCCCGGCATTCGCTTCGTAGTGTTTGTCCAAGGCTGTCCTATGCGCTGCGCGTATTGCCACAATCCAGATACTTGGTCGGTTAACGGCGGCACGATGGTGACCGTCGAGCATCTGATGGACGAGTTCCAGAGCAACCATGAGTTCTATCGTAGCGGCGGCATTACCGTTTCGGGCGGCGAGCCGCTCCTGCAGCCTGAGTTTTTGGCAGACCTGTTCCGCGTGATGCACAACAACCCCGACGGACGCGTACACACCTGCCTAGACAGCTGTGGCTATGCATTTGATCCCAAGCATCCGGAGAAGTTCGATGCCGTACTCAACGAGACCGACATGGTGCTGCTCGACATTAAACACGCCGATCCGGTTGAGCACAAAAAGTTGACCGGATGCTATCCTGCGCGCATCCTGGCGTTTGGCGATGAGCTTGCCCGTCGCAAGATTAAGGTCGTTATCCGTCACGTGGTGGTGCCGGGCATTACCGACACGGTGGAGGAGTGCGAGGCACTCGGTCGTCTGATCGCTCCATGGCATAACGTGGTGGGCCTGGAAATGCTGCCGTATCACACGATGGGTGTCGTCAAGTACGAGCAACTGGGCATTCCCTATAAGCTCGAGGGCGTGCCACAGATGGATACCGCGCGCATGCCCGAGCTGCGCAACGCCGTCATGACGGGCATGAAAAAGCGCCGTGCGGAGCTCAAAAACGCTATCGACTAGTGAGCCATTTTCGCTCCCCAAAGGCACTCATTGGGGACAGACTTAAATGAGTGCCCCTGGGCACCAAGTTGATTGCCAAAGAGTCCCGTCAAGTTGCGGTGGAATAGTTCCTGTTTGGGCGGCATAAGCCGAAAAACAAGAACTATTCCACCGCAACTGCGTTTTGGGTAGAGATGCGCAACAGAATTGGCAAAAATGCATAGAAACGCTTGTGGTTTCTTTAAAGACGCCTTAGACGGTGTCAAATAATTTGGGAAAGAAATGGCTGCTCGGTATTATGCTGCTCGTATATAAACGGTAGCAGTCAGGAGACCACGTGCGAAATAACGCATCGCGGGACGAGTATGTGCCGCAACATGGCAGCAGATATAAGACGAAGGGCACGCCCTCGCGTGGCCTTGCTGACGCTCGCATCCGCGTGACGAAGATTGCCGCCATAGGAATGCTAGCGTTGGCGGTTATTATCCTCGGAATTACCGCCAAAACCTACGCGTCGGAGCGAATGGCACACTCAGATGCGTCAACGGTACAGACGTAAAACAAAAAGGTCTCTGAATCTAAAGCCACCGCAAGTCAAACCCTGTCGACAGCGAGCCTCAAGACGAGGCTTTCGAAGGCGGACTTCAACGATATCCCCTCGGGTGATACCGTTCAGACCTTCTCGTTGGTGGATAACAAGACTCCTACCTTGGAGGATGAGAGCCTTGCCTTGCTCCAGGATGCCCTGAGTCGGGCGCAGGAGCTGGGCGACGTGGGTGTAGTGTTCTACGACCTATCGAGCGGTAGGGGCGTGACGTATAACGACGATGTCGAGGTATATGGAGCGAGTAGTTACAAGGCGCCGTATGCACTCTATATTTGTGAGACGTTGGTCGAATCGGGGCAGGTGTCGCTCGATGGGCCTTTAGCCACGTATGGTGGTTACAGCATGGGCTGGCAGACGGTGCGCGACCTGATCGAGAATGCCGTCGTCAACTCGGACAACGATTCGTTTATGGCGTTACGCGCGGCGTTTGACCATGCTGGTTACGAGGATTGGATCGTCAGTCTTGGCATCGATTACGATACCGCGCTCGATCCGATGAGTGATTTTCCGACCTACTGCCCGCGCACCTCGGCAAAGTTGTGGCGCGAGATGGGTGAGTATTTGAGTTGTGACACCGAGACGTCGCAATGGCTGTCGGGCCTTCTGGCATCAACATCGCGTTCGTTTATTCGCGATGGCATTGCGGACGATCAGGTCTTGGTGCGCAACAAGGCGGGGTGGATCAGCGAGGATGGTTGCTATTCGACATGTGATGCCGGACTGATCGACGTCGACGGCCATAGCTATGTTATGAGCATCATGACGTCGATACCGTGGAGCGACCAATCGAGTGAGGCCGTGGCCGCCATCGCCAAAGCGCTCTACGATACCCGCACTGCGCTGGCCTAACGGCTTCGTATCGCGCGGTTGAGTCAAAATGCTGGTACCATACCGTGGATAAGCAATTTGCACGGATTTGGGGGATGGCATGGCAACCATCGCGATCATAGGCGCACTCGAAAAAGAGGTTGCGCAGATTAAGGAAGAGCTGAGTGGCGCGCATGAGGCGCAGGAGGCGGGCTTGACCGTTGTGGGCGGCGAGCTTGACGGTCTGACGGTGGTCGCCACGACGGCAGGCATGGGGACCGTGAACGCCGCTGCCGCAACGCAGCATCTCATCAGCAAATACGGCCCGCAGGCCGTTGTGTTTTCGGGTATCGCGGGAGGCCTAAACCCTAAGCTCCATATCAACGACGTGGTTATAGGCAAGTGCCTGCGCTATCTGGATACCGATACGGCGCTCATTGCGGAGTCCGCGCCGGGGCTCGAGGAGTTTGTCTCGACGCCGGCGCTGGCTGATGTTGCCGCCGCCGTGCTTGCCGAGCATGGATTTGTGGATGCCTCGACGGAGGAGTCTTCTGCGGAGAAGGACCCCAAACAGTTCCTGGTTGGTACTATCGCCACAGGCGACCGTTTTGTAACGGGCGACGCCATGCGCACCGCCGCCATCGAGGCGACGCATGCCGATTGCGTCGAGATGGAGGGCGCCGCAATTGCGCACATTGCGGCCAAGAATGGTGTCGATTGCTTGGTACTGCGCGCTATCAGCGATAATTGTGACGAGGCATATGACGCGTTTTGCGAGCGCGAGTTCGATTTGGACGAGTACGCCCGCACCGCGAGCGGCATCACGCTTGACATCGTTCGTCGTATCGCCGCCGCGTAATAGCACACCCGTTTTGTAAAAACCTACGACCAAGGAGTGTCCATGGCCGATTCCATTAACTACCAGCTTGCCAAGTTCGTCGCCAGCTACGGCAAAGTTTCGCAGATTCCCGAGTCCACCTGTCCCGAGGTGAGCTTCGTCGGCCGCTCCAACGTGGGCAAGTCGTCCATCATGAACAAGCTCTTTGGCCGCAAGAACCTGGTCAAGGTTTCGAGTACGCCGGGCAAGACGAGCAACATCAACTTCTTTGAGGCCGATGACGTGCACTTTGTCGACTTGCCGGGCTACGGTTTCGCCCGCCGTTCCAAGGCTGAGCGCGACCGCTGGGCCGAGCTCATTGGTGACTTCTTTGACTCCGAGCGCAGCTTTAACCTGGTTGTGTCGCTAGTGGATATCCGCCACGACCCCAGTAAGCTCGACCATGACATGATCGACTACCTGCAGGGCAACGAGTTCAACTTTATCGTCTGTCTCACCAAGGCAGACAAACTCAGCCGCACCCAGCAGGCCCGCCAGGCAGCAGCCATCAAAAAGCAGCTCAACGTCCCGGCCGAAAACGTAATCATCACAAGCTCCCAAACCGGTGTGGGCATCGATGAACTCAAACGCCGCATCGCCGAGGCATGCCTCTAATAAGTGCTCCAGCCTAGCAAGAGCCCCTATCAATAAAAAGCCAAACTATCAGCCCGGCGCTTTTACAGAGCGTAGGTCCCTGTAGCCGCCGCCAGCGAAGTTAACGTAGGGGAGGCCAGGGACTTTGCCCCCAAATCTTTCCGCAGGACGGCAGGACCCCCGCCGCACGAAGTGCGCAGCGGGGGTCCTGCAATGTCCGAGGACGATTTGGGGGCAAAGTCCCTGGCCTCCCCGGCGGGTATACGGGACGGTGACTACAGGTATTCGATCTGGGCGCCCTCGGTGTCGCACGTTAGAATATGCGTATCACACTTAGGGAACTGCTCGCGCAACTTGACCTGCAGGAACTTTGCCACGATGGTGTCGTCGGTCACGGCCATGAGGGTCGAGCCCGAGCCGCTAATCCAGATGGTTTTGGCGCCGCCGTTAAGGCAGGTGTCGCGCACGGCGTTGTAGTCGGGAATCAGGCGGCGGCGATAGGGCTCCTGAATGCGGTCGTCATTAGCGGCGGCAATCAGGTCCAGGTCACCAGTCTCCAAGCCGCGCGTCATGCCGGCGATGCGGCCCATCTGCCACACGGCGGTGGAGAGCGGAATTTCCTGCGGCACGACCTTGCGCGCCTCGCTCGTGTGTACCTCGTAAGGTGGAATCACGGTAATAAAACGCAAACGATCGCTCACCTCGTAGCGCAGGCACTGGGGGAGCGAATCGGTCGGCGTAAAGGAGCAGACGGCGCCGCCCAGGATAGCGGGGGCGACGTTATCGGGATGGCCCTCGACCTCGGTGGCAATGCGGACGAGCTCGGCGCGGTCGACGGTGTGGCCCGTCAACGCGGCGGCTGCCATAATGCCGGCGACGACACAAGTGGAGCTGGAACCTAGGCCGCGAGCGACGGGAACGTCAGTCTGAATGTCGATGGCGACGGGGAAGGCCGGCTCGCCCCATGCGGCCAGTGCATCCACAAAGCTCACGTAGACTAGGTTGTTCTCGTTTTGGAACTCTTCGGGGCATCCGGTGATGGTGAGTTTGTCGGCGCGCTCGAAGGTGAAGTGCGAGTAGAGGCTGACGGCCATGCCGAGGGTGTCGTAGCCGATGCCTAGGTTGGCGCTGGTTGCTGGGACGGTGATTTTGATCATGTGGGTCCTCCTGGGCGGGTCTGGCCGTTTAGTTCGCTGCTCGGGCAGTCCTGGCTCGCTCGGAAAGCACATTAAGTGCTTTCCGGCTCGTGCGGAACTCGCGACGAACTAAACGGCCAGACCCGCTCGCATGCTCGTCATCATCCCGGGGGTTATCTGATGAAAGAAGGTGCGCCGGCTTTCGCCGGCGCTTAATAAGGGATCTAGTTGGTGCTCATTCGTTTTGCTGCGGACTCGACGTAGCTGGTCATCTCATCGACGTCGCAGACGTCTTCGAAGCGGACGGGCTTGGACTCGAGCTCGGCGAGTTGGACCGGGGCAACCGTGTTGGTTGCCTGCTCGAGTACGCGCATAGCCTCAAAATCATCCTCGGGAACGTCGAGGCCCAGGGCGTCGCAGCAGGCGCGCGGGAACTTGTAGGGGCTGGCGGTCGAAAGCAGCACGCGGGCCTTGGCGTCCTCGGCGGGAGCGACCTTTTCAAAGACGTGATAGCCGCAAGCGGTGTGCGGGTCGATCACGTAGCCGTTTGCGTCCCAGCAGCTCTTGATGGCAGCGCGAACCTCGTCCTCGCTGGCCCAACCGCAGCCAAAGACGCTCTGAATCTTTGCCAGCAGGTCGGCGGGCACCTCGTAGCGGCCGGTCTGGGCAAGCTGCTCCATGAGGCCGGCAACGAGCTCGCAGTCGCCATCGGACAGGAAGTACAGCATGCGCTCCAGGTTGGAGCTGATGAGGATGTCCATCGACGGCGAGATGGTCGTGAAGAACGGACGGTTGCGGTCGTAGACGCCGGTGGTCAGGAAGTCAGCGAGCACGTTGTTCTTGTCGCTCGCGACGATGAGCTTGGCGACGGGCAGACCCATGCGCTTGGCGTAGTAGCCGGCCAGGATATCGCCAAAGTTGCCGGTCGGCACGCAGAACTCCACGGCATCGCCGGCCTCGATGGCGCCGGCGCGCAGCAGCTGCGCATAGGCGGCAAAGTAGTAGACGACCTGCGGCACCAGGCGCCCGACGTTGATGGAGTTGGCGCTCGAAAGCACCGTGCCGGCGGCTTCAAGACGCTCGGCAAGCTCCTTATCGGCAAAGATGCGCTTGACGGCGCTCTGGGCGTCGTCGAAGTTGCCGCGGATGCCGCAGACGGCGACGTTATCGCCCTCCTGCGTGGACATCTGCAGGTTCTGGACGCGGCTGACCTTGCCCTCGGGATAAAAGACGGTGATACCCGTGCCCGGGGCGTCGGCAAAGCCAGCGAGTGCTGCCTTGCCCGTGTCGCCCGATGTGGCGGTGACGATCATGATGCGCTCGGCGCCGCCGTCCTTGGCGGAGGTGCGGGCCATGAGGCGGGGGAGCATCTGCAGGGCGACGTCCTTAAAGGCACTCGTGGGGCCGCCAAAGAGCTCCATCACATAGGTCTGGGGGGAGTCAGCGCCCGGCGCAGCGTCGAGTTTGACGAGCGGCGTAACCTCTTCACTCGCGAACGTGCCGCGGTATGCCTCGTCGACACACGTCGAAATTTCTTCGGCCGTGTAATCATTCAGTAACATTCCCAACACATCTTGAGCGATTTCAAAGTACGATTTAGCTGCAAGAGAGCTGATATCGACCTGCTGGGTGCCGAGCTCGTCCGAGACAAACAAACCCCCGTCGGGAGCGATGCCGGTGCGGATTGCCACCTTACTTGAGCACGATAAAGTGCGTCCTCGTGTACTATGATAAGTTCCCATATAACACTGCTCCTCGGATGCCTTGGTCCCAATCGGTGAAACCATGGTATCAGAGCGCGCAAAATAGGTTCGCAGAGGCTTTTTAGAAAGGTAACCTCCAGCCCATGATTAAGATTGCCAAGTTTGGCGGCTCGTCGGTCGCCGACGCCGAACACTTTAAGAAGATCAAGGCCATTGTCGATGCCGACCCGGCCCGCCGTTTTGTGGTGGTTTCTGCCTGCGGTCGCCGCTTTAAGGGCGACACCAAGGTGACCGACCTGCTCTACCTGGTTAACGCGCACGTTAAGTATCACGTGTCGTGCGAGGAGCTGCTCGAGGACATCGGCCAGCGCTACTTTGATATTGCCGACGAGCTGGAGCTCACCTATCCCATCCGTGAGGAGTTCGCGGCCTTTGCCGAGCGCGCCCGCTCGGGCGGATACTCCACCGAGGAGCTTGTGAGCCGCGGCGAGTACTTCACTGCTCGCCTGATGGCTGAGTACCTGGGTCTGCCGTTCCTGGACGCCGCGACGGTTGTCGCGTTCCATCACGACGGTACGCTCAGCATGAACCGCACCTCCGAGCTGGTGCAAGAGTACGGTCAGCAGGGCGGCTTTGTTATGCCCGGTTTCTACGGCGCGACACGTGAGGGCCAAATCAAGCTGCTCGATCGTGGCGGCGGCGATATCTCGGGCTCGATCCTGGCCAAGTGTCTGGGTGCCGATCTGTACGAGAACTGGACCGACGTCTCGGGCTTCTACTCTGCCGATCCGCGCATCGTGCCCGAGGCTCAGCCCATCGCCCGCGTTACCTACGAGGAACTGCGCGAGCTTTCGTACATGGGCGCGAGCGTCCTGCACGAGGAGGCTGTGTTCCCCGTGCGCGAGGCCGGTGTTCCGCTGGTCATCAAGAACACCAATGCGCCGCAGGACCCCGGCACTATCATTAGCGAGACGGCCGATGAGGGCGAGGCAGAGCCCATCATTACCGGCGTGACCGGCAAGCGCGGCTTTGTCGCCATCAACGTTGCCCGCGACCGTACCAAGCCCCGTGTCGGCTTTATGCGCCGTGCACTTTCGGTGTTCGAGCGCTATGACGTTTCCGTCGAGCATATGCCCACCGGCGTCGACCGCTTTGGCGCCGTGGTGCAGGAGCAGGACGTGCACGACTCGCTGTACTCGCTCGTGGGCGACATCCAGCAGGAGGTCGAGCCGCTTGAGATCGAGGTTGTCGAGGGCTTGGCGCTCATCGCGACTGTCGGCCGTAACCTGCGCGGCCGCGCGGGTATCTCGGGCCACCTGTTTGGCATGCTTGGTCAGGCCGGCGTGAGCGTGCGAATGATTTCGCAGAGCTGCGATGAGATTAACATCATTATCGGTGTCGAGGAGAAGGACTTTGACCTGGCGATTCGGACCATTTACCGTGCCTTCTCCGACGAGAACGGCATTGTGAAGGTCTCCGACCTGGAGGCTCCCGCGCCGGCCGATCCCACCTTGGCCGCGCTCCACAAGTAGTTTCCATCCCGGTGTTTTTTTGGGACATGTCTCATAAATCTACGGCGGGGCGTTTCGTTTCGGTTTAGTTTCGACGGGGCGGGTTTCGTGTCCGCCCCGTTCTTGTATACACTGGCAACAATAATCAGCCTGCTCGGCGTGCGGGCAAAAGCCAAAACCTTTAAAGGGGGAAGCATGAAACAGTACACGGTTGCTATTTTGGGCGCGACGGGAGCCGTGGGCACCCAGATGCTCGAGTGCCTCAACGAGCAGGAGTTCCCGGTTGGCAAGCTCAAGCTGCTGGCAAGTGCACGCTCCGCGGGCAAGACCGTTGAGTTCCGCGGCGAGCAGGTTGTGATTGAGGAGGCTTGCCCCGAGGCCTTTGAGGGCTGCGACATCGTGCTTGGCGCCGCCGGCGACGATATCGCGAAGGAACTGCTGCCCGAGGCCGTCAAGCGCGGCGCCGTCGTAGTCGACAACAGCCATGCCTTCCGCATGGATCCCGAGGTGCCGCTGGTCGTGCCCGAGATTAATGCCGACGATATCAAGTGGCATCACGGCCTTATCGCCAACCCCAACTGCGCGACCATTATCGGTCTGGTTCCCACCTGGCCGCTGCATCAGCTTGCCGGCGTGAAGCGCATGATTGTCTCGACGTACCAGGCGGCTTCGGGCGCCGGTGCCCCCGGTATGGCCGAGCTCGAAGCACAGCTTGCCGCCCTGGGCCGTGGCGAGGAGATTCCCGAGCCGCGCGCTTTTGCCGCCCAGCTGGCGAGCAACCTGATTCCGCAGATTGGCGGCGTCAAGGAAGAGGGCTTTACCTCCGAGGAGATGAAGCTGCAAAACGAGGGCCGCAAGATCATGCACCTGCCCGAGCTGCGCGTGAACTGCACCTGCGTGCGCGTGCCCGTGCTGCGCTCGCACTCCGAGAGCATTACGCTTGAGTTTGAGCGCGACATTACGGTTGACGAGGCCCGTGCTGCGCTGGCTGCCGCTCCCGGCGTCAAGCTGGTTGACGATATGGCTGCCGAGGATGCGCACGACCGCTTCCCCATGCCGATGGATACGTCCGACCAGGATTTGATTTGGGTCGGTCGCGTGCGCCGCGACATCTCGAACCCCGAGGCCGCGCGTGGCATCACCTTCTGGTGCTGCGGCGACCAAATCCGTAAGGGCGCGGCAACCAACGCCGTCCAGATCGCTAAGCTGCTCTGCGAGTAGGTTGACCTGTCCGGCGGGGGCTGGGCTTAGTTTTCAGAACGTCCTCGATCATGTGTGGCGCCTTGTCCTGCTCCTTCGGAGCCGCGGACAAGGCGCCACACTGGTCTGCGGAGTGTTCTGAAAACTAAGCCCGGCCCCCGCCTGCGGCGACGCTGCTGCAAGCGATCTGCGGTGGGGTCGTTGTCGGTTGGGGCCGCTGGGCTGATGTGGGGGCACGTGGCCGTTGCGGACCCTGGTCTCGGCGGCGTCCTCGGCGCTTTGCGCCTGCTGCCTGGGGTGACTTTGGGGTTGGGGTGAATCGGGGTCTAATACTTTCCCGAGAAGTGAACGACCTTATTTGGACCCCCGAAGCATTGGCATATTTTGACTGCTATTTCCTGAGGTTTTGCTGCGCGAATCCTGCGGTTTTGTGGTCTAAAGGTGTGGATGCTCCGAGGCTTCGTTTTTACTCGTTCACTTCTCGGGAAAGTATTAGAGCTCAGCTGATAGAGGTACCGCTCTGGCGTCGAAGCCCTGTGTCTTCTTCGCTTGATTGGGGAAAGCGGCCTCGCTTAAACAATTACGAGCCTGCCCAGGTGTATCTGACAGGTTGTCTGCACAGTTCGCGGTATTATGTTTGCGGAGTTTTGAAAGGAGCCGCTGGTGGTCACGACGACGTTTGCTTCGCCTTTGGGCGAAATCTTGCTTGCCGCTGATGGCCGCGGTCTGACGGGACTTTGGTTTGAGGGGCAGGAGCACTTTGACTCCACGCTTCTCAAAGAAGATGCGGAGCACGTTGAAGGTGCCGATGCGGTTTCTGGTGCTGGCGGCATGTCGCCGGTGAGTCCGGTAAATGGTGCGGCCTCTTCGGTGCTTGAGCGTTCCTGGGCTTGGCTGAATGCTTATTTTGCAGGGCAGGAACCTCGGTTTACGCCGCCGTTGCATATGATTGGTACGGCGTTTCAGCGCGAGGTTTGGTTTGAGCTGCTTTCTATTCCGCGTGGCGAGGTCACTACGTATGGCGAGATCGCCCAGCGTGTTGCCGCTCGACATCGTGTACCGGGAAACGAGGCACCCGTTGTGTCTCCTCGTGCGGTGGGGGCTGCGGTCGCACGTAATCCCATTTCGATTATCGTGCCGTGCCATCGCGTGGTGGCGGCCGACGGATCGCTCAACGGATATGCCGGCGGCCTTGACCGCAAGGAGTGGCTGCTGCGGCTCGAGGGTGCGTACGAGGAGTAACGCCAGGGCACTTTGCATAGCCAAGACGCCGTGAAAGAACGGGATGTGCTTTCCGAATGGCGTTCCAAGCGGAAACCGTGTCCCGGAATACAGCCTCAGAGTGGGACGCTGTTTCCGGTTGAGACCACTTGCTTGGACATCTATCTACGCCCGCTCCTGCAGGGCGTAGATAGATTTGTCCATGTTGAACAGATAAGCCACGACGCAGGCAATAAAGAACATCGGCAAGTTGCCAAAGCCGAAGACTTCGCAGCCAATAAGGATGGGTGCGAGCAGAATCGCTGACAGCATAAGCCCCATAACGGCGATGTGCACATAGGGGTTGGGGAGCAGTCGCGCCGCAAGGGTCTTGGCGTGGGCAAGACACCAGGCAAAAGCTCCACCTACCATGCCAAACACGCTGCCCAACATCGCAAGCCGTCCAAGACCGGGGAGGTCAAGCGCGTGCGAGGCGGCAACGTCAAAACACAAGCGTTAACTGCGCGCCCTGCTCAACGGGCTGCTCCTTGTGCTCGCTCAGAAGGACCATTCGGTCTTCGTATTGCTTTTCGGTCATTTCGATAACGGTGACCTCTCCAGCGCTTGGAAGATTCAGCTTAAGGCGAGCGATATGCGCCGCTGCGGATTCGCGAGTCACCAACAGGCGCGAATACACCGAAAACTGCTCCATATGGTATCCGTCGTTAATCAGAAACTTTCGAAAGTCGCTATACTGCCGACGCTCGGCTTTGCTACCCGTTGGAAGATCGAACAGAACCAATAACCTCATAACCCTCATGGCTCCTCCCTATTCAACAGTTACTATCTCGAGCCCTTTTAGCTCGGGCAATAGCAGCCTCTTGGGATCCTTTTCGAGAACGGCAGTTCTGAGTGAAGAGAGCGTTGTCTCTATGCACTGCTGACAGCCGCAACGTTTTCCGTCGATAGTCATGACGTGCTCAAACACGCGAGCGAGCAACGCTTTGTCGCGCTGGCCCAAAGGCTCTGCAACGCCGTAGCTCATAACAATTAGATCGACGAGAGGGCGGAACGGTTCAATAAGATCGTCGACGAGATTAAACGCGTTGTAAACGCTGTGATGGTGAAGCCCCTGGGATACGAGCCATCCACCACCAACGGCTGCTCTTCCGATGCCTGCACGCAGGATGCTGTAACCATAATCGAGGGCGGAGCTCTGCATACTGTTGCGTCTTGTTCCATCGGTAATGAGGGCTTTAAAGTACGCGGAGGCAGCTGCGCCTTCTCGATTGTCCGTGTCGCCCGAAAGAACGGTTTTGGCATAAGAGGGGAGAGGGCCTGTAGACAACCCCATTTCTGTGAGAACTGCCGCTTGGTTGAGTATCTTTGCCTGAACGATTCGTTTCCAAAGCTGCTTTTTAAACGGAAGGCTCATGGCAAGCTGATCCTCGACGATGCGCGCATGGCGCGAATGGGCGCCCATGGGGAGCATGAGACCATTGGGCATATGATCGCGCCCGCAGATCATGACGCCTATTCCCGCGTCGTTGAGTTGTGACATACAGGCGACCGTCATCGTGGTTTGATGGGATTCGACGATGACGACCCAAATGTCCTCGAGGGGAATGGTGGAGCTGCGGTCGTCCACGGTGATCATCAATAGGCCGTTCTTGATGCAGAGGTGGGCCTTGCTCTGGATAAGTATTGTCCGTTGGGCCATTTTGTCGACGACCTTCCCCGCATTAGCGTTACAATACAGCTAAGTCGAAAGCAGCTCACCTTGGGGAAGGGCGCGGCTCCAGACAAGGGGAGCCACTTAAGTGGCTTACCCGTAAAGTAACCCCCGTTCAATCTTCGGATTGGGCGGGGCGAACTTTTTTGGGCGAGTGTTAGCCAGTATTCCGTAAACGGTAGCTATGGATAGCATTTAGGCGGGTCCTTTTGAGCGATTTTTCGCCTAAGGTTTGATTCGATTATGAAGAAAAGTACATAAATCGCTGTGCCGAATACGGCTCTTTTCTTGCGTGAAGCGCGACGTGCCGACCCATTTTGTCTCGAAAAAAATGAATCGCAGATGTAGATCTGAGGTCGAACCAGTCTTCTTTTTTTGAGGCTTGAAACAGAAAAGCCCCTGTTAAAGGGGCTTTTCTGTGCGCACATAGCGTATCACCTTGGGGAAGGGCGCGTGCTCAAGACCTCGCGATGACCGAGGGCGACGGCAGCCGCAGCGTATCACCTTGGGGAAGGGCGCGTGCTCAAGACCTTGGCCTTGAGATCCGCCAGCTCTGCGTTGAGCGTATCACCTTGGGGAAGGGCGCGTGCTCAAGACCCCGCGGACGTAGGCCTCGACTTCCTCGAGAGCGTATCACCTTGGGGAAGGGCGCGTGCTCAAGACGGCATCGGGTTTATGGAACCGTCCTGCAAAGAGCGTATCACCTTGGGGAAGGGCGCGTGCTCAAGACCTCCATGCGGGCGACGTGCGGCTGGTTCAGAGCGTATCACCTTGGGGAAGGGCGCGTGCTCAAGACTACAACGGGCGCTACCTGATCGCCTGCACGAGCGTATCACCTTGGGGAAGGGCGCGTGCTCAAGACGGGCAGGACGGCCGACTCCACCTCTACGATAGCGTATCACCTTGGGGAAGGGCGCGTGCTCAAGACACGTCGGAATGCTACGAGGTGCTGCGCTTTAGCGTATCACCTTGGGGAAGGGCGCGTGCTCAAGACGAGACCGACCGAAAGTGCGGGCTCAACACCAGCGTATCACCTTGGGGAAGGGCGCGTGCTCAAGACAATTATCCCGAGCTCGCCGGAATGTACGACAGCGTATCACCTTGGGGAAGGGCGCGTGCTCAAGACAAGGTACTCCACGAGCTGACGGTCGAGTGTAGCGTATCACCTTGGGGAAGGGCGCGTGCTCAAGACCGGCATACCAGCACACTCCACAACGCGAGAAGCGTATCACCTTGGGGAAGGGCGCGTGCTCAAGACTCAAGGGTCTCTATCTCTGACTTGAGCGCTCAGCGTATCACCTTGGGGAAGGGCGCGTGCTCAAGACACCTATGGAATCACCCTTGAGGAGTGGAACAGCGTATCACCTTGGGGAAGGGCGCGTGCTCAAGACTCTGTTCTTTCAACATCCCTCCCGGCGCTCAGCGTATCACCTTGGGGAAGGGCGCGTGCTCAAGACCCGACACCCTTCGAGTCCGCAAACTCGATAAGCGTATCACCTTGGGGAAGGGCGCGTGCTCAAGACCTTGCGCAGATGCTCCTCGAGCAGCGAGCGCAGCGTATCACCTTGGGGAAGGGCGCGTGCTCAAGACCTAGTAATCCTCTCCTTCAAGATACTCATTAGCGTATCACCTTGGGGAAGGGCGCGTGCTCAAGACGTATGGCTTGATGTTCGACTCGCGCCCTGTAGCGTATCACCTTGGGGAAGGGCGCGTGCTCAAGACTGCATCTTTCCGACAACAGGACGTTACCGCAGCGTATCACCTTGGGGAAGGGCGCGTGCTCAAGACTCGTCAAGCTCGTCAAACACCCGCGCGTCAAGCGTATCACCTTGGGGAAGGGCGCGTGCTCAAGACAGAAACAAGCGTCCCGATTCTGGGACGCTTAGCGTATCACCTTGGGGAAGGGCGCGTGCTCAAGACTGGCGCAACGATATGCCCAACCAGACCCGCAGCGTATCACCTTGGGGAAGGGCGCGTGCTCAAGACACGACCATCACGAACTACACCGTTTCCGCCAGCGTATCACCTTGGGGAAGGGCGCGTGCTCAAGACTAGTCACAGTTTTTATTTTCCAATTTCTCGAGCGTATCACCTTGGGGAAGGGCGCGTGCTCAAGACCGTGTGATTCGGGCGCACCGTCTCGTCGCTAGCGTATCACCTTGGGGAAGGGCGCGTGCTCAAGATCGAGGACGCGAGGTAACGATAGGCAGAACGAGCGTATCACCTTGGGGAAGGGCGCGTGCTCAAGACTGAACGCAAGCTCGGCCGCGCACTCCGTCGAGCGTATCACCTTGGGGAAGGGCGCGTGCTCAAGATGGCATCGAGTCAGGGGCCTTGAAGGTCAGGAGCGTATCACCTTGGGGAAGGGCGCGTGCTCAAGACCATCACGCGCGCGGCCAGATCTGCGGTGGAAGCGTATCACCTTGGGGAGGGGCGCGTGCTCAAGACTGCGCGATGCAGCTTGCAATTATGCCCGTTAACGTATCGCCATGGGGAGCGTATATGGCATAGAGGCGAAGGTTCTCAACCGATTGCATTTATGGGTCTATGCGTTATAAAGGGCAACAAGGAATAAGCAAAAGCCCCACACGATTAAGCAAGAAATGTGCGGGGCAAGCAGCTGCTTTACTTGATGGGTGATTCTCGAACAACAAAGGGTGACATGTCGTTGCTTAGTTTTCCAACGGTAGGGCAACTTATTTTAATTCGAGTAAGCCTGTCTACAAAGGACCAGTTGGCGTTATCGATGTTGTAGCCACTAAACCGCCCCACAAAATCGCCGATTTGCACCAGATCGCCCAGATATATCTCCAGCGGCGGTTTTTTCATAGCGCTTTCCGGCACGGGCTTCCAGGCTTTTCGACCGGTGTGCGCTTTCGCAATCCTGGGCACATACGTTCCATCCTTAAGTGCAGGAATATCCGCCTTATAGACGGGGTCTGCGTACCAAGCGCCCTGCCCCTTCTTGGCCTCCGGGTCATGCCAGAGCCTCAGACACAGCATTTCCCTCACCGTGATGACCGACTTCTCGTCTGCCGACACAACGGCGTTGCCCATGACGATGTCCTTATCGGAGCTCGCCTTGCGAGCAATGTCTTTACCCTGTGCGTTGACGCCGGCATAGCGATAGACCGTCTGCTCAAATAGCTCTCCCTTTCCCTTACGCGGAACAAAGCGGGTGGGTACGACGAAATCGTGCGCCGCGCGCACTTCGTTCGCAAAGGTTTCCCAGGGCATAACACTTTCGAGAGCCTTCATGATGGCATCGCGGCGTTGGGTCTCGTTCATACCTCTGGTTATGCTCCAGTGTGTCTCTTGGTTGATTCGAGCGGTTTTAATCACGAGGCTTCGACTACATGCTGCAATCACACAAGCATCGGTGGCATGGTGACGATCGTCCGAGCGGTCTTTTTCGCCATTCGAACCAAAGTTAAGCCCCCACCTGCGACGCAGCCATGCGGTCGCTCTGCCAGTGGTAGGAACAACATGTGCCTTTGCGCCATCATCGGGGAACAGCAGACAGTCGGCGAGGTAAGCGCATACTTCTCGCGACATATAGGCGGTGTCGGTGAAGCTGCGTGCTAAGAATTCGCCTTCCTTGGTATCAAGGTCTTTTTCCAGCAGGAAGTTCTTTTTGCGACGGCTGAGCTTCTGGTTTTCCTGAACGCGACGTTCAAAAGCATCCCATGAAGGCGCACCGTCGTGGGACATCCATTCGTAAGGTGTCTGTTCGCGTTTATCCTGATTGCTTTTGGCGAGGACCAGGACTTTGTTGTTGCGTGAGTTTTCTCCCGTGCGAGAGAACGGCAGGATGTGGTCAATCTGCGTGTAGGTGTCGTCGCTAATTAGGCGATCGACTTCGATTTTAGCGCCCGTGTAAAGGTCGAAGCATTCCTGCTCTTCCCACAGGCGGTACTTCTCTATCTGTTTGCCCGTGACCTCATCTGCCGTGCAGCCACGCAGCTCAGCGATTTGCCCGGCAATGCGCTCGCGATTTTTCTCGTTCTTCTTATTGGCCTTGGCAATCTCGACTTTTGCGCGCTGAGGCAACCTGAGCTCTCGATCAAGCTCAACGTGGATTTCGTTTGGCACGCCCCACTTGCGGCAGATGGCGTTGACCACTTTTCGCATTTGCGACATGGCGCGAATGACGACGGGATTGTTATTTGTTCGACCGGTACGTTCGATCCAGGTCTCATAGGGCATCAGGCGATCGGAGCGCTCGAGCTGGGCGCCAGCGATGCGAAGTCCCAGCAGGCCACAGTCATTTTCGGCCTGCGTAAGGTTGAGGACCTCGGGCTCCTCGAGGCAATCGAGCAGCATGTCGAGTGCTTTTTTGGAACGGTTGCCATAGCCGTTAAGAGCTTTGGATGAATAGGGAAGCCTACAGAGCGCCTCGATCTCCGCTTCCGAAAGCGGTAGCCCCTGAAGCTGCTCTTGGAGTACGGGGAGGGCTGAAGAGTATGCCACCGCCTCCATAACGGCATCGGCGAGATTGCGGTCATCGCGCAAACGCTGCAGGAGAATGGGGTTGGTTGCATTGAGGGTATTGCGGAGCACGCGCCATCCCTTGGGCTTGTACACCTCGCGCGTTTTTTCGTCGGCAGCTGGAACTCCCTTAAAGTAATCGCCGGAACTAAGGTCGAGCGCTTTTCTGAGGGCGCCGAATTTAACAGCACAATCTTTGTTGCCTCGAATTGGCTCGCACGAGAACAGGATTGCAATGCACTCATCGCGCTCCGTTGCGCTCAGGGCGCGAGAGGTCCCGTTTTCGTGGATGATGGTGATGTTGCCGAGTGCGCCATAGGCTGAAACGAGTTCGCTCGTAAGCGTGCAGCGTGCAGCTCGTTTTTCTGTTGGGAAGTATGAGCAGTGGCCAACGAGGTCATACGTGCGGCGGTCGAAGTCTTTGCGCGAACGCTCCCAATCGCAAACTTCGATATATGCGGCCTCAAATTCCGGCGAAGCGTATTTGGAGCCAAAGGAGCGTTGAGCATCAAATAGGATATGAGTTTCTTCGATAAGCTGGGCGTGCGTTACACACTTGTCGTAATTGCCGCCACGATTGCGACTTTGAGGCTGCTGAGCGAGCCATTTGCCAACGGTGCGGCACGAGGTCTCCGCAATTGCTTCCTTGTTGTCCGCAAGGGCAGATAGTACCTTGCCGCCTTCGCTTGATTTATCCTGATTGCCTTCTCCGTGGGGGATGTATCCACGGCGCTTGCAGAGGGAGTATAGGACTAGTGCCCACTCGCGATCGTTGAGCAGGCGGTCAAGCCCATCAACGCGAAGCTTGAGCGGCTGCTTGTCGCCTTTTGTGGTGTGGAAGTACTCTTTGGTGGCGTCTTGGGGGATGAGGCCATAAGCCTTGAGGACTTGGAGACAGTGCTTCAGGCGCGCCTGGGTACGGTCAATGTTTCGACGGGTAGAGCGGAAGCCCCTGCGAATAACCGCAAGACTTTGGCCCGTTTTAGGATGAGTTGGAGAGTCAAATAATCTGACGCCCAAATCCAGGATTTCATGATTAGCTGTGTCGATAAGTGCGAATCCGCAGCTTGCAATTCCTGGATCCATGCCAAGCACAAGATGCCTGGGAAGTCCGAGCTTCCCAATTTCGCGATTGATGGTGATCTCCATGGAGCACCCCTCTCTAATAAGAACTCTAGAGAACAGTACCATCGCGTGGGGACATGGGCCGAGCTTGTTAGCCGAGCGGTCATTTTGTTAGGCAAACGGAAACGATTTATACAGCCTTACATATCGGTTACCGGATGATGCCGTTTGTTGAAACTGAATCCCGACTGAATCCCGCCCTGAGATTGAATGGCGGGACAGTTACGATGCTCGGCTTGCTTGCAGGTTTGTAGAGCTCCTTGCATTCCTTCTTAAAGTCGAACGCCATGTTGGCCGCCTTTCTGCGTATCGGCCTGCTTAGATAGCGGAATCATATTATAGAAACGAACAGCTGCTCGAATGATTTGGCTGACAGATAGAGATGCGTGCGTTGTGTTTGGCGGTCGGCCTGATCCCGTCGATGATTTCTCTGTCTCCCCGTAGCCTCATCTATGGCTGCCGTTTTCCCATATAAACCCTGTCAAAATAAACCTGTCCCTTTTTGGTCGGTGCGAAATGGGTAATACTAAAGAGTTATCCGACCAGATGGGAATTACTCGATGGCTTATATCGAATTCAAAGACGTCATCAAGGCATACGGCGAGGGCGACGCCCGCATTCACGCGCTCGACGGCGCGAGTTTTACGGTCGAGCGCGGTGAGCTCGCCATCATTCTGGGTGCTTCGGGTGCCGGCAAGACCACGGCGCTCAACATCCTGGGCGGCATGGATACGGCGACTTCCGGCACCGTGACGGTGGACGGGCGCGACGTGAGCTCCGCCAACGAGGCGCAGCTCGTGGAATACCGCCGCGCCGACGTCGGCTTCGTCTTCCAGTTCTACAATCTGGTCCCCAACTTGACGGCCCTCGAAAACGTTGAGCTCGCGGCTCAGATCTGCCCCGATTCGCTTGATGCCGAACAGACGCTTCGTCAGGTTGGCCTGGGCGAGCGCCTGGGCAACTTTCCGGCACAGCTTTCGGGCGGCGAGCAGCAGCGCGTGTCCATTGCCCGCGCACTGGCCAAGAATCCCAAGCTGCTTTTGTGCGACGAGCCCACGGGTGCACTCGACTACAAAACCGGCAAGCAGATCTTGCAGTTGCTACAGGACACCTGCCGCAAGCAGGACATCACGGTCATTATCATCACCCACAACTCCGCGCTGGCGCCCATGGCCGATCGCCTGATCCGCTTTAAGAGCGGCCGCGTGGAGAGCGAGACGGTCCAGCAAAATCCCGTGCCTATCGAGACGATCGAGTGGTAGCGCCCATGGACCAAGATTGCCAAAACAGCCAAAACCACGATACGGAGCACGCGGGCCGCGACCGGGAGTTCGCGACCTACCGTACCGCTCAAAGCTCAAACGATATGGTGCCGACGGTTTTTCGCCGTGGCATCTACCGCACGATTCGGGGCAGTCTTAAGCGCTTCCTATCTATCGTGGTCATCACTGCGCTTGGCGTGAGCGTGATGTGCGGCCTTAAGGCGGGCTGCGAGGATTTGTGCGATTCGGTCGACGCCTATTTTGACCAGCAGAATGTCTATGACATTAACGTGCAGTCGACCTATGGCCTTACGCGCGACGATCTCGCGGCTATCCAAGAGGTCGACGGCGTCGAGACGGTCGAGGGCATCTACACCGAGACCGCCTACACCGCCGTGGGCACAACGCGCGAGCGCGTGGTCGTGCAAAGTCTCTCCAAGGAGAACATCGATCAGCCGGTGCTGGTGAGCGGCGATTTGCCCGAGAGCGCCGATGAAGTCGCGGTGACTTCGAAGTTCCTGAAGGCTTCGGGCAAAAAGCTCGGCGATACGGTGAGTTTTGCCGCCAATGACGCGAGCTCGTCCAACCAAAGTGCCAAGGATCAGTTTGCCGCGGGCGATTACACCATTACGGCCGAGGTCCTCGATCCTACCGACGTGAGCTCCGACTCGACAGTCAACGCCTTTCGCGCTGCTTCGGCTGCGGACTATAAGTTCTATGTGAGCGAGGATGCCGCGACATCTTCTTCCTACTCCGCAGTCCACGTGATCGTCGAGGGAGCCAAGAGTCTTAACTCCTATTCAGATGCCTACACGACAAAGATCAACGAGGTCAAAGGCAATATCGAGAAGATCCGCGAGGAGCGTGAGAAGGCGCGCGTCCAGGAGTTGACGGTTGACACGCCGACAAGCTTGGATACGGCCGAGCGTCAGGCCGCCATGCTCTTTGGGATCGAGCAGGATAACATCAACCGTATGGCCGAGGGCAGCGAGGAGCGCGTCCAGGCTCAGGCCGAGTTGGACCAGCGCCGCGCCGCCGCCGACCAGCATTTTGCCGATGCCCGCGCCGAGCTTTCCGATCTGGGCGAATGCACCTGGTACATTCAGGACCGCGGTAACATCGCAAGCTACTCGAGCGTCGAGAGCGACAGTTCTTCGATCGAGGCCATCGCCACGGTTTTCCCATTTATCTTCTTTGTCGTCGCTGTGCTCATCAGTCTTACCACCGCCACGCGCATGGTCGAGGAGGAGCGCACGCTTATTGGCCTGTACAAGGCGCTTGGCTATTCACGCGAGCGCATCCTGTCCAAATACGTGGACTATGCGCTGTGGGCATGTCTGATCGGCGGCGTGCTCGGCAACATCATCGGATTTGTGGGCCTGCCGCTGTTCCTGTTTACGGTGTTCGACGACATGTACTCGCTGCCCCAGATGCTGCTCTCGTACGACATCGTGTCCTCAATCGTCTCGGTGGCGCTGTTTGCCGTGGGCGTGGTGGGCGCTACGATTATCGCCTGCCGCCACGAGATGGCCGAGACCCCGGCCTCGCTCATGCGTCCCAAGGCCCCACGCGCCGGCTCTCGCATCTTGCTTGAGCGCATCGGCTTTATCTGGCGCCGCATGGGCTTTTTGAACAAGGTGGCAGCACGTAACCTGTTCCGCTACAAAAAGCGCGCCTTTATGACCATCTTCGGTATCGCCGGCTGCACGGCGCTCGTGATCTGCGGTATGGGCATTCGCGACACGTCGGTGGCGCTTTCGCCCAAACAGTACGGGCATATCACGCGCTACGACCTGCTGGCGGTCGCCAATCCCGACGATTTTTCGCAGACGTGCGCGGCATTGGATGAGCGCAGCGCGGCCAATGATTTCAACGTGACCGTGACCTCGACCCTGCCGATTATGACCGACAACGTCACCTTTACGTTTGGCGGCAAGAGCGAGACCGTGCAGCTGATCGTGGTGCCCGATAACCGCACGAGTGACTTGGGCGATTACGTGCGTCTGGAGGATGAGTCCAAAGAACCGCTGCCTTTGCGTGACGGAGACGTGTATCTGAGCAAAAGTTCACAGCTGGTGCTGGGGATTCAGCCGGGCGATACGGCTCACGTCCAGGATTCGTCGCTCAATGTTGCCAAGGTCAAAGTCAGCGACATTTCGCTTAACTATCTGGGCAACACGCTTTACATGACGCAGGGCACCTATGAGCGTGCGTTCGGTCGAAGCGCACGTCTTAACGGCGTCTTTGTGCTGCTTAAGGGCTCGTCGGCCGACCAGATTGCGTTTAGCAAGAATCTTAAGAGTGACGGTTGGCTTACGATTTCGAGTACGGCCGAGCATTGGGAAAACTATGAGGCGAACTTTACGATTATCAATTCGGTCGTGGTGCTCGTGACCTTCATGGCGGCGTGCCTATCGTTTGTGGTGGTGTTTACGCTGTCCAACACGAATATCTCCGAGCGCGAGCGCGAGCTGGCGACCATTAAGGTGTTGGGCTTCCGTCGCGGTGAGGTGCACCATTACGTCAACAAGGAGACGTTGATCCTCACGGCGATTGGCGCTGCGCTGGGCGTGCCGCTGGGCGGCTTGCTGGCCGAGAGTTTTACGTACATTTTGCAGATGCCGTCGCTGTACTTTGACGTCGAAGTCGAGCCGCTGAGCTACGTGCTTGCCGTGGTGCTTTCCTTTGGCTTTACGTTTATCGTCAACCTCGCCACCAATCGTACCCTCAACAAGATCGACATGGTCGGCGCCCTCAAAAGCGCCGAGTAACCTGCCAAAAAGGGACAGGTTTATTTTGGCAGGTTTTATCTGGGCAAACGCCGGACACCTACGGGCGATCCGGCGTTTGTTGCTTTGCTATCTTCTACTCGCAAGCGTTGATGAGAGGCTCTCTTTAGCCTTCGAGATTGGGCTTGAATGGGTCGTATGCCACAAAACGAGCCTATCTACTACGTTTAATTGGATACCCTCAACCATGCCGGGAAAACGAAAAATAAAACCGCAGGTAGAAGGCCTGTCGATTTTCGAAAAAGGCGGTCATGGTTGGCCCCATCGAGTTAAACGTAGTAGATAGCCCCTTTTCGTGGCGGACCATCAAACGAACGCCGACACTTGTGCTGTAGCCGCTCCGATTATTCGTAAGTTGCGGTGGAGTAGTTCCTAAATTCAGCCATTTGCGGACTAAGCAGGAACTATTTCACCGCAACTGAATTTCAGGTCAGGCATCCGCAGCAAGAAGACGAATAGCCTCGGCCTCCCTAGTTACCGCAGGAGGCCCCAGGGCTTACCTCCCAAATCTTTCCGCAGGACGGAAGGACCCCGCCGCGCGAAGCGCACGGCGGGGTCCTGACATGTCCGAGGACGATTTGGGAGGTAAGCCCTGGGGGCTCCGATGGGGGCGGTTCCAGCCGAGGCTATTCGTCGCCGAAGCTGATGCCCAGCGCCTTGGCCTCGCGCACCAGATCACTCTGGGGGTCGACAAACTTGAGCTTGCCGGCGACATCCTCGAGCGGCATGTGGCACATTTTGCCGTCGCGCAGGGCAATCATGTAGCCAAACTCGCCACGCAGGCAGCCAAGCGCGGCCTCGACGCCGCACTGGGTCGCAAAGATGCGGTCCTGAGCGTCGGGCTGGCCACCGCGCTGCGTGTGACCGGGGATGGCGACGCGGGTCTCGCGACCGGTCTTGGCTTCGATCTCCTTGGCGATGTCGTACACGATTGACGGGCTCGTGCGCTCGGCGAGCTTCTTCTTGTACTCCTTCTTGGACAGTGCCGCGTCCTCTTTGGAGATGGCGCCCTCGGCGACGGCCACGATGGTAAAGCGGCTGCCGGTCTCCATGCGATGCTCAATGGTCTTGATGACGTTATCCATGTCGTAGGGAATCTCGGGAATCAAGATGACATCTGCGCCGCCCGCGACGCCGGCATACAGCGGGATCCAGCCAACCTTGTGGCCCATGATCTCGATAACGAACACGCGCCCGTGACTCGACGCGGTGGTGTGGATGTCGTCGATGCACTTGGTAGCGACGTCGATGGCGCTCGTAAAGCCAAACGTCAACTCGGTGCCCCAGGTGTCGTTATCGATGGTTTTGGGTAGGGCGATAACGTTGAGGCCCTCTTCGCGCAGGCGGTTGGCGGTCTTGGTGGATCCGTTGCCGCCCAGCATAAACAGGCAGTCGAGCTGCAGCTTGTGATAGGTGTGGACCATCGCGGGCACCTTCTCGACGCCATCGGCTTCGGGAATGTCCAAGCGCTTGAACGGCGTGCGGCTCGTGCCCAGGATGGTGCCGCCGCGGGTGAGGATGCCGCTAAAATCGGCGGGCGTCATGACGCGGAATCTGCTGTAGATAAGGCCCTGGTAGCCGTCCTCAAAACCATAGATCTCGATAGGTTCTTCGCTATTTGTCATAAGCGTTTTGACGATGCCGCGCATAGTGGCGTTGAGCGCCTGGCAGTCGCCGCCACTGGTAAGAAGACCGATCCTAAGCATGATGAATCCTTCCGGGCAAGTTATAACATGCGCATAAGTTTACCCCCGCACACTGTTGACGCGGGGGTAAAACGTGTTAGCTCAAGCGTATGGAAATGTAAACAACGTCAGGCGGGCGTAAGGTTGACGGGCCTGGCTCCTTACAGTGCGAAGGCGTCGACGTCGCCCCAGTGGCGGCGCAGCGTAATAGCGGCGGCGGGTTCGGTATTGTCAAAGACGACCGACCATTGCGTATTGCTGGTGATGTCTTCCGGATTGGGTTCTTGCGCTGCGGCGCGCAGGGCTTCCCAGACAATCGTTTCGTCCTGGGCACCGACATGGGCGTCAAGGACATCGGCGATCGCGACGGCGCGCTCTTTGCCATGGCCCAGCTCGCCATTCTTTTGGTTGGGCAGCACTTCGTCGCCATAGCAGGCGTAGAAGTTCGTAACCTGGCGTACGGGAGTCGCTTTGAAAGCGCGGTCCGGATCGCGCGGATCCCACTCTACTACGTGCGCGTCACCGGCGGCGTCGTTGATAAAGAAGTGGTAATCGCGTCCTGCCATGGCGTGCATGTCGTAGGCGAAAAGCAGGTCGACAGCTTCTTGCGTGGTGGCGGCACGGTCGAGCACCAGACGGATGGCGAGCGAGGTGTTGATGACGGGCCGTTGCGTGTCCTGGTCACAGGGCTTGGAATCCAGGGTGAGTACGGCAATGGACACGCCGCATTCGTTAACACCGTCGAGCTGGGCAAACGGGCCCATGAGTGCCGCGGCGCGTCCGGCGACGGAGTCAAGTGGAGTGTTATCGCCCAGGTTGTTAAGGGCGGCAAGCCCGATGGAAGCATAGCCGCCGCGTGGGTGATTGCGCACCAGCAGCGCCGAGGTGTCGTCCTTAAAGTCGTAATTGCGACCGGTGCGCACGCGGCCTTCGGCATCTACGGCGACAAAAGCGCTGCAGGCAAACTGGGGCGCCTGGACATGTGCCGGCACACCGGGCAGCACCTGCGCCACCACGGCATCGATGTAGGCCTGGTCGTCGCGCACGCCAGCGGCGATGATGCGATCGAGATCGTAGTCGTAGGCGATGTCGATTGCGTACAGGTCATAGCCATCCGCGTAGCCGGTCAAGCGTTTGAGCGACGCGGCGGACTTGATTTGCTTGTGATAAACGATACCGGTGGCAGCGGCAAGGCCGACGGCGACTCCCGCGACACCGCAGGTGATGGCAATGTTACGTGGCTTCATGACGGCTCCTCTCGTCCTGTTAGCGCAATTGTCGCAAAAGGAGCGCGGGCATGATGGCTCAACTTGGTGAGTGGCGCGGAATTAAGCACGGAATGAAGAGTGCGGCGCTGGCGTGGCGGGGTATGCTGGAGGGGACCATCAACCCAGCGAAAGGGGAGAGCATGACGGATCAGGAAACGCCCGAGCGCGCGCATGTGACGGCCGATGATATCGAGGCCGCCAACGACCTTATCGACTTTATCGAGGCATGCCCCAGCATGTTCCATACGGCGGCGACCATTATGGCCGAGCTCGACGAGGCGGGCTTTACCTACCTGCCCGAGAATGCGGCGTGGGACATCGAGCCGGGCGGGCGTTATTACACGCAGCGCAACACCTCGAGCGTTGTTGCCTTTAAGGTGGGCGAGGACCTGGCCGCGACGTGGGGCGAGGACGGTGTTGCCGGTGACTATCATTTTCAGCTCACGGCGTCGCACAGCGATTCTCCGACGTTTAAGGTCAAGGCCGTGCCCGAACTTGGCGGTGCGGGCGAGACGCTGCGTCTGAACATCGAGGCCTACGGCGGCATGATCGACTACACTTGGTTCGATCGCCCGCTGGCGCTCGCGGGCCGCGTACTGGTGCGCGAGGGCGACCGTATCGAGAGCCGCCTGCTTGCTACCGAGCGCGAGGTCGCTATCATTCCGAGCCTTGCCATCCACATGAACCGCGGCGTTAACGAGGGCTTTGCTCCCAACCGAGCCGTCGACCTGTGCCCGCTCATCAGCGCCGGCGAGCTTAAACAGGGAGATTTTGACGCACTGATCGCTGACGAACTGGACGTTGAGCCCGAGCAGATTCTGGGTCGCGACCTGTTCCTGGTCAATCGTCAGGATGCGCGCATTTGGGGCTGGGCCGACGAGTTTATCTCGACGCCCAAGCTTGACGACCTGGCCTGCGCCTATACCTCGCTGCAGGCATTTTTGGGTGCCGAGAATGCGCATGACATCTCGGTCTTCTGCTGCTTTGATAACGAGGAGGTTGGCTCCGAGACCAAGCAGGGCGCCATGTCGACGTTCTTGGCCGACGCGCTGCGCCGCATCAACGGATCGCTGGGCTTTGACGACGAGTCGTACCATCGCGCACTTGCCGCCTCGATGCTTGTGAGCTGCGACAACGCGCATGCCGTGCATCCCAACCACGCCGAGAAGTGCGATGCCCGCAACCAGGTTGTGCTCAACGGCGGCATCGTCATTAAGGAAGCCGCCAACCAGCACTACTGCACCGATGCCTTTAGCCGCGCGGTGTTCCAGGCCATCTGCGATGACGCCGACGTACCCACACAGGCCTTCGCCAACAAGAGCGATATGGCCGGAGGCTCCACACTCGGCAACCTGTCCAATATGCAGGCGAGCATGCATGCCGTGGACGTGGGCCTGCCGCAGCTGGCCATGCACTCAAGCTACGAGACCGGCGGCGTACGCGACGTGATGTACGCCATCCGCGCCCTCACCGCCTTCTACGAGCGCGACCTCCATATCAACGGAGCCGAAAGCGCGGAGCTCTAAAACCTGCCAAAGAGGGATGTTGATTTCGGCAGGTTTTATCTGGGCAAATGCAAAGGGTGAAACCGAGTTAGATCTGTGATACGTGGCCGCCGAGGTGCAGTGTGCCTCGGCGGCTTTTTGTGTACAGAGTACGGCTAATGCTTATAAATGCTATACATGCTTTACGTATTTACCATAGAGTTTTATGATAGTTTTGAAGTATTAAGGAGGGGTCATGACCACAACAGCCGCTCAGATCAACGTGCGTCTCGATGCCGATCTTAAAAGGAGTGGGGACGCCGCTCTCTCCAGGGCCGGTATGACGCCGAGCCAAGCGGTGCGTGCGCTCTGGCAACTTGCGGCATCTCTGGCTGATCGGCCCGGCGCGCTCGAGGATATCCTGCTGCCCAATCGTGCCCGGGCGGAACAGCGCGAGCGCGAAAAGGCCGCCAAACGTAAGCTCGAGCTCATGGATCAGGGGTCGAAGCTGTTCGCTGCCGCTTGCCGTGAGTCGGGAATCGATATGGTCAGGGCTCAGCCATCGGACGACGAAGAGCTCAAACGGAATGCCTATGCGGATCGCTATGGCGAGGAGATGAGCTGGCTCTATGAGTGAGGCTCCAAGGCGTATCTTGGTTGACACCAACGTGTGGCTCGATTACTTCATTCCCTCACGACGTGGTCGTTCGGTGGCGATTGAGTTTTTACGCGATGCATGCACGGCGCAGGTGGATTTGCTGTATGCGGCGACATCGTCCAAAGATCTGTTCTATTTGATTTCAAGCGAACATAAGGCATGGTATCGGCGCGAGCATGGCTCACTATCCCAAGATGCCGCCGTGGCGGCGACATCACTTGCATGGGATTGCCTCGACGTGTTGTCGCAACTTGCCACGCCGGTACCCTGCGACCTGAGTGACATATGGATGGCGAGCAAGCAGCGTAATCTCCATAGCGATTACGAAGACGATTTAATCATTGCGGCAGCGATGCGCTCAAAGGCAGATCTCATGGTTACTAACGATGCCAAACTCTGTTCACACGCACCCGTCGCAGCAATGAGCGCAGAAGACGCAAAGAATTACTTAGCAACGCTCTAGCAATTTGAAGATCCCGCAGGTCGAATAAAAGTCAGCGAATGTCCCCAGGCGGGGCCGCGCCAGCCAGTCCCTATAGGTTGAACAAAAGTCAGCGAGAGCCCGTCTGGGCGAGCAGGGTGCCTTGAAAGAGGAGGGCATTGGCCTTCTGGCCATGCCCGACGATTGAAAGGCAGATTGCCGTCCAGACGGGCTCGCAGCGTCGACCGGTCCGCCGTTCGTTAGAACGGCGGAACCCTAATGCTCGATCCAGCAGCGCAGGGTCTCGCCGGCCTGCAGGTGACGCAGATTCTCCGCGGCAATGTCGACGACGTTGTTGAGGGTGGCGGCTAGATGGAACCAGCCAGAGACGTGCGGTGTGATGAGCATGTTGGGCGCATCCCACAGCGGGCTTGTCGCGGGCAGGGGCTCGGGGTCGGTGACGTCGACCGCGGCGCCGGCGAGATGTCCCGACTCCAAGGCGGCAACCAAGTCGTCGGCGACCACAAGGTCGCCGCGGCCGCCGTTGGCAAAGAAGGCGCCCGGCTTCATCGCGGCGAAGAACTCGGCGTTCGCCAGACCGCGGGTCTCGGGTGTGCTCGGCATAAAGGATGCGACGATGTCGGCCTCCGCCAAGCGCTCAGGTAGGGCGTCCATGCCGTCCATGTCCTCAAACACAATGGGGTAGACGAGCGGATGGCGCTTGATGCCGCGGACGTGCGCACCCATGCTGCGGCAGAGCGTGGCAAAGTGGCCGCCAATGTCGCCCGCGCCCAGCACCAGCACGTTGGCATTTTTGAGCGAGGTAACCGGCCCCAAATCCTCCCAGCGATGCTCGCGCTGCAAGTCGTGATAGCCGGGCAGGCGCTTCATCATGGAAAGGACCATGGCAAACATGTGCTCGCTTACGGCCTGGCCGTAGGCGCCCACCGAGCAGGACAGTTTGGCGTCGGCCGGCACGGTGCCGGCGGCAAGATAGTCGTCATAGCCGGCGGTCTGCAATTGCAACAGCTGGAGATGCTCGCATGCCGTGAGCATGCTAGGGTCTATATTGCCCAAGATCACGTCGGCATCGGCGACCTGCTCGCGCGTGGCGGCGTCGGAGCTCGTGTAGATAAAGTCCTCGCCCGGAGCGCTCGACTCAAGAATTGCGCGATGGCGGTCATTGACGGGCAGCAAAACCAGGATGTTCACAAGCAGTCCTCTCCGCTCAGCCTGCCAAAAAGGGACAGGTTTTTTGGCAGGCTGTATCAGGCAAAACGTTCAAATAAAAACGCCGGATGCAAGACGAGCGTGCCCGTCAGCATCCGGCGCATCCACGGCTACCAGCTCAGCAGCTCATAGCCGTCCTCGGTCACCACGAGCTGTACCTCGCACTGGGCCGAATCACTGCCGTCCTTGGTGCGCACGCACCAACCGTCGCCCTTGCTAATCTTGATGTCGGGTGCTCCGGCGTTGACCATGGGCTCGATGGTAAAGACCATGCCCGGAGCCATGATGGTGTCCACATCGGGCGCCTCGGTGGTAAAGCCCACAAACGGGTCCTCGTGGAACTCCTTGCCAATGCCGTGTCCGCCGTACTCGCGCACCACGCTAAAGCCGGCGTCCTCGACCGTCTTTTGAACGGCCTCGGCCATAACGGAGAGCGGTAGCCACGGCTTGACGGCCGCCAGGCCCGCCTCCACGCTGGCGCGGGTGACGTCGACCAGGCGCTGGCGCTCGGCAGAGACCTCGCCGATGCAGAACATGCGGCTCGAATCACTAAAGTAGTCGTCCAGGATCGTGGAGCAGTCGACGTTGATGATGTCGCCCTCGTGCAGCACGTCCGTATCGCAGGGGATACCGTGACAGACCACGTCGTTGATCGAGGTGCATACGCTCTTGGGGTAGCCCTCGTAGTTGAGGTCTGCCGGCGTGCCGCCGTGCTCGACGGTGTAGTCGTAGATCATCTGGTCGATCTGGTTGGTGGTCATGCCCGCGGCGATGTGCTCGCCTACGTAATCGAGCACGCCCACGTTGATGGCGGCCGAGCGCTTGATGCCCTCGATATCGGCGGGCGTCTTGTAGAGCGTGCGGGGCAGAACCCCCCAACCCTCTTCCCACAAGCGCTCGAGGCGCTCATCAAAGGTGCTATGGCATTTCTTATATTTTTTGCCGCTGCCGCACCAGCAAGCGTCGTTGCGGCCGGGCACAGGTCCTTTGTCAAACATGGCTAACTTCCTTTCATCCGCAGCTAGTATAGCCCACCCACGCGTCTATAAAAGTTGCGGTGATATAGTTCCGATTTAAGCGGTTTAACAGCACAAATAGGAACTATATCACCGCAACTGATGGGGCGGGATGGCGAGTGATAGCTGCTGCGTGGTTTTGCTAGTAGCTCACCTGGCAGGGGATGCCGAGGGCGCGCACGCGTGCAGCAATCTTGTCGAGCACCTCGGGCGCCGCTTTAGCAAGGCCGGCGACCGGTGTTTCGCGCGCCACCGTGTAAATGGTCGCCTCCTGTGGGCGAATGCGCTTGAGCGCCGAGAGCCAAGGGCCAACGTACTCCTCGCCGGTGTTATCGAGAGACTTGCCCCGGTACTCACCGCTCAAAAACATCGTCTGGATAATGACATGACCGTTAAAGCTCGCGAACGTTTCGATCTGGTGCTCTACATCGTAGGGGCCAACGGGCTGGTCGAGCAGCTGGATAAAAGCCGGGTCGACCGTATCGAGCTTGAGGATGTTGTCGTCGACCATCATGAGCGCATCGTGTACCTGGGGACGGTCGGCGCGCGTGCCATTGGAAAGCACGGCAATCTTGGTGTTTGGGGCCAGCTCGTCGCGCAGCGCGACGGCGCCGGCGATGGCCTGCGGAAACTCCGGTGCGGCGGTGGGCTCGCCGTTGCCTGCGAAGGTGATTACATCGGGGAGCTCGCCCTCGGCTGCCATCTCGCGCAGCTTTACCTCGAGCGCGTCGAGTGCCACGGCAGCTATGTTGTACGGCTCATGGCAGGGGCGCTCAGCGTTGAGACCGTTTTCGCAGTAAATGCAGTCGAACGTGCAGATTTTGCCGCTGGTCGGCATCATGTTGACGCCGAGCGAAAGGCCCAGGCGACGGCTGCGAACGGGCCCAAAGATGGGGCTGGCATTTAAAAACGTAGACATAGGCATATGCTCCTTGGGACAGTTGAGCTTAAGCATAGCATCGGCCTTCATGTGGGTTGCGGGTTTGGGCGCTGTTGTTTAGGCAGAAACCTTGCAATCGGGCGAGTTTTCGAAACCCTGTCATGAAAGGGTGCGAGCTGGGTACAGTAGACGCATTCATGTACACACAAAATGACGCCATCTGACCAAGCCGCACCCCGGCACGGCCTGGTGGTGTTGACGATGGGAACACAGTATGGATTTTACGGTCGAGAATGCGGGCACTACGATCGCCTGCCGCGAATATGCCGGCCCGGTTGTATCGTCCGACGCACCCGCCTTGGTTTGCGTGCACGGTGCCTGCGTCGACGGCGTCTTTTTTGACGCCATCGCCCGCGAGCTCGCCTGTGACTATCGCGTCATTACCTACGACCGGCGCGGTTGCGGCGAGAGCGGCGACGCTGCAGACGGACGCTACGACCTCGCCGTCCAGGCCGCGGACCTGCAGGCCGTTATCGAGCATATTGGCACTCCGGCAAACGTGCTCGCGCACAGTGCCGGTACGCTGGTGACGCTGGAGCTTCTCCGTGCAAACCCCACCATAATCTCGCGTGCGATTCTGCATGAACCCGCCGTGACGGATGAGGGTGCCGGTCTGGGCGCGGCCCCGGTTTTGCTCGAGATGATCGCCGCGGGAAAGGTCTCCAGGGCATTACGGGCCTTCCTGGGCGCCATCGGCGATTCGGACCCTGAGGCCCCCAAGTTAACCGAGGCAGAAGCCAAGCATGCCCTGCGCAACGGCCGCAGCTTCATGGCAAACGAATACGGGATTACTATGACCTGCGTTCCCGATTGGGATAGCGTCCGCGCGTCGAAAACGGTGGCTGCCGTGCTCCTGGGTGAGCTCTCGATTGGCACGCCTCGCGAGGCGGGCACAAGGGTGGCGGCTGAGCTTTTGGACTGTCCACTCGTAATGGTTCCCGGCGCGCACAACGGCCTGCGCGATCGCCCGGGAGCGGCTGCCCAGACTGTCCTTGGCATCCTGGGGCTCTAACACCCGCAATAGCCAAAGCAGACTTCACCCGCAAACGTTTCGGCCTTGTTAACAAATATGCTTAAAACCTCACGTCTGCGGCTTCAATCGCGCCGTCTGCCAACTCATAAAAATGCAACAGCATTCACGTGCTTACCTGCATCGGCAAGGTGTTACCCTTGTAACATTTGGAACCCACCGCTACCATGCGAAGCTATCGAAAGGGCCCCATATGCTCAATAATCACGAGGTCAATCTAACCGACGAGGAGGCTGCCACCGAGGTCGCCCGTGTCGCGAAGACCTACCCCGTGGTACGTTTGCTGTCGGCCGATCAGATTAAGAGCGAGCCTAACTGCCTGCTCGCCGGTGATCGCTGCCCTTGTTTGCGCCAGGCAAGTCTTGAGGCCTTGACAGATTCCGATGAGGTGTCGGAGCAACTGCTCAACGATGGCGTTGAGTACCGCGCCCATCTGCGCCCTCTGAAGGTCGAGGGCGAGCCTCATGTCCTGCTGATGGTGCGTCCGATCGATGGGCAAGAGGCTGCAAAAGAGGACCTTGTCTACACCGACGTGCTGACGAGCGTGCACAATCGCCGATATTACGAGGAAAAGCTCCGTAGCGCCCGCATGAATGCCGGCGTTGCGATGATCGACCTTGATGATTTTAAGGTCTTCAACGATACGTGTGGCCGTCATGCCGGCGACCTTGCGCTCGGTGCCGTGGCGACAGCCATGCGCAGCGGAATCCGTTCGACTGACGAGCTTGTGCGCTATGGCTGCGACAAGTTTGTGGTTGTCATGCCCAATATTCCCTCCGATGACTTCACCCGTCGCCTGCATCAGGTGTCCGATGCCGTTCGTTCCACGATTATTCCGGGCCATGAGTACGTGAGCTTGACGGCATGTGTTGGTGGCGTTCGTATTCATGGCGAGACGGTCGATGAGGGCGTTGGCCGCGCTGTCCAGTTACTGAGCCGCGCTAAGGCAAAAGCCGGTACGGTCGTGACCGATGCCGATTCCATCGAGGCCTTCCAAAGCGAAAAGCCTTTGGTACTTATTGTCGATGACTCCGAGATGAACCGAGTCATTCTCAGCGAGATGCTCAAGGACGAGTATTGCATCCTCGAGGCCGACAACGGTCGTACGGCGCTCGACATGGTCGACCGCTATGGTGATGAGTTGTCGCTCGTGCTGCTGGATATTGTCATGCCGGGCATAAGCGGCTTTGAGGTGCTGGCCGGTCTGTCGCGCCGATCGGTTAGTGACAATCTGCCTGTCATCATGATTTCGAGCGAAGATTCCGATGATATGGTTCTGCGCGCGTACGAGCTAGGCGCCTCGGACTATATCAACCGCCCGTTTGACTCCCGTGTCGTGCGCCGCCGTGTAAGCAACACCATCCGCCTATACGCCAAGCAGCGCCGCCTGACGAACCTGCTGTCCCAGCAGTACAACGAGCGTGTCAAGAACAGTCGCATGCTCATCGACATCATGGCTGGCGTCATGGAGCTTCGCAACGGCGAGAGCGGCAGGCACGTTACGAACATCGAAAAGCTGACCGAGCTGCTGCTTGGCTGTCTGGTCCAGCGTAGCGACACCATTTCCCTTGACAATGAGGAGCGCTCCACGATTGCCCTGGCTTCGGCGCTGCACGATATCGGCAAGATGTCGATTGACGATGCGATTCTCAACAAACCCGGGCGCCTTACGCCCGAGGAGTTCGAGATTATGAAGACGCATACCACGATCGGCGCCGACATGCTGCTTGAGCTGGGTAGCCATCACGCCGGCAATGCGCTTATGGAATATGCGTACCAGATTGCGCGTTGGCATCACGAGCGCTGGGACGGCAAGGGTTATCCCGATGGCCTTAAGGGCGACGAAATTCCCATTGCCGCACAGGTGGTTTCGGTGGCCGACGTGTACGATGCTCTGACGAGCGTGCGCGTGTACAAGGACGCTATCCCGCACAAGGAGGCAATTCAGATGATCCTGGACGGTAAGTGCGGCACCTTTAACCCGCTGCTGCTCGATTGTCTGCTCGAGGTGCAAGACCAAATTGCCGAGACGTTGGCACGCCCCGCTGACGTCGTCGCGTTTCCCACGATTTAGTTTGACCAAAGGAGTTTTTAATCCATGATTTCCATGCGTGAGGCGTATGAGAAGATCGGCGCCAATTATGATGACGCGTGTGCTCGGCTGATGGGCGAGGAAATGCTCGCCCGCTTTGCCCTCAAGTTTTTGGATGACGAGAGCATGGACAAGCTGGAGGCCGCCATGGCGGCGGGAGACGCCGAAGGTGCGTTTATGGCAGCGCACACGCTCAAGGGCGTGAGCCAGAACCTGGGATTCGATAATCTGTACGAGCCGGCGGTCGTGGTAACCGAAGCACTGCGTGGTGCCGATGCCGTTGACGGCGCTCGCGAGGGGATGCATGCGCTGCAGCAGCAATATGCGGCTACGATGTCGGCCCTGCGCGAGGCGGCCGAATAAGGGCTTGCGAGCCTTGGACTGTGTGCCGGCAGCATATAGGTAATAGGGCGCCCCGCCGGACCATGTGGCCGGCGGGGCGCCTTTATCTGTTGTGCGGTTGGCGAGCTAGCGGGCCTGCTTTACCTTGGCCGCCGCCTCGACAAACGACTTCCACAGGTTAAAGTCGGTCTCGAGCGTCTTCCACGTATACTCAGGGTGCCATTGCACGCCCAGGCAGAACGGCTGGCCTTCGACTTCGATGCACTCGGGAACGCCGTCGGTTGCCTTGGCGACCAAGCGCGTGCTCTTACCCAGTCGATCGACGCAGCAGTGATGTGCCGAGTTGGTCTGGATCAGCCTGTGCCCGCCAACCGCGCGCTCCAGCAGCGAGCCCGGCACAACCTCGACGGGGTGCACGGGGTCGTTGAGCACGTGGGTGTGGCGCCACTGCGTGCTACCCTCGCGCGCGCCCAGGCTCGGCACGTCCATGCACAGGGTGCCACCGGTGGCGACATTGAGCAACTGCGTGCCGCGGCAGGTGGTAAAGAGCGGCTTCTTGGCGCGAAGTACCTCGTTAACCAGCTTAAACTCAAAACGGTCGCGAATCTCGCAGCACAGCGTGGGGTCGTAAGGACGCTCGTCGCCCCAGCGCTTGGGGTTGACGTCCGGGCCGCCAGGAATGGCGATGCCGTCGGCGATATCGACGTAATGACGGATAACCTCAATGTCCTCGGTGATGGACATCTGCAGCGGCAGGCCGCCGGCGGCAAGAATGGCATCGACAAATACGCTCGCAATCTCCTCGTTGGGGGAGAGCGTCTCGCTCAAATAGGGCTTCGCTTCTTCCCAGCGTGGTGCTACCAGGATAAGCGGGCGGTCAGCAGGATCGACGTCGACGTGCGGAGTGTAGGACGATGAGGTGCGGGTTCCGATCATGGGTGCGGCTTTCGAATCCGGGTGGACATGGCACAGGGGCGGCGCAGGACAAACGCTGGTGATGAATTTGCCCGCGTGACAATTGGGTTAGTGGCCCTTAATGGAGTTGAGGAAGTCCTGGGCGCGCTTGGTCTGGGGGTGGTCGAAGAACTCGTCGGGCGTGCCGGTTTCCACGATCTGGCCGTCGGCCATAAACACGACGCGATCGGCCACGCGGCGGGCGAAGTTCATCTCGTGCGTGATGACAATCATCGTCATGCCCTGCTGGGCCAGACGGACCATGACCTCGAGCACCTCGTTGATCATCTCGGGGTCAAGGGCGCTCGTGGGCTCGTCAAAAAGCATGGCCTTGGGTTGCATGGCAAGCGAGCGGGCGATGGCTACGCGCTGCTGCTGGCCGCCCGAGAGCTGTGCGGGCACCTTATCGGCCTGCTCGGCAACGCCCACGCGGCCCAGCAGGTCCATGGCGCGCTCGCGGGCCTCGTCCTTGGAGACGCCCAGCACATCGACCGGTCCCAGCATGACGTTCTGCAGTACGGTCATATGTGCAAACAGGTTGAACTGCTGAAACACCATGCCCAGCTCGGCACGCATACGGGCAAGGTCCTTGCCTTCCTGCGGCAGGGGCTCGCCCTCTATGAGGATCTCGCCCGAGTCGATGGTTTCCAGGCGGTTGATGGTGCGGCACATGGTCGACTTGCCCGAGCCCGAGGGACCGATCACAACGACGACCTCGCCGCGGTTGACCGAGAGATTGATGTCGTTGAGGACGTGTAGGTCGCCATAGTGCTTATCGACGTGTCTGAGCTCGATCAGCGGCTGATTGCCGGTGGAAGAGGTGCTCTGTGCCATGGTGCTCGGCTCCTTATGACTCGAAATGGTAAAGCGTTAGCGGATGATGGTCGCGCCGGTCTTGTGCGAAACATAGACAGCGGCCTTGTTGATCGCGACGTTGATGAGGATGTAGATGACCGCGATAACCAGGTAGACCGACACGAGGGCGTCGTAGTTGGTAATGAGCACGCGGGCGTTTTGCATGAGGTCGGGGTAGCTCACCACGTAGGCCACGGTGGTGTCTTTGACTACGACCACGAGCTGCGAAATCAAGGACGGAATGATAAACCGAATAGCCTGCGGCAACACGATTTTAAAGGTGATTTTAGCTTTGGAGAGACCGAGTGCCTGGGCGGCTTCGACCTGGCCGCGCGGCACGGCGTTGACACCGGCACGGAAGATCTCGGCGAGTACGCCGGCGGCAGCGAGCGCGACGGGAAGCGTGAGCATCCAAAACGACGGCAGCGCGATCTTGTACTGGGGCAGCACCAAAAAGAAGAAGTAGATGAACAGCAGGCTCGGTACGCCGCGGAAGAAATCGGTGAGCACGCGGCAGACCAGCTGCAGCGGCTTAATGTCGCTGGTACGGCCGAGCATAAGGGCTAAGCCCAGCACCAGCGCGATGGCGCCAGCGGTGAGTGCGACTTTAACGGTGCCCTCAAAGCCGGCAAGCAGGAACTTCCAGGTGGTGAGGTGCGTAAAGAAATACCAATAGTGAACCGAAAGCTGGCCGGTCACATAAAAGCGCTGCAACACGAGGACGACGAGCGCGGCGACGGCAACAAGCGAGATGGCGGTGCCGATGCGAATCTTGGCGCGCATCTTGGGGCCGGGAGCCTCGTAGAGCGCATCGCGCATGGTGAGCGCAGAAGAGGAGTGCTTGCTCATCGGAGGATCCTCACCTTCTTATCGATGTAGTTGCCAATGTGGCTCACCACAAAGGCCGTGCCCAGGTAGCCGAGCGCCGAGATAAAGAACGCGGCGACGCCGCCGAGCGAGCGCGTGTTGATGTAGCTCACCACGCCGGTGAGCTCCTGCGGTTGCAACGGCACCTGACTGCCGAGCGCGGTGGTGAGCATGACGGCGATAAAGAGGTTGGTCATGGGCAACACGCTCGAGCGCAGCGCCTGCGGAATCACGATCTTGGCGAGGATACGGCTGAAGCTCATGCCGAGCGAACGTGCGGCTTCGACCTGACCGACGCCGACGGTGTTGATGCCGCTCATAAAGTTCTCGGAGCCAAAGGCCGAGCCCAAAAGAACCGTGGCGACGATAACGCAGGTGCGGTAGGGTAGGACGACCTTGAGCGGCGGCAGCGCATAGACGACGATGATGAGCAGTGCGATGCCGGGGATGTTACGGAAGACCTGGACATACAGGTCGCCAAAGACGCGCAGCGGCTTGAGCGGCGACACGCGTATCACGGTGACGGCGACGGCCAGCACCATGGCGATGGCAAACGACTCAAGCGTCATGCCCCAGGTTGCTAGCAGCGCGTCGATATAGTTCTGGCCATAGAGCGACCAGAGCTCGGAGAGACTCATGCGGACCTCCCGCCGATAAGGAAAGGGGCTCCCGTGTGTACGGAAGCCCCGACAACTCAGTGAGGAAACAGTTTACCGCAATAAAGCGCATCATGCGTTTCCGTATGGTTTCGTTGCGGCCGTTACCAGGCTCGCTGCCTAGGCGCCGATCTCGGGCAGCTCGGGAACATTGGTGTCGCCCGTACGGTCGCCGATGCAGATCTGCCACAGCTCGGTCCAGGTGCCGTCGTCCTCGATCTTCTTAAGGAAGTCGTTAACGAAGGCGACGCCGTCGGAATCGAGCGGCAGACCGATGCCATAGGGCTCCTTGCTGCCGAAGGGCTTGCCGGCAATCTTGTACTTGCCGGGCTCGCGGACCAGGGCGCTCTGCTGCATGTTGTTGTCGATGACGTAGGCGTCAACACGACCCTGCTGGAGTGCCTGGCGGGCCTCCTCGTCGGTCTTGAACTCCTGCTGGCTGGCCTTGGGGGCGAACTCCTCCAGGATGGCGGGGCCGTTGGAGCCGGACTGGACGGCGACGTTCTTGTCGGCCAGGTCGTCGACGCTCTTGATGTCGTCGTTGTCGGCGAGCACCAGGATGGCCTGCTGCGTGTAGTAATAGGGACCGGCAAAGGAGACGAGCTTCTTGCGCTCATCGGTAATGGTGTAGGTGGCAAAGACAGCGTCGACCTGGCCGTTCTGCAGGACGGACTCGCGCGTGTCCGAGGTCACCTGGGTGATCTCGACCTTGTTCTCGCCCAGAATGTAGTTGGACAGGAGCTGTGCGATACCGGCGTCGAAGCCGCGGGTCTGACCGTCTTTCTCGTTGAGGAGGGAGAAGAGCGTGGAGGTCTGAACGCCACCGATCTTAAAGACGCCGGCGTCCTTGACGGCCGTGGCCCAGGTGCTGGCGGCGATGGCGTCGTCATCGGCCTTGGGGCCGTCGTTGACGAGCTTGTCGAATGCCTTGGCATCGAGCGTGGTGGAAGCCTCGGTATCCTCGGAGCCCTTGGAGGAGCCGGTGGCGGAACCCTTGTCGGCCTCGGCGCTGGTGTCAGAGCAGCCGGCAAGACCAAGGCCGGCGACGGTTGCGAAGGTGGCGGCAACGAAGCCGCGGCGGTCGAGAACGACCTGCTGGGAGAGGTTCTTGCTCATGGTAGAACACCTTTCTCAATAAAATCCCTAGCGGTTGAGTAGAGTTATACCCTATCCCGCTCAAATGGGTCAACACGAAATAACTCAGAAACATACTTACCTTATGGGTAATTCTACCTACCAAAAAGGGACAGGTTTATTTTGGCAGGTTTTATCTGGGCAAACGTCAGTTATTACAGCCGAGATAGTGCTTTTCGGACGGCCCGCCTCGCTGTTTTGTCTCAATCAGTAACAGGTAGACGAGGAAATGGGTTCTAACTGTTACAGATTGAGTTTTTCTTTTCAGGGGAATTCGAATGTCTCGATCTGTAACATCTGGACGGACAAAAGGTCTCTATCTGTTACAGATTGAGACAAAGGCCAGGGACTAAGACGTCTTGTCTAGATCTGTAACAGGTAGACGGGAATTCGGACCCTAGATGTTACAGATTGAGATAATCGCGTCGCGAAAATAAAAACCTCCGCAGGGGTGCTTCCCTTGCGGAGGTTTTTTACTCGTTGAGTAGCCTTACGGCTTCGGCGGCCATGTTCTCGACCGTCATGCCGTTCTGCGCGAGCAGCTCGTTGGGGTCGTAGCGGTCGGGGAAGCCCTTGGCGATGCCAAAGGTGCGCGTGCGCACAGGCGTGCAGGCCAAGTAGCACGCGACACGCTCGCCCCACCCACCGTCCAAGATGCCGTCCTCGAGGGTGACGACAACGCGATGCTCGGCGGCAAGGCTGTCGAGAAACTTGCGGTCAAGCTCGGTTGCAAAGCGCGGGTTGACGAGCGTGGCCTCGATGCCGTACTCGGCAGCCAAGCGGTTTGCCACGCGCTCGCCCAGTTCAAAGAAGTCGCCAAGCGCAAGCACGGCTACATCGCGGCCCTGACGCGCGACGTCGTAGCGCACGATGCCATAATCGGCGCCCTCGGCGGGCGCCAGATCGGGACGGCTTACCAGGCTGATGCCCGGTACGCGGATTGCCACGGGATGCTCGCGGTGGTCGAGCGACCAGCTCAGCATGGACAGGTATTCTTCCATGCAGGCCGGTGCCAGGTAGCGCATGTTGGGAAGTCCGCCCAGCATGGAAATATCAAAGAACGAGAGGTGCGTCTCGGACGTTGTGCCAAAGACCGAAGCGCCAAACACCAGGATGGTTGCGGGGGCGTCGTTGAGGCACAGGTCGTGCCACAGTTCATCGTAGGCGCGCTGCAAAAACGTGCCGTATGCGCCAAAGACCGGCTTGGCGCCGGCGCTGGCGAGCGCGGTGGCAAAGGTGACGGCGTGCTCTTCGGCAATGCCCACGTCGACAAACTGCTTGCCTGCCGCGGCGCGAAGCTCGGGCGTAAAGCCCATGATATAGGGCGTGGCAGCCGTGATAGCGACAACCTGCGGGTCGTTCGCGATAGCGGCGTTGAGTGCCTCGCTCGTAATATCGGCATAGGTGCGCGGTGCGGGCTCGCTCGGGTGGCCCGGGCAAAGTTTGCGACCGGTTGCCATATCGAAGGGTCCCACATGATGCCAGTGCTCGGGGTCGCTCTGGGCTGGCTCAAAGCCCTTGCCCTTGGCGGTGGAGACGTGCAGCACGATGGGATGATCGATATCGCGCAGCTCCTGCAGCGTATCGACCAGCGCTTGGACATCGTTACCGGCGTCCAGGTAGCGATAGTCGAGCCCCAGCGCGCGGAAAACGTTGCGCTCGCAGGTGCCGTTGCTGGCGCGCAGCTCGGCCAGATTGCGATACAGACCACCGTGGTTTTCGGCAATGGACTGGTCGTTATCGTTGACGATAATGATCAAGTTGCTGTCGAGATCGGCGGCATTGTTAAAGCCCTCAAACGCCAGACCGCCCGAAAGCGAGCCGTCGCCAATAACGGTAATGACGTTATACGTGTCACCCGCCAGGTCGCGCGCGTGGGCAAGACCGCAGCCCAAGCTCACCGAGGTCGAGGTGTGACCCATGGCAAACAGGTCATGCTCGGACTCGTCGGGATTGGCAAAGCCAGAGGCCTCGCCATAACGCTCCGGATCGATATAGGTGTACGCGCGCCCGGTCAGCGCCTTGTGGGCGTAGGTCTGGTGCGAAACGTCAAAGACAAGCTTGTCGATGGGGGAGTTAAACACGCGATGGAGTGCGACCGTGAGTTCAACGACGCCTAGGTTGGGGGCAACGTGTCCGCCGACAGCGGCGGAGCTTTCGAGGATGGCGTGGCGAATCTCGTCGCAGAGCTGCGGGAGCTCGGCGCGATTAAGAGCCTTGACGTCCTCGGGCGTTGTCGTTTGCGTAAGCAGCATCGTTGTGGGTTACTCCATGCGAATCGAGCGCCGGCGCTCCCTCGGCCGGCACAATTGCACAGAACAGTCTCGCACATTTTGGCGTTTGATATGTGACGGCGGCGCGGTAATTCGCCAACTGGCGGGGCAAAACGTTTTGTCCGATGCCATACTGGTAGATTCGATGATGATTTTATTCAATGCGTGCAGGCCGTGGCTTGCCGCCGTGAGCCGCTGGAAGGAGGCAGCATGTCTGATGCCGTTCGTGCCGAGAAAATCGCGCACGAGGTCGACTATGCCGCCCACCAGCTGGCCCAGGCGGGCCGCTTGGACCTGACGCACGAGTTTATCCAGCATGGCGACGTGACGGTCTATGCACATGTGACTTCGGTAGCGCGGGCGAGCCTGTCCTTTGCCGAACGCTTGGGCCGTGTTGGCATTTCGGTCGACCGTGCATCGCTGTTGCGCGGAGCCTTGTTACACGATTACTTTCTCTACGATTGGCATGACCCCGATCCGAGCCATCGACTGCACGGATTTCGGCATCCATTTTTTGCCCTGGCACGTGCCGAAGAGGATTTTGAGCTGACGCCGCGCGAACGGAATATTATCGCGCGACATATGTTTCCGCTGGTGCCAGTGCCGCCGACGTGTCGCGAGGCATGGATTGTGTGCCTGGCTGATAAGTGGTGCGCACTGTGCGAGACGGTCGCCGGCCGTCTGCCGCGCAAGGACGAGGCTGACGATGGCATGAGTAAAGCATCGAGCGAAAAGAGGAGAGGGTAGACGGTGGAAACCGCGATTGATATGGCGTTTGGCGGCGCGACGCTTGCCGCCTGTCCACTCTCGGCACTGGTGCTCTCGTTTGCCTTTTACGGGTTTTGCGGCTGGGCATGGGAGTCGACAGTATGCGCCATGCTTAACCAAGGACGCTTCGCCAACAGCGGATTCTTGCTGGGGCCGTGTTGTCCTATCTATGGTGTGGGCGGCATCGCCTGCTGGCTTTTGCTGCGCGGGATTCCGGATGCCTCGGGCCAGTTTGTCGCGGCGGCGCTTGTATGCAGCGTAATCGAGTACAGCGTGGGCCTTCTATTGGAAAAGACAACAGGCGCGCGCTTTTGGGATTACTCGCACCTGCCGTTTAATTTGCATGGACGCATCTGTCTGTACTGGGCCTGCGCGTTTGGCCTGGGTGCGCTGTGCATTTGTCGCGTAGTGGAGCCGGCATTGCTGGGGCTGCTTGGCCATCTGCCGGTGCTGATTGTGCGGCTGTCCGCCTTTATCGTCGCGGTCGCGATGATGGTCGACGCGGCATGCTCTTTGGCCAGTTGGCGCCGCCTGTCCGATCAGCTGGAGCGTGTGCGTGCCGACCTTGCCGACCGCATCAATGAGTCGCTTGCCGATGCGTCTGACTCCATGCTCGAACGTATTCCCGATTCGGCGATCGACTCGGTGGCGCAGACGCATATCCGCAGCCGTGCCGTTAACGCGTGGCTGGCCGAGCTGGGCGACGCAACGCTCGATGCCCTGCGTGAGAAGGCTTCGATGCCGACGTTTATCTCGGACGGCGCTCATGGCCTGGCGCTTGCCGCCCGCCGCGTGGCCGATGCCGCGCCGAGCGTGCCCCATCCATCGCTCGCCCGTCTCCGTGCCGGCAGGCGCGCGAACCGTCCGGTGCCGAGTGTGTCGCTCAGTCGTCGCGACCTGCGCTTCTTCAATGCCTTCCCGCGCTTGCGCATCAACCGCTACGAGGGTGTCATTCGAGCAACTAATCTCCGCGACCGCGCTCACGAGCTGTTTCGGCGCTAGCCGGGACGGGCGCGCTCACGGCCCCCTTGCTCGCGTATTCCCGTTCGTTTCGCGCCCGTTGCTGCGTCGTTTCCAAGATTGCGGCGCCGTTGGAGATGGCACGATCTGGGTCGAGCCGGTCGAGGAAGCTATCCGCATCCGTACCGGCGAACACGGCCCTTCTGCGGTGTAGGACAATCTTTCGCCTGACGGGTGCGCCTCTCTTGGGGCGCGCTCATTCTCGTCTACAATATCGTGCAGACGAAGGAGAGGCATGCCCATGATCAAGATGTTTGCGAGTGACTTAGACGGAACGCTGCTGAACGCCCTGCACGAGGCAGACGGGACCATCCGCCGTGCCATTCGTGAGCTGACCGAGGCTGGTCTGCATGTGGTTCCCGCGACCGGACGCTCGACGTTACCAATCGGCGAGCATGGTTTTACGGGGCTGGCGCTCGATGCCTGCTGCTCTAACGGCTCCATCGTGCGCGACAGCCATGGCGAGGTACTCAAGACCTGGACCATCGACCCGCAGATTACCGAGGAGCTGCTCAAGGAGTTTCCGGATATCTGTTTTGACTGCTCCACACCCGATGGCATGTTTTCGAGCGGATCGTTCGAGATGCACCAGGCGGGCTTTAAAAAGGACAGCCCTATCAAGCGCGTCGTGATGCGCGGTATGCGTGCACGCGGCGGGTATCACGAGGAGCAGTATTTCGACCAGTCGATCGGCGACATCCTGCGCCACGATGTGTGCAAGATCAACTGTCGCGTGACCTCGCCCGAGCTGGAGCGCGACCTTAAGGTATATCTTGCCGAGCGCTCGGACCGCGTTGTCAACGCGCCGTTCGATCCGGTGATGTTCGAGATCACGGACGTGGCGTGCAACAAGGGCGAGAGCGTGGCTTGGCTGGCGGGCTACTACGGTATTGCCGAGGACGAGGTCGCGGTCTACGGCGACGGCGGCAACGACATCGCCATGCTCAAGCGTTTCCGTCACAGCTACGCGACCAAAAACGCTAGCGATGCAGCTAAGGCCGCCGCGAGCGCAACTATCGGCAGCTGCATGGCCCATGCCGTTCCCAAACACATGCTCGCCACCATGCGCAAGCAAAACTCTCGCACCGTCATCAAATAATGTGACAAAGGGACAGCCCCTTTGTCACATTCTAGAGTTCTCAATTAGCCAGTGCTCGTATGCGCGCTGCATGACCTCGGTTTTATCGGCTTTTTTGCGGCAGCCCTTCTGCTCCTCGATGGCCAGCTCATAGGCATCGCTCTGCTCAAAAGCGCTGGTATCCCAAGCACCGTGTTCAATGCGAGCCCATGTGGCATCGATGAGCTGCTCGAGTTCGGCAATGTCATCGGCGTTGGCGGTTGTCGAGAACGGCGGGCGGAGCTCGCCCGTCGTCTTGTCGGGTTCTACATAGTAGTCGCCCATGGAAGTGACGGTGTAGCCATAAAACTCGGGTGACGCTTCGACCAGCAGTTTGTAGAACTTGAGCTGACGATGGTAACCTGCAGGGACTTCTTTGCCAAAGCCAGTCTTGTAGTCGACGATCTGCACCGTTTTAGCTGCATCGTCAACGAGGAGCAGGTCAAGAAAACCAAAGAGTGGAGTTCCACCGGCAGTTAGACACTGCATGTTCGCTTCCGTGATGCAACGGTAACCACGTACGTGCTCGACAAGCCAAGGGACGAATGCATGACAAATGCGTTCGAAGCGGTCCGAATAGCGATGGACGTCCTCGGGGGCAAAATCGAGCCACGAAATCTGCTGGCGATACTCGGCCTCAATTGTCTCAATTGCCGCCGCGCCATCGGTTGCCATCCGATTAACGATTTCTTCGAACATCGCGTGAACGATAGTGCCGAATTCGGTTTGAATCGTGGGCGCAGTGGGCAGGCGCACAATCTGCTTCTCGGGGAAGTGCTGGCTATTTGCACACCCAGGCTCGTAGGTCACAAAGTTGTTGAGTGCCGTGGCAGAGAGGTGTTTTACGTCGGTGTGAGGCTCCAAAAGCGCACGGAGCTCGGGCGTATCAAACACGTAGTTGTCGCGCCATTCGGTTTCGATGGCGGCACTGAGCTGGTCCGCTTCAGCAGAAACCTCGCAAGAGTCGATAAGCCCCGTGAGCTCCTGCAGCGCCGATCCGCCGGCGCGGTACAGCTCGAGGTGTCGCTTAGCGCGTGTGATGGCTACAAACAGCAGACGGCGCGCATCGTCGTCATCCTTTTCGTCGCGAATAAGCAGGTTGGACGGGTACAGGCTCATGCCGCCAGCACCTTTGTGCCAGGTGGAGTCGTCGGCGTCGAGCAGGTAGACGCAATCGAACTGCAGACCTTTCGAACTGTGAGCGCTAGTAAGGCGAACGGCTCCCGGTGTGCCAAGATCGATCGATGCGTCGATGCTCACGCCAAACTTTTGCGCGGCGTCGAGTTTGTCGACAATATCGGGCAGGCGAAGCGTGCGTCCCATGCGGCGCGCGTCGCCCATTTCACCCTCGGCAAAGGCGAGTAGGGCGCGGATGCCGGCATTGAATTCGGCGGCGCCCAGCGGATCCTGTTTTTTATGATCCTGATAATAGTCAAGGCTGCGTTTGGCAATCTTAAAGAGCAACGCTCTGACCGGGGAGGCGCCGGCCTCGGCCGCCCACTGCATAAGGTCGTCGTACAGCTCTTTGACGCGGGCGCTATTACTCTCGCACATGGCGGCCATCCAGTCGCCGCGATGTTCGCGCTTGGCGCTGAGCGCAAACGTCACGGACGATGGATGGTCGCCGCCCAGCTCGGCGGCACAGACAATCTGCGGAAGATAACTGCTGGCGAGCTCCTTCTGCCCGCGAGCAAGCGCGGTAACGCAGCGCAACAGTGCCAACATCGTCTGCATACGCTCGGAAGCAAAGAGATTCTGCCGCTCGCGATAGGAGAACGGCACCTTTTCCTTAACGAGGAAGGGAATCAGCGAGCGCAAGGCGGCATGCTTGGCGGAGATGACCGCAATTCCTTCGTTGGGATCTTCGCATTTATCGAGATAGTGATTAACAAGCCGCTGCTTAATGCTCGCGGCGACGGCGGCGTATTCCTCGGCTTTGCCGGCGTAGACGTTCTTGCTAAAGCCGACCTGATCACCCTGAGGCTTGAAGGCTTCGATTGACTTATTCGAGCTGGCGTCGAGACGATATTTAATTTGCCGTGCGATGGCTTGACCGAACTCAACGATGGCGGGCGTGGAGCGATAGTTGGTTTTGAGCACGATGCTCCGGGGCGAGAACTCGGCCGCAAACTGGTTAGCACATTCGATCGTGGCGCCCTGAAAACGCATGATCGCCTGATCATCGTCGCCAACGGCCATGATATTGGGCGCATCAACGCCGTCGCAGAGCAGCTCGATGATGCGCATCTGGGCGCCATTGGTGTCTTGGAACTCGTCAACTTGGATATAGGTATAGGTGTCCTGGAGCACTTGACGTAGCGCGTCGTTGTGTTCGACGGCGTTAACAAAGTCGCCGATCATGTCGTCGTAATCGTAGAGATGGTGCTGGTCGAGCTTGCTCTGGTAGCGACGCGCGACGTCGCAAGCGGTCTTAAGTCGCTCACTCTGCTCTGCAATCTTAAACGTGCGCCCCTGAGAGTTGCTGCCTCCAAAGAAGGCATCGCGCACCTTGGTGTATCCCGAGGACTTACCCTTCTCGTCGATGAGCTCGGTGCGGCGAACGGTATCGCGCAGTGCAAGGATATAGGGCACATACGTGCCGGCAGGACAGTCGATCGGGCGGGTGAGCGATGTGGGCGCCATGCCGCAGGCACGCTCGACCTCTTCCTCAAAGCGTTCGGCCAACGCGGCGCTTGCCCTTTCGCAGGCGAGCGTAAGCAGCTCGGAATGCTCGGTGAGCCAGGCAGCGGCGTCGATATTCTGCTGCGCGATGGCGCCCAGCGTGTCGTAGTCCAGGCCACTGCGTTTGATTTTGGAGACAAAGCCAATCATCTTGCCGATGTTTTGCGCGGGCATATCGGGCGACCCTCCGCCCAGGGGCGACCCAAAGGGAAGCGATTTGAGCAGCCGATCAAAAATCTCTTGCTGGTGCAGGCTAGTAACAAGCGTGTCGGTCGATGGGCGCATGAAGTACTCGGGATAGCGCGACCTGATGCTGCTTGCAAATCCGTGAAACGTGCTGACTTCGATGCCGTAGGCGTCGCGCCCAATGAGCTCAATCAGGCGTTTGCGCATGGCTTCCGCGCCCGCCTCGGTATAGGTAAGACAGAGGATGTTGCGCGGGGCGACATCGCACTTGGCCAGGATGTTCGCCGCGCGCAGGCTCAGTAGCTGCGTCTTGCCGGTGCCGGGACCGGCAATGACGAGCAGCGGGCCATCTAGGCATTCGACGGCCTCGCGCTGTTCGGGGTTCAGGTTCTTAAACGATTCATCGAATTTAGGGGTTGTAGCCATGAAATATTACCTGTCTTCCTGGTAAAGTGCCCGAGTGCCGTCGAGATATTTGAGATACGTATCGATGGCGCTTTGGGGCTGAACGATCTTAATGAAGGTGCTGAGTTGCAGCAGCCAGCCAAAGAACTGCGGCGACAGCGGAGCTTTGACAGTTGCTAACAGGCGCCCATCCTGGTTTTCAAACACAACGGCGTCCAGTCCGAACTTGTCGATGAGCGGATTCATCGCGCGGTCGTCGAGTTCCAGCACCATGGTGGTTTTGTTGGCTGCATATACGCCGAATGATGGAGAGACGTGATCTTCGAGCACATAGCCGGCAATGCGCGAATCTTTGGTCGCGGACTCTTCGGACACTGCAACGTCGAGCATGCGATCGACGCGGTAGGGCGTGAACGGCTGATGACCCGAGCCGGCATTAGCCCATTTATCTCTAAATCCAATCATGTAATAGAGTTCGTCGGAGTAGATAAGGCGCACAGGCGTGAGCTCGTAGGTCTTTCCGTCATGATTAAGGGCCTTTTGCTTGACGGCGTTGTAGTGGAAGTAACGAAACCGAATCTTGCGTTTTTCGCGCATAGCCTGCTGAATCAAGTCGATATTGTGCAGAGCATCGGAGTTTTGCATCTTCACACGCGAAGGCACGTCGACGCGCTTGTGCATCAGCTCGCGTTCGTCCAGGCTGGCGAGGCTCTGTAGTTTGCCGATGAGGTGGTCGGTCAGCTCATCGGTCAAAAACGGCGAACTCTGCACGGCGTCAACAAGCATGATGAGTTCTTGCAGGTCGAGCGGGCGTGAGACCAACGCCCATTCCTTGCCACCGCGCTGGTCGATGTCGAGCCCGAAGTCGCGAAGCGTTTGCAGGTCGCGATAGATGGCCTTTCGTTCGGCCTCGAGATCGTGATAGGCGAGCTCCTCGATGATCTGCTGCGTCGTGAGTCCGTGCGTGCTGTCGGTCTTTTCCATCAAGGTTTTAAGCAGGAACAGAAGCCTGAGCTTTTGGTTTGGTCTGTTCGCCACGTTGTCTCCTTTCGCCGGCAGGGTAACAGCCGAAGATGCAAAACAAGACCCGTTATTGGGACTCATTGTAGCCCGCGCGACCGTAGTATTCGCAGCAATAAGGGCCCGAATAGGGCGAAAGGTGGTTAAACGGAAATCGGCGGTTTGGCTGGTTGGTGTGACGTGCACTCTGTTGGCTTGGGGCCGGTCCCGGTTTACAAGGATCAGAACAGGAGAAATGCGATGGCAGACATCAAAGTCTTTGCCGAGAATCTTGAGGATTCAACCAAGGAGCAGATCGAGGAGATCTCTAGCTGCCCGGCGTTTGAAGGCGCCAAGATCCGCATCATGCCCGATGCCCATAAGGGCAAGGGCTGCGTGATTGGTTTTACGGCAAACTTGGGCGACAAGGTGATTCCCAACCTGGTGGGAGTCGACATCGGATGCGGGATGTATTGTGTGCCGCTTGCGGAGACCATTGCGCGCGACGATCTCATTCAGTTCAATCGCGATGTGAAGCGCGCGGTGCCCACGGGCTTTAGCCTTCATCGCGATCCTGCCTGCGTACTCGCGGACTTTGACATGGAGTCGCGCGATTGGCTTCAGGACAAGCGCAAGGTTGAGCGCTCTATGGGTACGTTGGGCGGCGGCAACCACTTCATTGAACTCGACGTGGACGAGGATGGGTGCCAATATCTGGTCGTGCACACCGGCTCGCGCAACATGGGCAAGCAGACGGCGGAGCACCATCAGGCGCTGGCGCAGAAGACGTGCACGGCAGATATCCCCGACGAGCTTAAGTATCTCGTGGGAGATCTATCTGCCGAGTATCTCGTCGATATGCATAACTGCCAGCGCTTCTCGAATCAGAACCGCAAGGCGATTGTCGCGCAGATTGTTGAGCGTACGGGAATTCGACTCGACGGAGACGGCTTTACCACCATGCACAACTACATTTCTGAAAGTGGCATGATTCGCAAGGGCGCTATTAGCGCTCATGCGGGCGAGATGGTGCTGATTCCGTTCAACATGCGCGACGGTGCCGTTATTGCGCGCGGCAAGGGAAACGAGGACTGGAACTGCTCGGCGCCGCATGGGACGGGTCGTGCGATGAGCCGCACCAAAGCGTTCCAAACGCTCGATACCAGGTCGTTCGTTAACGAGATGCGCGATGCCGGCATCTACTGTCCGAGCGCATGCGAGACGACGCTCGATGAGTCGCCCGAAGCGTATAAGCCTGCGGATGATGTACTGAGACTCATGGACCCGACGGTTGATGTTATTCACCAACTCAAGCCGATTTGGAATTTTAAGGCTACTGGCAAGCGTGGCAGGCGTTAGGGGGGTGCGATGACGCGAAAGATGGACTCCAGGGACAACCGAATTGGACGCACTGTGAGCATGGGCGAGATGCTGGGCCTACCAGGTGTGATGCCGCCGACGCCCGCGAATCAGCGTAGTGGGAATCGCAAAGAGCGTGATGACGAGGGCTTTGACCTCAGCGGGTTTCACAGTCGGCTGATTTCTGGGCTCGATTGCGTTATGGAGACGTCGGTGCTTGAAGCCCCGCGAGTGTTGAAGACCGGCATGCCGGTCGATGATGCCCTAGGTGGCGGCGTTGGGCTGGGTAAGCTCAGCGTGATTGGCGGCGCGCATGAAGATGTCTCGAACGTGCTGGCGTATGCGGCCTTGCGCCTGAGTGAGCAATGCGCCGTGCTCTACATGCCGATTCGGGAGCGTGAAGAGGACGCGATCGCCCGGCTTATTCGCGCTGAGATGGGCGTCAAGCTGCCGGCAGATCTTGAGGAGCAACAGGTTGAGGGAATCCGAGCAACGATGCGCCTCAAGCAGCGCAACTTGGGCATCTTTGCCGAAGACAACATGACCATGGACCTTTTAACGAGCTGGTTGCTCGGCGACCAAACGTGGAACAGAGCAGTGCTAAAGGACATCGTAGTCGTAATCGACGGACTCGAAATGCTCGATGACAACCGCCCGGTAAACGCTGTCCTGCGCGACTTACGCAACATGCTCAGCCCAACATCCGCCATCCTGGTAGGCTGCTTCGCGGCGGAGGGCAGAGAGGACGACGCAACGTTCGCCGAGACTCATTGCAACGCAGATGCCCTCGTCCGCATGAGTGCCGATGGCATGGAGCCTTCCTGCGCACGAGTCTTCGGTTGAGGTCATGACCAATAACAACTGCTCGGCTAGCGGCGCGTTTGCCAGCAGAAAGTGGCCGTTCAACAGCCAAAGAGAAACTTGGGCGGGTCAAGAATTATCATCAATATTAGGCGTTACGTTCTGTCGGCGGTATGTCTGAACAGCTCTGGGAAGGAGTTCGCATGAGTCGTCAAGAAATGTTTTTTAATCCGGTGATGGAAGAGGTCAATGGCGTAAATAAAATGGTGATGCCTTACGTGGAAGATGCGGAGCGAACGGCTAACCCATATCAGTTTGACCTGGACCAGAACGGCGTGCCTCTTTTTACGGATAAAAACATTGCCTTTGTCAACGGCATGGTTGAGAACGACTCGAATTACAACCAGACGGACAAAGATGAACTTTGCAAAATATTCGAAGGCATGTTTGTTGGCAACGCGGATCATCGAATGGCGTGTATAGGAAGAGCAGTTTACGAAATCGACAATGAAAACTCGACCCGTTTAACTGCTGTTGGCCTGCATAAAATCGACGACCTTATGAAAAAGCTAAATCTGAAACCGGTTGAGATGACAGAGCCCGATGATGATGAAGAGAAAAAGACGATTGATAACGGTGAAAAGAAAAAGACAATAACTGGTGGTGTACTTTTTACGTCTCAGATTATTGCCGGCATTGAGAATCTCAAGGAGCGATTAAGCGTAGGCGACGATCGGCTTGTCTTCGAAATTTCGCATGCCTCGACAACCTACCTGAATGAGGCTCATGTGGCAGATGCTAACAAGATTAATTTCTCGTTTGCCACAAAGTTTTGCCATTGGACTTGTCAGTATTTGGAGTTGGGCGATAAGTATTGCATTTACGATAATGTCGTCGCCAGTGTTCTCCCATATTTTGTGGATAACTATGCGAGCGGGGAGCTGGCTAGCTGGGACTGTTGCAGGATGAAAAAGATTAAGCGGGGCAAGGGCGGGCAAGAACTCGTAAGCACAATCGAGAATTACAAAAAAGATGATGATGGATATACCAAATATAGGAACTTGTACGATGCTGTTCTTGAGGGTATCAATAAATGGCGCTCTGAAAACAATCAGAATGGCGAAATTGGCTACCGTGAAGTTGACCGGTTAATTTGGTATTACTTCAAGGGTGCAAGCGGCAAGCGTGTAAAGCAGGCTTTGGCTTCAATCGATTATTAGGGGTGCTAGCAAATATTGCATGAAATAGCCCTCGTCCCACCTTTTGGGCGAGGGCTATTTGCTCGTTTGGATATCGAGGCTATTTTCTGGCAGAATGCCTCGAAGGTTCTGGCCTGAGGTGCGGATGACCTTGGTATGCCTCCCCCCGAGCCGCGCGTGGCTCGGGCCTCCATCGGTGGGGTACTGCGAATGCTGCGTTGCCGGAAGAGCTGGTGTCGTCACTGTGTGCCGCCTTTGAAGCCCCGCCCAAATGATTCATCATCGAGCACGATGCCGATATATATCCAGCCAAATAGGCTCCTCCTCTTTGTTGTCGGTGCACGCTTCTAGCAAGTTATCTATCCGGTCCAACCCGATCGCTTGCAAGGCCGCGTATTCTTCTGGCAAAGGTTGCGTTGCTTTCTTCGCTCTAAACACAGGTGACAGTATCAGGTTCGTGTGTGCCCATCCGGCAAAGCAGCTGCCGTAGGGGATAGAGCCACATCTGATCTGCCCATCGCCATCGGGATACAGACAGTCCAATTTCGAGTTTGCTACCAGGCAATAGCAAGGTCCTGGCGTCCATGGTCGGCAGTCGAACTCAAGAATGTCACCCTTTTTGTACGGCGTGGGCAGGTCGACATATGCCCCCTTAAACCACGGACCAAAGATTCCACCCACAATGCAATCGAGCGCCTCGCCGCATTCGCCCTCTTCCTCCCTGCAGAGGTATTGGATTTTGCCGGAGGCGTTTGCGTAGTAGGTGTAGTCCGGCTGCAAAAAGCCATCGTAGGGATACGAACAGCTCGGGTCGTTAGCAAGGTCGAACAGCTCAATCATCCAATACGAGGCCGACAGGTCTGTCATCCCGCTCCACTTTTCTGCATATGCCTTCATTGCCGCCATCGAGTCCGCCCACGATGCCACGGGGAAGGGGCCATGCGTGATCGCAGATCCAACTTCGCTGTCGATAAAGCTAATTTCGCTGACAAGCAGCATTTTCTTGTTTCCGTCGACGGCCTTTAGCGCGTTCAAGCAGTCATCGATGTAGTCGATGCAAATCTGCCGATAGTGCCAGTAGAGGGTGTCGTCTGACGAGTTGCACCCGTCAGCAACCAGTCTGCCGAATAGCTCTCGTTTGCGGGTAATTTCAACCGGTGCTCCGCCGACAATCTGCATGTAATGGTCGCCACTCAGTAGCTGCGGATTATGCAGCAAATGCTCTTGCAGCTCCGGAGAGTCGATCAGGTTGATTATTTCTTCGTGCACGATAGTCTCCGGGTTGCCGGTGTGGCTTCTCGTAGATTCGGACATGGCGGCCTCTACTCAAATAGCTGCGGATACTTTTCCTTGAGCGGTGCCTGATCCAGACGTAGCTCTTCCAGGTTGCGTTTTGCCTTGGACTCCATCCTTATGGTGTCGATAAACGCGATGAGTGAGTCGACATACAGGTCGCCGCGCAGGTAGGCCTGGGCGGCGATTAAAATTCGCTGCTCGTCTTCGAGTGGTTTGCGATAGTACTCAAGATTCAGGTAAAGCGGGTCTGGCTCGCCGATGTAGAGGGGAAACGTCTCGTTGTAGGTAATCGAGCAGCCAGTGGCACGCATGTTGCTGATATCCCCTGCATGGCGATAGTGCTCGAGGCGCTGCTGCACATGATCAAGCCATTCGTCAGAACGGTCTGCCTGCCGAAGCTCTGCCTCAAGCTTTGTCCGGTCCCACGTGGGCAGATCGAACAACGTGAACGGCTCACGGGCACTGCCTTGCGGCGTCCAGACGATATCGCCGGTGTGGAACGGCGTGGGGATATCGACCCAGATGAACTCGAATGCGATCTCCCAATCGTTCTCAACGGGGCCGGCTGAAGGGCAATATACGGCAAGGGCCTCGCCTTTGCTGTTTACCATGAGCCAATCTTCCCGGTGATGTTCTTCGTCGGCATCGAGCGGGCACCGGGTGATGCGTACGCGTGCCTCTGGACGGCTCGCCAGTTCATCATCACCGCGCAACGCCTCGGCACATTTCTCATAACAGCTGAATGGCGCGCCGAAGGCCCCACAAAGTTGCCCGTCGGGCACAATCTCCTCTTCATACTGATAAACGTAGCCCGTCCCACTCGCAAACGCATCGACGCACCGCTTGTTGTAATCGATTGTCCAGCGCAAAAAAGCATGGAAATCGGGGATGGCCGGCCTTCCAAGACCGGCATGGGTTGCCTCCAGCGAACAATTGGGCATGGTTCGGGCGATCTCCTGCCAAGCTTCGCATTTCTGATCGAGCGTGGCGGTCTTCGAAAACCAAACCAGATAGGCGGCCTCGATGGTGCTGGGCTGGAAGTCGATACTGCGCAGGTGCCCCCGAATGTCCTGGGAGTCCACAAAATCTAAGATGTCCATGGCTAGCTCCTCTTTGTTTCGAATCGCTCCAGCGGGGTTATCGCATCATCGAACAGCTCCGGATAGCGGGTCTTGAGCCTGCCGTCTTCTCCTTCAAACCGCTCGGCTTTTTTCTTGACCAGCGCCTGCAGCTCGAAAAGACTTGATAGCGCAATAAGTGAGTCAAGACCCAGATTGCCGTCGAGATATGCCCGCACGCCGTACAGAATTCTCGCCTCCGGCTTGAGCGGGGTACGGCAGTATTCCATATCGAGAAGAAAACAACTCGGCTCTCCGATATAGACGGGGTACTCCAGGGGATATTCAATCTGACAGCCGTAGGCGTACATGTCGCTCGTATCGCCATTTTGCCGATGGTGTCTGAGCAAGTCGTCGGCCCCTTTTTTGGCGCATTCCCTGTAGGTGGAAGGCGGAAGCTCATCCATGACCCGCTTCGTGGTCCATGTCTGCATATTGAGAAGCAGTATGGGGTCGCTAGGGTCGCCGTGCCGACAAATGATGTCGCCGGCGTGGAACGGCGTCGGGATGCCAAACCACATCAACACAAAAGCGAAAGTGGGGTCTTCGCCCTCGCGTTCTTTGTCGATGCAGTGCAGCTGGCAATCCATGACCTTGCCATTTGCGTCGAGCATGAGCTTATCGGCGGCATAGTAGTCTTCGTTCGGATCGATTGGGCGGCGTGTTATTTCAATCGAGGTAGGACTCTCCTCCTCAAGCTCATTCCAGATTGCCTCGAAACATTTTTCGTAGCTGGTGTAGGGGCCATAATTGCACCCGTTCTCAGGGGGACTTCCCGTCTTGTCCTCAAAGAAATACATGTGCTTGCCAGGCTGTTTGAACTGGGCGATTTTCTTGCGTTCCCATCTGATGACGTCGCGAAGAAAGACATGGAAGTTGGGGATATTGAACGTGCCGTATCGCCTGTTCATCGCACAATTGGGCATGTTTTCGAGAATCTTTTGCCAGGCCTCAATCTTCTGTTGCAGCGTCTTTTCGCTCGAACGGTCGACGATGAACGCCGCCTCGGGCGTGGTGGGCTCGTAGCCGATGTCCTTTAAGTGTTCCTTGATGTCGGGTGAGTCGAGAAACTCGAGAATGTCCGAACGTATGGCGTTGACGCCGGCGCCGGCCGATGTGCGGTATGGCTGCAGGCAGTCGTGTACGACCGATCCGTCCGACCATTGTTTGCCGTAGCTGGGATCATCGTGCAGCTTTTTCGAGAGTTCGAGCATAAAGGAGCAATCATCGGGCAAGTCGCCGATATAGCGTTCGGCGGTGTAGAGCGCAGAGGGTGTGAAGTCGTCGAGGAGGCCGTCCGTGAAATCCCTCAAGCGGAGATTGCCTTCCTCAACGCCGTAGATTTTGCTCGGATAGGCGCACCAAACCTGGCCTTTGAACGAACTATCGTAGTCGTCTTCGAGCACGATGGCGAAACGGGGGCCGTGGTCGAAGGGCCGACTATCGATCTTGATGATGTCGCCGGGGGACCAGGGAGTGTAGAAGACCTCACCATTGGCACAGAAGTGCTTGCTATTGTTCCACGGCAAGTGATCGATGCTTTGATGCGGAGTCCGCTGATTCCGGCGGTCGCTCAAAAAGACCAAATCGCCCGTCATGGTCGCGGCGAATATCAGCGAGGCTTGAGCGCGCGGGCGGTCGTGTAAGTCTTCGGCGGTATAGAGCTTAATCTGCCAGAATGATTCGGACCAATCTTCATCGGGGGCGTCATCGACGTATTGCTTCATAAGGGTTTGAGCGGCATCCCAAGAGGCAACGGGGAAGGGGCCATCAAAGGTGTCGTGCCCGCGCTCCTCTTCACTGTAAAACACGCCGTAGACCAGCAAGATACCACGGTCACGGTCAACGTTGTAAAGCATATCGAGTGCAGCGTCGAGTTGTTCGAGGCCGGAGTCGATCGCCTCGGCGTAATCCGATGAGACCTCTTTGCGAAGCTGCTCGAGCATGGTCCGCTTTTCGTCGAGCGTCTTGAGGGAGTCGCCGATGATTTTACAGAGGGAGCCATCTGCCATTCCCATGTGTTTGAACATATGAGCACGCAGCTCATCGTCCTTGATGCAACTGCAAACGAGCTCCCTGCCGGCATCGGTGATCACGGTATCTGCTTGGCTGTCCATAGCAATCTCCAATTCGGTCGTTGCCATTAGCATCCGTCAGAGGTTGTGATTTGTAGTCCCATTAACGGGTCCCATATGAATCTTGCGTCAAACATACTATTGGAAACGCACTGGTACATGGATGTGCGCATACTGAATGGACAATTGGTAGTGGCGTTTCAAAACTAAGCGCAACTGGCGCAGCTTCCCTCTAAGAAGGGGTCGGCCGTCGTATCGAACAGCTCCGGGTAGCGGTCCTTGAGCCAACTGTCTGCGTCCTCGAAACCGCGTGCCTTTTTCTCCGCCAGCGCCTGTAGCTCGCATGCGCTGGCCATCGCGGCGAGTGAGTCAACCGCCAGGTCGCCTTTGACATATGCCCTGACGCCGTAAAGGATTCGCTCCTCTGACTTGAGCGGCTTGCGGTAATAGTCGATGTCCAAAAGAAAGCCCTCAGGCTCCCCAATGTAGAAGGGGAAATGCAAGGCGGATGAGACTTGGCAGCCGTAGGCGTACATGTCGCTGGTGTCGCCGTCATATCGGTGCCAACGCAATAGCTTGTCGGCCTTTTGAACGAGGCGCTCTTTGTAGACGGAGGAAGCAAGCTCTTTGTCGACTCGTTCGGATCCCCAAGTTTGCAGGTCAAACAGCACCATCGGCTCGTCGGGGCGTTGGAGGTTGCAGACGATGTCTCCGGCATGGAAGGGCGTTGGGATATCGAACCACATGTCCTCGAAATCGCTGGCGGTGCCCGCCTCGTCCCACTCACCCTCGAACCGGTAGTCGCAGGACATCACCTCGCCGTTCGCATTGAGTAAGACCATGTCGTCGGCATAGTGGTCTTCGTCTGGGTCGATGGGACGACGAGTGATCCTGATGGCTTTGGGATCGTCACCATCGAGCTCTTTCCAGATGGCATCGAAGCACTTTTGATAACTGCTGTACGGGCCGTAAAGACAGCCGCCCTGCCCGCGTCGGTCCCATGAGTAGCCCTCAAAGAAATACAGACTCTTGCCGTCCGTCCTTATAAAGTGTGCGAGCTTTCGTTGCTCCTGCCTGATGACATTGTGCAGAAAGGCATGGAAGTCCGGGATGTTGACCGTGTCGTTTCTGCGGCTCATGGTGCAATTGGGCATATTATCGATGATCTTTTGCCATCCTTCGAGCTTTTGCTGCAGCGTCGCTTTATGCGAGCAATTGACGATGAAAGCAGCTACGGGTGTGGTGAGCTCGTAGTTGATTCGTTGAAGATGCGCCTTAATGCCGCGCGAGTCCAAAAACTCAAAGATGTCCGGACGAATATCCAGCTCACTTTGGCTGGTAGGCTTGCGGTGCGGCTGCAGGCAATCGTGTCCGACCGAGCCTTCGAGCCATTGCTTGCCGTAGTCGGGGTTGTCGTGCAGCTTCTGCGAAAGCTCGAGCATAAAAGCGCAGTCGTCCGGCAGCTTGCCGGTGTAGCGCTCGGCGGTGTAGAGGGCAGAGGGGATGAAGGGATCCAAGAGACTGTCGCTGTAGGTGCCGGATGAAAGCGAACCCTCCTTAACACCATGATCTCTACTGGGCCCTGCGCACCAGATTTGCCCTCGGAGCGTGTGCTCGTAATCGTTCTCGAGCACAATGGCAAAGCGAGGCCCGTGGTCGAAGGGGCGACCGTCGATTTTGAGGATGTCGCCCGGTACCCACGGCGTGTAGATAGGCTCGTTGTTCGCGCAGAACCTCCTGCTTTCGTTTCGCCAGACGCTTTCGACATGCGATTTGCGAGTGCGGTGATTGCGCAGATCGCGGAGGAATATGAGCTCGCCGTCCTTGGTGGCCGCAAACGACAGAGAGGGCTGCGCCGTTTGATGTTCGTGCAGGTCTTCCGAGGTGTAGAGATTGATCTTCCAGTACGATTCGGACCAGTCGTCGTCAGGATACTCTTCGATGTAGCGCTTCATGAGCGTTTGCGCGGCTTCCCAGGATGCGGTGGGGAAGGGGCCGTCAAGGGCGTCGGCGTCACGCTCCTCCTCGTTGTAGAACATGACGTATAGCAGGAGGATTCCACGGTCGCGCTCGACGTTGTAGAGCATATCGAGCGCGCTGTTGAGCTGGGCGAGATGGGAGTCGATATCTTCGGTCAGCTCCGGCGAAACCTCTTTGTGGAGTTGCTCGAGCATGATGCGCTTTTCGTCAAGCGTTTTCAGCGAGCCGGCGATGATTGGCGCCGGCCAGTATAAGTATTTGCGCATGTGGTCTCGCAGCTCTTGGCTTTTGATGCAGCTGAGGACGAGGTCTTTGCCGGCATCGGTGATGCCATCGCTTGCCTGATTGTTCATGTCGGCCTCCTTATCGATTGTTACCGGCATGATGTAACGGGTGTAGCGATTGTTGGTCCCATTAACGGGACCAAGCAGCGACTCGATGTGACAAAGAGGCAGTCCCTGTCACATCCCAAATATTGCCTTTACGTGTTGATGCACACGGTGTGCAATAATACTCGCACTGTGCAATAGCGCACAGGCTGAGTAACAAGGAGGACGCTTGTCCCAGCTCGAGAAATGCGACCGCCGGTCCCTTCGCTCGCAGCGTGCCCTTCGCCAGGCACTTGCCAGCGAGCTTGCCGAAAGCGGCGACCTTTCGCGCATTAATGTCGCGTCGCTCACCGAGCGCGCTGGCCTTACGCGCCGCACGTTCTATTCGCATTACCGCGATATCCCCGACTTTATCAATCAAATCGAGGACGGCTTGCTGGCCGAGATCCGTGAGCGCATTGAGCTCATCACCGCAGCTCAGCTGCCCGATCTCTATCACAACATCGATGAGCTCGAGCCGGCGCCCGGTTCGGTTGAGTTGCTGCGCTACCTTGCGGCCAACCGCGATTTGATCGGATCGCTGCTGGGCCCGGGCGGCGACCAGGCTTTCATTAAAAAGATTATCGACACCGCGCGTGAGGCCGTGGTGCCTCGTGCACAGACGGGAATTTTGGGCCTGGCACTGGGCACGTTCTTTGACTACTACGTTACCTACGTCGTGAGTGCCGAGGTCGGCCTGATTCAGCGCTGGTTTGAGCGTGGGCTCACCGAATCGCCCGAAGCCATGGCGCGCATTATGACGGTAATCGCCTTTGTACGTCCCGGTGACCTGTATGGCCAACCCATCGATATCAACGTGCCGGAATACGGCATGAAGCTATTGAATCTGCAGCTCGAGGACGCGGTCGACACTGCCGCAACCGTCGAGTCCAACAACTAAGAGGAGAGACAGATGAGTAAACTCGTCGAGGGCATCAAGGACCGCATGGCCGCCGCCGCACGCGAGGCCGCGCCCGCCGTGGTAGACGTTGCGCAGAAGGCTGCGGCCGCTGCTGCCGAGAAAGTCGCTGAGGCAGTTGCCGATGCCAAGAACGCGGCAGGGGAGACGTCCGTCACCAGCGAGCCCGTCAACGCCGCTGAGCCCGTAGCCGCCACTGCCGCCCAGGCCCCCGAAGGCGCGATCTTCAACCCCGATAACGCCCGCGGCAACCTGCACCTGGGCATCGACGTGGGCTCCACCACCGTTAAGCTCGCTGTGCTCAACGACGACAACCAGATTGTCTACGCCAAGTACCAGCGTCACCACACCGACGTCCGCGCTTGCGCCCGCGACTTGTTCGAGGGTGCCGCGACCGTGCTGCCGACGGCCCAGATGACCTGCGCCATTACCGGCTCGGGCGGCCTGCTGCTGTCCCAGTGGCTCGACCTGGAGTTTGTCCAGGAGGTCATCGCCAGCAAGCGTGCCGTCGAGACCCTCATCCCGGCCACCGATGTCGCCATCGAGCTGGGCGGCGAGGACGCCAAGATCATCTACTTCGACAACGGCATCGAGCAGCGCATGAACGGCACCTGCGCCGGCGGCACGGGCGCGTTCATCGACCAGATGGCCACTCTGCTGCACACCGATGCCAGTGGCCTCAACGAGCTCGCGGCCAACGCCACCACCATCTATCCCATTGCCAGCCGCTGCGGCGTTTTTGCCAAGACCGACGTCCAGCCGCTGCTCAACGAGGGCGCCCGCCCCGAGGACGTGGCCGCCTCCATCTTCCAGGCTGTCGTGACCCAGACCATCTCGGGCCTGGCGTGCGGCCGTCCCATCCGCGGCAACGTCGCCTTCCTGGGCGGCCCGCTGCAGTATCTCTCCGAGCTGCGCCACCGCTTCTACCTCACGCTCAACCTGGACGAGGAGCACCGTATCGTGCCCCAAAACGCTCACCTGTTTGTGGCGAGCGGCGCCGCCATGGCGCACGAGTCCAATAAACTCAGCACGTTCCCGCAGCTCATCGAGGCTATCGATGCCCTAGGTGACACGCAGGGTGCCGAGGTCGAGCGCCTGGATCCGCTCTTTGCCACCGACGAGGACTTTGCCGAGTTCAAGGGTCGCCACGACCAGGAAGTCGTTCCTAAGGGCAAGCTCGACGGCTACACCGGCCGCGTGTTTATCGGTATCGACGCCGGCTCCACCACTATGAAAGCCGCACTCGTGGGCGAGGACGGTCAGCTGCTGCACACCTGGTACGGCAACAACAACGGCGACATTCTGGGCACGGCCAAGGTCATCATGGCCGATTTCTACAACCACATTCCCGCCGGTTGCACCATCGGCCACGTGACCACCACGGGCTACGGCGAGGCGCTGCTCATCGAGGCCCTCAAGGCCGACTCCGGCGAGATTGAGACCGTCGCGCACCTGCGCGGCGCCAAGGCATTCCTGCCCGGCGTCGAGTTCATCCTGGACATCGGCGGCCAGGACATGAAGTGCCTGCGCGTCAAGGACGGTGTTATCGAGCACATCATGCTCAACGAGGCCTGCTCGTCGGGTTGCGGCAGCTTTATCGAGAGTTTCGCCGTGTCAATGAACATGGATGTGTGCGCGTTCGCCGATGCCGCCATCCATGCTAAGGCCCCCGTCGACCTGGGCAGCCGCTGCACGGTCTTTATGAACTCGCGCGTCAAGCAGGCGCAAAAGGAAGGCGCCACGGTGGGCGACATCGCGGCCGGCCTGTCCTATTCCGTCATCAAGAACGCTCTGTTCAAGGTCATTAAGCTGCGTGACCCCAAGGAGATCGGCAGCCAGGTGATCGTCCAGGGCGGCACCTTTATGTCCGATGCCACGCTGCGCGCGTTTGAGCAGCTCACCGGCGTTCATGCCGTGCGTCCCGACATCGCCGGCTGCATGGGCGCCTACGGTGCGGCCTTGCTCGCCCGCGATCGCGCCGGCGCCGACGGCACCTCGACCATTCTTTCTGCCGAGGACATCGCGCACCTCACCGTGACGCAAAAGCATGTCCGCTGCGGCCGTTGCTCCAACAACTGCCAGCTCACCGTCAACGACTTTGGCGGCGGTAGGCGCTTCATTACCGGCAACCGCTGCGAGAAGGGCGCCGGCCACAAAAAGCAGAAGACCGAGGCCCCCAACCTCTTCAAAAAGAAAAACGAGCTGCTCTTTAACCGCGAGGTGTTGAGTCCCGACGAGGCCCCGCGTGGCACCGTGGGCATCCCGCGCGCGCTCAACATGTACGAGAACTACCCCTTCTGGCACGCGTTCTTTACGCGCCTGGGCTTTAGCGTGCAGCTGTCCGACCAGTCGAGCAAGAAGACCTACCAGGCGGGCATCGAGTCCATGCCGTCCGAGAGCGTATGCTATCCGGCCAAGATGAGCCATGGCCACGTGATGAACCTCATCGACCGTGACGTCGACTTTATCTGGATGCCGTGCGTGCGTTGGGAGCGCAAGGAGGATCCGACGGCTGGCAACTGCTATAACTGCCCCATCGTCATGAGCTACCCCACGGCGCTGGCGCTCAATATTGACGAGATCCGCGAGCAGAACATCGAGTTCCTGTATCCGTTTGTGCCCTATCACGACAAGACCGAGCTCAAGCGCCGCCTGTACCAGGTGCTCGCCGTCGACCGCGTGGCCGATGCGCAAGCCGGTCGCGGTCGCGTGCGCGGTCCAAAGATCACACGCTCCGAGGTCGATGCCGCCGTCAACGCTGCTTTTGAGGCCGATGCGCGCTTCCACGAGGATATCCAGACCATGGGCGAGGAGGCCCTTAAGTGGGTCGAGGACCACGGCGGCCATGGCATCGTACTCGCCGGCCGTCCTTACCATAACGACCCCGAGATCAACCACGCCCTGCCTGAGCTTATCTCGAGCTTTGGCTTTGCGGTCTTTACCGAGGATTCGCTCGCGCACCTGGTGAAGCCCGAGCGTCCGATTCGCGTCGTCGACCAGTGGATGTACCACAGCCGCCTGTACGCCGTCGCTCGTTTTGTGACGATGCGCAATGACCTGGATTTGATCCAGCTCAATTCCTTCGGCTGCGGTCTCGATGCCCTGACTACCGACCAGGTGCAGGAAATCCTTGAGGCCAGCGGCAAGATCTACACCGTGCTCAAGATCGACGAGGTGTCCAACCTGGGCGCCGCGCGCATCCGTATTCGCTCGCTCATGGCGGCGCTCAAGGACCAGGAGGCCGAGCGCTTGGCCGAGGCTACGGCCGCGGGCGAGGCCTACGAGCAGGGCGATGCCGCGCCGGTGGCTCCCTCCAAGGATGCCCCCGCGTTCGCGAGCCGTAAGTTTACGTTCGAGGCGCAGCGTGAGAGCGCATCGACCGCGTGGCCCAAGGTGCCCTTTACCGAGCAGATGCGCGAGGAGGGCTACACCATCCTGTGCCCGCAGATGGCGCCGATCCACTTTGACCTGGTCAAAGAGGTGTTCCGTGGTGCTGGCTACAACTTGGAGCTGCTGCCCTCGACCGATCACGACGCTGTCGAGGCTGGCCTGCGCTATGTGAACAATGACATTTGCTACCCGTCGATTCTGGTAACGGGCCAGATTATGGAGGCCATCGAGAGCGGCCGGTACGACCTGTCCAAGACGGCCGTGGTTATCAGCCAGACCGGCGGCGGCTGCCGTGCCACCAACTACATCGCACTCATCCGCAAGGCCCTGCGCGAGAGCGGCCACCCCGAGATCCCGGTGATCTCGCTTTCGGCCGTGGCGCTCGGCGAGGATAATCCTGGCTTTAAGATTACGCCGGCGCTGCTCAAGCAAGCAGTCTACGCGGTGCTCTTTGGCGACGTGATGATGCAGATGCTCTACCGCTGCCGTCCGTACGAGGCCACGCCCGGTGCTGCCAACGCGCTCTACGAGGAGTATATGGCGCGCGCCCGCAAGTTGGCGCCCAAGTTCAACCGCCACAACTACACCAAGCTGTGCCGCGAGGCCATCCACGCGTTCGACACCATGCCGCTCGTGGGCGAGGGCACCAAGCCGCGCGTGGGCGTGGTCGGCGAGATCCTGGTCAAGTTCCACCCTACGGCCAACAACCACGTGGTCGATGTCATCGAGCGTGAGGGCTGCGAGGCCGTAGTACCGGGCCTGCTCGACTTCTTCCTGTACTCCATGAGCAACGCCGAGCTGCAGAAGGACGAGCTGGGAAGCTCTGCCACTACGCGCGCGGGCATGCAAGCGCTTATTAAGCTCGTGGACTGGATGCGTACGCCGGTGGAGGAGATGCTCGAAAAGTCCCGCCGCTTTGAGGCTCCCGAGCGCATCGGCACCATGGCCGACAAGGCTCGCACGGTGCTCTCGGTGTGCAACAACATGGGCGAAGGCTGGCTGCTCACGGCCGAGATGCTCGACCTGATCGATCATGGCGCACCCAATATCATCTGCACGCAGCCCTTCGCGTGCCTGCCCAACCACGTGGTGGGCAAGGCCGTGATCAAAGAGCTACGCCGCCAGCATCCCGAGAGCAACATCGTCGCGGTGGACTACGACCCCGGCGCGTCCGAGGTCAACCAGCTCAACCGCATTAAGCTCATGATCAGCGTGGCCAAGGAAAACATGCGCGCCGGCAAGGGCTTTAAGCTCGAGAAGGTGGCGCCGCTCGCGATGGACGAGGTCACCGGCCAGATGCGTGCCCATGACGGCTGCGTGAGCTGCGGCTCGGTCGATGAGAGCGCCGTGGCGTCGGTCGCTGAGCGCCTGGGACGCGGCGTTAAGAAGTAGCTGGCCTGCTTTGGGCTAGATATGAGGCAAACGGGTGGTAGTCGTACCGGCTACCACCCGTTTTTGCTGAACATATGTTGCGCAAATGACCTTGCTACAGCCTTCCGTGGGTTCGCCCGATTTTTGGGCCGGTTCGGGCTTTGAGGACAAGCTGCTGCAAGCCCAGGGCGATTTTTCGCTCAACGCAGGCCAGCACAGTGTGACCTATCTGCCAAACGACGAGACGACCGCTACGATCTGGCCATCGCCACCTACGAGATGGAAGCCGAAAAGTACATCTACCGCGTGTACAAGTACGACCTGTAGGGCCGCGTTTAGGTTCGACCAATGGAGTATGAAAACACGCCGTTCACCGATGCCCCCTCCGCGAGTGGCAGCCATATGGTTTGATGTCAGAAGCATATGGTTGTCACCAGCCTGCTGGCGACGTTCCCCCTGATATCGGAGGTTCCAGGTATGTTTCGCGCTCCGTTAAACAACTATCGGTTGGTCTAACATGGGTCGCCGTGCTATTTCGATAACCCTTGCAGTGGTCTGCCTGGCTGTGCTCCTGGGCGCTACAGGGCTGTTTGCTATAAGCCGGGAAACGTCCTATATGCAGGAATGCGCTTCCGAAGGGTTTGCCATTGACGGTTACTATCGGGACGACAAGACGAGTCTGGAAACCCTGGCCTTTCTTGAAGAGGATAACCATCGGTGGCAACTGGTCGACAAAGACGGCAGCTGCGTTGACGGGCAGTTTAAGCGTACGGATGATCCCAACATCCTGGTGTTAAAGAAGGAAAACGGCGAAGAATTCGGCACGGTTCACGTTGCGTATATATCGCGCCGACGCAATCAGGGGCAGATTTACCTAATTAGAAATACTAAGGTGACCCGATTTTATCTTGTGAGCACCGATCCGGCGTTTACGGTGGAGTCTGGCGATGTCGATGCGGACGTCTGATTCACGGCAATAAAACGGCGAGCGGGGCGCGGACGTGAACTACGTCCCGTTTTTTGCTTGTGCCTGCGTCGCGTCTGAGCCTCGCCGCGACTTGCGCCTGTGCGCGGGAGCCATCCCATGCTCCGCATTACTCCACATCAAATTCCACGCGGTCGAGATCGGGCACATTGAGGTCGATGAGCTTACGGGCGACGTGACGGTCGTGTGCCCCGAGCGCCTCGCTTGTCGTCACATGGGCGACGATTTCGCGCTCTACAATGCCTTCCTCGTCCCCTTCGGTAGCCGAGGTCTCGACGGCGACGGTGTAATCCTTAAAGCTTGGCAGCACCGCGGCAAGCTCGCGCGTGGTTTCGGTGACACCGTAGCCGTCCTGCACGCCGGCCTGCGCCGAGCCAATGGAACCCGCCGTCATGACGATGCAGGGGATGGCAAAGACCACCGTGCCCACAATGATGCGGCGGCGCACCTTGCGTGACAGCTCATCGACCTCGGCATTTTCCTCGGCTGTCACAATGCCGTCGCCGTTGAGGTCGCGCTTGAGCGGTACACGTAAAAGAAGCAATACGGCTTCGGCCGCCAGCGCGATAAAGACCACGTTGATGCCAAACTCGTAAAGCGCCGAGAGAAACAGTGACCCGCTTGCGATGGCGATGCCGTAGCCCGCCGCGCACAGGGGCGGCATGAGCGCGGTCGCCACGGCCACGCCGGCGATGAGCGTGGCGGGTTCCTGGTCGCGCGAGTTGCCTAGGCCGCCCGCAAAGCCGCCCGCGAGCGCGACGGCAAGGTCCCACACAGTCGGTGTCGAATTGTCGATGATGGCGGCCGTGGTGGTGCCAAGGGGCGAGAGCTTAAAATACAGTGTGGACGTGACCAGGCAAAAGGCCATCTGTAGAGCCAGGCTGGCAATGGCCTCGACGGTGATCTCGCGGTCGAGCGTGGCAATGCCGTATGCCATGGCAAGAACCGAGCCCATGAGCGGGCAGATGAGCATGGCGCCCACGATGGCGATGTCCGAGTCGATATCGAGGCCGATGCTTGCGATGAGCATGGCGATGATGAGGATGCACAGGTGAGAGCCGGTCAGGCGTGCCCCGTTTACAAAACGCTTGCGGATCACGTGATAGGGCGCGCGTCCCTCGCGAATGTTGAACGCGCGCTTTAAAAAGCGACCAGCCTGTTCGGCAGCCTCACTATGGGCAGGGCGGATGCCATGGCGCCGGTGATGGCGTTCACGCAGTCGCTTGATCTGTTGTCTATCGAGTTCCATGTTCACCTCGTTCTGGCACGGGCCGCATATCTCGCCCGTCGCCCATACTCTACACCGCGGCGGGCGGGGTGCCTGCTCGATGCGGAATCCGATAGGACGGATGACGCGGGAGCAAATGCAAATCACAGGCTCAATTCCATCACGCGAAAATATGATGCACCAGCTCCTTCAAATGTGACGAAATTGTGAAGCACAGGAGCATGAATTTCAAAAAATACGCTGGTCGCCAATGTTGCGCAACAGAATTCAAAAATCGACAGCTACCGTTTGATACGTATGGATACATCCGTGTCAAAGGGAGAAAGCCATGGCAAACTATAGTCCACAGCACTTTGAGCCTCGGGCCAAGGCCGTCAACGTCAAGGGCGTTGCTAACCGCGCCGTCGCAACCGTTTTGACGGCGGGCCTCATCGCTCAGCCGCTCATGTCGCCGCTGGCGGCAATCGCCGCACCGTCAACCGATAACGGCGATTCTGTTCAGGGGGGGGGTAGTTCTGTAGAGAATACCGTTGCCGCCGGTAACCAAGCGGTCGTAAAGACGGCTGCCCAGCTGGCCGAGGAGTCGGCAAAGCAGCTCAAGGACGCTCAGGCCGCCTACGATGCCGCCCAGAAGAAGGCCGACGCGGCGGGTCAGTCTCAAAAGCAGGCTCAGCAGCAAAAGGATCAGGCCTCGCAGGCCGTGACCGATAACGCCGCCGAGCAGAACGAGGCCGAGGTAGCCGCGCTCCAGGAGAAGATTGACGAGCTCAAAGCCGCCGTCGAAAAGACCGAGCAGCAGCAGAAGAAGCTGGGCGACCTGAACGATCAGCTCGATCAAGCCAACAAGAGTGTCGAGGATAAGACCCAGGCGCTCAAGGACGCCAAGGCAAAGCAGGATGAGGCCAAGAAGGCCCTCGATGATGCCCAGGCCAAGCTCGAGGCCATGGGTATGGACGAGTACGAGGCCGCCAAGAAGGCCGTCGAGGACGCACAGGCAAAGCTCGATGACGCCAATAAGGCCGTTGCTACTGCACAGGCCAATCTGGACCAGGCCAAGGCTGCCGAGGCTAGCGCCCAGCAGGAAAAGAAGGACACTGAGGCCGCTCTGACGACTGCCCAGGCCAAGAAGCAGGAGACTGCCGCTGCGCTCGCAGCCGCAACCACCGCGCGCGATAACGCCCAGCAGAAGTTCAACCAGGCGCAGGCCGCGCTCGATGCTGCCGTCTCGGGTACGGGTGTCGACCTGAGTGCGCTTGAGGCCGCCAAGATCGCTGCTGCTGGTGAGCTCAAGACCGCGCAGGCGGAGCTCAATGCCGCGACGGATGCCGACGCTACCGCCCAGGCGAACCTGCAGGCGGCCCAGAATACCGCCACCGCCGCGCAGGAGAAGGCCAACGCCGCCAACGCTGCCGTGGCATCTGCCCAGTCTGCATACGATGCAGCAAACAAGGAGTACAAGGACGCGGCCAGTAAGCGTGACGCCGCGAAGACGGCATACGAGCAGGCCCAGCAGACCGAGGCCGACAAGAAGGCGGAGTACGACCGTCTCGTCGAGATCCGTCAGCAGAAGCACAACGAGTTCAATCAGGCTCGTGCTGAAGTAACCGATGCGAAAAATGCATACGATGCCGCAACCGCCGAGGTCGAGAAGCTTAACCAGCAGATTGCCGACCTCAAGTCGAACATGACCGTAGACCAGAATGTAATCAGCCAGGGCATGTTCGGCTTCATGAACTACATCATCGGCGGCAGCCAGTTCACAGCCACGCAGAAAAAGAACGCCCAGGAAGCCGTATCGATGCTGACCGGTGCCGCTGACAAGGCCGAATGGTATGACCAGTACGTCGATCATGACATGTCTCGCGACACCAACCCGCTCTCCCTGGAGCAGATGCGCAACGCCTTGACATATCTCGACACCCAGAACAACCTCCGCAAGGCGAACGGCCAGTCGGCGCTCAGCGTCAGCCTCCGCATGACTGCGGCAGCCGCCCTTAATGTATCATATTCATCGAACATCTGGGGACACTCGGGCTGCTACTGGGACAATGGAGAAAATCTTGCCGGCGGCGGCGGCGCATATACCGGCGGCGAGACCGAGGATACGCTTGGCTGGCCATATACCGGTCTCTACACTCAGGAAAAAGAGGCATTCGATAAGTACGTCGAAAAGAATAGTGACCTCGGAAACCATCGATATGATTCCTACTATATCTACCAGCACTACAGCAGCATCTACCATGAGTGCGGGCACTATCTCAACATCATCGATGCCGGCACGAAGGCTATCGGCATCGCGACCGGTAGCGGTAAGAACACCGATTCCGAGGTAACAATCTTCGATTACAGCTCTTTTGACAGTGAGGCTGATTTCACTGTCTCCGAGTTCAAGAAGCTCCTGAACGACTACATCGATTCCGCATACAACGCAGGCGGCACGCAGGAGCAGAAGGAGCAGCTGAAACAGCTGCAGAATAAGCTGGCAGAAGCGCAGAAGAACTTCGGGACTGCTGGAACGGCTTATTCTAACGCATTGGATAAGCAAGAAAGCGCGCGCGACGCCTATACCGCGGCCGACACGAACGCGAACACCGCCAAGGGCGAGTACGAGAAGGCCAAGTCCGGCACCGCCGCCGCGAAGACGGCATACGACGCCGCGAAGGACGCGCTCGGCGGAATCGACATCGAGTCCCTCAAGCAGAACCTCGATGCCGCCAAGAGCAAGGCCGCTACTGCCCAGGCAGCTCTCGATAAGGCAAACGCCACGCTTGCTGACAGCAAGACGAAGGCAGCCGACGCCGCTGCTCACAAGGCGAAGGCTCGCAGCGCCCGCGATGCCGCCAAGGCAAAGTCCGAACAGGCCAATGAGGCGTATGGCAACGCTACCGCTTCGGTCAAGGACCTTGCCGCCAAGCGCGATGCCGCCCAGGCGGACCTTGCGAATAAGCAGGGCTCGCTTGGCGATGCCAAGAAGGCCGACGATGCCGCCCAGACTGGTGTAGACAAGGCCCAGGCCGCAGATGTCCAGGCCGCGACTGCTCTTTCGGACGCCAAGCAGGCAGTTGCCGCCAAGGCGCAGGCTGTGTCCGATGCGCAGGCCAAGGCCAAGGCTGCTGAGGGTGAGCTGGCCACCGCGAACAAGGCCTTCGAGCGCTTCGCTGGAGCCCAGAAGGCGGTCGACGACGCCAAGGCCGCCTATGACGCTGCCGTCGCCGGTGTCGCCGATGCCCAGAAGCAGCTCGAGGCCGCCAACGAAGCCGTCGTCGATGCGAACCTCGATATCGTCAAGGCCAAGGCAGAGCTTGCCAACGATGAGGCACTCAAGGCCGATCTTGAGGCTGTCGACCACAAGGCATCCCTTGCCGCGGGCACGACGGGCAACGAGAAGCTGGTCAAGCTTAACGCTGCCTACGCTCGCTATAAGGCCGCCGTCGATGCCGCCGCTGGCCTCAAGACTGCTCTGAGCGATGCCGATGCCAAGCTGTCCGATGCCAACGACGCCTATGCCGCCGCACTGGCCGAGCTCGGAGATGCCAAGGATGCCCTGGCTGCCGCTCAGGCCGAGTACGACAAGTATCATCCCAAGGCCGAGCCGCAGAGCAAGCCTCAGGCCAAGCCCCAGGTTACGCAGGCCGCCGCAAAGGCCCCCGTTGCCAAGAAACAGGCTGCGCCTGCCGCGCTCGCCCAGACTGGCGACAATTCCGCTCTTGCGGGCGAGGTGTTCGTCATCGGCGGTATCACCCTCGTGGCCGCTGGTGTGACGCTGGGCGATCGTCGTCGCAAGCACATGTAATGATCCGGGCGTAGATTCTGCAACGAACTTCGCTTCATAGCAGGAACGCTTCGATAGCTTAACCGATAAGGCCGGCGCGCTGTTAAACGCAGCGCGCTGGCCTTTCTTTGCGTTGGTATCAAAAAGCCCGGTCGGTAGCCGCGAAAGCTACCGACCGGGCAAATCGTAGGCAATATGGTTGCTGTCGAGCAGCTGCTCAGCTTAGCCCAGCAGGCTCAGACCCACGGAGACAAACGCCAGGATAACGCCGACGATGGACTCGCCGCCGAGCAGGCCGCTGGCAACGACCAGGCCCTGTTCCTGGAAGGCGGCGTCCTTGGCAGCCCTATCCTCGTCAGAAAGACCAGCGGTGGCGTCGCGGTGGGCGGACCACTTGTCGTAGGCGAGCTTAACGCAGGAGCCCAGGAAAGCCGTGAGCGACATATAGAACGGCAGGTACACGCCCAGGCCGATCATCATGGCCGGAATGCCGAGCCAGTACATGACGATGCCGGCGATAAAGCCGCCTGCGAACCACGGCACGCTCGGGATGCCCGAGACCATGGTGGCGACGACGCTTGCCTGCGCGGCCACAAAGCTCTTGTCGGGGCCGAAGGCGTCCGGACCATAGGCGGTGACGAGCGCGACCATGACGGCGGCAGCGACCAGGGCGCCCACGATGCCGCCAATGGCCTGGCCGACCCACTGTGCGCGCGGGTTGGTGCCCAGTACGGCTCCGGCCTTAAAGTCGTTCATGACGTCGCCCGCAAGGCCGCACGCCACGGCCACGATGCCGGCGATAAAGAACAGCTTGACCTGCGCGAGCTGCGCGAAGGCTGCCACGATGAGCATGACGATGAGGCCAAAGATCTCCATGGGGTCGATACCCGTCTGGCCGCAGCTCTGTGCGCTCATGATGGTGGTGACAAAGGTGAATAGCGTGACGATGACGGCCGGGACGGGACCAAGGTCGAGCGCGATGGCAACGATCACGGCGATGGCTGCGGTGCCCAGGCCGATGATGCCGGCGTCGAGCTTAAGGGAGCCCGAGATGAGCGACTGCTCGTCGGTGTCGGTGGAGCTGTCGGCGGCGAGGCCACGGACGATGCCGGCGACCTGCGGCAGGATGTCCTTAAGGACGACGGCGACGCCAAAGCCCATCATAAGACCCATACCGAGGGACTTGACGATACCCTGCGCGGTCACAATATCGAACAGGCCGGCAGCGGTGCCGCCAACGATGATGCCAAAGTTGCCCAGCAGCGCGCCGGCAAACCAGAAGGCGACGGGGGCAAAGCCCACCAAAAAGCCGATGGACAGCAGCATGGGCGAGTTGTAGATGGCAAAGGTCACGCCGGGGATGTTGAGCGTGCACAGCATGCTGGGCACCACGCCCAGGGCGTCGCGCAGCACGCTGTAGATGCCTGCGATGGCCATGGAGCCAAAGAGCTGCTTACCGGTCTTGCCGCCAGCCTCGGTCGCGCGCAGGGTCTGGGCTGCGGCGTTACCGGTGGGGAACTCGAGTGCGGCGTCCACGATAAAGTGGCGATGGATGAGTGCCGTTGCGAACAGGCCCAGGATGGTGCCGGCGAGTGCCACGATAAACATGTCGAGCCAGCTGATCTGGTCGGCATAGCCCAGCATCCAGGCGCCCGGGATGGTAAACGCCAGACCGCCGGCGACCATGGCGCCCGCGGACATGATGGTGTGGGTGACGTTGGCCTCGTTGAGACTGGCGTTGCCCATGAGCTTCAGGAAGAACAGCGAAATGACGGCAGCGAAAATGATCGGCCAGGGGAGGGCGCCCATCTTGAGGGCGGTATAGGCCGAGCTTGCCGTGATGATCACGCAGCCAAGGACGCCGATGACGACGCCGCGCAGCGTAAGTTGCCCGCGCATCGAGGCGCGGTTCGAGGGATTGCTCATATAGAACTCCTTTGCGTATATCCGCTTCCCCCGGGAGCGCCGCTACGGATACGGCGCGGGAAGTCGGGTTACCAAGGGCCGCCGCGTGAGCTCGCAAACGACCGCGCACCAGTATAGCCGCAAGCTAGTCATTTTGGGATGACTGGTTTAGGTAGGCGATATACTGCTGGACAGACGAAAGGAGCGCCGACGATGCTTAATGGGTGCGCGTATATATTGACGGTCGACGTGGGCAACACGTTCATTCGCTTTGGCCTGTTTGCCGAGGATTCGGCCGCGGCGCAGGAGCGCCCGCTCGCGACGTGCGAGATCACGACGCCGGCCCGTATTACTGCCGACGAAGCGCGCATGCGACTTGCGCAGGTCATGGGCGCGCTTGCCGCCGATGCGGGTGTGCCCGGGGTGCTCGTGCCCGCCGCGGCCGTGCTGAGCTGTGTGGTCCCGGCGCTTGAGCGCCCGTGGAAGGCAGCGCTTTCCCGCACTTGCACGGGGCGCGTGCTCACCGTGGGGCCGGGTCTCAAGACCGGCATGCCCGTGCACTACGACGATCCAGCAGAGATCGGTCCCGACCGCATCGCCGACGCCGTGGCGGCCCGTGCCGTCTACGGCTCTCCGTGCATCGTGATTGACCTGGGCACTACGACCAATATCGAGGTCATCGATGCGCACGGAACCTTTGTCGGCGGCGTCATCGCGCCGGGCTTGGCACTTGGCGCCCGCTCGCTTTCGGCCGCTGCGGCGCGTCTGCCGCAGGTCGAGCCCTCGGCACCCACGCATGTGATCGGTCGCAACACGCGCGAGGCTATGCGCTCGGGCGTGGTCTTGGGCGAGGTGGCCCGTATCGACGGCATGCTCGACATGGTGCTTGCCGAAATGCGCGCGACCAAGGCGGCGGGCGAGGGCAGCGTGCCCATCGTCATCACCGGCGACGATGCCGAGGCGCTCGCGGCGTTGGTCGGCCACAGCCTGACGGTAGACGACGCACTGACGCTGCGGGGTCTCGCCGAGCTGTACCGCATCAACCAAAAGCCCCGCCGCGCGTAGGGCGAGGGGCTGGCGGGATAAGCGCCCCTACCTTTCACCTGCTACAATGGGTCAAACTATTGCGATTACGGAGGTGTCTGCCATGTCGGACGATCTTCATCAAACCACGTCGGGCAAGCGCCGCGACGTTATTAGCTGGGACGAGTTCTTTATGAGCGTGGCCATCGCCGCACAGCGCCGCAGCAAGGATCCCAACACGCAGGTGGGCGCGTGCATCGCCAGCACCAACCACCGCATCCTTTCGGTGGGCTACAACGGTACGCCCTCGGCACTCAACGACGACTTTTTCCCGTGGGGCACGAGCGATGACCCTCTGCAGGACAAGCACAACTACGTGGTCCATGCCGAGGCCAACGCCGTGCTCAACTACCGCGGCTCGCTCAAAGACCTTGAGGGTTCCACGGTCTACGTCACGCTGTTCCCGTGCCACGACTGCGCCAAGATTTTGGCGCAGGTGGGCGTGGGCGAGGTTGTCTACCTAGACAACAAGTACGCCGACACCGACGACGGCCGCATCAGTCGCCGCATTCTCGACTCCTGCGGCATCAGCTACCGCCAGGTCATCGTCGATGTCCACATTGGCACCGGGGAACAAACTCAGCAGTAGCGGCAGCGTGCGCTAGCGCCGGGCGTCGGCAAAAGCAGCCAAAAAGCCCGTCCCAAATTGACTGCTCGTGAAAGTCGTGTCCGCGCGCATGGACGGCTCGTGAGCGGGTACACGGCTGTAGTAACATAGCTCTGTCCGCGGGCGTGCCCGCGTTATTGTGAGAAAGGAGCCCCTGTGGCTGTTAACGAAGAGCTGCTTAAGAAGGTTCTTGAGGAGATCCGCCCCAACCTGCAGGCTGACGGCGGCGATATGGAGTATGTGGGTGTCGACGACGAGGGCGTCGTCAAGCTGGAACTGCAGGGCGCCTGCGCCGGCTGCCCCATGAGCTCGCTGACCCTGTCTATGGGCATTGAGCGCATCCTCAAGGAGCATGTGCCCGGCGTTACGCGTGTCGAGCAGGTCAACGCCTCCGGCGAGGCCGAGGATCTGTACGACGAGTATGCGCCGTTCTAAGATGCGAAAGCTGCGGGCGATGTGCTCCGCATAGACGTCACGCCCAAATGTGCGGCTGCGAGCGAAAGGCCCGCGGCCGCATTTGTATGTAGGGAGCAGGGGGACCGATATGCTCAACGACCTCTACCATATGCTTGATCCCGTCGCCATTTCGGCGGGGCCCATCACCATCTACTGGTACGGCTTGGCCTACGTGGTCGGAGCTCTGCTCACGGCGGTCGTCATGTACCGCACACAGCGCCGTTGGGGTTTCGACATTACGGCCGACGACCTGACGAGTGTCGTGGTCGGTGTGGTCTTTGGCCTCATCATCGGCGCCCGCCTGTTCTACGTCATCTTTTACGGTGATGGCTACTACTGGGCGCATCCGCTCGAGATCTTCGCCACCAACGAAGGCGGCATGAGTTTCCACGGCGGCCTGGTGGGCGGCATCATCGGTGGCGTGCTCGTGTGCCGTATGTACAAGCTCGATGCCTGGACTTTGGCAGACCTTGCGGTCATCGGTGCTCCGCTGGCCCTGTGCCTGGGGCGCTGCGCCAACTTTGTCAACGGAGAGCTGTGGGGCAAGCCGACCGATTTGCCCTGGGGCGTGATCTTTGGCGGTACCGCGGGCGATATGCCGCGCCATCCCTCCCAGCTCTACGAGGCATTCCTAGAGGGCATCGTGCTCTTCTGCATTCTGCAGGTGCTCAGCCGCAAAAAACCGCTGCTGCCCCAGGGCACGTTTATGGGCGTGTTTGTGATGGGTTACGGCATCGTCCGCTTCCTCATTGAGTTTGTGCGCGTGCCCGATGCCCAGCTGGGCTATCTGCTGGGCGGCGTCATCACCATGGGTCAGCTGTTGAGTTTGCCACTCGTGATTGCGGGCCTGGCGCTCGTCATCTTTGCCCTCCGCCGCAACCGTCCCCAGCGCGTCTACCTCGACGCCTAGCCGCCACATACCACCACAAGGGGGACAGGCACCTTTGTGGTGGTTTTGCCGGGCAACGATGACAGAACCGTAACGTTTCCCCAGATAAAACCTGCTAAAATAAACCTGTCCCTTTTTGGCAGGTTTCTAGAAAGGCTATTCGGACTGTGAAGGATTCCGACCTCTCCGCAACGGCTGCGCGCGACGCCGCCCGCATCGTTTGGTTTAAGCGCTATCCCGCCAAGCAGACGCTCGTCGCATTTTTGCTCGCCCTGCTGGCGACCACGGCGTTTTCCATCGATCCCGCCCCGGTGTCGAGCAACGCGGTCCTGGCGATCGACCCCAAGGCGACGGGCACGCTCTACGTGTGCTACGAGGTGCTTCTCTCGTTTGCCGGCCATACCGACGCAGTGATGCTGCTCGCGCTTGCCTGCTTGCTCACGCTGCCGTTTCGCTATGTGTTCTTTGGCCGCGGTGACGCTTGGCGCCCGTCGGTCGTGCTGCCATCGCTGTTCTTTGCCGTTTGCATGGTGTTTGGCCGTAGTTACGACCTTACCGATTCGGCCGAGATTGTGCTGGGCGACAAAGCGCGCGTTATCTGTGCCTGGATTGGCGGCGCGGGTTGGATGCTCTTGGCGATTGTGGCCTTCTATCTGGCTTTTGAGTTTTTAGGTTGGTTGAGCTCCCGCCGCATTCCGTTTTCGGAGACCCACTTTGGTCGCGTGTGGCGTGTTGCCCACGCCGTGCTCTCGGTCCATCCCTTTGTCGGGCCGTTTCTTGTGCTCATGATTGTCTGGGCGCCCACGCTTATCGCCTCGCTGCCCGGCCTCTTTATGGGAGATACGGGCGCGCAGATCCGCCAATGGTTCAACTATCCCAACGGCACGAGCGACTACCTGCGCCTGCTTAACCCCAACGTGCTACTCAACGGCCATCATCCGGTGGTGCACACGGCCATCATCGGCTCGTGCGTGCAACTGGGGCTTTCGCTGTTCAATAGCGCCAATGCGGGCCTTGCCATCTACACTTGTGCTCAATTCGTCATCACCGCCGCCTGTATGGCCTATTCCATCTCGTCGCTGCGCAAGCTAGGCGTGAGCCTGTCGGTCCGCGGCGTGATCTTGCTGTTCTTTGTGTTTATGCCCATGTTCTCCAACTACGCGGCCCTGCTGACCAAAGATGTGCTGTTTGCCGACGCGTTTTTGGTGCTGTTGGTGCAGACCGCGAAGCTTGTGGCATGCGGCCTGCCCCGTCGCGATGCCAATGCCGAGCGTGCGGGCGAACAGAGGCCCGTGCTCTTTGCGCGCCATGACTGGCTGCTGCTCGCTCTGGGCGCCATGGGTTCCACGTTTCTGCGCAACGGCGGCCTGGTGTTTCCCCTGGCGGCATGCGTAATCGCGGCGGCGTTTTGCGCATGGGACGCGCACGTGGCTCGTCGTGCAGCCAAGCAGGCTGGTGCTGCGCCTTCGGGCACCACCCCGCGTTTCCGCTGGGTGGGAGTTCTTGCGGTGCTTGCACTCTGCCTTGCCTCTAATATGTACTTCACCAAGGTATTTATGCCGGCGCACGATATCACGCCGGGCTCCAAGCGCGAGATCCTCTCGATTCCGTTTCAGCAGACGGCGCGCTTCGTCCAAAAGCACGACGGCCTTAATTCTGGCGTTAACCCCAAGGTCAAAGACGATGGCACGATTGAGGAAGCTCCCTGCGACGGCTTGGTGACCGACGAAGAGCGTGCTGTGATCGATCGCGTGCTTAAGTACGAGAACCTGGGCCGTCGCTACAACCCCGACAAGTCGGATGCCGTCAAAAACTGCTTCAATGAGTACGCCTCGCAGGAGGACATCAAGGCCTATTTTGAGGTGTGGGCCCAGATGTTCAAAAAGGACCCCGAGTGCTATATCTCGGCGCTCGTCAATAACTACTATGGGTACTTCTATCCGAGCGCTCGCGATGCGTGGGTCTACAGCACGGCGCGCAGTGCCGAGATCATGGCGAAGCCCGATAACCTCAAGTACTTTGACTTCCATCCGGTCGATAGCAAAGCCGTGCGCTGGTGCGACCACCTGATTAACCTGTACCGCGTGGCGGTGCAGCGCATTCCGTTTATCTCGCTCACCATGAGCTCGGCCACCTACGTGTGGATCATGATCGTCGTGATGGTCTACCTGTTGCGCCGCCATTCGTGGCGCGCGCTGGCCATCTGGATACCGCTGCTGGGTGTGCTCGCTGTGTGCCTGATTGGTCCATGTAACGGGTCGACCTACATGCGCTACCTGTACCCGGTCATTGCATGCATGCCTTTCGCCATCGGCGCCACGATCACCCGCAGCGACCGCCTGTGGACCTAACCAAAGATTGGCGCATTGGGGTCAGGTTGCTTTGTGCCAAGGGGCTGCATCATCACGACGCCTTCATTTTGGGGTTTATCTTGCAGGCCGGTAGGTATATCATAACGACGTTTGTTTATATTGCCCGAGCATTCGCGCTGGGCTTTAGGTCGAAACCGATAGGAGACACGTATGTCCGGACACTCTAAGTGGGCCACAACCAAGCATCGTAAGGGCGCGCAGGACGCCAAGCGTTCCGCCCTCTTCTCCAAGCTCAGCCGCAACATCACCGTTGCTGCCCGTCTCGGCGGCGACCCGCTGCCCGAGAACAACGCCAGCCTCGCCGCTGCCGTTGCCAAGGCTAAGGCTCAGTCCATGCCTAAGGACAAGATCAAGTCTGCTATCGATAAGGCCTTTGGTTCGGGTGCCGACGCCGCCGTCTATGAGAACATCGTGTACGAGGGTTACGGTCCCGCCGGTGTCGCCGTCTACGTCGACTGCCTGACCGACAACCGCAACCGCACCGCTGCCGACGTCCGTTCCGCCTTCTCCCACGCTGGTGGCAACCTGGGCACCTCCGGTTCCGTCGCCTTCCAGTTTGAGCGCAAGGGCCAGATCGTCGTTGCCAAGGAGATCCTGGACGAGAACGCCAAGAAGGAGACCATGATCGCCAACGGTGCTGCCGGTGACGAGGATGAGTTCATGATGGCGATCGCCGAGGCCGGTGGTGAGGACTACGAGGACGCCGGCGAGGAGTGGATCGTCTGGACCGCTGCCAACGACGTCATGGCTGTCTCCAAGGCACTCGAGGAGCAGGGCGTCCAGGTCAAGGGCTCCGAGACCACCATGGTCCCGACCACTCCGACCGAGGTCTCCGGTGCCGACGCCAAGAAGGTTCAGCGCCTCATCGACCGTCTTGAGGAGCTCGACGACGTCCAGGACGTCTACAGCACCATGGACATGACCGACGAGGTCATCGCTGCCCTCGAGGAGGAGTAGCGCCCGCACGGATTGAGCCGTGCATATCTGGGCATAATGAAGCGAGCATGCAAGCCTCGTGGAATAGATGAGCCGGATCCGCGTGCATGAGGCACCGGACCCGGCTCTTTTATAATGATGCGAATCGTTTTGCATTCTGTGGATCGAGATTTGAAGGGAGCGCTGCATGCGCGTGCTCAAACGAGCCCTGGCGATCGTGTATCTTGCCTCCGCCGTCGTGGCGCTGGGTACGTTAGTCTGCCAGTTTTGGGGGCCATATACCTATCGCTTTATGCTGCTGATGCGCGATCCGCTGCCTCGCATCGTTGTTACGGCGTGCGGCGGTGTCGTGGCGCTCGGCGTGCTCGTGGGTTTCTTCCGCCTGATGTTTGCTCGTCGCGAGCCGTCCTGCGTGCATCCGGCGGGGGAGCGCAATATCGAGGTCACGCTCGCTGCCCTCTCCTCGTGTGCCCGCACCGCGGCAGAGCGCGACGACCGAGTGATGATCGAGCATGTCGAGGCGCGCGTGCAGGGCTCCGACGAATCGCACGTCCGTTTTAAGGTTGACGCCATCGCGCTCGACGACCGGGACGTGGCCTCCCTTGCAGCCGCGACGCAGCAACGTATCGAGGAGGCCTGCGACACTATGCTCGGCACGCCGGGCACGACTGCGCGCGTTCGTTTTTTGCCGTCCAAGACTACCGTCCAGACCGTGGAGGTTTCCGGTGAGTGATACCAATCAAGACAAGACCGCCCGCACGCCGCGCCTGACTATCGATCAGAGCGCCGCGCCGGCAGGCGAGGTCGTCGATCCCAAGGTAGAGGGTACCGAGTCACATGACGCGGTCGCCGATGATTTTGATGAGGCCATGGGTCTCATCAAGGGTACGGGGGCAGCCATCTGGAGCTATGCCGTCCGTCATCCCAACACCACGCTTGGAGCCGTCGCTGGTTTTGTGCTCGCCGTGCTGGTGCTCACGCTCGGCCTGTGGGATACGCTCGTCATCGCTTTCTTTGTGCTGATCGGCGCCGTGATTGGCCAGATCCGCGACGGCGAGAACGGGATCGTCAACTTCTTCGGCCGTCTGTTTAGCGGCCGCTAGCATGTATTCGACCGCCGCGTGTGCGGTGGGCATAAGGAGGAACCATGGCTTTTAACACGAAGGTCGATGTGGCCGATACCGAGCTCGAGGTAGACGAGACCGTCACCGCCGAGGCCGAGGACGTAACGCTCGAGGACGAGGCGCTCGTCGAGGCCGAACCCGCCGACGATGCGGACGAGGATGATGGGGAAGCGGACGAGTCCGAGGACTCGCTGACCTATTCCAACGGTGTGATCGAGAAGATCGTCGCCATGGCCACCCGCGAGGTACCGCACGTCCTGGGCATGAAGGGCAACCTCATGCACTTTGTGCAGGAGCAGTTTGGTGCCGAGAATCTGACCAAGGGCGTGACAGTCGAGGTCACCGATGACAACCGCGTGGTCGTTAACATTTCCGTCATTATCGAGTACGGCGCCTATGCGCCCGCGATTTTCGACGACGTTAAGGCGCGCGTGACCGAGCGTCTGGCTGCGATGACCGGCCTTGAGGTGGCAGGCGTCAACCTGCGCATCGAGGATGTCATCACCCCCGAGGAGTACGAGCACCGCACCAACCAGCACGAGTAACCTACCAAAAAGGTAACCTGCCAAAAAGGGACAGGTTTATTTTGGCAGGTTTTATCTGCGAAAACGTCAAACGGCCGGTCGCACGGATGTATGTGCGGCCGGCCGTTATTTGTATGCCCCCGATGTAGGCATACCGCTCGTCTAACTAGGGGTTGCAATCGTCACGTTCCGCGTTACCCTAATGGGCGCATTGTTTCCAAATTGTTAACGAGGGGTTGCCGTAATGGCTGACGAGCGCGAAACAGAAAGCAAGGCATGGGCGATTGAGGCCGCCGCGGCAGAGGCGGCATCGCGAGCTGCCGAGGAGCTACATCGTCCTCCCGTGGTGCCGATGGAGCGCGTGGTCGATCGCACCGATATCGAGCGCGGCGAGCGTGCCGGCCAAAAGCGCAGCCAGGAGCCAGGCTTCCCGCGCTTTTTCGCCGAGCTCAATCTAGGTCTGATTCTTACGGCCTTTGCCATCGTTGCGTTTAAAACCCCTAATCACTTTGCTTTTGGCGGCACCTCGGGCGTGTCGGTCATTCTGTCCACGCTGTTCCCGACCCTGCCCGTCGGCGTCTTTATGTGGATTATCAACGCGGTTCTCGTCGTCTTGGGCTTTATCTTTTTGGAGCGCAAGGCAATCCTGTGGAGCGTCTTCGCCTCGTTTGCGCTGTCCGCCTATGTTTCGCTGTTTGAGCTTTTTATTCCGACCGATGTCTCGATGACGGGCGATATGTGGCTCGACCTGTGCTTTGCCGTGATTCTGCCGGCGCTCGGCAGCGCCATCGTTTTTGATATCGGCGCCTCGACGGGCGGCACGGACATCCTCGCTATGATCCTCAAACGCCGTACCACACTCGAGATTGGCCGCGCGCTGTTGCTGGTCGATATCGGCATCGTGACCATCGCGGCCTTTTTGTATGGTCCGCGTATCGGTCTGTATTGCGTGCTCGGCCTGTTTGCCAAGACGCTTGTGGTCGACAAGGCCATCGAGAGCATTCATCTTCGTAAGGTCTGCACGATCATTTGTTCCGAGCCCCTTAAGGTCGAGGAGTTTATCGTCAAGCATCTCAACCGCACGGCGACCATCAGCCGCGGCTACGGCGCCTTCTCGGGCAAGTGCGTGACGGTGATCATGAGCGTGCTGAGCCGTCGCGAGGCCGTGCAGCTGCGCCGTTATGCGCGCGAGGTCGATCCTGGTGCCTTTATCACGATCGTCGACAGCTCCGAGATCGTCGGCAAGGGTTTCCGCGGCACGAACTAGCGCGGACACACTCGTCAAACAATCGAAAAGCGCCTCGCGCGTTGCAAATACGTCATCTAAGAGTATTTGTCCTCACATTGGGTGATAATGATGCCAAAGACATCGTTTGCGATCCAGGTGATTCGCTCTAGATACGAAGGGATGATTTCGATGTTCTGTTCGCAGTGTGGCGCCCCCATGGGCGATAACGACAAGTTCTGCGGCGTGTGTGGTGCCCCCAATGCCGGTGCTGCAGCTTCCACCCCTCAGGGTCAGCCTCAGCCTCAGCAGTTTGTTCCTCAACCTGTCGCGAACGCGTCCAAGGGCTGCACGGCTCAGGCGTTTGAGGATATGACCAAGACTCCGGGCGTGCTGCAGCGCGTGTGCCAGATTGCCTTTTTGCCGGCGCTTATCTGTGTCGTGTCGGTACTCGTGCTGTTCATCCCCGTTATCGGCGGTATTGCGGCTGCCATCGGCTTTTTGGCTGCCTACGTGGCGAGCGTGTGCGGTTCGGGCTTTGGCATCGAGTGGGGTCGCGACCTGTCGCTTAAGATCGATGACGGCATGGGTCGTCCGTTGATGCGTTCCACGTCGTTTGGTCTCGGAATCTTTTCGAGCGTTATTTCGGTCGTGCTCGAGGTTATCGCTGCCATTCCCATTATCGGTGTAGTGCTTTCGCTGGTGGAGGGCGTGGTAATTGGCGCCGCGGGCTCGTATTCTTATTACGGCTCTTATGCGCTCGAGGCTGCGCTGTTTGGCTCGCTTGGCCTGCTTGTCCTGGCTATGATTGCCACGGCGGTCCTGGGGGTCTTCTTTAAGATGTTCGCCGACATTGCCGTGATGCACTTTGCGGTGACCGGTCGCGTCGAGAGCGCGTTTTCGCTCGATAAGGTTTGGGCAGCCTTTAAGAACAATAAGACCAAGCTGTTCTGCGCTTCGTTCCTTCCCGAGTTTTTGACGGGCCTGGTCGCCAACGTTGTCACATGGATCTTGACGGTCGTCTTTGGCGCCGTTGCCTCTGTCGGTATGTATAGCTACTACTATCGTCCTACGGGTATTGAGGCGATTGTTGCCGGCGGTGGCATCACACTCGTGCTGTTCCTGGTGCTGGTCGCTTTTGTCACCGTATTTCTTACGGTCTTTGGCAAGATGCTCAAGCATCGTGCCGTTGGCTATTGGGTCGCACGTTATGCAAGCGAGTGGGTTGACGAGGACAAGGACGATGTCCTGACTTTTGTATTGCCCTTCGAGAAGAAGTCCGCTCCCTCGGGTTACAGTGCTCCGGATGCTTCGCCGGCACCTGCACCCGCTCCCGCGACCGAGCCTGAGCCGGCACCCGAGTCTGAGACGGCGTCTGAGCCCGAGCCTGCGCCTGAGCCTGAGCCGGCACCTGCACCTGAGACTGCGCCTGAGCCCGAGTCCGAGCCTGAGCCAGCGCCTGTGCCTGCGCCTGAGCCGGCGCCCGAGTCAAGTTCCGACGAGGGCCCTCAGGACGAGTAGCATGCCGCCTGCCATTTGGGGACGGGGTAGAAATGGTGGAAATAACGCTTGACAGATGAGCGGGGGCGGACGTTTCGACGCGTCCGCCCCCGCTTTGCTTTAGCCAGGCTGTTATGGATGGGTGTGACGACTACTCGTCGTGTTTCTCCTCGCGGCGAGCGGCGGCGCGGGCTTCGTGGATGCCCTTGATTGCGGCATGGCGAGCCGTGCGGGCGTCGTGGATGGCGTCACGAGCCTCGGCGGTCGTCGCCTTGGCAGAGCGCAACTTGGCGGCCAGATCGGGGTTGGTTTCGGCGACCGCGGTGATCGCGGGGCCGTCGAGCTCCTCTTGCGTGGGCTCGGCCAAAAAGTCGATGGCATACTGGGCTGCCACCATGGAGCCCTTGGCCAGCACTCTCTCGTCAATCTTGTAAAAGCAGGAATGCTGGGCGTACGTGGCGCCAATCTTGGGGTTACGCGTACCTACAAAGGCGAGCACGCCCGGCACGCGGCGCAGGTACTCCGAAAAATCCTCGCCCGAAAGTGTGCCGCGATAATGGCCTTGGCCGGCGGGACCCAGACACTTAATTACGGCCTGACGGCAGCGCTCGCTCGAGGCCGCGTCGTTTTCGACCTTGTAGTTGGCGATGGTGTAATCGGTGAGCTCTGCCTCGGCGCCCAAGGCGGCTGCAGTATGCTCCACGATGCGGCGCATAAGCTCCGGCATTTCCTCGTGGGTTGAATCGCCGTAGGTGCGCACCGTGCCGGCGAGGTAGGCCGTGCCGGCGATAACGTTGCGCGCGGTGCCGCCGTGCAGCTCGCCGACGGTGATGACGGCCGGCTCATAGGGGCTGATCTCGCGCGAGACGATGGTCTGCAGGGCGTTGACGATCTCGGCGGCAACCATGACGGCGTCGTGGCCGCGCTGGGGCATGGCGCCGTGGCACGAGGTGCCGCGGACATCGATGCGGAACCAGTCGGTATTGGCCATGCGCGGGCCGGGCTCGCAGCTTACGGTACCGGCGTCGACCTCGCTCCAGATGTGCGCGGCGTAGGCGCCGTCGACGCCGTCGAGCACACCCGTGCCGATCATGAGTTTGGCGCCCTGGCCGTTTTCCTCACTGGGCTGGAAGACGATGCGGATCTCGCCGTGGATGTCGTCGGTCATATGGCGCAGGATCTGCAGCGTGCCGAGCATCATGGCGATGTGGCAGTCGTGGCCGCAGGCGTGCATGCAGCCCTCGTTGACACTGGCGAATTCCTCGCCGGTCTGCTCGGTGACGGGCAGGGCGTCAATATCCGCGCGCAGCAGTATGCGGCGGCGCGGCGTGCCGTCCTCGCGATAGGCGTCGGGTGCGGTGCCGCGAAGGGTCGCCACCAGGCCCGTCTTAAGGGGGCGCTCGTAGGGGATATTCATGGCGTCGAGCTGGTTGGCGATGTCGGAGGTCGTGCGCTCTTCGGCGAGGCTCAGCTCCGGGTGCTTATGGAAGTGCCGGCGCTGCTTAATGATGTAGGGTTCAAACTCGGCGGCGATATCTTGGATGGCTGCGGTGATATCGTCAGCCGCGCGAGTCTCGGTCGCCGCCATAATCTGCTGTGCCTTGGTCTTCGTCATGATCGATTTGCTCCTTGCTGGGTTGATCGCAAAATCGTACAGGCTCTTTCCAGTATGCCACCTGCCGCTAGGGCTGGTAAAGTTGCCGTTTGCCGCTTGGGGTTTTGTTACAAGGGCGGGGGAGTACACTCGGGGGTGTTGAATTTCCTGCCAGAGATGGGGATGCCCATGCAACATATCGATCGGATTATCCGCTCCAAGAACGTCTTTACCGCGCAAGACGGCATCGATTCCGCCCGCGAGCTGGCGATTGCCATCGCAGGCGACCATATCGTCGCAGTCGGTGCGCCCGATGACGTGATTGCCGCCGCTCCCGCCGCCACGCCGGTTCTCGACTACGGCGAGCAGTTTGTCTGCCCCGGTTTCCATGACGCTCATCTGCACTTCTTCCATACCTCGGTTGGCTCCTCGCCGTACATGCTCATGGATATGGGCACGTCCGAGGCGGCGCTGGTGCAGCACGCGCTCGAGTTTTCCCAGGACCTGCCCGATGACGCCTGGGTTGTGACGCAAGGCTGGCGCGACTACCGTTGGGACCCGCCCGAGCATCCTACCAAGGCGTCGCTCGATGCGGCATTCCCCGATCGTCCCTGCGTTATGTACTCGGGCGACGGGCACACGCTGTGGCTCAACAGCCGCGCACTCGAGGCGCTCGGCGTCACGCGCGACAGCGAGCCGCCAGCGGGCGGTAGCTACGACAAAGACGCAAACGGCGAACTCACGGGCATTGCTCACGAAGCGGCTGCCATGCAGCTGCTGCCGCGCTGTCTTGAGTGGCTGGGCGAAGATCGCATCGCAAGCGCTTACGCCGATCAAATGAGGCGCATGGCCGAGCAGGGTATTACCTCGATCTGCGATATGTCGCTCATGCCCATGCCGGGCTGCGATTTTATCCGCGACGATGTCTACGACAAACTGCAGACGGCCGGCAAGCTGGGCATTCGTGCCCATCTGTTCCCCACGCTGCTGGATGACCAGTCGCGTCTAGAAGAGCTCCAGGTACGTTACGCGAACAACGCGCTGCTTTCGGCGCCAGGTTTTAAGCAGTTCTTCGACGGCGTGTCGAGCGAACACACGGCATATCTCACTGAGCCCTATACCAATCCGCGCTTCCCGGGCGACCAGGGCCGTCTGACGGTCCCGGCCGAGCGCATGCGCAAGTTGGTTCTGGCGGCAGCCGAGCGTGGCCACACCGTGCGCATCCACGTTATCGGCGACGGTGCGATTCATGCCGCGCTGGATATCTTCGAGGAGGCAGCCGACCTGTACGGCCTGCCCCAGCACGGCCATAACACGCTCGAGCATCTGGAGAATTTGCTGCCTCAGGACATCGATCGTCTGCGCAAGCTCAACGTCATTGCCTCGAGCCAGCCTTGCCACATCACGCTCGACCCGGGTGGCCCGGAGCGCGATCTGGGCCTGGAGCGCAGCCGCATCATGTGGCCGTTCGCAACCTATAAGCAGCGCGGCATTCGCCAAGCCTTCGGTACCGACAGCCCTATCACGCCCGTTACCAGCATGAACGTGCTCTACACGGCTATCACGCGCCAGGACCCTCGCAGCCACTGGCCCGAGGGCGGCTGGTTGCCGAGCGAGCGCATCGATGCAGCAACGGCTCTGCGCAACTACACCCTGGGCAGCGCCTATGCAGCGGGCGACGAGCAAAACCTCGGCAGCTTGGAGCCCGGCAAGTACGCCGACCTGGTAGTCCTGGACCAAAACCCGCTCACCATCGACCCCCAAGAGCTCCAAGCCACCAAGGTCCAGGTCACCTACCTGGCAGGTAACGTAATCTACGAGCGCTAGCCTCATACCTCACTCATAGGGGGCACGTTTCAGCAGCGTGCCCCTTTCTTATTCGCACCATCTGCATCGCCATTTTGCTGCACTGACTTTCCTGAATGCCGGGGCCGAATTAGTCAACCTGGCTCCCGGGGCGGACCGGAGGGCATGAAGTTTGTCGCGAGTTCCGCACGCAAAGGAAAGCACTTAATGTGCTTTCCGTCTT